>ERZ809074.2809-NODE-2809-length-17965-cov-21.676270_pt1 | contig 17965 bp, 9 predicted proteins | sample MGYA00520795_ERZ809074 | MGnify/ENA primary metagenome ERZ809074 (study PRJEB31570, sample SAMEA3212989) | Homo sapiens | biome: human-gut; feature: human gut; material: fecal | place: Sweden | collected 2011 ...
TTCTATTTTAAAAGACCAGCATCCTTTTCTGTAAACTAGAACCTGGCAATTCTTCATAATATAATAAGGTGACTGACAATAAATGATAAATCTAAAAATAATTGTAACAATGAACAGAAAGAAATTGTTAATATCACTCGCTATGGTTATGCTGTCAATGGCGGGGCTGGCTGCAGATAATCTGCCGGCACTCCGTGTGCAGGGTAAGAACCTGGTGGATGCCAATGGTAAGACTGTTGTCTTGCATGGTGTGATGGATACGCCAAACCGCTACTTCAATGGTTGGAGATGGCAACAGTGGAAGGCTGATTATTCTGAAGCCGACATTCAGCCTTGCTTGGAATATTTCTCTAAGCAGTTTTCTGCCATCACCGACAAGAAGCAGGGTGCTTATTGTACCGTGTTCCGATTGCACATGGATCCATGCTGGACCAACGATCCGGCAAAGAAAGTAGAAAACGAGGCTGATATCTCGGCATTCAACATGGCGCGCTACCGTCGCTATCTCCAGAAACTCTACATTCCTCTCATCAAGGATGCTATAGCACATGGACTTTACGTCATCGTACGTCCACCGGGTGTCTGCCCTGGTGATATCAGTGTTGGCGACAGGTACAACAGCTATCTGAAGGGTATCTGGAAAGCATTTGCTGCCGATGAATACATCAAGCAGAATGAAGGAGTAATCTCCATCGAACTGGCCAATGAGCCTGTGAGAGTACATCTATCAGACGGAACGGATTCAGAAAAGGCTTTGCATGATTACTTCCAGCCGGTGGTGGATGTGATTCGCGAGCAGGGCTTCAAGGGGATTATCTGGGTTCCGGGCGCAGGTTATCAGAGTCAGTACCAGGATTACGTCAAGTATCCTATCACCGATAGCGAGGACAACTTCTCTTATGCAGTACATGTTTATTCCGGGTGGTATGGAAATATGACCGATAAGAATTACGATCACGATACTTTCATCCGCAACTTCAAAAGTCAGGTGCCGATGGTAGAGACGAAGCCTATCATGGTAACGGAGATAGACTGGAGTCCGGAAGATCCGGACAAGGCGAGCGAAGGTCACTATAATGAGTGGGGACAGTGGATACAACCTAACCTGGGAAGCTGGGCAACAGCATCTACCTCGAAATGGGGATTGGCATGGAAGGCAGTTCACGACCACTTTGGCAATATCGGAATGACGATTACCCATCCACAGGAATATTACGATATTGATGTATATCTTAAAACGGGCAAGGTGATTCCAGGTTTCCAGAATGCCAAGAAACACGGATTGTTCGAAGAGTGTTGCGGCTATGCCTGTATGAACTGGTATAAAGAGTGGTATTTGAAACAAAATACAACGGGAATTAAACAATTAGAAACCCAGGCAGACGTGGTTTCCACCTTATATTATAATATAGAAGGAAAAGAAGTTGAAAAGCCAACTGCAGGTGTTTATATAATAAAACAACTGTTAAGTAATGGAAAAATACGTTCTCGCAAGGTTTTTCTAAAATGATAAACTTTCTGTTACACCACGCAAAGTATGTTTCGAAAGAAATCCATACCTTTGCCGCCGTGAATAAACAGTTTTAGCGCACGCCTAAATTTTTAAAGCATAAATCAAAAATGAATAGAACATGATTGAACAAGTGTTAACAATGAAACGGACAGCAGCCTTATGCTTGGTGGGAGCTTTCTGCAGCCTGAATGCTCAGGCACAGAATATCCAGGTCAAGGGTAATCTTGTTGACGGTACAGGTGAGCCTCTGATAGGTGCCACTGTAAAAGTGAAAGGTAATGCCAGTGTCGGTGCGGTCACCGACTTAGATGGTAATTTCAGCATCAGTGTTCCTTCTGAGAATTCTATCCTCGTATTTACATACGTAGGTATGAAGACCAAGGAAGTAAAGATTGGTACGAAGAGAGAGTTCAAACTTACTCTTGAAGACGACAACGCCATCGGCGAAGTTGTAGTCGTTGGTTATGGTCAGCAGAAGAAGGCTTCTGTCGTGGGTGCCATCACCCAGACTACTGGTGAGGTTTTGGAGCGTGCAGCTGGTGTCAGCGACGTCGGTTCAGCCTTGACAGGTAACCTCCCAGGAGTTGTTACAATCCAAGGCAATGGTATGCCTGGTGAGGAGGAACCCCAGATTATCATCCGTGGTTCTAGTTCATGGAACAATTCCGACCCTCTCGTTCTCGTTGATGGTATTGAACGTCCTCTGAGCAGCGTGGACATCTCTTCTGTGGAGAGCATCTCTGTACTGAAGGATGCTTCTGCTACTGCAGTCTATGGTGTGAAGGGAGCCAATGGTGTCATCTTGGTTACCACCAAGCGTGGTCAGGAAGGCAAGGCTAAGATTGACATTGGTTTCAATGCTACGTTGAAAGCTCCTTCTAAGTTGCCTAATAAGTACGACTCTTATGATGCGTTGATGCTTCGCAACCAAGTGGTAGAACGTGAACTGGGCATTTATCCTGAAGGTGTTTCATATCTTCGTCCTCAGTCTTTTATAGACAACTATCGAAACCAGACTACGCAGGAGCAGCGTGAACGTTATGCCAATGTGGATTGGCAGGATGCACTTTTCAAAAAGTCTGCTATGTCCTATAATGCGAACGTGAACGTGAGTGGTGGTACAAAATTCGTTAAGTACTTCGCTTCTGCTGATTTCGTGCATGAGGGTGACCTCTTCCGTGAGTATGACAATGGTCGTAACTACAACTCTGGCTATGGATACAATCGTATCAATGTTCGTAGTAACTTGGACTTTGCCATCACAAGTAGCACTACTTTGAAGGTAAATGTGGCTGGTAGCAATGGCGTAAGAAAAGCTCCTTGGAGTAACATGAGCAATAGTGAGTGGCAGATTGGTCAGCAGTGGGCTGGTGCTTATAACATCGCCCCAGATGTGTTCTTGCCACAATATTCTGACGGCTCATGGGGATTCTATCCATCTGCTTCCAATGTAAGTAACTCTGCACAGAATCTTGCTATCGGTGGTACAGCACAGGCTACAACCACTCGTATCAATACAGACTTTACCCTTGAGCAGAAATTGGATTTCATAACCAAAGGCTTAAATTTCCGTGGTACTATCTCTTGGGATAATGTTTTTGTTGAGACAGGACGAGGTATCAATGACTTGAATAATGAAGCCCAGACTAAGTATATTGATCCTGAAACAGGTCAGGTTACTTATGGTAAAGAACTTGAAGGAAATAATAAGTTTGATTGGCAGCAAGGTGTGAACTGGTCAACGGAAGGTGGTTCTGTAGATAATAACCAGACTGTTCGCAACCTCTACTATCAGTTGCAGCTCAACTGGGCTCGCAAGTTTGGACAGCATGATGTATCAGCCATGGGATTGTTCTCACGTCAGGAGAATGCACGTGGTAGTGTGATGCCAACTTACCGTGAGGACTGGGCGTTCCGTGCTACCTATAGCTATGCAGGTCGTTATAACATCGAGTATAATGGTGCCTATAACGGATCAGAAAAGTTCAGCAAGGACAATCGTTTTGCCTTCTTCAATTCAGGTGCTATCGGATGGACCATCACTGAGGAAAACTTCATGAAGTCTCTTCGTGACAATCACATCATCGATATGTTGAAGTTCCGTGCTTCCTATGGTGAGATTGGTGATGACAACATTGGTGACCCATTTGATTCTACTCGTCGCTGGTTGTATATGAGTCAGTGGGCGTATGGCGGCAAGACTACGATGGATCTCGACCATACAGAGAGCATCTATACATGGTATCGACAGAACACTCTTGGAAATGATAATGTGAAATGGGAAACAGTTAAGAAAACCAACTTCGGTATTGATTATGGTTTCTTGGGAGGCTTGATTACTGGTTCTTTGGATTTCTTCTGTGATCGTCGTAATGACATCTTGATTTTCGGCTCCAACCGTTCTGTTCCTTCTTATTTCGGAACTACAGCACCTACTATTAATAAAGGTAAGGTTCGTACCAGTGGTTACGAGTGGGAATTGAAACTTAATAAGGTGTTTGCTAATGGCTTGCGACTCTGGGGTAATTTCAATATGACCCATGCCAAGAATAAGGTGATTTTGAAGGATGATGCCATCTTTACTCCAAATTATCAAAAGGAGGCAGGATTTGCCATGAATCAGTATCACTCTTATATAGATAAGGGCTTTATCAATAATATTGATGATTTGATTGGTTCTCCGGCGCACGACTCCAATGACAATCACCGTTTGGTTGGTGACTATTACATTGTTGATTTCAATGGTGATGGTGTTGTTGATAGCAGGGACTCGGCTCCTGTAGGTTATAGCAGTAGTCCGCAGAACACCTATAATGCTACTATTGGTTTCGAATGGAAAGGGTTCTCAGCTTTCGCTCAGTTCTATGGAGTAACTAATGTGACCCGTGACGTATCATTGACAAGCTTTGGTAATATGCTTGATAATGTTTATGATACTGGTACTTGGTGGAATAAGAATCAAAGCAATCCAGAATGTATCCTTCCTCGTTGGGGTGCCACTGCTTCAAGTTACACCTATGGTACACAGTTTATGTATGATGGTTCTTACATTCGTTTGAAGAATGTCGAGATTGCTTATACCTGGACCAAGGGTTGGATTAAGGCATTAGGCGTAAACTACCTCAAGATTTACTTGAATGGTAATAACCTCTGGCTTTGGACTCGTATGCCTGATGACCGTGAGGCAAACCTCGGTGGTGGTGGCTGGTTGGGAGCATACCCTACGGTTCGCCGCTTCAACTTAGGTGTTAAATTCTCATTGTAATTATTAAAGAAAATATTCAGATGAAAAATAAGATAAAGACATTATTGTTGACGGGATGCGTCTCGCTGGCTCTCGGTACTTCGCTGAGTTCTTGTCAAGACTACTTGGACAAGGAGCCAGACTCAACAGTTTCTGCAGACGATGCCTTTGCTAATTTCCGTAATTTCCAAGGTTTCGTTGAGGAAATATACAACTGTATCCCTGATAAAGAGAAATGTAACTATTGTCCTTCATGGAACTGGGGTGATGATGAAATCTTCAATCCTGAGGCTGATAATAGAATGACCCATCAGGTTGATTTAGGTAACTTCCGTGCATGGGAATCTACTGGTAACTGGTTAAAGCGTGATGGTGCTTCTACTTCCACAGATAAGTTCGCACACGGTATTTGGAACCATGCGTGGTATTGCATCAGAAAATGTAATCTCGGTTTACAGAATATCGACAAGTTTGTGACTGGAAGTGCTGAAGAGAAAAAACTGATAGAGGGTCAGCTCTATTTCTTCCGTGCATGGTGGCATGAGGAAATGATGGAGTATTTTGGTGGTATGCCTTATGTGGATACTTATCTCGATGCCAATGCCGAGCAGAGATTGCCACGTCTTTCTTATCAGGAATGCGCTGATAGAGCGGCAGCTGATTTCCGCAAGGCTGCCGATTTGTTGCCTATTAATTGGGATAAGACTTCTGCAGGTGCTGCCACACAAGGTAAGAATGATCTTCGCATCAATAAGATCATGGCTCTTGGTTATCTTGGTAAAACCTATCTTTGGGCTGCTAGTCCTTTGATGAAGAATGGTGCGCAGATTGGTGCCAGCAAGAATGGCAAGACTTATGATTATGATCAGGAATATGCTAAGAAGGCAGCTGAGGCTTTTGGTGAACTGCTCTCTCTTGTGGAAGCTGGTCAGACACAATATGCATTGGCAGAGTTTAAGTACTCAGACATCTACAATCATGAGAAATCTGCTGATGCCAATAGCTGTTTTTCTGATATATTCTATACCAAGAAGCAGAACTGGAAAATGCCTGGAACGGTTGAAGCTATCTTCCGTGGTCCATCTCCTGATTTTAATGGCTCTAACTGGAATACCTCTAAGGTCTTTGGCCCTAAGGTACAGAAAGTAGTTGCTCATGATAATGTCATTCACCAACCTACGGCCAACCTTGTAGAGGCTTATGGAATGGCTAACGGAGAACCAATCTATTTGGTTGAGAATGGTAAGTATGTACCCAATCCAAAGTCTGGTTTCGACCCTGAGCATCCTTTCAAAAATCGTGATCCCCGTTTCTACCACGATATCGTCTTCGATGGTTTTAAGTATTTGAACGGAACACCTGGTCAGTATGCAGATTTACAGTATTGCCAATTATATACGGGTGGTAATATGCGCCCAATAGCAAATGCAAGCCGTACGGGTTATTTCATTCAGAAGTTGGTGCCTCATACTTGTAATGAAGTGGATAAAGATTACGATTGGGGTTCAGCTTTACACTGCTATTTGCCATATATGCGTCTTGCAGACATATACTTGATGTATGCAGAGGCTTGTGCTGCATTCGGTGGTGCTTCTGGCAAGTCTTCAAACTTTGGCAAGACCGCAGAAGATGCAATTAATACACTTCGCGACCGTTGTGGTGCAGGTCATGTTGCTCCAGAATTTGTTGCAGACAACCATAAGTTCATGGACGAGGTCCGTCGTGAGCGTGAGGTAGAACTTTCTTTCGAAGGATTCCGTTTTTGTGACTTGCAGCGTTGGTTGCTTCTGACAGAGGCACCATATAATCAAAAATTCTCACAGGAGTTTGACCGTGTGGAAAGTGCAGACTTCTATACGAAGAATGATCCTAAGGACGCTCGGGTTGCCAATTATCGTAGAAAGTTGATATTGACTCGTAATTTTGGTACCAAGCACTATTGGTTCCCATTGCCAATCAAGGAGACTCAGATCAGTTCAGAGTTTAAACAAAATCCAGGCTGGTAAGGTTTAAAATTATAAATTAGTAATACTAAATGAATAATGATAGTATGAATTCAAGATTCAAATCATATAATTATAAGCTTTTTGTAGCAAGTCTCGTGGCTTTGGCTCCTCTTGGTGCCAATGCCAAGACTGCACAGACAAGCGAATCCGATACAGCCAGTGCCGACAAGGAGATGGTTCAGGTGGCTTACCGAAAGGTAGCCAAGGATGACATCTTGGGCGGTGTGTCTGTAGTCGATGTAGAGAACTTGATGAAGAAGAATTACCATACTTATAGCCTCGACAATATGCAAGGTTATGTAGGTGGTTGGAATGGCAATTCTCTCTGGGGTATGGATGCCGACAACGCTGGTTATCTCGTCTTGGTAGATGGTGTGCCTCGTGAAGCTAACAACGTTCAACCAAGTGAGATTGCACAGATTTCTTTCCTCAAGGGTGCGCAGGCTGTGGTGCTCTATGGTAGCAAGGCTGCCAAGGGTGCTGTAGTCATAACTACCAAGCGTGGTCATAATGACGGCTTGAAGGTCGAGGTGCAGGCTAATGCAGGTTTGAATGTAGCAAAGTCTTATCCTGAGTATCTTAGCAGTGCAGAGTATATGACTCTCTATAACGAGGCTCGTCGTAATGATGGTCTGTCTGAGCTTTATTCTGCTGAGGACATCTATAATCATGGAGCAGGTTTGAACCCTTATCGTTATCCTAATCTCGATTTCTATTCTTCTGATTATCTCAGAAAGATGAACAGCCGTTATGAGGCTACTGCAGAAATCAGCGGTGGTGGTAAGCGAGCTCATTTCTATAGCAATATCAACTATTATCGCCAGGGCGATTATTTCAAGTTTGGTGAGGCTAAGAATAATAATACCCAGCGCTTCAGCGTTCGTGGTAATGTGGATATAGACATTACTGATGATATTAAGGCTTGGGTCAACTCCAGTGCAACCTTCTATGATTCTCATTCTGCAAAGGGTAATTACTGGGAAGCTGCTGCTACTTGGCGTCCTAATTTTCCACAGAATGCAGCTCCTCTTATCTCCACAGATATGATAGCCCCTAATGCTAAGGCTGCTTGGGACTTGATGAGCGTTGCGAAGTTGGTAGATGGCAAATACTTCCTTGCTGGTACTCAGGCAAACTCCTCCAATGTTTTTGCTGATATCTATTCTGCAGGAAGTAGTAAATTTACTAGTCGTCAATTCCAGTTTGATACGGGTATCAATATCAACTTGCACAAGGTGTTGAAGGGCTTGTCTTTCGAGACTCATTTCGCAGTCGACTATGCTACCTCTTATAATACTTCTTTCGATAATAGCTATGCTGTTTATATCCCAACATGGGCTAACATTGATGGCAAGGATATGATTGTCGCATTGAAGAAGGAAGGTGAGGATAAAAAGTCTGGCAACCAGAACATCAGCGGAAGTACAGATAACCAGACCATGTTTTTCTCTGGTCAGTTCAACTACAACAATACTTTCAACAAGGTTCACAATCTGTCGGCAATGTTGATAGCTTCTGGCTTCCAGCAGTCGAAGTCTGGACAGTATCATAAGAACTCTAGTGCCAATCTTGCATTCGATGCTTCTTACAATTATGCCCAGAAGTATTACGCAGATTTTGGATTAGCTGCCATTCACTCTGCCCAGTTGGCTCCAGGTCATCGTGAGGCTCTCTCACCATCACTTTCTTTGGGTTGGAGACTCAAGAATGAGTCTTTCTTGAAGAATTCCAAGGTGGTAGATGACATGATGATTAGTGTATCAGGTAGTATTATCAATGAGGATATTGATATAGCAAATGGTGACAATCGCTACTATCTCTATCAGAGTATTTGGACTTCTGATTACGGCTATGGATGGTATGATGGATCTAGCGATAAATACACCTATTCAAAAAGAGGTGAGAACAAAGACCTTGATTTTATCAAGCGCAAAGAGTTGTCTCTGAATTTCAAGACATCCCTGTGGCAGAAATTGGTGACATTGGATGCAAGTTTCTTCATCAATTCGATGGAGGGTTATCTCATCTCTTCGCCAACATTCTATCCATCTCATTTGAATACTGGTTATCCAGCGGCTTCGTTTATGCCTGTACTGAATTACAACAATAATCGTAGAGTAGGATTTGATTTCGCAGCCAACTTCAATAAGAAGGTAGGTGATGTGGATCTCTCACTTGGTGTGACTGGTACTTACTATACAACCAAGGCTACCAAACGAGATGAGAACAACGTAGAGCAGTATCAGAACAGACAAGGAAAGGCAGTTGATGGCATTTGGGGTTACAAGAGCGCAGGTCTCTTCCAAAGCGAGGAGGAAATCAAAACTTCTCCAGACCAAAGCTATTTTGGTGGAACAGTTAAACCTGGTGACATCAAGTATGTGGATGTAAATGGTGATAATAAAATTGACCAATACGACCAAGTCTTCTTGGGTAAGGGTGGTTGGTATGGAGCACCATTCACGCTTGGTGTCAATCTTACAGCTAAGTGGAAGAACTTTACCTTCTTCGCTCTTGGTACCGGTAACTTCGGTGCTTGGGGAGTCAAGAATAATTCTTATTGGTGGGTAAAGGGCGATAGCAAATATTCTGCTGTAGTTCGTAACCGATGGACAGAGGAAACCAAAGAGACTGCAACCTATCCTCGTTTGACATCTCTTGATGGTAACAACAACTTCCAGACATCAGACTTCTGGATGTACAAGACGGATGCTTTCAGCTTGGCTAAGGTCCAGATAACTTACGACTTGCCTAGTACTTTGTTCCAAAAGACATGGCTTAAGGGGTTGTCGGCATACGTAAGCGGAGCTAACTTGCTTACCATTTCAGGAGAGCGCGAAGTCTTAGAGATGAACGTTGGGTCTGCGCCTCAGACACGCTATTATAATATAGGTGTAAAGGCAACATTCTAATCATTTTAAAATGTAGAAAGAAATGAAAGTAAAAAATATATTTATATTAGCAGCAATGTCGCTTACCTTGGTTTCTTGCTCAGATCTCTTCGAGCCTGCAGAGGAAAACAACCGTGGCTTGGATGAGATTTACAATGAGCCAACATACGCTCAGGGACTATTGGGATATGGTTATGCGATGCTTCCTTACAATACCAAGAGTGTTACTGATATTGCTACAGATGACGCTGTAAGCAATGACTTGACAAATAGCTTTCTCAAGATGGCTACAGGTTCTTGGACTGCTAATAGCGATCCTATGTCTAGATGGACAAATGGTCGTGCTTGTATCCAATATCTCAATATCTTCCTTCAGGAGGTAGATAAGGTAAACTGGGCAAAGGACGAGAATGCCCGTAAGATGTATTGTGATAGCCGTAAAGGTGAAGCTTATGCTTTGAGAGCTCTCAACTTGTATTATCTTTTGATGAATCATGGTGGATGGACAGCCGATGGCAAATTGCTTGGCGTTCCTAATTTGACAGAACCAGAGACTTCTACTGATAATTTCAACAAGCCACGTAATACATTCCAAGAGTGCTTGGATCAAATCTATAGCGATTTGGACGAGGCTGCCAAGCTTCTCCCTCTTGATTACAATGATTTGACTAATGATAACGATGTTCCTGCCAAGTATAAGGAAATCGGAGTAAAGACCGCAGGAGACTACAACCGTGTGTTTGGTTCCATTATGCGTGGTCGTATCAGCGGTCGTATCGCTGAGGCTATTCGCTCACAGGTATCTTTGCTTGCAGCTAGTCCTGCTTTCTCTGAAGGTACAAACGTGGATTATGCTAAGGCTGCTGACGATGCAGCTACCGTTCTTGATCGTATCAATGGTGTGAATGGATTGTCGGCTACAGGTAATAATTGGTTTATGCAAACCAGGGAAATCGATGCGCTTGGCTCAGGTGCTTGTCCTGCTGAAATTCTTTGGCGTGGCAGTCGTACCAATGGTGCTGATGACTGGGATCTTGGTCTGAACCAAGAGTCTGATAATTTCCCTCCGTCTCTTTATGGTAAGGGTAGAATCAACCCAACTCAGAATCTGGTCGATGCATTCCCTGCTGTAAATGGTTATCCTATCACCGATGATCGTTCAGAGTATGATAAGTCGAATCCTTACAGCAATCGAGATCCTCGTCTTGACCTTTATATCATTCATGATGGTAGTACTTATAAGGGAAAGACCATTCATACAGACATTACGACGGCTAATAACAATGATGGTTTGAATAAGATTTCCAATTCGACTCGTACAGGCTATTACATGAAAAAGCTGTTGCGTGAGGATTGTAATCCTGACCCTAATGCAAAGAATGCTCAGTATCATTATCCTGTGTATATTCGCTATACTGAGATATTCCTTGATTACGCTGAGGCTGCCAACGAGGCTTGGGGACCAAAGGGTAAGGGAACTCACAACTACTCAGCTTACGATGTAATCAAGGCAATCCGTGAGCGTGCCGGAATTGGCGAGTTTGGCGAGGATCCATACTTGGATGAGTGCGCTGGTAGCAAAGAGAAAATGCGTGAGTTGATTCGAAACGAGCGTCGTTTGGAACTTTGTTTTGAAAATAAGCGCTTTAGTGACCTTCGCCGTTGGAAAGCTCCTCTAAATGAGGCTGTGCGTGGTATAGAAATCACTTTAGAGGCTGGTGCCCCATTATACAAAGTCATGAAGGTTGAGGATCGCAACTATAAAGATTACATGTATTACGGTCCTATACCACAGAGCGAAATGTTGAAGTGGAGCAACTTGCAGCAGAATAAGGGCTGGGAAGTAAAAAATAACGACTAATATTTAAAATGATGAAAACAATGAAGATAAGCAAATATTTGTCCATGGCTGCATTGGGAATCTTGGCTTTAGGCTTTAACTCTTGTGAGAATGGCAACCAAGAATTTCCTGATTATGAGGGCGGTACTACTGTATATTATCCTTATCAGTATATCGAACGTTCTGTAGTTTTAGGCAATGATGAGAATCGCGATAATACGGATGATAACAATCATGTATTGTATATCGTATCTACAATGGGTGGAGCATATAATGGAAAAAACATCACATTGAATGTAGATGTTGATAATTCATTGTGTGACAATCTGTATTTTGAGGATGGAGTCACTCCTGTAAAGCCAATGCCTAGCAATTATTATACAATTCCTACCAAGACGGTTGCGTATAATGGGAAAATGCAGGGACGTCTTCAGGTTAAGTTGGAGGATGCTTTTTTTGCTGACCCTGATTGTGCAAAGAATACATATGTAATCCCAGTTCGCATCAAGGAAATGGTGGGAGCCGATTCTATTCTTTCGGGTTCTCCTGCCGTTGCAGGTACAACTCCTGTTCGTACTGATGCTTCAGCTTGGTTAATTGCTCCTAAGGATTATATCCTTTATTGCGTTAAGTTTATGAATCCATGGGATGGCTTTTATTTCCGTAGAGGAACTGACAAGATTACAGAGAATGGACAAACTCATGAGGTAAAGCGTGAAGGTGCAACTATTGAAAAGGATGAAGTGAGTCACATTACAACCAAGAGTTTGAAGGAATGTAATTTCGAAGTCTCTGTAAATAAAGCTGACGGCTCTAAGGTCACTTGCAACTTGAAACTTACGTTCGATGATAAGGGTAATTGTACCGTTACTTCTGATACAGAGGGCATGACTGCTTCCGGTACAGGTAAGTTTGTAGAAAAGGGAGCAAAGTTGGCTTGGGGTAACAAGGATCGTGACATCCTGACTCTCAATTACAAGGTTGATTTCGGTTCAGGCATTGTTTTGGAAACATCCGATCAGTTTGTTGCCCAGACTCGTGGTAACACCAATGGTATTGTTCAATTCAGTCCTCAGTATATCAGGAAGTAATATTCTTGATAGATAAGTGTCATTCTAATAATTTGATTATTATGAAATTGAAAAATATTAATTTAGGTTTAGGCTTGATGGCTCTCTTGGCTTTGTCTTCTTGTGCTGATGACAAGTTCTCGGAGTACAGAACTGATATGACCAAGAGTTTGAAGGAATATCAGTATCTGAATAACTACGAGCCTTTGAAGAAATACGTGGAAGATATGAAAGCTGCCGGCAAGTGCAATCCCGACTTTAAGTTGGGCATTGCGCTTGAAGCAGCCGAATTCAACAAGCAGGCACTTGTATATTGTCTTGCTGGTAGCAATTTCAATGAGACTGTAGCCGGCAACGCCATGAAGATGGCTTCTTGTGTTGCTGATGATGGTCGCATGAATTTTGATAATGTAAGTGAATATGTTAAGAATGCCACAGATGCAGGTCTTTCGGTTTATGGTCATACCTTGGCTTGGCATGAACAGCAGCCTAACAAGTATCTGAATGGGCTGATTGCTGATAAGGTAATAGAAGTAGACCCTAGTCAGAAAGTTGAGAAGACTGATTATGAACTTGACTGTTCTACTCTTTCATCTTACGATTGGACGGGTTCGCCTGCTTCTGTAAAAACAGAGTGGAATAAAGGTGGTGCTGTGGTCATAACCAATCCAGAGCCGATAGACCCATTTTATGAGCTTCAGTACTGGCTGGTAAATGGCATTCCTCTTAAAACAGGCACTAAATATAAGATTACCTTCCTTTGCAAGGCAGAAGGTGAATCGCCTGCTAATATCCGCTTTAAGTTGGGTAACTGGGGAGCTGGCGCCAAGAATACCTTCAAGATTCCTGTAGGTGGTGATTATAAAGAAGTTTCGTTCGATGTAACTCCTGTCATGGATAGTAATGGTCTCTTCTTCCAGCACGGAGATTTTGCAGGTAAGATTTATTGGAAGTCTATTAAAATCTCTCATTTCGAGGCTCCTTCTGTTGAAATCCCTGTAAGTGTTGGGCATCTTACCTTTGATGATGGTCAGAACCTTGGTGGATGGGGTATGGATAATGCGCCAAAGATTGTAAATGGTGTTTGTGAGGTTGGTAACAACGCAGCCAAGGAAAACCCTTGGAATGCACAGGTTAACTATGAACCAGGTTTCGCTTTCGAGAATGGTAAAACCTATCACTTGAAGATGAAAATCAAGGGTTCTGTAGCTGGCGAATTTGGTGCTGGATTCCAGAATCCTGAAGGATACATAGGCTGTGGTGACTTCCCTACCATCAAGGTTACAACTGATTGGAAGGAAGTTGATGTAGCTACCACATGTAATGGTGACAATGCCTTGCGCCTGCTGCTGAATATCGGCAAATATGCGGGTACCCTCCATATTGATGATTTTGAAGTTTACTACACGAAGCCTTCAAATACTATTCCTCTTACAGATGAGGAAAAGAAGAAAGCACTTACTCCTGTTTTGCAGAATTGGATTTACGGCATGATGGCAGCTACCGAGGGTAAGGTGAAGGCTTGGGATGTTGTAAACGAGTCTATCTCTGGTAAAGATATTGATGGCGATGGTTACTACGATCTCCAGTCTGCCACACGTGGTACAGTTTCTCCAGATGATGCCAAGAACAAATTCTACTGGCAGGATTACCTGGGTGACCTTGATTATGTTCGCACTGCTGTAGCTGCAGCTCGCAAGGGCTTTGCTGATGCTGGTGGAAAACCTGAGGAGTTGAAGCTCTTCATCAATGATTATAACCTCGAAACTGCTTACGACGATAACAAGAAGCTCAAGAGTCTGATTCATTGGATTGAGGAGTGGGAGAAGGACGGCGTTACCAAGATTGATGGTATCGGCAGTCAGATGCACGTTTCATGCTGCATGGATCCTGTTGAGCAGAAAAAAAGAGAGGATGCTTACGTGAACATGCTCAACCTGATGGTTAGTACAGGTAGGTTGGTTCGTATTTCTGAGTTGGATATGGGCTTGGAGGTTCCGAACGTGGATAAGAACAGCAAAGACCCATATATCCAAGTAAAGACTACTGATATGACCGAGGAACAGCACAAGGCAATGCGTGCTTACTACGAGTTTATCGTCAAGAAATATCTTGAGATTGTTCCTAAGGAGCAGCAGTGGGGTATCTGCCAGTGGTGTGCTACTGACAGTCCTGCCAATAGTGGTTGGCGTCCTGGTTTGCCAGTAGGCCTCTGGGATTTGGATTATTATCGCAAGCATACCTATGCAGGTTTTGCTGCAGGCCTTGGTGCTCCAGAATATTGGAAGGAAGCCAAGTAATTACTCTAAAAGACATTAGTTTTAGGTTTATCATACAAAGATTAACCGAAAAAAGATGTTAGTCGTTAAGGTTGGCTGTGTTGTGATGACACGGTCAACCTTTTTGCATTTTTTTAATGATGAAAATATTCTCTTTCTCCTATGTGTCATTCTTGAAAGAGATTGTCTAGTGTGACTTCGCTGTTTACTATACTTGAATGGATGCCATTGGCAACACCAAATGTAAGCCTCGCTAGCCACGCCACCAATATTCAATGCCTTGCGTTTTCGTGCCAAAATCTTTAATTTGGCTTCCCAGAGAAGGACGTGATGTATTAGGCTCATCTGTATATTTTTCCTCTGTTTTGACTAAACATTTGGGGAATCTGGAATATTTTGGGTAAAAACATTTGGGGAATCTGGAACATTTTGGGCAAAAACATTTGGGGAATCTGGAATATTTTGTATCTTTGCACTCAAAATCAAAATGTTATGGCAAATATTGTGTTTGAAAGAAAAATATATGATAAGATGCTTGCTTGGAAGCAAGAGCGTCAGGGGAAGACTGCGCTTCTTATCAAGGGAGCAAGACGCATAGGAAAATCTACTATAGTGCGTACTTTTGCTGGGCGAGAGTACAAAAGCTATATATTGATAGATTTCTCTATGGCTTCAAAGGCTGTTACAGATCTTTTTGAAGATTTAATGAATTTAGATTTTATCTTTCTTCGCCTTCAGTCTATTTATCAGGTGGTCTTGGAGAAGCGAAAGTCTGTGATTATTTTTGATGAAGTGCAACTTTGTCCTAAGGCTCGCCAAGCTATTAAACATCTAGTGGCTGATGGTAGATACGATTATATAGAGACGGGTTCTCTAATTAGTATAAAAAAGAATGTAGCTAATATTATCATCCCAAGTGAAGAGACGCGTTTGGAAATGTATCCAATGGACTTTGAGGAATTTTGCTGGGCTTTAGGGGATAAAGTTACGATGCCCTTGCTCAAACAATTTTTTGATTCACGGATCCCTTTGGAAGCTGCTCATCGAGAAACTATGCGTCGGCTTCGCCTTTATATGCTTGTTGGTGGAATGCCACAAGCTGTAAAAGAATATCTTGAGACGAATAATCTTAGTAAGACGGATGCTGTGAAAAGGGAAATTTTGGAACTCTATTTGGATGATTTTAGAAAGATCGACAATAGTGGACGAGCAGCTAAACTTTTTGCTAATATACCTGCTCAGCTGAATAATAATGCATCTAGATACCAAGTAGCTAGTGTGTTGGATGATTCTGAACGTAAGAACATAATGGGTATATTGGAGGAAATGAAGGATAGTATGGTTGTAAATTTTGCCTATCATGCCAATGATCCGAATGTAGGTCTGGCTCTTCATAGTGATGGTAATTTCTATAAAATGTTTACGGCAGATACGGGGCTTTTTGTGACTCTCGCCTTTTGGGACAAAGATCATACTGAAAATATTATTTATGAAAAGCTTTTGAGTGATAAGCTGAGTAGTGATATGGGATATGTATATGAGAATCTTGTAGCGCAGATGTTAGTAGCTTCTGGCAATAAACTTTATTATTATACTTTCCCTCATGCCACTAGCCATAAAAGTTATGAAGTGGATTTCCTTCTTTCAAGAGGAAAGAAAATTTATCCGATAGAGGTGAAATCCTCAGGATATAATACTCATAAGTCACTAGACGAGTTTTGTGCTAAATATTCTGATCGAATAGATAAGAGATATCTCTTGTATACAAAGGATTTGAAGAAAGATGGACAAACGCTCCTCTTACCGATTTATATGACTCCTTTGTTGTGATTTCCTCTTCAAATAGGTTTGATGGTGTATCATTTTCGTTATAATGTTGGCTATCAAACCTATTTGGTACTTCTCACAAAGTATTTGTTATACCACGCAAAGTCTTTTTCAGCCTTTTCTGTTACTTTTGCAAGCGGAAATGAGAAACATTTCTCGTTCCACGAATGAACAATTATTATCAATAAACTTAAAATTAAAAGCTTATGAAAAAAATTTTTACTTTGATTGCTGCTGCCTTGATGGCAGTTAACGTGAGTGCAGCTAACAAGGTGCTGAAGATTACTGGCACCGCTGACAAGGTTAATCCTTGGGACAGCCAGTGTTATATCAACCTTAAGAATCTAGAGAAGGGCAAGGCTTATGTCGTGAAGTTTGATGTGTACACTACAGCTGGTACCGAATTCAAAATCGGAACAGAGGCTATTGACGAGACTCAGACAGAGCATATGACGGAGTGGAATGCTTCTGCAGTGTTCAATTATACTGAGGAACTTACCTTGACTAATCAAAAGTCAGAGGCAGTAATAAACTTCCCTGGTAAGACCACGGTTACTTGTCACTCCCACTGTACTGCAAAGCCAGGAATGGAGATAGATCATACAAATGGTAATACCAAAAATTGTAATCCGGAAATTTTGAAGGATTATGAGTATGCAGCTACTGCACTCTTGCTGAATGTAGGAAAGATGCCTAAGGATGCAGTCATCTATATTGGTAGCATTAAGGTGTATGATGCAGATGGCAACCTCCTTTCAACAGAGGATTTTGATAATGCAACAGTTGGTGAGTATGATGCTACTAAGACTATTCACTATCCAGCTTGGCAGAATGCTGCTACATTTGAAATTGTAGAAGAGCCTACTACAGGCATTTCTAATATTGAGAGTGCAAATGTAGCTAAGGATGGCAAGTGCTTCAACCTCGCTGGTCAGCAGGTAGGTAAGAACTATAAGGGCGTTGTCATCAAGAATGGTAAAAAGATGGTTATCAAGTAATAGATGAGACGTTTTACAATGCTCGCATCGTACTATATATAATAATGTGTACGATGATGTAGAATCTATATAATATAAATATTAAACAAATGGTATAAAAAATCCCAGAATCGCTCTTCCAAGCAGTTCTGGGATTTATTATGGTGATATTTGGCATCAATATCTCCGCTATTATATTTTTTATGTATTGCTCAGATTCTTAATGATTTCCAAAGGTAGCTGGGTAGCTTTGGAAACCTGTTCGGCAGAAAGTCCCATTGCCAGCAATCGTTGTGCTGTTTCTGTGTTGGCCTCATG
>ERZ809074.2840-NODE-2840-length-17796-cov-4.245026_pt1 | contig 17796 bp, 17 predicted proteins | sample MGYA00520795_ERZ809074 | MGnify/ENA primary metagenome ERZ809074 (study PRJEB31570, sample SAMEA3212989) | Homo sapiens | biome: human-gut; feature: human gut; material: fecal | place: Sweden | collected 2011 ...
ACCGACTATCACGGTATGATGGATTTGGTTGAGGAACTTTATACAATGCTTGCCGAGAAGATATGCGGTTCGACAAAGATAACGTATCAGGGCAAGGAAATCAATATGGGCCACTGGGAGCGCCTGACGATGGTCGAGGCGGTTAAAAAATACAGCGGCTGCGATTATTATGACTGGAAAACAGATGAGGAAGCCCGCGCTGCGGCAAAGGAAAAGCACGTTGCCGTGCCCGACGATGCCACCCGCGGAACAGTTCTTGCCGAGTTCTTTGACGCCTTTGTTGAAGAGAATCTTATTCAGCCTACGTTTATCTACGACTATCCGGTTGAAAACAGCCCGCTTGCGAAGCGTAAACCCGACGACCCGGCATTTACCGAGCGGTTTGAGTATTTTATAAACGCTACCGAGTATGGCAATGCGTTCAGTGAACTGAACGACCCCCTTGACCAGCGTGAGCGGTTTGAAAAGCAGGTAGCCAAGAAAAGAGCCGAAGAACCGGGCTGCGCGGCACAGGTCGACTATGACTTTGTTACCGCCCTTGAATACGGTATGCCCCCAACGGGAGGCCTTGGATTCGGCGTTGACAGACTCGTAATGTTGCTTACCGATTCGGCAAGCATCCGCGATGTTTTGTGCTTCCCCACAATGAAACCTTTGGACTAAGTTAAGTCCCCGCAAATCCCCGTTTAACGCTTTATTGCGAGTGATTTTGGGTTATAAACTGGAGACTCTCCAATTGTTTCTCCAATTTTCTCCTTTTGCTCACCAAACGTGAGGTCAAAAATGTGTAAATCGCAATAATAAGCAATAAACAGAAATAAGTACGATATAGAGCCCTATGAGACAGTAAAGTTTTGTAGGGCTCTATTTTTTTGCCCTTTTATATATATGTACCCGCTGATTGAGTTCAGCGGGCTTTTTTTATGTCCAAAAATTTTTTTAATTTTTTTCGAAAAAGGGGGTTCGTTTTTGGCCTTCAATGTTGCGGTAGGTAAGTGTGGGGCAAAACCCCAACGCACATTGACAATTGAATATACATTCATCAGATACGTTGCCTGGGCTATGGGCGAACCCCTAAGCCGCACGAAGGTACGCCAAGATCCACCTGCCGCATATGGTATCAGCGGGACACAAGGTGGGGAGCGACCCCGAAACCGATTCCGAAATATCCGATTGCTACGGATACGGCGATGACAGGCCCAGGTTATAATGATACTTCTCTACGGAGCTGGCGGAGAACCCGGCAGAGGTGAGACTCCTATGAACCCAACTCGCAATTGGGCGTCTGATGACTTCCCGTCCCGCAGGGGGTGTTGAGAACAAATACTGCGGCCTGTACATGCCGTACTAAGATACGGCTAAAACCAGGAAAGGAGGAATCCAAGTGGATAACTGCAAGGTGATAGCAATCACCAACCAAAAAGGCGGTGTAGGTAAAACCACCACTACCGTCAACTTGGGCGTAGGACTTGCACGAGAAGGATATCGCGTCTTGCTGATAGACGCCGACCCTCAGGGTAGCCTGACAGTCAGCCTTGGCATCAAGAATCCCGATGATTTGGGGACATCTTTGGCTACGGTTATGAATGCCGCTATCGAGGATAGGCAGATACCTGCTGAGACAGGAATTATCAGACACGACGAAGGTGTTGATCTTATGCCGTCCAACATTGAGCTCTCCGGTATCGAAACCGGGCTGTTCAATATCATGAGCCGGGAGTATGTGCTACGTAATTATATCAATACAGTAAAACAGGATTACGATTATATCCTTATAGACTGTATGCCTTCTCTCGGTATGATGACCATCAACGCTCTGGTTGCGGCAGACAGCGTGATTATCCCTTCACAGCCAAACTTCCTATCTACCAAAGGTCTGAATCTGCTTTTGAAATCCGTATCTAAGGTAAAAAGAAACATCAACCCGAAGCTCCGGATCGATGGCATCCTATTAACTATGGTAGATAGCCGCACGAACAACGCAAAGGACATTATATCCACCCTGCGTCAAAGTGTGGGACAAAATATTAGGGTCTTTGATTCAGAGATCCCACATTCCGTCCGCGCCGCTGAAAGCAGCTTAGCCGGTGTGAGTATCTTCACTCATGACAAATCCGGCAAGGTTGCAGCGGCATACGAAAATCTCACGAAGGAGGTGAACGACATTGGCAGAGAGACCCAAAATCGACCTGGGCCTAACTGGGTACGATGAATTATTTATGGATGATAAGGAGCGACAGGAAATCAGGCTCCCTCGCATCCACGACATTCCTCTTGATTTAATCGACGATTTTCCCGGCCACCCTTACCAAGTAAGAATGGATGAGGATATGGACCAGTTAGTCGAGAGTATTAAAGAAAGAGGAATTATCACTCCGGTAACGCTACGACCGAAAGAAGACGGCAGATACGAAATGGTATCGGGACACCGTCGAAAGAAGGCCTGCGAGATTGCCGGAATGACGACCATCAAAGCAGATGTAAGGGATATGTCCAGAGATGACGCCATTATATTGATGGTGGAATCGAACCTGCAACGCTCTGTAATCCTTCCCAGCGAAAAAGCCTTTTCTTATAAGATGAGAATGGAGGCACTAAAGCGACAGGGACAACGAACAGATTTAACTTCGTCCCCAGTGGGGACAAAGTTAGAAAGAAGTTCAGAGATGATTACAGCGCAGACCGGTGACAGTAGAAATCAGATTCACCGATATGTAAGGCTCACGTATCTCATTCCGGAAATTCTTCAGATGGTAGATGAGGGCAAGATAGCCTTCAGACCGGCGGTGGAGATTTCGTACCTGACCCAAGATGAACAGAAGTTGCTGCTTGAAGGTATGGAGTACGCCGATGCGACTCCGTCCTTGGCTCAGGCAATCAAGCTCAAGAATCTTTCCAACACCGGAAGCCTGGACTACGACGCAATCGAGGACATGCTCTCCGAGGAAAAGCCAAACCAGCGTGAGAAGTTCAGCTTTCGGGCAGACCGTTTACGCCGGTATATCCCGGACTCTGTGCCCTTCAACCAGACGGAGGATTTTGTCTGCAAGGCACTTGAGCACTACCAGCAGTTCCTTGAGCGTCAGAGGCGTGATCGAGACAGCAGGTAACGTGGCATCAGTGTTTCCCCTCTCACACTCTCCCCAGTTATTTATAAACTTGGCTGTTACTATGCTGAGAGAAAAAATAACTGACAGCTTTGACAGATTTGCAGAAAGTTCGTATCCTGATGGCGAAAAGGAGGTTTTGCGATGAGAAAAATATTTGCAATCCTGACGATATGCGCCATAATGCTTCTTTCAGCCTGTCAACAAGTCGAGTTGCCTAAAAGCACAGACCCTCCGGTCCAAAGCACTGCCTCAAGCAGCTACGTGGAGGAAAGCCAGGAAGCGGAAACGCAAGAAACTACAGTCAGCACGACTGCTTCTTCTCAGCCGGTAATAACCGAGACTTCGACAACGGAGACCACGGTGTCTGAGACGACAGCGCCGACTGAGGAAACAAAACCAAAACAGACGGAACCTGCACAGACTTCGACAGAAGAAAACACAACTCCGACAGAGAGAAAACCGAAGGAGACAGAGCCTGAAGTGACAAAACCAGCGGAGACGCAATCACAAGAAATAACCGATACGGGAAAAACAGATGAACCGGTTCCGACAGATCCGGTTATTGTGAGAGCAGATCCAACGGATGTGGAACAACTTGTTGCAGTATATCTGAACCAGCACCGAAATGCTGCAGGTGCTTCCTCAGCCACAGTGCTGCCTGGTTTGACAACTGTTGCGAGATACCGCAGTGTGCAGCTGATATCTAATTTTGCCCACGCCAACAGCGCTACAGTCTGCACTGAACTCCAATATGGTCAGTTTGTGGATATGACGCAGTACGGAATGAGTGAAAGCGACAGTTATTATCAGGGCTACAACCGAGAAGCCCTGGCAAAAGGCAATTGGGGTGGAACAGCTGAAGAGGTGGCACGAAAGATTGCCGACGGGCTGAAGAACAGTCCAAACCACTGGAAATATCTAAGTTCTACAGAATATGGCTATATGGCTGTAGGCTGTACCTACAGTGAAGCCACAAACATGTGGTACTGCTGTGTTTATATGAGCTCTGAAAATTACGGTGGCTAACAACAGAATATCCCCAACATTTGCGCTTGATTTGAAAAAGTCAGGCGCATTTTTATTTTCAAAACAGAAAGGATTTGATAGACGATGAAAAAGCGATTTCCTAAGATCATTTCGGCACTGCTTGCCGTTGTAATGATCCTTGGCGCAATGCCCTTGTCGGCATTCGCAGCAGCCGCGTCTGACTTGCCTGAAAATATGACCGACCACTCTATCCTAAGAGCACTGGAATACACCGGTTATGACGTTCAGCAGCAGATCAGCGATGGCACACTTTATCAGTCCGGAAGCTACGGTTCGAGAACCCCTTCCTCCGTGCTTTCGGGTATTAACTATGGCACAAGCCCTTCCGGTAAGGAAACGGTAGCGGATAGCTCCACTCCGACCGGCAAAGCGCCTGATATGGCGAGATTCAGAAATTACGGCTTGTGCTGCGCGTCCTTTGTCACTTATTACGTCTGCAACTATCTTCCTAACGTGGAAGGCATTGATACCAGTCTGATCAGTGACGCTGTTGACGCAACCGGATGGAATTCCCAGGCCGTAGTTACCTGGCAGAAGGCTTTGAACGGTCTTGTGGACGAGGGTAAGATTGAGAAAATCGGCACCAGTTCGTCCAACGTTGACCGCAGTAAGCTGACTCCCGGCGACTTGGTTATTTTCGGTGACTCCGAGAATTCTCACAAGCACATTGCTGTTTACTCCGGCACCTACAATGGCATCGATTTTATTATCCACGTTGGTAATGACCGTGGCCCTGAAATCTCCCGTATTGACTGGATGGGTCAGGCCGGTGATAAGTCTTCTTATCCCAACGCTTATTACCATTTGCCGGAGGAATACTTCGAGCCCGATGGCGAAATCGAGGTTTACAAGAAGGATACCAACGGCAAGGCCTTGGCGGGAGCCGTCTTTGTAGCAACCAACACTGCTACCGGTGAATCCGTGAAGATTGGTCCTACCAACAGCTCCGGTTATGCCAAATGTGAGGCAGCTCTCCCTTACGGCACTTATACCGTAAAGGAAACTGTGTTCCCGACCAATTATCACGCATACGGTCAGACAGAGTGGACCGTTACCATTGGCGCTGAGAACGACGGTCTTGTTACAATCAACGCTGTCAATGAGATTGACAACGGCTCTGCTAAGATTGTAAAGACATCTGAGGATGGTGTCGTTGAAGGCGTAACCTTTACTATTCAGGGTAATGGCGTCAATCAGACGGTTACAACCGGCGCGAACGGCGCAATTCAGATTGACGATCTGAAGCCTGGCAGTTACACCGTAACAGAGCTTATGGAAGATAAGTACGAGCCCCAGGAGGTTCGCACTGTAACAGTTGTCAGCAACGAGGTCGCTACCGTTACCTTCAATAATGTTTTGAAGCGCGGCGATCTCACTGTTCAAAAGACCTCTGAAGACGGCCTTGTGGAAGGTGTTAGCTTTCATCTTTACGGTACTTCCCTTAGTGGTCATACCGTAGATGAGTACGCAACAACCGACGCCAGCGGTGTTGCCACCTTTAAGGACGTGCTTATTTCCGGTCACGAGTCCTATACCTTGGAAGAGGTTGACACCGCAGAGCGATATATCGTTCCTGAGGCACAGCGCACTGCTATCGAGTGGAATGTGGTTACGGAGAAATCCTTCTACAACGAACTCAAGCGTGGCGACCTTACCGTAAAGAAGACTTCCGAAGACGGCTTTGATGAGGGTATGACCTTCCACCTTTACGGCACTTCCTTCAGTGGTATTGAGGTCGATGAGTACGCCACCACTGACAGCGACGGTATTGCGTATTTTAGTGATATCCTGATTGGCACCGGCTACACCATCGAAGAGGTTGACGCCCCTGTTCGCTACGTGGTTCCCGCTAAGCAGTTCGCAGATATTGCGTGGGATGAACTGACCGAGATTCAGTTTGAGAATATCCTCAAGAAATGGCGTGCGGACGTGTATAAGCTGGACGCCGAGCTGACAGGAAGAGACGACGATGATGACGAGGACAGCGGTTTGGTACCGATGTCTTTGACACCTATGTCGTTGATGCCAATGGCATTGTCTGAAACTCCTGAAGAGACAGTTGACTCCCTTGGTTATCCTTACGGATATACGCAGGGTGACGCAACGCTCGGCGGCGCAGTTTACGGTGTCTTCAAGGGCGAAGAACTGATTGACACCTACACTACCGACGAGAACGGTTATTTTCTAACCGACTACTATGTCTGTGACGATGACTGGACAATCCGCGAGATCAGTCCCTCCGAAGGATATTTGCTGGACGATACCGTCTATTATATGGACGCAGAGCCCGGCAATTTCTCTATCGAACTGAATACCCTCTATCCCGACGTATACGAGGATATCATTCACGGCGACATTGCCATTATCAAACACACGGACGACGGCAGCACTCAAATTGAGACTCCCGAAGTTGGCGCTACGTTTGAAATTTTCCTGAAGTCTGCAGGTAGTTATGAAAATGCCGCAGATACAGAACGAGACATTATCGTTTGTGATGAGCATGGATTTGGTCAGACCAAAATGCTCCCTTACGGCACTTATACCGTTCACCAGGTTAGCGGCTGGGAAGGACGCGAGTTGATGCCCGACTTTGATGTCTACGTTTCTCAGGACGAGACCACTTATCGTTATCTGATCAACAACCGCAATTTCGAGAGCTTTATCCACGTGGTAAAGGTTGACGCGGAGACCGACAAGACTATCCCTTACGCCGGGGCAGCATTTAAGATTTTCAATCCTGACGGTGAGTTGGTGACGATGTCCTTCACCTATCCGACTCCTACTACGATTGATACCTTCTACACTGATGAAAACGGTACTCTTGTAACCCCTGAGAAGCTTCCTTACGGCAAGGGATGCTTCCTTGTAGAGGTGGAAGCTCCTTATGGTTATGTTCTGGACACTACCCCCGTTTATTTTGATGTAACGGAAGAAAATTCTGAGTCCAAGGACGGTATTACCGTTATCAAGGTCAACAAGGGCAACGTGCCTCAGAAGGGTGTTGTGAATATCACAAAGACCGGCGAGGCGTTCGTGGACGTCACCGTGAACGAGGGTGTTTATCAGCCTATTTACGGCGAAGAAGCCCTGGAAGGCGCTGTTTTCGAGATCCGCGCTGCTGAGGATATCATTACCCTGGACGGTACGGTTCGTTATGTGAAGGGCGAAGTGGTCGATACCATTACGACCGGAGCTGACGGTACTGCCAAGAGCAAAGAACTCTATCTCGGCAAGTACGAGGTCCAGGAGATTACCGCCGCTTACGGCTACGTTCTAAACGGTGAGGTTCACCAGGTTGAGCTGATCTACGCAGGACAGGAAGTGTCTGTTACCGAAACGGCAACAGCTTTCTACAACGAACGTCAGACAGCAACGCTTTCTATGATTAAGGTGCTGGAAACCAATGAACTCTTTGATATCGGTGACAACGGCGAAATTAAGAACGTTGTATTCGGTCTTTATGCGGCTGAGGATATCACTGCCGCTAATGGCGCAGTTATTCCTGCTGACGGTTTGATTGAGGTTATCACCTTTGATGAAAGTGGCCTTGCTACTGTTCAGACCGACCTTCCCCTTGGTAGCTACTATGTCAATGAGATTGCAACCGATGAGCACTATATCCTGAATTCCGACAAATACGAGTTTTCCTTCGATTATGCCGGTCAGGAGATTGTTTCTGTGGTCTTGTCCGTCAATGGCGGCGAAGCCATTGAAAACGAGCTCATTTACGGTTCTGTTTCCGGCCTTAAGGTGACGGAAAAGGATGAGCCCCTTGCTGAGGCTGTTATCGGTCTATTCAAGAAGGACGAAACCGTGTTCACCGAGGAAACGGCGCTTATGATTACCACCTCTGCTGAGGATGGTTCTTTTTCCTTCGAGAATATCCCTTACGGCGAGTGGATCGTCCGTGAAATCTCTCAGCCCGTAGGCTTTGTTCTTGATGAAACCGCATATGATGTGGTTATCAAAGAGGACGGTCAGGTCATTGAGATTGAAATCGTCAATGAGTATATTATGGGCGACATTACCTTAACTAAGGTTGATGCCGAGTATCCCGATAATAAGCTCAGCGGCGCAACCTTCGAGATCTACAAGGACGTGAACGCTGACGGCGTTATCGACGAAGGCGATGAGCTTCTTGGAAACCTGGCTGAAAAAGAAAATGGTGTTTATGAGATGCTTGACCTGTACTACGGTCATTACCTTGTAAGAGAGATCGTTGCTCCTGAAGGGTTCTTGCTGGACGAAGGCGTGTATTCCATCTTTATTGATACCGATGAAAAGGTGTACGTCATTGAGAATGAGGCTGGTGTTGGATTTATCAATAAGCCGATTAAAGGCAACATTACCCTGACTAAGGTGGACGCAGAATATCCTGATAACAAGCTCACCGGTGCAACCTTCGAGATTTACCAGGATGTAAATGCAGACGGTTTGTTAGATGAGAACGACATTCTTCTCGGCGCATTGACTGAGGGTGACGGCGGCGTTTACTCTATGATGAATCTCCGCTATGGTCATTATCTCATTAAGGAGACGGTAGCTCCCGCAGGGTTCTTGCTTGACGAGGGTGTTTACGCCGTATTTGTTGAGACCAATGGAACAACCTATATCGTTGAAAATGAGGCCGGTGTTGGCTTCATCAATAATGCGCAGGTTGGTAAGATCCGCATTGAGAAAACCTCTGAGGACGGTGTAGTTGAAGGGTTCACCTTTAAGGTGGAAGGTACTGACATTACCGGCAAGGCATTTTCTCAGGAATTCGTAACGAATGAAAACGGTGAAATCATTATCGAAGGTCTCCGCATCGGTAACTATGTAATCTCCGAGGTTGCAAACGACAAGACCGAAAAATATGTGCTTCCTGATGACGTCACTGTTACCGTTCACGCGGACAAAACGGTCGTTGCTAAGTTCCACAACGAGCTCAAGCCGGTAATCCCCGACAATCCTAAGACCGGTGATAACTCCAATATGGCGCTCTGGGCGACCTTGGCAGTGCTTTCCCTGGCAGGAGTATGCATTACCGGATTTGTCACTTTCAAAAAGAGAAAGAAGGAGGATGAATGATGGACCCTAAAACCATTATCGGGATAGCGCTTGTGGTATTCATTGTCGCAGGTCTGCTCTTCCTCAAGTTCAGAAAAAAGAAATAAGAGACCAACACACGGGCGGCATCTGAAATACGGTGCCGCCCTCACCATTTAAGGAGGCGATTGAATGTTTATTGACTATGATCTTGTGAGGCGAATGAAAGAACAGTATCCGCCCGGTACCCGTATCCAGCTGGACTATATGGGAGATGATCCCCGTCCTATCGAGCCCGGCACAAAAGGCACGGTTCGAACGGTGGATGACATGGGCACCGTTCACTGTGACTTTGACAACGGTAGGCGCTTAGGGCTTGTACCCGGCGAGGATTCCTTCCATGCCATAGCTGAAAGAAACCGTTCTGACAGAGATGCGAGGTGATTTCATTGGAAATGACAATCAGACCAATGACTGAGCAGGAGCGATTATATGCCTTTACTCAGTCGCAACAGATCATGGCGCAGACCGGATGTATCGGTCATTTGCGTGGTGATATGGGTAGTACCGGAGAAGAGTTTTACTCCACCTGGGACGACCACCAGGCTCACCTGAAGGTAGATGAATTCAAGGCAGAGTTTGACGAGGTCATAAATGCCTTGCGCTTTGACAGCGAGTATAACGGTGCTCTGAAAAATCGGCGTAACTTAGCAAACTTCTGCTGGGACCATCCTTCCTCAAGGATGGTGCCCGGTGAGGATGACTTCGGCTTCCGCATAGACACCGAAAACTATTCCTATATGCTCCGTCTTAACCCTAATCGCGGCATGTATAACATCTACTGTTATTGCTATCAGCGCGAGTGGTTAGATAATCACCTGCAGAACGCCGCAAAAGGAATTCGGTTTATTGACCCGCATTATAACGAGAAGTTCCGTATTCCTGATGGCGAGAAGGTTCGCATTATCACCAGGGACGGCGAGCAGCGGGATATGTTCTGCCGCTATATTGATGATTATCACTTCGAAACGACCAGCGCAGGTCGCTCAACGCTCTATCACATCTGTGAGTTCGCGGAGCGCTTTGAGCAGAACGGTCATCAGACCATATTCCCGCTGAGAAGCAGCTTGCCTGACCGGTGCTACAGCACGCTGGATTCCACCGGTGAAGTTATTATCATCCAAAAGGGCGACAAGGGATACTACCACATTGACATTTCGGACGACACCAAGGAAGCAAACCGCGCCCTGGCAGACGAACAGAATGCCAAGATGGGTGTGTCCAGAGCCCAGGAAGAAGCAATGAAAGCCGGGTCTATGTTTGATTGGGACGTTCCCGCCGCAGACCCTAAAAATTATGATGACGCCGGAAGACCGATTCCGGCGCGACACGAAAGGAGTGGCGCAAGATGAAGTATCTTGTGGACGTAAAGGATATTAGCTATGGCACCGTTGAAGTGGAGGCAGAATCCAAGGAACAAGCCGAGGAAATGGCGCAGGATATGTACTTTGGCGGTCAGGTTATGTGGGATGAAGCCGACGTGAGCTACGAGGCCAGACCTGATAACAGAGAGCGAGGTGACAGCCGATGAACAATGATCAAGAGATCGATATTCTCTGCAGGATGCTTGACGCGCTGAAGCTTGACGACATTGTTTTATTATATGATTCTGACGGCGTTCTGATGGCTGAAGACAGTGACGGAAATAAATGGCGCGGGAAGGAATTCTATTTGTTTATAACAGAGGAATGCTTATGCTTTGACGCTATTGGAAATCTGACGGAGGGTCAGTATGTTCGCGAGGATCTATTGGAGCAGTACAAGAGATTATCTTCGGAGAATGGCGTGATTCCCGGTAAGCCGGAAGCGTTGTATCCGCGCTATCTTGATAAGAACGGACAGGAAATCAAGCCCGGTATGATGCTTCTTATGGAAGATGGCAACTTAGAGCTGGTCTATGAAACGACCGACGCATACGGAAGTGTGGATCTTGGGATCAGCGCTACGAACGCAGCCTTCCTGGAACATCATCCTGACTGGGAACAGGAGTTTTATTCGTTGTCCAATTTTTCTTTGAGCCGTGCAGTAGTATGCCCTGCTGAAGAAGAAATTCGAATAGAGTTAAAGGAACTGGATTCTTTTATCCAGGGTACCGAGCTTGCCAGAGATTACAGCTTACCCATTCCCAGAGAAGATCACGAGCGTTATGAAGCAGCTCTTGTTCGGAGAGCTGATTTGGAAAGAATGCTTGAGGTTAATGAGAAGGCTCCTCCTGACGCAAAGGACGAGCAGAAGACTGTGCCGAAAGAACGAAGGGATGCCCGATGAGCCTGAATGTTGCTGAAGGAAACTTCGAGTACGTCATTTGGTCAAATGAGTATCTGGACTGGGCAGATTGGCAGGAAGCGTTCGACGGTGAGTTTGATCACTGCTCGGAGGAAGAAAAATTCCGGCTAATGAACAACCTGAACAACGACTATTTGGTAGATGACCGCCGTGAAATGGACGTGTGTGTCGGAAGCCCAATTATTATCATTGCCGATATTGGCAAATGGGACGGACGGCACACCGGCTACCGTATTCTTGATAGCGGCAATCTCAAGGACTGCCTATACACCGAGCTTGATGGCGTCACCTGGTATGTGGATAACAAAGGCGATTTCCGTATGGACGGATATCACCATGACGGCCACAATTATTATCTTTATCGCAAATTCAAGGAAGGCATTGATGACGATGTCAGAGAGGATTTTTGCGAGAAGATTTTGGAACACACCCTGACAGAGGAGGATATCGAAGCTGTGACCGAGCGTCTTGGCGATGATATCGCTAAGATTTACGGCTTCACCCTTCCCGGTCAAACAAAAACGCACGAAAGGAGCGATGCAAGATGACAGACCACTGTGTATGCTGTGGGGATATCCTGCCGGAAGGCAGAATGGTGTGTCCCCAGTGTGAAAGGCAAGAGATTCGCGGCGCTGATAAGAAATCCGCAATCTGCGCCTTTCTCAAAGAACATCATACCGGCAAGAGTCGTGCAATCCACAGCAAGGAATTGCAGCGGCTCTTTTTAATTGATGGGAGAAATTTAAGACGCAAGATCAGTGCTCTGCGTCAGGACGGATATCCCATCTGTAGCGACGAATGTGGCTACTACTATGCAGACAATCAAAAGGAAATCAACGACACTGTTTGTCGGTTGAACGGCTTGGTTACGCAGGTATCCAATGCCAGAACAGGACTTTTGTTTGCCTCTATTTTTCCGTCCAATAACGTAAGAGTCGAAATCAAAATTTATGAGAACGGCGGTGGTGTGAATGCCTGAGTTTATGGATCAGGACAGAATTTATCTGGACCTGGATAACGACCGAATCGAATGGATGTATTACAATCCCGATTCTGTTTCGGAAGGTCAGTTTGTGACCAACGTATTCGACGAGGATTTGCTGAAGGAAGCTATTGACCGTATGACCGACGCGGAAGACGCCTTTGATTTTATCGGAAGCAGCTGTACGCAGTATCTTTCCGACAAAGGCACCGACTTCTACGGCGAGGCGTGGAAGCGCATGGAAACCGAGGAACCCTTTGCGATTGGCTGTACGCTGACCACGCTGGACCAGCTTCGCCTGGCATATGCTGCTAAGGGTTTTATCAATGAGTATTGCATGGATGAGTTTGGTTCTCCGGCAGACTTCTCTGATATGAGAAAAATCGGTATCGGTTATACGACCATTACCGACGCTGAGCATCCCATTCAGGCCTATGCCAACCTGGTGGACCACCGTATCGAGATTTATCTCCATGACCAGCTTATCCAGTACCGTCAGTATGAGTCCCTTCGGGATATCACCTTTAACGGGCTTCCTAACCTGGATTTTTCGGATCTGATTTCCGTTCCTGACTGGGTCATTGCAGAGTTTGAGCGCAATGAAAGCTTGGAAAGTTTGGCGGTGCGGCTCACGTTTTTTATGAAGGAGCACGACCCTTACGGTTATGCCGACTGTATGGAGATTGGCGAAACCGATGCAGATATGGTATCCAAGATGAAATATGAGCTCAGAGACGTGGATGCAATTCCACCTACTATCAGAGAAATGGAAACGATGATCCGTGAAGGAAAGCTCTCCGGCGCAGACAAGGCAAGGTGCTACGGTATGATGACCGACCTGTATCACCTTTATGCTGCCGATAAGCACGTTCCTGTATACGACCGCGAAACGGATATTCTCTATGCTACCTTCGACGCGCTTGGTCTTGAAGGATTTGAAATCAGCTTCGATGAAGAAGGTATCTGTATGACGAAGGATGGAGACCGGCTGAGAAACAGAGATATCTACCAGTATCTTTCGGAGGGCATTATGACCGACGACGTCTGCCAGGCCTTTCGAGACAAGAGCTTTGAAGCCTATACTGATTTTGTAGACTTGGCAGCGCATTATGACGTGCGCGTTGGTGTCAGAGATTCGATGACTCCTGTAGGAAGACTTGATTTTCTTGGCAGTGACGGCACTGTTGGCGATTCTGCTGAGTATCCCGACGAGGCAAGCTTTGTAAAGGCAATTAAGGAGGAAATGCACTACGGCGTGCCTCTGATTGTTGTCCTCTACAGAGACAGTGACGGGCATACCATTTCCCCTGACTTTTTGAAGGAGCTGGACACAATGCCGAAGGGACTGACGGTGGAGGACGCGCCGCAGCCCCAAACAAAAACCCACGAGAGGAGCGATGCAAGATGAGAACAGAGATTATCTTCATTGACGAAGATACCCTTACCCCAGAAGAATTGGAGGTGATTGACGATGGCGAGACCGAAGAATAAGGATGAGTACCGTGCCGAACTGGCCGACGCCTTTGCTCACGTTCTTGAAGAGCGTGGTCTTGAGTGGAAGAAGGAATGGACCGGCTCCGGTGGCGGTGCTCCCCATAACGGTATCACCAAAGCCTGTTACCGAGGAAGCAATGCCTTTTGGCTATCCCTGGTATCTATGATGAAGGGTTATACGGACCCGCGTTGGGTCACTATGATTCAGATTATGGACAACGACGGCAAGTATCATCCCAAGGAAAAGTGGCATCTGAAAGCAGGTTCCAAGGCAACCTATGTGGAATACTGGTATCCCTATGACCTGGAAAACAAGAGGGCGCTTACCTGGGAACAGTATAAGCATGAGATCGACAGCGGAAGACATGATTCCGAGTTCAAGCTTTCCACCCGATATACGGCAGTATTTAATGCTACCGATATCGAAGGTATGCCAGAGCTTCCCGCTGTGGAAGAGAGCGATATCACTCAGGACGAGCTGATTGATAAGCTATGCGCCGGTATGGGCATTGAGATCCTGACAGACGGTGGCGACCGTGCCTATTATTCTCCTTCTCAGGACAAAATCCACCTTCCTACACCCGGTTCCTTTACCAGTGAGTATGCCTTCAACGCTACAGCGCTGCACGAGCTATCCCACTCTACCGGGCACCCGTCCCGCTTGAACCGCGATATGGGCGGCTTCTTTGGCACTTCAGAATATGCCTATGAGGAGTTGGTAGCAGAAATGTGTTCCTGCTTCATGGGTGTCAACCTGGATGCCACTGCTACTCCGCAGCATATCGACAATCACAAGGCTTACGTCCAGTCCTGGATTCAGGCAATTCGAGATAAGCCCGAAACGCTGATTAAGGCTATCAAGGATGCGCAAGCGGCGGCAGTCTTTATGGACTGGAAGGCTGGTCTTATCACTGACATGGAATACGCTAAGAGTGTTGGTTCCACTATGGAAATCACCCAGCGTAATCGTGACCGCGACGCCAGATAATTTGCACATTTTTCAATCCGAAGCGTTTTCTGTATAATGAAATAAAAAACGGAGGTTTCGGATATGAGAATTAAGAAAGCGAATAAGCGCGTCGTAGAGCTCAGCATTGTGGAAGCGAAATTATTGCGTACCGCGCTGATGCACTTTCGAAACAAGGTGCTGAATGCCGGTAAACCTACCGAGGATATCGAGTCACTGCTTCTAATGCTGATGTAACAACTGAATAACGATGTAAATGCCGTGGAGCCTGAAAACTTCACGGCATTTTTATTTTCCCGGAAAGGAGGAGCAAAGATGTATGAGTAGCTTTCTGTATATGGCATTTCTTTTTGTGGCGAAGATGCTGGATAATGCCTTGAATACAGCAAAGACCATTCTGATCCAACGTAATCGGTGCTTGCTTGCAGGTATCGCACTTGCGCTGTCCAACTATATTTACCTGGTTATCACGAAAGACGTTGTCACCTCAGACAGCAACCTTGCGATGATTGTTGTTTCCGTAGCCAGCGGCGTTGGCTGCTGTATTGCAGTCGCCGTCAGCAATCGCTTTTCTAAGGAGCGAACCTACGTGAACGTCATTATGTCCGATAACCGGGAGGCCATGCAAGAACTTCGGGATTTTCTGGCAGACAAGCACATCACGAATGTCACGACAGACAGCTACACGCTGGATTGGAACACCAAAACAATTACCATTACCGCCTATGCTGAGACAAAGGAGCAACACAGGCTGATTGGCCAGTATCTTGACGACAGCCCGCTGAAGTTCAAGCGAGTCATTCAGAAGGCGTAGAAAGGAGTTATATGGCAGAAAACAATGTCTACACCCAGCTCTATGAAAGAATGTTTGAGGAGCAGGAGCGCTTCCGTGAATGGTTGCTTGCGCAGCCGCCTTCGGAGATCCTGAACCACAGCTATGAATATTCCATGCGTGAGGATATTCTGATGGCTATTGAATATTCCGAGCTGGAGGAAAAGCACGCAAAAGCATTGCTTGATGGGAATGTTACGCTGAGCGACCTGTATGACGATTTCAGTGACCTTGAAACCGATCATATGCAGGACGTGCGTGACACCATTGGAAGCCGCGCAAGTAAAGTTTTGCGCGAGACAGAGAAAAACAGATGAGGAGGTTTTGATATGGCGTATATTGCCGCAGAAGATATCCTGGCCGCACGCCAGATAGATCTTCTGACCTATTTGCAAACCTATGAGCCCGGTGAGTTGGTGAAGCTTCCCGGAGACAACTACTGCACCCGTGAACATGACAGTCTGAAAATCAGCAACGGAAAGTGGCACTGGTTCTCTCGTGGAATCGGTGGCAGAACGGCGCTGGATTACCTGGTGAAGGTAAAGGAAATGTCGTTCCCGGATGCGGTTAGACTTTTGACCGGAGCCCCTGTACAGAGCTACAGCCCTCCACCTAAACCCGCGCCTCCAAAGGAGAGAAAGTTGCTACTTCCTGAGATTGCAGACAACTGCGACGCGGTGAAGGCCTACCTGCAGGGACGCGGTATCCACCCGATTATCATTGACTACTGTATTGAGAATAAGCTTCTGTTCCAGACGGCCAATTATAACAATGCAATGTTTGTAGGGTACGACAATACCGATAAGCCCCGGTACGCTGCACTGCGCAGCACCTTCAGCCAATACAAGGCTGAGGCTACCGGCAGTGATAAGCGCTATTCCTTTTCCATTGCTATGAATCCGGACGCCACTACTGTGCGCGTCTTTGAGTCGGCTATCGACCTTATGAGCTTTGCCACGTTGCAGCTCTATGAAGGCGGCAACTGGAAGCAGGACGCTTTGCTCTCCTTGGCAGGTGTGTATATGCCTAAGCGCAAGGGCGTTGTTCCAGTAGCGCTGACAAGGTTCCTAAGTGAAAATCCCTCCATTAAGGAGGTCCACCTTCACCTGGATAGCGACGAGGTTGGCCGCGCAGCTGCCCAAGGAATTATGGACGGACTGGAAGGTTATGAGGTCTTCGATGAGCCTCCTTGCCCCGGCAAGGACGTGAACGAGCAGCTGCAGATGAAGGTGGGAATTTTGAAACGCAAGGAGGTGCAGGAGCGATAATGGAAATTCGATTGTATCAGATTAACCTGGATCGAGATGAGAACAACCGCGCCTTTATGGGCAGTGACCGTCTTGATCGCTCAAGTGAGGGATCACCGGTGATTGATGAATCCATTTACGACTGTGTTTTCTCAGGCGAGCTGGATTGTGAGACACCGGAGGATGTCTTTGCAAAGTTCAACTTTGAGCACCCCAAAGGGCACCAAGGCAGGTCTATGTCGGTATCCGACGTTGTTGTAATGGAAACCGATGACGATGAAATCACTGCACATTTCTGTGACAGCATCGGATTTAAGACGGTTGAATTCGACGAGGACTCCGCAAAGGCACTCAAGAAGGATATCACCGTGGTGATGCTTGAGCCCGGAAAAATGGCCCGCGTTGCTACTATTGATTCTTCTTTGGAATGGATGCAAGGTGTCGTTGGAGGACTCATTGAAGCCTTTTACCCCTTTGAGGAGATGGTATGTATCGTCTGCAACGAGGAAGGCAAAATGAACGGTATGCCATTGAATCGTGCCATTTATGCGGAGCCTGAAGAAGTGAACATGTCCTATTCAGAGATGAAGGATCTGTTCTACGCCGCAGAGAACGAAGGAAAGCATATCACAGGATACGTGGTTTTCACTCAGGATAGCTTCCAGGATTACTATCCGGAGGAATCCCGAACCTACGTTATATCGAGTGATAATAAAGCGTATAAAGCCCGTATGGGCGGATAC
>ERZ809074.2843-NODE-2843-length-17787-cov-4.849538_pt1 | contig 17787 bp, 5 predicted proteins | sample MGYA00520795_ERZ809074 | MGnify/ENA primary metagenome ERZ809074 (study PRJEB31570, sample SAMEA3212989) | Homo sapiens | biome: human-gut; feature: human gut; material: fecal | place: Sweden | collected 2011 ...
CCACCGAGGAGCCCGTCACTGAGCCCACCGAGGAGCCCGTGATCGAACCCACCGCCGAGCCAACCGCTGAGCCCACCGAAACGCCCAAGCCCTATGACGGCCCCATCGCCGTTGGCAATGCGGAAGTTCATGCCGCGCCCGATGCCGATAGCCCCGTCGTCTTCACCGTCCCCAATGGCGCAGCCATCAAGGTCTTCTCCACCGAGGGCGATTGGGCCAAGGTAGAGGCTCACGGCTTCTCCGGCTATCTCCATCGTGATCATGTCCGCGGCGTTGCCTTCGCGCAGCCTGCCGCCACCCCCGTCCCCGAGCAGCCGGAAAACATCACCGAGAATGACCTGCCCGATAACGCTCGTCTCCTGGGCGTCATTCAGGATAAGCTCAGCGCCGAGCGCTCCGTATCCGTCTATGTCTCCTATGATGGCGAGTACGTCACCTTCGGCGATACCGTCACCCTCTACGCCGTCCTCCATGGCTATGAGGATACCGTTTACACCCTCCAGTGGCAGTCCAGCCCGGATAACGCCTCCTGGGCCGATATCTCCGGCGCTGTCAGTGCCAGCTATGCCGTCACCGTGACGGAAGCCAATTACACCGATTATTATCGCGTCGCGGTAACGATCAATGGCGTTATCGTTGCGGATGAGCTGCTTGCTGAAGCCGCCAAGTAATTCTGCCTGCTTGCGCCCCGGCCCATTGCCCCGGCGCACTGGCTTACCTGAATTTCATGGGGAGGATTAATTTCTTATGGAAAACAAGCTTCGTAGGGGTCTTGCCCTGCTGATGACGCTGATCATGCTCATCAGCTGCGCGCCCATGGACGCGCTGGCGGCCATCGTGCCCGTCTCCGGCGGCACGCAGACCAGTGATGGCCTTTCGCTGTTCAGCATCGTGAAGCCGCCGGTGGCTACTGTTACCTATGTCTTTATGAATGGCACGGAGGAATTCGCTCGCCAGATTCTCAAGAACGGCGAAACCCTCAACAATCCCGGCACGCCGAAAGCGGACAAGGAATTCGTCGGCTGGTTTGACGAAAGTGGAAACCAGCTTACCTTCCCCATCACCGCGTCCGTCGGCAGCGCCTCTTTTACCGTCACCGTCAACGCCCGCTTCGCGGACGTGTACTTCGTATTCTTCACCAATGAGAAGGGCGAAGTCATGGTCACGAAGAAGGGCAAGAAGGGCGACACGATTTCCACGGAGGGCGTCACCTATCCCGTCGGCAATGAGGAATCCATCGTCGGCTGGGAGGACGCGAGCGGCAATCTCGTACCCTCCGTCACGCTGAACGGCAGCGACGTAACCCTCAAGGCCAGAGTTGAGAACGGCCACTGGATCACCTACGATTCGCAGGGCGGCACCTATGTCGCGCCCGCGTTCGTAAAGGGCAACGGCACGACCACCGCGCCCGCCGCCCCCACCCGCCCCGGCTATACCTTCCGCCACTGGTCTGCAACCGAGGGCGGCGCGGCGTTCACCTTCGGAAACGCCCTCACCACGGCGCTGACGCTTTACGCCGTCTGGACGGCCAATACCGATACGCGCTACACCGTCATTCATTGGCTGGAAAACGCCGACGACAATGAGTATTCCTACAAGGAATCCGAAACCAAGACCGGCACCACCGGCGCTACCACCGGCGCAACGGCGAAGAGCTATTCCGGCTTCACCGCGCAGACCATTACGCAGCAAACCATCGCGGGCGACGGCTCGACGATTGTGAGCGTGTACTACAAGCGCAATGTGTATGAGGTGAAGTTCTATGAATACAACAGCGGCTTCTTCGGTATCGGTGGTTCATGGAAAGAAAACACCAGTCTGCGCATTACGGCTAAGCACGGCGCGAATATTCGAGCCAAGTGGCCGACTGAAACATTTTGGTATGTCTCCCAGAATAATCAAAATACGGCACAATCAAACCTCGATACTATGCCCATTGGAGGCAAGAATTTCTACGGCAAGGCGAGTGGCAGCGGTAAAGCTTACTATTATGTAGAGGTTCTTCCCGGCGAAAGTGGTACAGAAACCGTAGGCGGCAAGACTTATAAGCTGGATCACACGGATACTGGTTATACCAGCGGTACCGTTACGGATGAAGAACGGTATGAGATGACCGGCTTCACCTGCAACGTGCAATACAGCGCGGAGAATGGGGCTGAATATAACGGCTCCAAGTTCTACTATGACCGCAACAGCTACAACATCGTCTACGTGAGCGGCGGCAAGCCGGTAGACACCGCTTCCAAGAAGTTCGAACAGAGCATTGCGGACGCGGGAAGCTATACGCCCCCTGTCAAGCCCGTCGGCCAGGAGGATTATGTCTTTGGCGGTTGGTATGCTGATGAAGCAACAACAAAGCCCTATGACTTCACCGGCAAGTCCATGCCCGCGCAGAATGTCACGGTCTATGCCAAGTGGAACAAGCCCGTATATAACGGCACAATCTATCTGACCATCGAAGGCACTACTGGTTCATCGATTACACTCAACGTCCCGAAGGGCGACACGATTGAAACCGCGCTGAACGAAAAGCAGGCGGAAATCATGGGGCAGGTTGGCGAAGGCTATACCTGGCGCGGCTGGCGTACCGGCAAGGATGGCACCGGCGAGCCCTTCAACCCCCAAACCCGGATCACAACGGATGTCACCCTCTACCCCTACTACACCAAGGACGGCACCTTCACTGTAGAATATGTTTCCGGCAAGAACGATGTAACCGCTCCGGTGGATGGCAAGTCCTACGCGGAGGACAGCTTTGCTGACCTCATGTCCCCGGGCAAGCTGGTTGCTGATGATGGCGAGTACTTCCTCGGCTGGTCTGACGGCGCGGCCACCTACCAGCCCCGCGACAAGTATCAGATCAAGAGCAATCACGCAAATGAACAGAACGTCATCACCCTCACCGCCCAGTGGGGCGCGCGTCCTGGCAAGGTCTCCCTGACCTATAACGCCAACGGCGGCGTGGGCGCGGACGTGGTTGAAAACCTCGCCAACAACGCGACCGTCACCACCAAGCCCGCCGACACCTTCTCCCGCGTCGGCTACACCTTCAAAGGCTGGGACACCGACCCCAAGGGCGAAGGCTCCATCGCCCCCAACACGCAGGTGCAGGTGGACAACGACGGCGCGAACGTCCTCTACGCCATCTGGACGGCGAACACCGACACCAAGTACACCGTCGAGTTCTACTATCAGAACGTCGGTGGCACTTACACGCTCAACCACAGCGACAAGCGCACGGCCACCACGGACACGGAAGTTTCCGTTACCGACACCGATAAGGCGGCTAAGGAAAACAACAAGTACGTGTTCGAAGCGGATAACAAGAACAACGTGCTTTCCGGCAACGTCGCAGGCGACGGTTCGCTGGTGCTGAAGCTGTACTTCAAGCTCAACACCGCAAGCTACACCATCCACCATTACCTGAACGGCACCACCGTCAAGGTTGCAGATGACGAAACCGGCACCAAGACCATCGGCGAAGAGCTGACGGCGAACAAGAGCAATGCGCTCTATCTCGCCTATGCCGCCGCCGAGGTGGCCGACTATGCCCCCTCTCAGACCATCACGATCGCGGCTGACGAATCCGAAAATGTCATCACGGTCTATTACACTATGCCCCTGACCATCAAGGCCAAGGATGCGAGCAAGACCTACGACGGCGATCCGCTGACCCAGCCCGATTTCACAATGGAGGGTCTGGTCAACGGCGACACGAAGGAGAACTTCTCCCTCTCCATGACGGCGGCCTCCACCATCACCAACGCGGGCAGTACCCCGAACGTGATTGATGAAAGCACCGTCAAATATAAGAACGGCGATATTCCTTCCATTCCTACCTATTATAATGTATCCTATAAACCCGGCACGCTGACCGTCAACCCGGTTACTGCCCAGGTCACCGTCACCGTCACCGAGAACAGCGATACCATTACCTACGACGGCACCGAGCACAGCGTCAAGGGCTACAAGTCCATGACGGCTGACAACAAGCTGTACGACGTGACCACGAGCGTCAAGACGACCGAAACCGCCGCGTGGACTGCGAAGGGCACGAACGCGGGCGAATACCCCGTGGGCGTCGCCGCGGGCGATTTCACGAACACGAACCCGAACTTCACCAACGTTGAGTTCAAAATCGTTGATGGCACGCTGAAGATCAACCCGATCACGGAAAAAACGATCACCATCACCGCGAACAGCAAAGAAAAGACCTACGACGGAACCCCGCTGACGGACAACGGCTTCACCTTCACCGAGGGCGTGCTGAAGAACGGCGACGTTCTGACGGCGGTTGTCGAGGGCAGCGCCACGAACGTGGGCGACGAAGGCAAAAACGTCGTTAAGAGCTACAAGGTCATGCGCGGCAACGTGGACGTGACCGGGAACTACACCTTCACGGACAGCGTTGATGGCACGCTGACCATCAACAAGCGCACCGTGACGCTGGAGTCCAAAGGCGGCAGCAAGGAATACGACGGCACGCCGCTGACGAAGCCTGATGTCACCGTGGGCAGCGACGGCTTTGTGGCGGGCGAGGTGACCGATGTCAAGGCCACCGGCAGCGTGACCTTCGTGCACGAGGGCGAAGTGACCAACGCGATCACCTACACCGAAGGCGCGAACTTCAAGGGGACGAACTATACCATCTCCAAGGAAGAGGGCAAGCTGTCCATCACCAAGCGCGAGGGCGAGGGCAAGACCATTACCGTCATCGCTGCTAACGGCGAAAAGGTTTACGACGGCACCCCGCTGACGAATAACGGCTTCACCCACGTGGGCGCGCTGGTGGAAGGCGACGTGCTGACGGCGGTTGTCGAGGGCAGCCAGACGGACGTCGGCGTCGGCGACAACGTGGTAAAGAGCTACAAGGTCATGCGCGGCGAAACGGACGTGACCACGAGCTACACCTTCGCCGACAACGTGAAGGGCGCGCTGACCGTTACCCTGCGCGACGTGACCTTCACCGGCGAAAGCAAGTCCCTTCCCTACACCGGCGGCATGCAGAGCATTACCGGCATCACGCAGAGCGGCCTTGTGGAGGGTCACAGATACGAAGGCCTGACCTATAAGGCGGAAGGCCAGAATGTTGACAGCTACGACGGCGCGTTCAGCGGCGACGTGGTGATTAAGGACGCTCAGGGCAACGACGTAACGAAGAACTACAACGTTACCAAGACCCCCGGCAAGCTGACCATCACCAACGCGAGCTTCACCGTGACCTTCACGGGCGAAAACGCTGAGAAGATATACAACGGCAAAGAGCAGTCCATCACCGGCATCACGGTTGCTGGTCTGAAGACTGGTCACAGGTATGAAGGTCTGACCTACGAAGCCAAGGGCACGGATAAGGGCGAGTACGTAGGCGCGTTCACCGGCACGGTGAAGATTCTCGATGAGAACAACGTGGACGTTACCGAGAACTACGCCATCACCCAGACCCCCGGCAAGCTGACGATTACGGCTGTGGAGACCGAAGTGGTCGTGACGATCGAGGGTGATAAGAAAGCCTTTACGTACGACGGTACGGAACACAGCGCGAAGAACTATAAGGTTGTAAGAATCAGCAACGAGCTTTATAAGGAAAAGGACTTCACCTTCACCGGCACCGCCGAGGTGAAGGGAACCAACGCGAATACCTATCCGATGGGTCTGAAGGAAGGCAACTTCCAGAATACCAGCAATAATTTCAAGAACGTCCGGTTCGTCGTGACCGACGGCGAGCTGGTCATCAACAAGCGTCCGGTGAAGGTCACCGCCGAAAAGCTGGAGTACGCCTACAACTACGCCAACCCCGTGGCGCATCCGGCAGAAGGCGTGGCGCGCTGCACCGTTGAAGCGGCGAACGGCAACAGAGGTCTGCTGGCGGGCGATGCCCTGAATGCAGACGTGCTGTATGACGGCCAGAGCACGCAGACGCTGATCGGCGTGTATCAGGCGGTCGCGCAGATTGCCGCCGCGAAGATTACCAACGCCGATGGCGACGTGACGGCCAACTACACGATTGAGAAGGTCGACAGCACCCTGACCATCAAGGGTAACGATCCGATCGATCCCGGGAAGGAAACCACGTCCGTACAGACCAACTACACCGTTGGCGATGTGATCGAATACAAGATCACCGTGAAGAACGTGAGCAAGGACGAAGCCACGAACGTCGTTGTAACCGACAGCATGGCGGAGATTCAGGACAGCGCCAGCTACACGGTGAGCGATGACAGGCACACGGCGACGATCGCCTCCATCCCGGCGGGCGGAACCGTGCTCGTGTACGCCAGACACACCGTTACGGCCGAGGACGTTGAGAATGCCTACGCGGGCGACGCCAACGGCAGCCTGACCAACGTCGCGAACATCAAGTTCGGCGATTGGAACAAGGACGTCGAGGGCGACCACGACAAGCTGAACGACACCTACGAGTACGTCGTTCGCTACTACTGGAACAACTATACCTCCGTGCAGCCGCACGAAGAGAAGAAGCTCATCGCCAGGGTCGGCACGGAGGTCACCGAGGAGCCCGCCGCGATTGAAGGCTATACGCCCGTGAGCGCGGATTCCAGGAAGCTGACCATCAGCGCGGATCAGAGCAAGAACGTGATCGAGTTCTACTACTATAAGAACGTAGCGCTGACCGCGAACAGCAAGACCGAAACCTACGACGGCACAGTGAAGTCGGTCAGCGACTTCACCATCGAGGGCGAAAACAAGGATCAGGACGATCAGACGATCGCGGCGGACTTCTCCGCCATCACCGTTGGCGCGCAGGGCATCGACGCGGGCGAGTACCCGGCGGACTTCGCCGAGAATACCGTCGGCACGGTGGACGCGACCGGACGCTACATCGTCACCGCGGCGAACAACGGCAAGCTGGTGATCAATCCGGTTACCGGGCAACTGATTATCATCACCGCGAACAGCGCCAGAAAGACCTACGACGGCACGCCGCTGACGGATAACGGCTTCACCTTCACCGAGGGCGTGCTGGCGGACGGCGACGTGCTGACGGCGGTCGTCGAGGGCAGCGCCACGAATGTGGGCGACGAAGGCAAGAACGTCGTTAAGAGCTACGCGGTCAAGCGCGGCGAAACAGACGTGACGAAGAACTACACCTTCGGCAATTCCATCGACGGCAAGCTGACCATCAACAAGCGCAAGGTAACGCTGAAATCGGCAGACCTGAGCAAGACGTACGATGGAACGCCGCTTGTGAATGGAAAAACTGCGCTTGCGACGGAAGACGGCTTTGTGTCGGGCGAAGGCGCGACGTATACGTTTACGGGCAGCCAGACGGTGGTTGGCAGCAGTGCGAACGCGTTCACCTATACGCTGAACGAAGGCACGAATGCTGGCAACTATGAAGTCGCCAAGACCGAGGGCACGCTGACGGTCACTCAGAACGAGAAGGCCATCACCATCACCGCGAACAGCCACACCTGGGAGTATGACGGGCAGGCGCATTCCGACGGCGGATACACCGTGGAATACGACGGCAAGACGTATAAAGTGGAAGCGGGCGAGACCGCGACGCTGCCGACCGGCGACGTTGTGAAGGCGAAGATCACCAAGACGGTGACCAACGTCAGCGACAGCGCGGCCGGCAACAACACCATCGACGAGCTGACCATCGTGAACGCCGCGGGCGAGGATACGAAGGGACAGTACAAGACCGTCACCCTCATCCCCGGCACGCTGACGATCACCAAACGCGGCGCGGGCGAGGAGAAGGTCAAGATCACCGCCGCGGATAACACCGTTGAGTATGACGGCCAGCCGCACGGCGCGAAGCTGAACGCCGCGAACCAGATCGAGGTCGGCACGAGCTTCACGGTTACGAATCTGGCGGAGGGTCACAGCGTGAAGACGCTTGCCATCGAAGGCAGCGAAACGGACGCGGGCGCATACGCGGATAAGCTGGTTCCCGGCAAAGCGGTCATCGTGGACGGAAACGGCGTCGAAGTAACCGCGAACTACGATATCACCTACGTACCCGGCACGCTGACGATCACCAAACGCGGCGCGGGCGACATGAAGGTTGTTCTGACGGCGGCGGATAATACCGTTGTCTACGACGGCCAGTCGCACGGCGCGAAGCTGAACGCCGCGGGCGAGATCGAGGCCGGCGTCAGCTACACGATCACCAACCTGGCGAACGGCCACAAGGTGCAGTCGGTTGTCATCAGTGGCAGAGAGACCGCTGTGGGCGAGTACGAGAACAGGCTCGTACCCAGCGGCGCGAAGATCGTGGACGCTGCCGGCAACGACGTAACCAGGAACTATGTGGTTGGTTACAAGAACGGCAAGCTGACGATCACCTCTCCGGACACCGTGATCGTGACGATCAGGGGTAACAAGGACACGGTTGAGTACGACGGCCAGAAGCATGAAGTGAACGGCTACGAAGTCGTGAGCATCAGCAACACGCTGTACACGGAAGCGGACTTCGGCTTTGCCGACGGCGCGACGGCGCACGCTGAGGGAACGGACGCGGGCGAGTATCCCATGAACCTCACGAAGGACAGCTTCGTGAACAGGAACGCGAACTTCTCGGCGGTAACCTTCGTCGTAACGGATGGTGGGCTGACCATCACCAAGCGCGGCGCGGGCGAAAACAAGGTCAAGATCACCGCCGCGGATAACACCGTCAACTACGACGGCCAGCCGCACGGCGCGAAGCTGAACGCCGCGGGTCAGATCGAGGTAAACGTCAGCTACACGACGGAATACCTCGCGCCCGGTCACAAGGTGCAGACGGTTGCCATCGACGGCAGCGAGACCATGGTTGGCGTGTACGAGGGCAGGCTTGTGCCGAAGACCGCGATCATCGTTGACAAAAACGACAACGACGTAACCAGGAACTATGTTATCACCTACGTGCCCGGCACGCTGGAGATCAGGAAGAACGAAACCAAAATCAAGGTCACCGCGAACAGCCACACCTGGGAGTACGACGGCCAGCCTCATTCCGACGGCGGCTACACCGTGGAATACGACGGCACGAAGTACGAAGTGCCCGCGAACGGAAGCGTGAAGCTGCCGACCGACGACGTTGTGAAGGCGACGGTGGAAGGCACCGTAACGAACGTTGCGGACAGCGCGGACGACAACAACGTCGTCACCAACGTGACCATCACCAACAAGACTGGCACCGTGGTGAGCGACCAGTACAAGACCATCACGCGCGTGAATGGCGGCCTGAAGATCACAAGGCGCGGCGACAGCGAGGACGAGGATAAGAAGGTCAAGATCATCGCTGAGCCGAACACCGTGGGATACGACGGCCAGTCGCACGGCGCGAAGCTGAACGCCGCGGGCGAGATCGAACTCGGCACGAGCTATACCACCGCGCGTCTGGTGGACGGCCACTATGTGGACGAAACCACGCTGGACATCACCGGCAGCCAGATGAATGTGGGCGTGTACGAAGAAGAGCTGAAACCGGCCGTGAAGGCGGGCGCGACGCGCATCGTCATCCTCGACGCGAAGGGCAACGATGTGACGGACAACTACGCTTTGACGCTCGTGAACGCCACGCTGACGATCACCGGCGACAAGCTCATCCCGGACAAGAAGGCCGAGGACGAGAACATCGAGAGCAACTACAAGCTGGGCGATGAGATCGAGTTCACCATCACGGTGAAGAACGTGAGCATCTACGATGTAGAGAACGTCACCGTGACCGACGCGAACGCCGAAATTAAGGCGGGCAACGGCTACACCGTGAGCGCGGACAAACACACGGCGACGATCGCGATCATCGCCGCGAAGAGCGAGATCAGGATCAAGGCGCTGCACACCGTGACCTCCGAGGACATCCTCGCGGGCAAGGTGGGCAACGTAGCGAACGTGGAGTGGAAGGATGGCGAGACGACGGTCACGAAGACCGTCGACGACGACACGACGAAGCTGACCCCGCCGAACGTGACGCTGAACGTGACCAAGACCTCCGACTGGGAGGGCAAGGCTACGGGCGCGAAGCCTGAGCTTGGCACGAAGATCACCTACACCATCACGGTGAAGAACGACGGCAACGTGCCTTACACCAATGTGAACTTCACCGACCTCCTGCAGAATGGCGACGCGAGCGTGACCGGCGAGATTCCGACCTATGGAACGCTGCCCGTGAACGAGGAGAAGTCCTTCACGGTGGAATACATCGTGACGGAGGCCGACCTGCTGAAGGAAAGCATCAACAACAAGGTTACCGCGGAAGCCGACGAAATCGAGTACACCTATTATGAAGGTAAAACCGAGAAGACCGGCAAGGCCACGCCGAAGGGCGAGGCTGAGGTAACCGACCGCACGGACGATGCGAAGGCGAGCACCATCTCCACCAAGACGACGACCAGCAAGCCCAAGAATGAGAAGGGCTACGAGCTGGGCGAGACGATCACCTATGACATCGTGGTGACCAACGACGGCAACCTGACGGTTACCGATATCGAGGTGAAGGAAGAGCTTGCGGGCGCGGTCATCAAGGAAAGCACGGATGGCGCGTACACCGTAGATGGCAGCATCGCGAAGATTGCCGAGCTGAAGCCTGGCCAGAGCGTGACCGTGAAGGTTGAATACGTGGTAACGGAAGCGGACATTCTGGCGGGCAGCGTCAAGAACGAAGCGACCGTGACGGGCAAGGGTCCGGACGATAAGAATCCCGACCCTGACAAGCCGGGTACCGAAGACCCGACCGATACGCCCAAGGCTGAACTGAACATCGAAAAGAGCGTTTTGAATGCTTATACGGACAATACGCCCTTCAAGCTGGGCGAGAAGATCGAGTATCAGCTGACGATCACCACGCCCGAAACCAACAACGTAACGGTGAAGGACGTAAAGGTCACCGATACGCTGCTGACCAAGGCGAACGAGGGCAAGTTTGAGATCACGAGCCTTCCCGAAGGCGCTGCGGCTGCCTACGACAATGATGGCAAGCTGATTATCACGATGCCCAATATCGACCCCGGCAAGCATGAGCTGGTAATCAAGTACACCTACACCGTGCAGGAGACCGATCTGGGCACTGTGAAGGATGGCAAGGCTACGCTTGGCACTGTGCACAATGCGGCGACGGTAGCCGGCACGACGGATGATCCCAAGGTGATTCCTGGCAGTGAAGACGGAAACGACGTATCTACAGTTGCGAAGCTGACGATCACCGCCAATGATAACAGTCACGTGTACGACGGCAAGTCTCACGGCGCGCGGCTGAACGACAATGGCCAGATCAAGCAGAATGTAAGCTATACGCTGGACGCCGAGCTGCTGGATGGCCACGAGATCGAAAGCGTAGACATCCCGTTCACCGCTATCCTGGTGGGCGTATATGACAGCGAGGAAACTGGCTGGCTGATGCCCGAAAACGCGAAGATCATCACGGCTGGCGGCGAGGATGTAACGTCGAAGTACTACAAGATTACCTACGTCCCCGGCACGCTGACCATCACGGCCTCTACCAAGGAGCTGAAGATTGTAGCGAACAGCACTACCTGGACGTACAACGGAGAGCAGCATACTGACGGTGGCTATACCGTGACGTATGGCAATGAGAGCTACACCGTGAAGGCGGGCGAAAGCGCGACGCTGAGCACGGGCGACAAGGTGACGGCAGTTGTCAAGGGGCAGGTAAAGGACGTAGACGATACGAAGGCTGGCAACAATGAGATTGTAGAGTGGAGTGTTGAGCACAGAGACTTCTACAATAATGTAACGCCTGCGAATGGTACGTTGACTATTACTCCGCGCAAAGTAACGCTGAAGTCTGACGGCGGCAGCAAGAAATATGATGGCACGCCGCTGACCAAGCCTGAAGTAACTGTAACCGGCGACGGCTTTGTGGTGGGCGAGGTGACCGGCATCACGGCCACCGGCAGCGTAACGTATGTCAGCCAAGGTGAAGTTGACAACCTTATCACCTTCACGAAGAACGAGGGCTTCAAGGACAGCAACTACGAGATCAAAGAAATAATTGGCAAGCTGTCTATTGAGGCGCTGGATGTTACGATCATCATCACCGGCCCCAGCGCTATAAGGGAATACAAGCCCGGCGTGACGCACACGATTGTCACGGGCGGCTCGGAACTGGACTTTGTCTACGGTTCTGATAAAGTTGATGGAAAGATCGGCGTTGAAGGCATGCTAGAGGGCGACAAGATCCTGCCGGGTACCCTGAAGCATACGCTGGAAGGCATGTATGTGGGCGAGTATGAGGGCGTCTTCACGCTGTTCGACAGTAACGGCAAGAAGGCGGACAAACCCACTGTTATGCACGATGGCGTTGATGTGACAGAAAACTACAAGTTCTCTTATAACCCCGGCAAGCTGACCATCACCGGCAAGCACATGGATGGTGGTAAGGAGGTCGAAAACGAGGTTCCGGAAAAGAACTATCTGCTCGGCCAGAAGATTCCCTTCACGATCACGGTGAGAAGCGTATCCAAGGATGAGCTTAAAGATGTTACCGTCACCGATCCTACTGCAACCATTCTGCCTGATCGCAACACGGCGAACCCCGCCTACACGGTCAGCGAAGATGAGCATACGGCGACCATCACTAGCCTCGCTCCGGAAGCCGAAGTGATTGTGTACGCCGAGCACGAAGTGACCGAGGATGATATCATCAACCGCTACACGAACGAAGCGACCATCAATTGGGGCAACGATGAGGTGAAGGTTTCCAAGACGCCTAGTATTGAAGAGGAGAATCCTGAAGCTGAGCTGGTCAAGGAAATTGTCCTCCAGGATGGTCAGGACGAGAATCATAAGTTCAAGCTGGGCGAAACCGTATACTTCAAGATCACGGTGACGAACACAGGCAACGTGACGCTGAATGAGTATGAGGTCAAGGAAGTCCTGCCCGGCGCAGCCTTCATTGACGGCACGGGATATACCCTCAACAACGACAAGACGGTTGCGACCATCGAAAAGATGGAACCCGTAAAGGACGGCCAGGAGGCTCCGGATTCCAACCAGATCGTTCTGTACGCCCAGTACAACATCAAGGAAGAGGACCTGGGTAACAAGGAACTGAAGAACATCGTTACGGCGGATAATTCGAAGCCCGGCGAGGTACCCATCCCCGTGGACGAGGCCAAGAGTGTATCCGGTCAGAAGATCTGGAAGGACGAGGGCAATGCCTTCAATACCAGACCCGCAAGCATCACCCTGACCCTGATGCGCAAACTGGGCCAGAATGGCGCGGCTGAGCAGTACAGAACCATGCAGCTTGGCTCCAATGGTTCCTGGCGCTACAGCTTCGATCATCTGCCCAAGCATGACGCGCAGGAGAACGAGTACTTCTACTGGGTGGTTGAGGAACCCGTAACCGGCTACGACACCGCCTATGAGACGAAGGACGAAAGCCACTGCGACATCGTGAACAACCTGCAGACCTACACGCTGACGATTCATTACTGGCAGCATAAGCTGGGCGATACCAAGATGGAACAGGCCTTCCCGGATTATGTTGCGACGCTCTACTACAAGCAGCCTTATGATGTTGAATCGCCCGAGCGCGAAGGCATCATCCTGGACGATATGAGTCAGGCTCGCATCTCCGGCACCATGCCGGCGCATGATCTGGTAATCGATGTGTACTATCATCGCATTGCCTACCGTCTGACCATTCACTACATCTACCAGGATGGCACTATGGCGCACGAGGATTACACCTGGACGTATTGGTTCAACAGCACCTACAACGTGCCGTCCCCGATCATCCCCGGCTTCACGCCCAGCATTGACGTGATCGCTGGCCGGATGCCTTCTCATGGTCTGGAGCTCACGGTTGTCTACGTAGGCGATAGCGAAATTGTGATTCCCGATGAAGATACGAGCCTTGGCTTCAAGTCGTATCTGAACGCTGGCGAATGCTTCGAATAAGCGGATTTCCCTCCGGCACGTAGCAATGCGTGCCGGGGGAGATCCCTGAATGAGAGATTCACAGAGACTTGAAAACATTTGTCCGATACAGAGAAAGGAAAAGAACCATGAAAAGAATAATGGCATGTTTTCTTGCACTGGTGCTGGCGTTCTGTACGGTAGGTGCGATGGCGGCCGGACGGGAAAACAAACTGGTGGTGGGTTCCACCACGGCCCTGAGCGGCAACTTCTTCTCCCCGGCGTTTGGCAGCAATACCAGCGATCTGGATGTGCAAACGCTGCTGCACGGCTATCATCTGGTAAAATGGAACGGCGATGAGGGCAGCTACGTGCTCAATGACCGTGTGGTTACCAGCCTGGTGAAAACCGAGGATAGCCAGGGCAATCGCACCTATACGCTGACCCTGTGCGAGGATCTGCGTTACTCCGATGGCACGCCGATTACGGCGCGCGACTATGCATTCTCTATCCTGCTGAACGCTTCCGCTCAGATGGCGGAAATCGGCGGCGCGGCCGATGGCGGCGCGTGCCTGCTGGGCGCGGCGGATTACAAGGACGGCGCGAAGGCTCTCAAGGGCGTGCGCGTGCTTAACGATTCCCACCTTGCCATCACGGTCAGCGCGGAGTATCGTCCCTTCTTCTATGAGCTGGGTCTGCTGGATTACGCGCCCTATCCCATCAGCGTGATCGCTCCCGGCTGCCAGGTGAAGGATGACGGCGAAGGCGCGTATATCGACGGCGCCTTCACGGCGGATGTGCTGCGCGGCACCATGCTGGATGCGCAGACGGGCTACGTTACCCATCCTTCTGTGGTCAGCGGTATGTATACGCTGGTGTCCTATGACGGCGCGCAGGCTGAGTTTGAACTGAACCGCAATTACAAGCTGGCGGAACGCGACACGGTGCCCATTAAGCGTATTGTGTTCAAGACTGTCAGCAACGATACCATGATCGACGAGCTGCAAAACGGCACGGTGGATCTGCTGACCAAGGTGACCTCCGCTTCCGCGGTGGAACAGGGCAACAAGCTGCCCTACGCATATGCCAAGGTTTCTTATCCTCGCACGGGTCTGAGCATGATCAGCTTCTGCTGTGAAAGCAGCGCGGTCAGCAGCCAGGCGGTGCGCCAGGCGATTGCCTACTGCACCGATCGTGACGCGATCGTCAGCAGCTATGTTGGTGCGAATGGTCAGCGTGTGGATGGTTACTATGGCGTAGGCCAGTGGGTCTATCAGCTGGTCAGCGGTAAGATGGCCGCTCCTGTGGCGCGCGTAAGCAATGCCGCCAGTGATGAGGAAAAGGCCGCTTATAACGCCACTATGGCCGATTGGAACAGCCTGAGCCTGGCCAATGTGGCCACCTATGCGCTGAATCTGGATGCTGCCAAGGCGCTGCTGGATCAGGATGGCTGGGCGCTGAACGCCGATGGCATCCGGGAAAAGCTGGTGGGCGATCAGACCGTGCAGCTGAAGCTTTCGCTGGTCTATCCCGAAGGCAATACCATTGCCGATGCTCTGCAGGCTCATATGGTTGAGAATCTGGCGCAGGTTGGCATTGAGCTGACGCTGCAGGCTAAGCCCATGGCTGAGCTGCTCAAGCTCTATTATCGTCAGGAAGCGCGCGACTGTGACATGATCTACCTGGCGACGAATTTTAGCGTATGCTTCGATCCGTCGGCCACCTTCTCTCCGGATGATGCGGCGCAGGGCGTAAGCAATCGCACCGCCATCGCGGATGAAGAGCTGTATCAGCTGGCCAAGGATATGAGCAGCACCGTTCCCGGAGATCTGCTGGGCTACTGCCGCAAGTGGATTGCTTTCCAGGAGCGCTACGCTGAGATCCTGCCGGCCATCCCGGTTTATTCCAATAACTACAATGATTACTACACCAAGCGGCTTAAGAGCTTCAAGGTGAGTGAGCGCGTCAGCTGGGCGGAAGCCATTGAGGATGCGTATCGCGATGACGTGCAGCCCTAAGGGCTAAATGAAAGCGCCGCAGATCGTTCGATCTGCGGCGCTTTTATGTTTTCGGATAATTACTGAATATCGTCGTGATGCTCGCACTGTCCGCAGTTGGCGTTGATGCGGATACGGCGGGCGTTTGTCTTTTCCTGGGGATTGAGCTTGGGCAGGGTGACGTAGAGAATGCCGTTTTTGTGGCTGGCGATGATGTGGCTTTCATCGATGCCTTCCAGACTGAATGTGCGGCTGACGTGGCCGCAGCGGCGCTCACTGTAGCAGTTGCGGTCATCCTGGCGCTCGGCGTTCAGATTGGCGCTGATGGTCATTTCGTGATCTTCTACCGTCAGGTCGATATCTTTTTCATCCACGCCGGGCAGCTCGGCTTCCAAAAGATAGCTTGCGTCGTTTTCGCGGATATCCACGCGGAAGCCCGCACTGCCCATCCAGTCGCTCATGTCAAACAGGGAGCGGAAAAAGCGATCGTCCAGCGCGGAATCGCCCGCGCGGCGCATTCTGCCGTGAAAGGGAATCATGGTATACATGCCGTTGCCTCCTTGCAATGCTTTGATAGTGTGGCTATCGCAAGGTAGTGTCTCCCAATCGCAGCGGGTGCATGCATTAACGGTCTAAAAGCTCATCCGGCTCTGCCACGGCGTGCAGAAAAATACGTTTTTCAAACGCGCCGCGCTTGGCAGCCTTTTCCTGCTTGACGGCTTGCAGGGCGGCGGGATCAAAGCCGCGTGCCTTGCAGATAGCTTCAATCACTTCCATCAGGTCGGCCATTTCCTCCATACAGGGCGTTTGGCGATATTCGGCGGCCTCTTCCAGCAGTTTTTGTTCCAGCGCGTCCAGATAACGCGCCGTATCCAATGTTTCGCATTGGGGAATATGACCGTCCGCGCGGATGATATCGGGAATGCGGTCGCGCACCAGTTTGTTGTATACCTTCATGCATTTGCCTCCTTGCAGGAATTCATCTGCATTTTACGTTTTTGCCTCCTGCCTGTCAAGCGGCTTTAGCGGTTGAATCGATGGAGAACATATGTTATAATATTGGTATCAATTTGGAAAGGATGGTATGATCGGGTGACCAAGGCTGTGATCTTCGATCTGGAAGGCACGCTGCTGACCACACGCGAGTGCCGCATCCGGGCTTGGAGTCAAACGGCAAGAGAACAGGGAATACAATGCGATGAAAACTTGCTGCACAGGATGGCGCACGCGCGTGCGCCTCAGGCGCTTGAAATTATGCTGACCCGCTCGCATCGCTTATATCAGCCGGCCGAAAAGCTGGCGCTGCTTGCCCGGCAGGGAGATCTGCTGGAAGAGGAGATTGAACAGCACCAGAATGAGCTGCTGTTGCCCGAGGGCCTTGCTTCCCTACAGGCGTATCAGGAGGAGGGGCTGCCCGTTGCGGCTGTTAGCGTGGTGTCTGATGCAGAATCGCTGCTGCGCAGGCTGAAGCTGCGCAATTTGTTTGATGCGGCTACGGGTGAGCTATCAGCCGCGGCCAAGCGATTGCATATGGATTGCGGCGAGTGCCTGTGCGTATCCGCCAATGAAGAAACCCTCCGGGAGGCGCAGCGCCTGGGCATGAAGTGCATGCTCGTGGGCGCTGATGCCGCTCAGCCGGTTTTTATAACATCAAAGGAATAACAGGAGGTAAACATGCTGGATCAAAAAATTGCGCAGGAGGTTATCGACTGCGCGTTGTCTACCGGCGGCGATTTTGCCGAGATTTTCTATGAGGATAGACTGAATAACGGCGTGATGATGCGCTCTGGCAAGGTGGAAAGCATCAATAGCGGCCGCCTGCACGGCGCGGGCGTTCGCGTGTATCTGGGCCTGCGCGGGGTGTATGTGTACACCAATGACACCACCCGCGAGGGCCTGCTGGCTTGCGCCCGCCGCGCCGCCCCAGCGCTGCATGCCGACAGCCGTGTGACCGCAC
>ERZ809074.2847-NODE-2847-length-17767-cov-18.812556_pt1 | contig 17767 bp, 24 predicted proteins | sample MGYA00520795_ERZ809074 | MGnify/ENA primary metagenome ERZ809074 (study PRJEB31570, sample SAMEA3212989) | Homo sapiens | biome: human-gut; feature: human gut; material: fecal | place: Sweden | collected 2011 ...
CCCCACGTGCTCCGTTTGTAGAACATGTATATAACTATGATTCACAATCCAATCACAATTACGAAAATAAGGATTGCAAACATAGTCACAATGCCTTATACTTATAGACATAAGGAACGAACCAAACAGAAGGGATCCAATCATGGCATGCAAAATCATCAAAGAAACCGAAATTCCTGGGGCAGTGCTCCCTAGCGAGTTTGACGAAACTGGCACTGTTACCATGACTCTTAGAGTTGATAGGGGCATGTGGGAAACTAAGGAGCACATGAACGGTAAATTTTGGGTTGTAGAACACGGCAGCAAGCTGGAAGCGGAGGCGTACTATAACACAAAGGTTAACGAGTACCGGGCTTGCGCCGCATGGGCCGCACAGTTTGATTAATCACATAAACCGAGTTAGGACCAATCATGATGAATTACAGTGCGAAAATCATCGAGAACGGCAAAGCTAGGTACGCATAGTGCAGCGGATGCACACCAGGGATTTAACAAAAGGAGGTTAGCCATGAGGATGTACAAGTGCGACAGATGCGGAGAGCTGGTGTCGTCCAGATGCAGGAGCTTCATCCGCAAGCCATCGCGCGGCGTGTACCACTTCGGAAAGAAGCAGCATCTTTGCCCTGATTGCGCCAAGGATTTGCGCAAATGGATGAAGGGGTGCCAATTCTCCGACACGGGGGCGCTTCGCGATGTCGTTACCGAGATCGAGGACGCGGACGTTGATGGCGAATGCGATTGGGCCGAGCGCATCCGTAAGGCGGCAGGCTGTGAGCTGCGATTATTGCACTAGCGGCAAGAGCATGATTCCGAAATAAAACGAGACAGAAGGAGCCAACATGTTTAACCAATACGCGCCACTAGCCGCCTTCATCGGCCTAATCCTAGCAATAGCAGGATCCGCTGCGTTTGGGCAGAAGCCCAGCCTGTTAGCGCTTGCCATGGTCGCAATCGGGACGGCGTTGAACGTAACCCCATATTTGTAAAGGAGTAAACCATGAGTGAAAGCATTAAAACTACTTACAGAACCGAGTACAGAACAGAGTTCCCTAGAATCGGTAGGGTGTTGACCGTAGAAATCGGGTCCGATGATGTTGCTACTATCAAAATAAGTAGGACTGATAACGCCAAGCTGCTGAGATTGAAGAAATTTTCGGATTACAACGAGGCAATGAACGATTACAGTGAGCAGCTTAACAATCTTGAAAGTGCAGAAGAATATGAAACAATGAGATATGCGTTTAAAATGCTTGATTCTATGGAGGTATAATAACCATGATTTATATTGCAAATCAAACCGAGTTTACCAACTGTAAAAGGCTGCTCAGTATCTACGCAAACATAGGTGGTACCGCTTGCGTCCGTGTAAGGCGTACGGACACGTATGAGGTTGTAAAAGAAGTAACAGACGTTTACACTGAAGATGCGATAGTATTGTATGAGAAATTGCTTAATATGTATGCTAAATGCGAGAAGACAATGAAGCCATGCTGTACCCTCTAATCTCACGCCACGAAGTGGATTATCTGCTCAGCAGGTACCAGACGGAATTTACCAAGACCAAAAAGCCCCAAGAACGTGCGGCGTTGTGGCAGAAGCTAATCCACGAGTTTAGAGTAAGGTGCTATTTGTGGCACCTGGAACCAGAGGATTGCGCAGGCAAGGCCATTTGGTGGATAAATCCGAAGCACACCAAATACGCTCGCTGGTATGAGGTTTGCCAGGGCGTTGTGACAGACGTGCACAATGGCGTGTTTTTCGTGCAAGCTGGAAACAAGAACATAACCGTCAGAATGAAGCACCTGCTAGCAATGGCAGGCCCTGGAAAGAACAAGAATGAATGTGCTTGATCATGTTTATTTGGCGCAAATCGAGCGGCGCCTAAAGGTTAAAGGATATGTGTGCGAGTTATATTCGCGCACAGACAGTGCACATGGTACTGTTTACGGTTTTGTCGTTTACACAATAGGCGAGGATGCTAAGCAGTTGGTCAGCTTTGATTTCGGTTACGCCTCATTAGGCGAGACCGAGTGCGTTGCCCTTGCGTGCGTGTTGCGGGTTACAGCTGATGTTGATGTTGAAAATTTCTCGGTATTGCATCTTGATGCCGATAACGATTTGATGGCCCATTGTAACGACTGTGAATTCTACCGTCCCTGCTAACCAAAAGGCCCTCCAACCGGAGGGCCTTCCTACTATCTCAATCCGCACATGGTCAGCATGTCCAGCCACATCTCACGCGTCGCATCCGAATCGAAGTAACAATCGCCATGGCTATATGCGCGAACGGCGAACTTGATAAGCGGCGCGTTCCGCTCGATAAGCATAGTGTCAGGCGACATATCATGACGCGTCAACACAACTACCTGTTTACCTGCAGGCGGTTTTCGGTCAACGTACACAATGCCGGTGTGCATGTCCTGCCAAATGGCAAAGGGAATGCCTCTGAACTTAATGGAGATGATGCAATCACAGCTTTTAGTCCTCGGCTTTACGAACTGGCCCGTCATGTTGGTAAATTCGCTCTGCTGTGCGTACTCGGCGTAATCGCTACCTGCGGTAAACGCTCCAATGTTCGATTTTGCCGAATACTGTTCGAACTCAGCGTTAAACGCGTTCTCGTAGTACACCGCCGAATTGCCCACCTTAAAATAGCGGCTGCTGCCCCTAGGAATGGGCGTAATGCCCCACGCTTGAAACAGCGGATTCACGAGGTCTGCATTGTTCGCCAGTCCTACCAGGATAACGCGGTTTTCTCGGCGGTCGAACGTCTCCCACATGTTCATCAACATGTCAACGCAACCGCTCGGGTATGGAGGCACGCGCTTTTCTTTAATAAACTCGTCCAGGACCATGAGCGTGTTGTTAGCCGTGGTGGCACCCTTTAACGAATCAAACGAGGTAAGCGCGTACATTTGGCCCAGGTTTTGCCACTTTGGTTTCCACTTGACGTTGCCAGTATCCTTTTGCGCCTGGTACGCGGTCTGCATCATGCGTCCGCACATTTGGAATCGCTGGCCCGGGAACTCGTTATTGCGCTCGATATCGGACAAGAAACCCTCGGGGCTTCGCAAAATGCGGTCAATCATCGTATCGTAATAACGAACGTATGCCCACGTTTCGCCTTTGGTCAAAAACCGTTTGATACCAACCTTTTTCATGGCGTACGTTTTTCCTAGGCTTCTTGGCCCCGTGCACAATCGAACGGGGCACCTCGCGCCCATCAATGCGCTTGGGTCCCAACGCGCCCACTTAGGTATACCACTCATTATCCTGCTCCTTACTGTCCGATAAATCGATAGATCTCTAAATTGCTGCCCCACGAGTAATAGTTTTCAACCGGGTCTGCTTCGACTTTGGGGCACGGCGCCGCTCCTGCGCCCCATGCAACGCCGTTACCCCAATACCACCCAACGTGTTCTGGCGCGGTCATCAAAATCAGGTCCCCAGGCTGCATCAAATCGCGTTGAATACCATCACATATTTTAGTTGCCGTGTCGCGCATTGTCCATGTGGACGTACCCAGCCAATTATACTTGCCGTTGGTGGCCTTGTTTGCTGCCCACCAAATGCATGCGCTGCAATCGGTAAAGCCGCTAACGTCCGGCTCCAACCTGCCCGCGGCCTGAGCGTAATTAAATGCACCCTCGTTTTGCTCCCAAATCGCCCGCATTGCCTCGAACTCGTCACTACCGCCGCCGCCGCCTCCGCCGCCTCCCGTGCCCGGGTAGTTCGGTGCGGTTGCGTTTCGCACGGGCAACCAAACGCCGTTGCCCGTGTTGTGGCACACTAGGCGGGTGCCCTGCCCCATGGCTCCGTACACGATAATGTCGTTTCCAACCTGCTCCAGGCGGCTAATGCTTGATTTGGTCTGGCCGTTGGTGTCAGGATTCGTGCCTGGCGTAAAGTCTGATTGCCCAAAATCAGGAGGGGCGCTGGTCCCGTCCCAATCATTGAGCAGCTGATACACGCGGTTATAACGGTTCGGGTAACCCGACACCGGCCACGTGTTAAGAGTTGCATTGAGGTACTCGTCCAGGCTTCGGCTGCCGCCGATGTTAGCAAGGATTTGGTTAGCGCTTACCGGTGCCTGGTGGTAGACGGATAACATGAATATGGTTTGCTTTACGTTGTCGGTGCTCATACCCCAACCGGCCAGGGTGTCGAACGCCCCTCCGCTACCGAAAACCCAGTCAAGAAAAAACTGGTCCTGAACGGCATGGTTTTCCATGTCTTGGGCAGACGCTATCCAGCTATCTGCATCGTCCTGGTAAAGGTAAAACCCAGTCCACCAGGTTGCATCGGTATCGGATGGATGATTAGCTACTGCGTCTTTAAGGCGGCTCGAAAGCTTGTCAAAGCTTGCGCTTGCATTATCGCGCAACCGCTCCATAAGCGCCGCCGCGTTATAGGCGTAAAACTGCCCGATTCCCAGCGTGATAGGGTCGTTCATGTTGACCGCCGCATAATCACAGTTAGATTCAACGGTACAGATAGTGTACTCGCAAAATTGCTGCTGTTCTTTTGTCCATGCCATGCCTGCTCCTTATAAAAGTAAACCCCACGTGCCTTGTCCACGTGGGGTTTAGAGTGGTGCCTATGGGCTGTATGCGGTAACCCGTGGCAGAGTTATTTTACCTCAATGTTAAACAGCTGAGCAAGTCTAGAGTTTGCCAACTCAGGGGAAAGCTGGCACACGTTTTCGAAAATCGAAACAATCTCGGTCAAGATAATGAAAACGCACACCGGCACGAATAGCGGCAACGTAAATCCCAGGTCGATGAACTGCATGGTCCATTCGACAAGCGCGGCCAGAATTACGGTCATGATAAAGCCGCATTTGTGCCACAGACCTGCACGCATCTTGGTTGAATCCAGGGTCTTGTTCGCAACTGCCTGCATCACACCGGTTACAAGGTCCATCACCACGAACGCGCAAACGATTGCCGCAATGTGCCAATCCACGTTATTTCCTTTCAATCGTTACTTTGTACGTATCATTTTCTAGCACTTCCTGAGTATCAACGCCAGGGCTATCAGGCCCAATAGCGTCAACATGTTTTGTGCCACCTCTAGCATAAGCTTGCCACTGCTCCTTAGTACCGTAAAACAAATCAAGGTCAACATTACCGGCTATACCGTTAACACTGCCGTCGCTGCAGAACTGCCACGCTACCACGTTACCGTCAGCAGCGGGGCAATCCCATCCTTGCGCTTGGCTCCAGGTAGGGCTTGCAACATCCGGGTAGGATGCAACCCAACGGGCGCAATTTGGGTTAACGCCGCCCTGGTTAAACCGCCACGGGTTGGCGTAAATCCAGGGCCAAACGTGCGTGCTCGAATAAACTTCGCCAACGAACTCGTTAACCCAATCAACACTTTGGTTGCCTTCCCAATCGAGCACCGGTATACCATGCCCAAAGTAGTTGATGGTATTCTGAATGAAGTGTGTTGCTTCTTCTATCGCGTCTCCATCACCTGCGAAGTGGTAAAACCCCCAGGGCATATCAGCTGCAATAGTCTGCTGGATAATCGAATCACAATACGGGTCAACAAATCCGGTGCCTTCGGTTGCCTTGACGATAACCGCATCGGCCCCGGTAAGGGCTGGGGAGTATCCGCCCTGCCAGTTTGACGTGTCTAGGAAGTTAAGCATTAACGGCTCACCTCAGCGCTGAATCGCTTGGTTTTGTAATCATAGACAACCATGCGGCCGCGTTCGCCGTTGGTACGCCCGATAGCGCCTAGGCGGTAGATTGCACAAAAGTCGCCAGGCGCGATACGCACCAGGTTGGCAACGCAGCGGTTTTGCACGGTGTCGGTAGAGCGATATACGTTGTTATAGCTATCTATAATCGTGCTACCTATAACAGATACGGGCCAATCTGGCGACATGCCGATGCAATCAGCATGTTCATGCCCACACAGTTCAATAAGTATCTTGTCTTTATGCGGTAGCAGCGCGTCATAGAGCTGCTTAAGGCCTGGCGTGTATTGCATCTGGTCTTGTTCTTCTGGGCTTACAAACACGGTGTCGTAGTACGCAGAACATGTCAGGCAACATGCATGGGGCTGGAGGCTACGCGGTGCCATGTGGGATAGCACGATGCACCACTCGCATCCGGCAATGGTGTTCTCTAGCCACGCGAGTTGCCGCGCCATAATGTCCCCGGTGCATAGACAATCAAGGCTTATCAATCGTACGCCCTCAATGTCTTTATACCACCACGTGTTGGGAGCGACCTGCATGCAGTCACGTCCTGCCGCATACGGGGCGTAATAGGTAGCGTAAAGATTCACCTGGTCAACATATTGATGCGGCAATGATTCCGTCCACACGTCATGGTTGCCTATGCAAAACAACATGGTGCCAGGATATGCATACGATATATCCTGGCCGTAATTGTTATACACCATATCTCCCGTATGGATAAGCGGGATGCCCATACGTTGCGACAATGCAACAGCGTCCCTAGTACCCTCGGCAAACGCGTGAGTGTCCGATATGTGCATCAGCTGGATCATAGCGCAAACGTACCGTTAGCGTTGGTGTACGCAACAGTGCTTGTGTCGCCGCTCGTTCCGGTACCAACGAAAAACGCGATGGTGCCGAGAATGTTGGTTGACGTGCTGGCAGCACGCGATCCAAATGCGATGTTGCGTGTGCCGCTTTTATAGGTCACCGTGCCCCAACTCTTAAAGTACTCTGAATTAGTCCAATGCAAGCAACCAAGGCCTATCGTAATGTTCCTAGGCGCTACGGGCACATAAGAGGGGAGCGTTAGCACGTCGGTAATTGCTGACGTCGTGTGGAGATAGCCGTTGGTGATGATAAGCAGTTCTAAATCCGCAAGATAGAATCCGGCCAAGGCGGCTCCGCTAGGAACCGAAAGCCCCGTATTGTCAGCGGTCGCGTCAGCAGAATCGAAGCGATACACACGCTGGCTTCTCCACATGGCTGCAATGGCCGTTGCATCGAGCTTATCGGCGGTGACTGCAGCCGTGGCTATGTCTGTGGTTTGGACGGGGAATTTAGATTTGAGCTGGTTTAGCTCGGCCACCTCGCCGTTAAGCGCGCCGATATCGGTCTCGTTGGTCTGCGCCAGCGCATAAGCATTGTTAGCCGTGGCTTGCACGTTGGTCATGGTGGTCTCTACCGTTCCCACGCGGTTAACGGCGTTATTCGCTGCGGAAAGCGCAGTAGACGCATTAGCGCCGATAGTGTTCATATCGCCGTCGATTTTATTCATAGCGCCGTTAAAGTCTCCCAGCCACGTGGGCTGGTCGTTGTCGGTAAACAACGGGAGTTTGTAGTTAGTGGTTTCATTGGTTGCTGTCATGTTCACTCCTTACGCGTTATCAGGGACAAACTTGCCGTTTACGTGCATCTGAGCATTTGCTGTGCCGAAAACAGGTTGTTGGCTAGCGTGATTCGTTTGAGCTTTACCATGTGCCAACTGATTTTGCGAGCGTATCCAAGAATTGATAGCTTACTGCTTTTCCAGACATATCATGCGCCCCCTTCGCTACCCAGTCATTATACGTTTGCATGGCGAACGTCACATCGAACTCACGTGCTGTGATGCCTTTTGCATCATACGCTTTTGCCGTGTATGCCATGCTGTCATAATCCTTGGCGGTGACCGAAAACGGACGGTCGAAATCATACACGCGGTCCACCACGGTTTTAATGGGGCGGGCGGTTCCCCATGTCGGGTCAAGCACGACCCCTGGAAACTCGGTAAGCTGCTGGATAAGCCCGAGCAGGTAATTGTAACGCTGCATCACGTCAGCGGATATCGCCTGGTCCTGAGCATCCACGTATGCCTTTAGCGTGGCGGTTGCCGCATCTATCAGCGCTTGCGCCTGCTCGGCGTTTATGGTGCCCATTTCAAGCCCAGTGGCATACAGATACAGCCAATGAATTTGGTCCTCGGGTGTGCGCATCTGCGAAAAATCCAGCTTATCGATGCCCGTATAGCCTGGCATGGCGGGGGCAACGTTCGCGGCCTGAGTATCAGCGGCGTTTTGGTTTTCGAGGGCACGGAACCCGTACGGGCTAAACATCCCCATTTGCACCATCTGCTTTCGGCTTGATTTTGTCCCGCTCGTCAAGCAGCTTGATAAGCGCGTCAACGCGGCGGATGCATGTGCTGATTTCTTGGCTCAGCGGGTTAAGGGTATAGTATGCGTCAATGTCGTTGTCCATCATGGCGTGTTTCGCATCAAGCTCGAAACATAGCCGCATGCTGTCCAGCTGCACACGCATATACTGGTAATCATCCTTGCTTTGCATCCTCATACCTCCTTACTACATCGGCATGTCATCCCAGGTTTGCATAAACAACGGCTCAAGCAAATTAAACACGAGGTTGTCCGTTGCCATGAAGCTAGATGCCATCATATCATACACGGCATTGCCAACCCCTGAAATGGAGCTGTACGTTGTTTCCGCCGTGCCGTCCTGATTGCCGTTGTCGGTCTGTTTGGTAACACCCGTTAGGTACTGCTCGCCATCCGGGTTGTCCAAAAACACCTGCGGTGTGCTCGATGCCGTTGCTACGCTCATGTTGCTGTTTTTGCCCTGCGTGGCCGAATTGCTTTTACCCTGCGTAGTCGCAAACGGGTCGAACTGCTCACGCCGTACCAACTCATACACGGGGTTGATGTTGGGCATTTGCTCATGCATTCGACGATTAAGATAAAAGACGAACATTGCCGGGGTTTCGCTTGCGATTCGGCGAAAGCAAAAATGATTATAGATTGCACGGTTCAGCTTATCGCGGTACCCCTCGTCGAAGATGGGGTAGTCCTGCATACCCCAATCATAGCCAAGGGCTTCCACCACATCGCGGAGCGTGTACTTATGCTCGTCAAGCGTTGCAAAATCGTTGTTGTTAAACGTCAGCATCTGCATCACCCTCCACAGCGTCCCCGTATCCCAGCAAGTCAGAGCTGCTCATATACATGTCTTGCCCCTCTGGTTCGGCAGGCATGTGCGGCACGCTCCATTTAACTGAGCAATCCCAGCCGTACATATCATTGATTCGTTCGCAGAATTCTTGACGCGGCTTTAAGAAACTGTTGCGCTGGATCATAAATTGCTCGTTGTTCGCCAGGGTTTCGGCGGTCTGCACGCGCTCCTTTTTCTCGGCGGCTGCGTTGTTGTCGATTCCAAGCATCGTATACACGGCAGACACGATTTTCAGCTCATCATTGAGGATATCGCTACCGGCATAGGCCGCTTTGTTCATGGTCTGCAGGACCTGCACGCTCATGTTTTGCATGCCAGAAGGGTTCATATAGATTGCGGGTTGCCCTGAATCAATCCGGTTATACATGTCCTGGGCTTGCTTTTTGCCGTACTCGTCCACGCTTATGACGTACGGCACGCGCATTGCCCTAACGTGCTGGTCAACGGTGGTGTCCATGTCGGCCAATCGCTGGGCCTGGCGGTCGATAAGCTGCAGAATCGGGAAACGCGTGAGGTTGTCCCAGCAGATAACCGCATCTGCGGGCATGACAACCGTTTTAGTACCGTACTGATTGCCGACGTGCTTAAACCACCAATTGCAATGACGGCGCTGGCGCTGGCCGTTCGGCGTGTAAACATCGATGGTGTTAGGGTTGCGGTAAAGGTCCAGGTTGCCAACGGGATTCATGCGCCCGCACCAATATGTTAGCACGCCGCTGGTGGAGCGTTTCGTCGCGGCAAACGAACCATAGCCGCATAGCAGCGTTTCAAGATATCGAGAATCGATGCCGTCCGGCAGTCCTTCCCACTCAAAGCGGCTTATTGCCGCCGTCCAAAACAGTTGCCGCCAATAGTCATAGGTGCGATATTGCTTTACGCTGGCCTGCCAACGCTTGACATAGCGTTTGCCGAACATAGACACGTTAAGCGGCGTGAACTCGGTTGGGTCTAGCATCCAAGGTTCCATCCATCCTCCTTACTTAGTATTCGATATTATACAGCGGGGCGTTTGCCACCGGTGCAATGTTGCCAATCTCAGATGGGTTGCCCCATACGGTTACGCCCTTTTCGAGCACGCCGCGTATTGCATCCTTTTCGGCTTCATTAGCCTTCGCGCACGTGATATATGTTTCGGACACCTTCCAATAAGAAAAATGGTCCATAACTTTAAGGGCGGTCATTTTCGCGTTTGCGAAGTTGTAAAACCGCTGAATCTTATAGCCATATCGGGCCCAGAAATCGCAGACCGTGCGCATTGCTGCACCGCCAGCCGTTTTGTAGTTTACGGCGAAACCGACAAGGCCGTTTTTCCACAGAAAACCCTGGCCACCCATCTGGCCTACCGTGGACGGGGCTTGCAATGCAGCATCCTGCACCGTTGCGTTAATGGCTGCAATCTGGTTAGCGTAGTCACCTCGTGCCGCGTATTTTGCATAATCCAGGTTTTGCCCGGCAACCTGGCGTGACAAATCCTGGGTTGCGTTAAAGGCAAGGTTGCCCGTTTGACGTTGCGCCAGGTAATTAGCGGCACCGGCCAACGTGACCTCGTTCGAGCTTACGGCAGGTTGACCGGTCAAACGATTCAAGCCGCTTTCAATCACACCCATGGCCTGCCCGGCATAGTTGGCAATCTGAGGTGCTCCAATAGGCCCCTGGTCATAACGGTTGGCTTCGTTGAGAGCCGTTTGGTTCATAGCCTGGGTATAAGCCAAATCAGACGCGGCATTGCTCTTTGCGTTCTGCCATCCTGCGCTCTCGTATTGATACGCGCGAGTGTGAGCAGTGGATGCAAGGTAGGTAATATAGTTGCTGTTGACAATCGAAAACTGTGGAAAGTCTGCCAGCCATAGGCACGAATCTAGAAAATCGCCGCTCGGGATAACGCCGGTATGGTCGGAACCGTCGAAACCATGCCACGTGTACTGATTGTAATTAACGGGCTGTCCACCCTCGAATGCCTGTCCGTAGTTGGTAGGGAAAACGCCGATTCGCGCGAATGGCGCAACGGCGCAACCGATGACCGTAAGCGCGAGGGTGTTGCCATACACGAGTTCTGGTTTTACAAACACCGAATTGCCGTTATAGGCAGTCAGCTCGATGACAGAATATGGGTAGGTGTACGCCTTGTAAAGGTCATGGTAGCCATCCGGCACGCCGTTCGAAAGCTGCTGATAGATATTTCCCGTGGTTGCGTAGGTTTTGAGCGGTAATTCTAGCGTGTCGGTTTCGCCGATAAACTGCATCGTGATGCCTGAGTTGCCGAACAGCTGCACGTCCGTTCCAGCCGACAACAAGCGGGCCGGGAAGGTGGACACCGATTGTATACACTGGGCCACCCAGCTTTTTTCTTTCATTGCGTTTAGCACTGCTTTAAACGTGGACAAATCCATGGAGTACACATTGCAGCCGGACGGGATGCCGTCCGCGTTCTGCCCATCCGCAACGTTAAGATTCGGGTTATCGGTTGTACCAGGGTCAGCGGCAAGGTCTGCACTGCTGATGATGATGATTTTGCCTATATCAAAAGTCGATGCATCGGCAAGCGGATACCACTCGTGGTTAGCCATGACATACGAATCGCCGATATCCAAGCCTTCTGGGACGTTAAGATATTTACGCAGATACTGCCCCTGGAGGTTTTGCACGCCGCTTTTAAAAACAGCGTTAGACACGCCCATATGCCCGCGCTCCACGAACATGTTACCCAGGCACACGCCGAACTGGTACGTCTGAATAACGTCTAGCTGGAGCGTTAATTGCGTGGTGCCTGGTGCTACGTAATCGGTAGACAAAATAAAGTAGCACAGCTTTAACGGCTGCTCCTCGCCGTCCACGGGCTGCATGGGGTTTTGCACCACGGCATAGTTATATTTGTATGCGGCGGAATATGGGACCGGCACGCTGATAGGCTCGTTTGGGCGGCAATACGAAAAACGCTTTGAACGCCACCCAGTGCCGCTGAGCGCCTGAGCGTCAAGGTAGGCGTTACGCTGCTGCACATCATCCCAGATAACGATATCACGGTAATTAGCGTCCCACGGCACTTGCATCAGCGTTACCTCTGTGCCTACCGGCCACGTGTTAGGCGTTAACTTTTGGGGTGTTTCGGCCATGATTTACTCCTTAATACACAAAATGGGGCGCATTACGCGCCCCATTATAGCAGGGTTAAGGCTTTAAGCCTGGACCGTAACGGTCACCTTAGCAGTGACGTTAGGCTTTGTCGGGTCACCGCCCTTTGCTACCAGGATGATAGTGGTTTCGCCGACCGACACGCCGGACACGGTAAGCACGTCATCAGCAACAGCAGCGACCGTGGCGATGGAATCATCAGCGCTGTAAGCCTCATAGCTCTTGTTGGTTGCACTGGTCGGAGTCCAGGTAAGCGCACTAGTGGCGTTCGCGCCGACCTTAACCGTTACGGCTGCACCCGCAACAGCGGTTGCGTAGGTTGCACCAGCGATGGTAAAGGTGTAAAGCGCCTGATACTGGCCGTCCGCAACGGAGGTTGCAGACACGACAACCTTATCAATGTCATGGCAATTGCCCGAGTGAAAAACGCCGTTGCTATCGATGTACATTTCAGCGGGCAGCGTAGCACCTGCGCCACGCCCGTTAAACGCCTTAATCTCATACATAACGGCCTGATTCGGGCCATTGGTGCCCTGTACCTTGGCGACAAGCTGTACAGATTCGCCCGGCTGGATGGTCTTAGACGTGCCGCCGTCTGCATCAGTAAGCGTCACGCCCGTATACGTTGCGGGCAGCGCGGTAATCTCCGAATCGGGGCGTGTCGAGAACATGACCGAACCCAGGAACAGCGAGTAGCTCAGCACCTGCCAAACGTGCATAAACGTGTTGTACGAAAGATTGTCAGGATTCATGGGAGCTGTTGCAGTGACCTGAAGAGTGTCCGCAACCTGGAACCATTCCTCGTCGAGCAACAGCGCCTGGCAGCCGGAGATGGGAAGCTCATCCAGGACGATAACCTCATCGGCGATAAGGCGCTGGTTGTCCTCGTTAAAGGCGTAAGCGTTGACGGCGACCTTAAGCGCTGCTTCCACGTCCGAATCAATGATGGCAATCAGACGGTTGGATCGCGTGGCAAGTCCCTTGTTGCGGCCCTCGGGGGAGTATTCCGTTCTGAAATACTTCATCTTGTTATACGTAGCGCGCATAGCTTCGATTAACTTAACTCCTGCCTGCACTTCCTCCTCATGCGTGAGCGTATTGTTATGCAGGTCGGGAACCTGGATGTTCCAAAAGCCCCAAATGTTATCGTAAGTTTCGAGCAAGCTGCGCATCAGCAAATACTCATCATTGTTCGCAGACGCGATAGGTGCTGCGGTCAACGAATTGAAAAATGCCGAAATGGATTCACCCTCGATAAAGGAGCCACGCAAAACGTCCTCCATGGGGATGTTGATAACGTACTTATCGCGGCGATTTTCGGTGTGGAAAATCTGATGGATATCAGGCTCGCGCCCCTCTCGACCGAACACATTTTCAGCACGCGAATCATAAGCACGTGCCTTGATAAGGTTTGTCTGCACTTCCTGGATGGTGCGGCCATAACGCAGAGTTGTGCGCTTCAACTTTGACAGCGGGTTGGTAAAGTTCATGCGGTCATTAATCTGCACACGGCCGATACGTGCGAGAAACACGTTCCAAAACACATCCCACGCAGGAGAATAATTGTTCATTGCCTTAAGGGTCTCAACCACACTGCCTTGAGTAGTGGCAGGGATTCGCTGCTGGTAATCGTTCGGGGCGTACTTTCGGACGGTATCCAAAATCTGCGCATTAGTGAGGGTCAAACGGCCCTCTTCATTCGTGAGTTTGCTTTTAGCCATGTTCACTCCTTAAAGGCCGAGCATTCCGGCCAAATCCTCGTCATCCAAATCGATAGCCGCGCCGTATTCCTCATCAGGCATATCAACGCCCGGCTTACCGTCATCCTCTTCAGACGCAGCCGAAATTGTTGCCATTGCAGCGGCAAGGCCCTGCACCTGCTGTTCCAGGGCATCGATACGGGCCGTCATAGCGCCCCAATCGTGCTCTTCCACTTCCTGCTGCTGTTCGGCCGCAGTTTCCTCCTCGGCGGTGTCGCCGCTTTCCTCCTCACGCGTTTCCTCGGCTTCGGTCTCGCGTGCCTGCTCCTCGTCCATGAGCACCTCCATTCGTATATGCGGATACGGCCATAATAGCACGAAACCCCGAACCGTGATACGGTCGGGGTTTCAAAGGCTCGTCCAGCTAACAGCGCACACCATGGGAAGCCTGCCAGCTAGGCGCGTACCGAGTTAGGGTTGCATTTACGCGCCACTATCCACGTGTGGCGAACAGCGCTGCACCGGATACCATTATTATGCGTGCAAGGCATACACGCTGTCAAGCAGCACCACGCCGCCGGGGACGGTTTTCGGCATAAGTTTCGCGAACAATGGGCAAATCTTTGTGTTCCCATCCTTATCGGTAAAAGCGTTCGTAAATCCGTATTCAAAATTATCCCAATTGACAAGGGCCTTAACATCGTCGGGCATGCCCGCGCACGTGACCGAAAACTTGCCGTTTAAATCCCACACATAGGCTTTTGCGCGTAGGTGTTTGGCTCGGCTAAAAGTGCCTTCAACTTTCCAATGGCAAAGTTCCTTATCATGGATGGGGATATTGGCAGGCTGCTCAGTGCCGAGGAGGTGGAGCGAATCGGTGTCGCAATACACAAAACGCTCTCGATTATCGAGGATTGCGAACAGCAATTCGCGCCGCGCATACGCCGTGCAAAACACACCGACGGGGATATATACTGGATCGCGTGTTTCTTCTTCTCCTAGTACGTAGCGCACAATGCCATCTTCCGTGTCATAAACAGGTACCTTACCTGTTACATCCGGGTTTGTCGCGAACTTGCCATAAAGGTTGTTGAGCATCAGCTTCGCAAGCTGGCGCAAACCACCGGTTGACGTTTCTTTAACATGGCCCCAGTAGTCGATATATTCGTCGAACAACCCCTTACGTGCTGCGAACTTATAGCCGCCTGCGTACATAAGCACATCAACGTCATACATCCGTTGCATGATTTCCCAGTCAACGGACGTAACCGTTATTTCAACCGGGGCAACGGTTTCGCGCACATACTCATGATTGCCGTAAAACCCTTTATTTTTAAGCTGGAGCATCGGCACGCCTTCGGGTTTTAGGCTAAACTCCACAACCATTCGTTGCACATAAAGTGGATATGCCGGGTCATACTCATATTTGCCATCGAAAATGACTGGTGCACCGCACGGGTAGGGATACTTCTTCATGACACTGGGGTACATCGAATTATAGTCAACCGAGATACCTTCGCCTATTTCCACACCTGCATATTTAGGTTCAACATAGGTGAAGCCCCCTCGGTATGCCTTGCGGATATCGCTATCCGCTTCAAGCGACAGGGTGGGGAAGTATGTTTTAAACGCCTTTTTGCCAAACTGCTGTTTGAAAAATGCCATAGCGTTTGCGCCGATTGTCATCTTCTCCAAGCCCTGGGAAAAGTTTTGCTGCAAAGCACGCGCAACTATCTGCACATCATGGCTGATGTAATACAATTCCTCCTCGGTTATCTTGTGACCAGGTTCGCGATATTTACGGTAATCCAAATCGCCCTTTTGCTCAGGGAGATTAAACGTTTTGGCGATTCGCGCAACGGTCATGGGAAACACTTTGAGCGAATCTTGAAAGATAACTTTTACACCGTTTCCAAAGCACACCTCTAACTGATAAAACTTTCCCTTGCTCGAAATAAGCGCAGAGAATTGACCACGCTCAGGGTTACGCTCACAATACGTGTAGCCGCAACGCATGAGATAATCAAGAATAAACTTTCCGTCAAATGCGAGGTTGTGAAACCAAGCTGTGTGCACGTCGCCTCGCGAAAGCCAATTCATAAAGGTTTGTATGGAGTTACCATAATAAACCTGCTCCGGGTCCTCGATAAGCGCAACAGCCCAAGCCCATACGCGGCAATCTTTAGGGTCTGTAGTCGTTTCGAAGTCGGCAGAAACTGCCCAACTCATTATTCAATTCCTGCCGCTTTAGCACGTTCGCGAGCACGGTCCGCGCGTCTCCCCGCCACGCGCTCCATGTTCTTTTGAATGTCAACAATATCTTTAGCTTTACTATCTTTGTCCCGAGTAATAAACAATGCCCGCTCCACATAGCTGCGAAATTGCCCATATGGGTCCTCAAACTCGCTGCCTTCTCCCTTCGGGTTATATTCAAACTTAAGGGTGTCCCAGGACGCGTACACAGTCGAAAGCAGGTCAAATGCGTCATTTTTCATTTGGTGGACAACCTCGGCCAGTTCGTACTGGTCAAGTTTCCACAGCATCTTCTCCATGGCGGTTCGCTGCAATCCGCGATAATAACTAAACTTGTGCTTATTACGCTCCTCGAAGCGCTTAATACGGCGGTGAGCAACCTGCACAGACGCTGGTGGTTCCATCTTCTTTACATCAATTGGAGCTAGCAGCCCAACGATATCTTCTCCCTTGGCTAAGATTCCCTCGCGATTGCGGTAATACTTGTCCCATTCGCCCGGGGCAATGCCTCTAATGCGCTCACGTTCGCTGTAAATAAACTGATTACGCTTCTGCTGTAGGCGTTTTGCCTGATCTATAAGGGCAGTAGGTATGACGTTGCCGCTGGTAACGCCCGTATAACGTGCATTGCGGTTCCATGCATCAAGCCGCTTGGCGTAACGCTGCTGCTGAGCGGGGGACATTGCTTTGATTTCTTTCCAGGACTTACGCGGCGAAATCTCTGCGATAGATTCGCGGGTTGCCCCTTGCTTACGAAGTCGATATTCCTTGTCACGTGCGCGTTTCTGCACACGGCTAACGTCATACGCCATTCTGCACCACCTAAACAAAAGAGGGGACTTTACAGCCCCCTCATGCTATCACACGGCTTTACAAGGAGCCGGAAAATTAGAGCACAATAAACTGCTTCAACTTGCGCCCACCGCCAAGTTTGCGCTCGGTAAACTCAATGGTGATAGGCTCAGAAGCGAAGTCAGAACCATACGCCATGATAAGGTTCTTCGCACAACGGGCGATACCGTCAGACTGGCTAAAGTAAGCACCCTGCTCGGTAATAAACGTGGTGCCTTCGCACATCACCACTTCACCGGTTGCCTGGTCCAGGCGCTCGGTAGGCTGCACGATGATTCCGGAAAGCGTAAGCTGCTTAATGTCAGCATCATTAAGGGATTCGGCGGTATTCAGCGCGTTGAAAAGGCGCTTCTTACCTTCACCCGTGGTGGTGTCAAAGGCCAGGGCCATGACAGGCTTTGCGGTGATAGTCGGGGCGGTTGCGTTCTCAGTTGCCATAATTTCGGTTGCCATTTTAGTTCTCCTTTACTCGTTCGTGTGCACAGGCGATAAACTCTTCAACGCTCATATAATAGACGTGAGTTTCCTGCTCTACCTTGTTGATAGTGATGGATTGGTCATTGTACTTTCGCCTAAAGTACTTGCTGGCCTTTTCCTCAGTGGTAGGGAATGTGGTTACATCACAAAAGTCCTCAAACTCCCCGTACTGATTTACGTGCTGACCAATGCAAGCCGTAGTGGTAATACTTCGCGTGATTTGGCTCGTTCGGGGCATGTTGTGTTCACCTCCTTTGCTGAGCATTATGTTATAGCATGTGATTATGGTTGGCAATAGCTTATTTGTAGTTGTGTTGGGATTGTGTGGAGTGGTGCGGGTTGGCGTGACTACGTACGGGAAGGGGTGAGGGAACTTGGA
>ERZ809074.2851-NODE-2851-length-17749-cov-9.203459_pt1 | contig 17749 bp, 10 predicted proteins | sample MGYA00520795_ERZ809074 | MGnify/ENA primary metagenome ERZ809074 (study PRJEB31570, sample SAMEA3212989) | Homo sapiens | biome: human-gut; feature: human gut; material: fecal | place: Sweden | collected 2011 ...
CCAAATGAGATTTCGGCTTGACAAATTATAGCCGGTCTGTGCTAAAATCGAACGGATGTTTTCGGTAAAATGGAAATCGAGCAAAAGGGCGCCAAAATGTGAGCACCCTAAATGGCACAAAAAATGAGCCATTGTCAACACCCCCAATTATAGCTACCATTAGTTTGTGTCGAATAAACTAAGGAGGTAGCGGAAAGGTGTTAAGAATGGCTCAAGTGCAGTATATCAAAGATCTCTACGAAAATGAAGAGAAAAGTTTGCGGGAAATATCTCGCATCACAGGTCACAGCTTTGAAACTGTCCAGAAATACGCCCAGAAGGAAAACTGGAACGAGGACAATCTCCCGGATACTGAGCCAACGAGTTATCCGGTGCTGGGTGAGTTCATTCCCATTGTGGACGGCTGGCTGGAAGCAGACCGCAAGGTTCCAAGAAAGCAGCGGCATACAGCCTGGCGACTGTTCTGTCGCCTACGGGACGAGTACGGCTTTAGGGGCAGCTACTCCAGCGTGAAGCGATATGTCCGCAAGAAGAAGTATGTAATGAAAGTCCAAAGCGCAGGGTTTCTTCCTTTGGAACGCACACCAGGATGCGGACAAGTGGATTTCGGGGAGTTCCTGTATTATGACGCCGGAGGGCAGGAGCAGAAGGGCTACGCTCTGACCATCTCCTTCCCGCACTCTAATATGGGTTATACGCAAGCATTCCCCTCGCAGAACCAGGAGTGCCTGCTGGAAGGTATGAAGCGCATCTTCGAGCACATGGGCGGTGTACCGCCCCGGCTTCGTTTCGATAACATGACCACCGCTGTTGCACAGGTCTTGCGAGGCACAGAGCGATCTCTCACAGAGGGTTTTAGCCGTTTTATGATGCACTACCGTTTCCAGGCCGAGTTCTGTAATCCGGCCTCTGGCAACGAGAAGGGCAATGTGGAGAACAAGGTTGGGTACAGCCGCAGAAATGCCTTTGTGCCGGTTCCCACTATTACTTCCTTTGAGAAATTTAATGAGGAATACCTGTGGGGATGGTGCGAAAAAGATGCCCAGCGTGACCACTACATCCACAAGGTTCCGATCCTGGAACTGTGGCAGGCAGATGCGGATGCGCTGCTGAATCTGCCGGATTATCCATTCACGGTATTCCGCTATTCTACGCTGACTGTGAGCAAGACCGGTTTTGTGGTGATTGACACGAACCGGTACGGACTGTCCCCGGTGCTTGCCGGCGAAGTGGTGCAGGCCAAAATCTTCTTTGACCACATTGAATTTTTCCATGACCACCATGCCGTTGGTAGTTTCCGGCGCAGTTACAAGCAGAATGATGAAATCTATGACTGGACGCAGTATGTGGCAACCCTTTGCAAAAAGCCCAGAGCAACGGAAAACACCCGGTTCTTCCACCAGATGCCACAACAGTGGCAGACTTACTTGGCCTCCACACAAGGCAAAGAACGCAAGAACGCCCTACAGCTTCTCAGCGAAATCGTGAACGACGGCAATGCCGACCTGTGTGATGATACACTGGAGCTGGCCGCACAGAACGGAAGAACCGACACTGACAGTCTGCGCCAGTGCTACTACATGGTGGCAAAAAAGGAATACCGTCCTGACCCATTGCAGTTGACTTCCGGCCCAATGCTGAACAACAATCCCAATCTTTCCATTTACGATGGCCTGATGGGGGGTGATGCCCATGGCTGAGCAGATTGAACTGATGATGCGGCAGGTAAAGCTGGGCGGTATGGCAAAGGGCTGGCGCTCGGTACGGTACGAGAACACCGAGCAGTACGTGACCGAGCTTCTAAAGCTGGAGTTACAGGAGCGAGAGGCCAACCGCATTAACCGTATGGTGAAAACAGCAGGGTTCCGTGTACTGAAAACCCTGGATGAGTTTGTCTGGAATTCTGCCATTGAACTTCCCAGCGGTTTAACGCAGGAATATATGACCGATCTGCACTTTCTCACTCGCAAGGAAAACCTGATCTTTATGGGAACAGTTGGTACAGGCAAGACACATCTTGCCACGGCCATTGCCCTGAAAGCTTGCCAGGAGGGGCGAGAGGTGCGGTTCTTTACCGCAGCTGGTCTTGCCAATCTCCTGCTCGAGAAGAACAACAAAGGCACTCTCAACAACTTCCTCGGCTCTCTGAAAAAGGTGGAGCTGATTGTGATTGACGAAATTGGCTTTGTACCGCTGCACAAGGACGCAGCCGAGCTGCTGTTCCAAGTGATCTCTGACTGCTACGAGCGCAAGAGCCTGATTATTACCTCCAACTTGGAGTTTTCTCAGTGGAACACCGTCTTTGGAGACAACAGGCTGACGGCAGCTTTGGTTGACCGATTGATCCACCACAGCCATATTGTGATCTTCTCCGGCGAAAGTTACCGGCTTACACAGTCCATGCACCGGCAGCGGAGCTCTTTTTGAACAAGGGCTTTGGGGCTCCAAAAGGTGAGCAAAAGAGCGTGTACATTTCGCGCACCTGACGCTCGCAAAAGAGCTCCAAAACTCTTGCAAAAGAGCTCGCCCTGTTAGCGCACCAAAAGGTGAGCGTTGGGGCTCGCCACATGCAGTCCAGACATGTTTATTGGGTGTTGAAGGTGCTCACCTTTTTGACGCCCTTTTGCGAGACTTTTTTATTGACAAACACAAACGGCCTTCGCCACTCGAAAAACCTTCCTGTAAAGTTCGGCTTTTCGTCCAAAACCGTTCCCACGAATATCGCCAAAAAGTTGCCGCCACAACGCTGTTCCAAACCGCTTTTCATCGCGTTTTTCAACTTCTCCCACAGACGGCCCACGTTCGCTTTCACGGGTGAAAGCGGGTACACACTCGGCTCTCTGAGAAAAATCGCACACAAGGGCTTACACGCCGAAACAGGTGGTATTTTGGATGGGGGTGGTATCATTACCCTCGATACGAGCTGCACGTTCACGAATATCCCCGGGCCGGGTATCAGAACGGCAAACTTTGCCGCTTTTGGGCCTTGGCTGGGTGTACTTTAGAAGGACGCAGAAAGCCTGCGGAACAGCGATGCGCTCATGCGCGTCGCTGTTCCGAGGCGTCGCAGCCCCCGCTGGGCTGCGTGATCCAGTGAGTGCGCTATGGATTATGTGGTGAGCATTTGTAACCCTTGATTTCGCCACGCTTTTATATACATACATTTCCCGGTTCTCTGTGAACCCCCACTATCAGCAGAGGGAGAAAATTCGGCAAAGCTACAGCCATAAATTTTATCCCCCAACCGCTCCTCATTGCGTTTTTCAACTTCTCCCACAAACGCCCCACGTTTGCTTTCACATGCGAAAGCGGGTACACACACCCGGCTCTCGAAGAAAAATCGCACACAAGGGCACACACGGCGAAACAGGGGTATTTCGGATGGGGTGGTATTATTACCCTCGCAGCGTTCCGCACGTTCACGAACATCCCCGGGCCGGGTATCAGAACGGCGTACTTTGCCGCGTTTAGATATCTTGACCGAGCGTAGGTATTCAGCATGACTCCACAATGATATCTGCATGTCGCAATTTTGATACGAACATTTTCTACTCTTTGCCGTTTTGACAAAGGTTTCATTAGATGCAGTATCCACATCGGTCAGGGACAGTTGCATCTCCATCACATTGGGAATGCTAATTTTCTTCGCTTCTGTCGATACTATGTTTAATCATTTGCTTCTGTAGACACATTGAGCTATAAATTATGCCCTAACCGTTGCTCTCAACTCAACGAACAGCACCGCCTGCTTTGCATATCGACTTCTTTTCGAAATCGGCTCAACAAAGCTGACACTGGCAGTTTCAACAATCAAATTGCCCTCATCATAAAGAGGAGCAAGAGCATTGCAAAGTTCCGCTGGCATACAGCCAATATCTCGTCCTTTCCCTGTTAGAAGCAGAAAGTTATTACGGTTAAACGGATTCTTCTCATCACGAATAACACACACTTCATCTCCACATTTCACCTTTTCAATCTGCTCTGTCCGGCCTTCGTAGCGGGTTCCCTTGGATTCAAAATACATAACCAACTCTCCGGTAGCCTCATTAAAGCTTCCGTCAGACTGGGCAAGGTATTCCATCATTCCCGGTTCATAATAATCCAATCCAACGTTCTCCGCCAGCACATGGCGTTTATGAAGCTTCTCGACTTCCAACAGAAGACCATCTTTCTGTTCCTTTGTCATATCAAACGCTCTCCGTTCTATCCAGTTCGCGATTATATACATCGTAATTTGCGTAGAGTCTGTCCAGAATTTTATCGTAGTAAATCTCTGTTCCCTGAACTTTGTAAATTACATCCAGATAATCAGAAATCTTGCAGCCATATCTGTCGATCAACTCCGTAATCAAATCGAAACGGTCTACAATCCCGTACTCCTTGATGCGGTCCATCTCAAAGGACTTAATTGAAATATTCTCACGGCCTTTGTAGAGTATAATATTTCCATACATCTGGCCAAAAGAAAAGCGGTCATCCGAAATCAGCAGATTTGAATAGAACCAGTCTGAAAAACCCAACCCATATAGTTCTGACTCAAAGCCATCCTGCTTCAGTGAGCGAATACTGAAATATGTGTTATCTTCCACAAAATCATATACAGCATCGCAGAATTCAAATACTACTTCTCGACTAACGCCGACTTGCTCCAATTTCCGGATGTTTATAATCTGATTTGGTTCAAATTCAACCACCTGCAATTTTTTCTTCAGTTCCATAAGCTTTTGAGAAAACATTTGCACATAGACAAAGCGCTTACGATACGGAGTAATATCTATGATATCCTTATCGGTCAGAATATCCTCGAAGAACGCTTCCAGCGAAGGATAGTTCTGGATTACATATCTGGAGAGGACAGTAAATCCCATCAACTTCAGATTATATGGATTAATTTCCTCCAAACCAGCAGCAGGGAACAGTCTGCGATAGGTTTTTCTGACTTCATCGATATAGTAGAAGTCTTCGGTAAGCTCGGTCTGCAATGCCGACCTGCATTCTGTCGGCATTGCCTTCTGATTGATCGAATACATGCCTTGGTGGTAGTATTCTGTAAAAGCCTGTAGATAGGTGCCCTGAATCACAGCCGGATCATACCCATACTCATCGTGAATAAGTGCACAAAGGTCTGCTGTGCTGATTGGGGCGTTATCAATCAGGATATCCAGAATTGCCTCATTGCGGTTGAATGTGCCGAACCTAATCTCTGGCATTCGACCGCAATGAAAGTCATGGTAGCTTCCTTCGGGAACGATCTTTCTTAGTAGATTGTGGAGTTCATATTGATCCCTGATATCATACTTGGCCAGAATCTCCGGATAGTCCTCCACAAACTTCATCGTGGAAAGCTCAATGTTTTCGTAGGATTCCAGATTCAGTGCATTCAGCAACTCGGTAAAGTCACGACCGTCCATATCATAATAGCGGATTTGCTCGTTTTGCTTCCATAGCAGGTATCTGGCATCAGAAAGATGATTTTTTCTGGTCCTGTAAACAGGCTCGGTGTAATAGACATTCTCATCAAATGGGATTTCTTCCTGTTCCAGGAATCCATTGTAAATCCGGATGAAGTCATCAAAGGAGACATCATTCCGGCAGAACTTTCTGACAACCACTTTCTCAAGATCGGAGCGCCGCTTTTCTACCCAAGCGCCATCAACAAACAGTTTGTTTCTGTTGAGATAATTCTTGATTTTCAGGCGAAGTCCGGCATCAAGACCTCCATAATCCTCCAGCGCAGACTGCAGATCTTTCTTGCCTTTTTTCACATCCATCATGTCCAGGTAGTTGCAGATATCTGTTGTCATACCAAACCATTCGATGGCATCCTTTTTTTCAAAGGCATAAGTACTGTAGAAATACCGGTAATAGTCCTCGTCAAACCATGTCATGCCGGTGGACATTGCATACCAGTCACACACCTTCTGTGCGTCCTTCTTTACAATTTGACGCACGCGTTCCCTTGTAAGATCATATTCCTGAGCGATGTCTTCAAGCGTAATGCCTTGCAGTCTCTTTCGAATAAAATCCCTGCTTCGCTCGTTGATGCTTGCACAGTGTTCCAGATATTCTGCAAATCTGCCGTAGATTCTGTAGCAGCGGAAATCAACATACTCGAGATGTCCAGACGCAAGAAGTCCGCCGATAATTTTTTTGAGACGCCCATCGGCAATGGATTTCGATAGTTGCAGACGCTCCTTTATCTCGTTCAGGCTGAGTCCGCCGAAACCGATTTCCTGATATTGTTTCAGTATCATATCCTGAATTGTCTCGTCAGTCAGCAACGCCGACTCGTCACCTGTACACACAGCAATCAGCCTGCTTTCGTTTGCGGAAAGGTAATCATTAATCTTTGACATGATTTCTTCCACAGAAGTAGTTCCCATAGCAGGAAACCTATGTAGTTCTAATCTGGTCATGAAGATAATATCACTTAGTTTCTCCAGTCCCTCATTAAGCAGTCGATTGATAGGTCTGTTTGAAAGCCCCAGTTGACGAACATCCTTATCATTGGCCCTGACATATTTCAGGATAGCATCATGATATTCCGGATTCCCAAGCATATCAAAAATAGTTGGAGCCGGAGGAGACGAAGTTGTTTCCAGTTCTGCTATGTAATCAGTCAAAATAGAAGCGCTGTGATCCCGCATGAAATGATGACAAAGTCTGATGATTTCACCAGCGGATGCTGTATCCATCCTTGGGATTTGCATTAGTTCTCGTTCTTCCAAAAACACAATCTGGCTCATGAACTCATAGCCATTAAACAAGAGCAGGTTATAGGCCCTTACTGATAACAGTTCCATGCTGTCGATCCTACATTTCTTCTTCTGCAACCATAAAAGCACGTACTCTCTTCCTGCAGATTCCGTAATCCACTCATCAAAATTGTGCGGTATCTGAACGGTATTTGCAGACTCTTCGGCCTGAAAGCCACCTACCTCATCAAATTTTTTATACTGTTCTATCTTTTCCAGGATTTCTTCAATAGACTTCTTACCGAGATTGCGGATCGCATTTAAAGATTCCTCCGTGTACCCAAGCATATCTCCAACAGTGTGTATCTCCGCCCTATGAAGGGCGTTCTGTGAGCGGTTAGAGAGTCCAATTGAATCAATTGTTAAGCCCTTTATATCCATATTCCATCACCGATTTAAAGGAGTTTTCTAAATCCATCTACAATCTTTGCCAGTTCGTCAAGTTCAGCTTTTAAGGTTTCTCTCTCTTCCACATTCAGCCTGCCAAGCTGTCTGGAATCAATCTCCATCATCAGTGAGATGCTCTTGGAGACATTCTCTGACGGCTTTGCTTTCAACTGCTGGGAACGAGATTTGAGCAGTGCCCGCTCCATGGACATCTGCAGTTCTTCTGTGATGGCTGCATTGTCCTCAGCAAATCTGTCCACATCTGACTTGCCGCGCACCTCAACTGTTGCAAACTTCTCTTGGATTACCTGACTCCATTTCTGCTGATCCTCAAAATAGGATAGGTATGTATTGTTTTTAATCAAGCCTTTGATATCACGGATAAACTTTCTCTGATCCGGCATAGCGTGCATCATAGCATTGTTAAAGGCGATGACCTTTAGTGCCTGTTTCCCTTCGTCGTCAAGCTGCTTTAAAGGTGCCATCATTTCCTGAAACAGGCTGTATACCTGAAACTCTCTCGCCACATGGTACTGTTCAGGCAGTCTCAGATAAGTTAGAAATTCACTGACCACGGTTGCAATCTCAATTCTTTTCCTTACATCTGCAACGCTCTCATTCGTACTGGAAGCATACTCCTCTATCGTCAGAAGCCCTGTCTGCACAACATCGCGATAGGTTCCTATCGCATAATCGATCAGATCATAATCGAGTTTCTTTTCCTCGCCGTGCTGGATAGCAAGCTCTAAAAGTTTGATTTGCTTCTTGTCCTCATGAATATCCATATCCATGATAACTGTCTCAAAATATACTGGAGTTTGACTTTCGCGCTGAATTCTGCGGAGGCAGGTATAGCGTCGGTTGCCATCCACAATACGCCCGTCTGCAAGGGTGACGCCTGGTTCACGTTGACCAACCAGAGCAATGTTCTTCTGTGTTTTGACAATTGCTTCCGGATTGCTTTCGATAATGAAATTCTCAATAACCCTATTGTAAATTTCGATGTTAAGTCCGCTCAGTGCCTCATGTCCGTTTTCTGATTCATATCTGGTAATCCAAGTTGCGATACGGTCATTCTGATCATTGTAAAAAAGTGCATCAAGCCGCACACGATAGACCGGATAAACTACTGTCTTTCCTCCATAGGTGACCTTTCTTGTCAATGCTGTCTTTAGTACTATTTCAGTACCTACCAGATTAAGAAGGCTTCCATCTTTCAATTCGCCACGAATAGAGTCGGATGCTGGCTGTGCAATTCCAGTGTGAGAGATAGCGGTTGGTCTATATGTAGACTCAGCTCTGGCTCGAACTTCTTCATAAATATCCCGAATTTCTTTTGCGCCCTCTGGGTCAATTTCTTTGCAGAGCAGTGTCATAGTATCCAGAGCTCGTTCTGCCATGGGTTGCTCCATATCCTGCTGCCCAATATGGGAAACAATATTCCGAACACCCATCAGCTCTTTAGCCCAAGTACGACAATCTCGCGGAAGGAAATTCTTGAAAACATCATTCCACCTACGGTCAATCAGGCGAATGCAGTTTGCTATATCCAAGGAATCAACCAGTTCGCTATAATTACCGTTATAAGGAATGTCCCTTTGGTCAGAGAGGGTGTTTAAAACTTCGTCCCACCACTTATCTTTATAGGTTCTGCTTAATTCCCGCCCAATGTATCCGGACAGGGATGCCACCAGGAGCCTGAATCCCCGCTGTACCAATTCATAATTTTCCTGCATGGTAAATCTCCACCTTATATATCTTAGTGTTTTTTCATTGGAAGGGGGGGTGAGATCAAAGAGCGTCCCACACCGCAAAATCCAGCTATATTATGCCAACGAAATGTATGACTTTCCATTCACTTCTTCTACATTCACGCGTCCGGATAACCGCAACTGTCTAACAAGCGACGCTACTTTTTGATTGCTAAAATCAGAAAGTTCAGGCACATGGTTTATCAGTTCGGTAACCGTATATTCTCCGCCTCCACAAAGGAACTCCAATATCAAGGATTTGTAGTTCTCATCCCTCATTTGGGCGGCAGTATTTTTGCGGTCAGAAGTTTTAGATGACTGCACAAACGCAGGCATCTCCGGTTCAGTCGGGAGCGGAAACTTTTTTTCAGCGATAGACTGGATGGAATCTTCGTTATTCCGTACAATCAATGCTGCTGATGCTAAAGAAAAGTATGCTTTCCCCTTTATTTCTTCAACATTCACATCTCCGGACAAACGCAGCTGCCTAACAAGAGTCGCTACTTTTTGATTGTTAAAATCAGAAAGCTCAGGCACATAGTTCATCAACTCAGTAATTGTGTACCTGTTTCCGTCAGAAAGAAAATTTAAAATTGCTTTCTTATATTCCTCGTTCTCCATTTGGGTGACAAACACCCCTTGGCCGGAAGGGGATAATTGCCTAAGAGCAGGCAACTCGGACTCAATGGATGCCATGGATGACTTATACTCGCTTTCGGCTCTCGTAATTGCGGCTTTAGCATCCGCTGCTTTTCTCTCAGCATCTTCAATAATAGATTTCTGTGCTTTCTTCTCACTAAATTTGAATATTCCAAGAGAAGAATATACGGATTCAGCGGTCGCAATTCTGTCCATCTGCTCCTTCAATTCCGCATTTGCCTTGGAAACCGCCGTGTCTCTTTTGGCTTTGGCTGCCGCTTCGCGGGAAGCCTTTTCTTCAGCAATCATTGTATTAATATAAGCAGAACGCTTGGCCTTGATGGCCTCGCAATCTTTTTTCCATTGTTTATGGGCCTGCTCATACTGACGCCGAGTTGCCTCTCGTTCAGCCTTTTTCTCAGCGTCTGCTTTTTTGCGAGTTTCCTCTGCCTTGCGCTGTTTTTCTTCCTTATGTGCTTTTTCCTCTGTGCCGTTTGCTCCTTTGTGTTTTTTCTCTTTGGCATTAGCTACCATGCCGACTTCAGATATATTCTTGCATTCCAAACGAACTTTAAGTATCGCTTTTCTTGCCTTGGCTCCACGCGCGGAACGAGGAATGACCTCGGTTACAATGGCAGCACATGGAATACCTAAATCCAGCAGTGATGCCAAATCTTCGGCGATTTCAATCGGAATGTGCCCAAGTGAGCCTATTTCGTTTCGAATGTCTATGGCATTTTCGTCGTATTCATTGTCGGGCTCATGGACAAGTTTTAGCCGGTCACCAACTTTTACCCTTTCAATGCGTCCGCTTCGACCTTCATACTGAGTTCCAGCTACTTCGATTTCTTCGCTGTTATTAAACGTGGTAATCAGTTCCACCGGATTTTTTGTTGCCTCAGTTGCACCACCTAAAACAATATCTACACTATCTTCGTGCCAGCTGACTTCCATCATTTTCAATGGTTCGCTTCCCGGAACTGGTTTACAATTCAGAGGAGTTGGCGTATCCAAATTGACAGTGGGATTTAGTTTCACATCAAAAGGACCAGTGGTGCCGTTGTAGGATCGAAGCGTTTTTATAAGTTCTGTCACATAGCCGTGAATATCAGGAATGCCCACCCACAAATTTTGATCCACAAAGACGGTATATTGGTTGCTGTCCTTGTTCGGGCAGATGGCCAGCATGTGCCAGGCAAAAAACTCAAAGCAAATTATACCAGTTATATTTCCGCCACGGCTTACTTGTAACAAATCCTTGTGGAACTTGCTTTTTTCTATGATGAGTTTCGGATTTTCCTCTGCATATTCAATCGCTTTTCGAATCTCTGCACAAAATACACTCAGATTTTCCGCAAATATGGGATACTTAACATACTCGCGTAAATTGCCATCAACTCTCTGGATTTTATTATGCTTTCCTGCTGAAACGATCACATTATCAGGAGTCCAAAACACATCTTTCAGATACAATTCCGCTGCTTTTAATGCATCCATTTTCCCATTCTTTGCATATTCGCCAAGTTGCCAAGACAAATTCTGTTGATGTTCTCTTTCGCTTAACGGCGATATGCGAATCAGAAAATTATGAATAACCGAATCGAATAAGTTTCGATTTTGTGGGGCATTGATATAGATTATTCCCTGGTACATCATCTTTTCTTTTCCGTCAATCACAGCGAAAAGGAAGCCTTCCCAATATTCGTCGTTATCTGAACTTCTGCTCACGGTTCCGTGCGCAACCACAAAGGCATCCTCAGCCTTATCTATACAAACATCCGATAGTTCAACATCATTTGTCTGCTTTGCCAAATTCGCAAGCAGTTCTTTGACAGCCTGACTTAAAAGATCAGAATCCAGCCCAGTTCCGCTTTTAACCTCAATTTTGAGGCTAAAAGGACCATTCACAGAAACGCCAAAACGCGAATTCTTGTAATCTGAAGCATCATTAAGTTTCTTTCCGGAATAACAGATAAAGCCATACCTGTTATCTCCATCTCGAAAAGCCGTTCCATTAGGAATAGACTCGCTCGGAGTTTTTGCTACATAACGCATCCTATCGGGAACCGGAATGTATATCCCTGCCAGCGGATAGAGGTGGTTCTCGTTGTAACTCACGTCTTTTTGAGAAAAAGATTTGGCCTTCGAGGAAGTATCAGCCTTCGTTTTGCTTGTGGTGCTTTTCTGTGAAGAAGCCAAACTCCTCGTTTTTTTGCCAGAAAGTCTGTCCCACTTCTTTTGGATTTCCAACGTACTTTCTGGAACTTCAAATTTCAGCCGTCTGTTAATCGCCTGGAAATTAACAGACATTTCCGGAATATATGTAATCATATCATTCAGGTGTTTAACAAACTTGCTTAGTTCTTCCGGAGAAAGGCCCTCGTTATACAACTCTTGCCACTCCACATCCAGCGCTTCAATATGTCGGTTAATTTCGTCGGCTTTATCGGATGCCTTTGCAGCAACATCTTGAATATATTCCGTCACCGCATCAGTATCAACCTCCATGCTCAGGCTATTTCCTGCAATAGAATGCTTAAAGCCACCTAAAAATGTGTTTCTGAATTTCTCCGGAACTTCCGAGGCGAAAGAATTCCATGCTTTCTTAAATGAGCAAAAAAAGGTTTCAGACTTCTTTAAACTCTCTTTTGCTGTTAGTTTTTCAGCCATACTTCATATCTCCTATATAATTGTCATTTGATTTTAGCCTTTATTAATGAAGTTGCCACTTATTTTCAGAATTATGGCTTTTTCAATCGACGCTGGAGTTCCCTTTGCAAATATTCGACCTCGTCACCTGTCAGGTCTTCGCAATTAATGCAGATTTCCGTTTCACCGGATCTCACAGTTGCCAAAGCCTCTTCAATCCTTTTTTCAATCATCGTATTCCGCCAGCCTATGAAGTTCATAAAGTCATCCATCACATTCACTCCTTGTGACGTACAAAAATACAGGTTTGTATTCAATTATCGAAATCATGATTTGTGCGGTTCTTTTCAACATTTAGACAAAATAAGTATAGCAAAACTTTGTTGAAAGTGCAATATGACTGCCGGATACAAATTCTATCTCTATACATTTGTATCCAACAATCGGTATGGGCGAAGATACTGTGGCCATTTATCTATCGTTCAGTACTCATCCTTTGAAACGGATGAATCTGGTGATGACGAATCGTTATAGCCAAACACAACGTATGATGGCTTTCAGTGGATCTTGGTGCGCGACAACGGCGGAACCTGGGAAGTGAGAACGTATGGTTACGGATAATACGAAGAATAGACCTGATAATTTAGGCAGGGCTATCAAAAACGCATCTGAGTTGAGATAAAGAACACCCCTGCGCCGTAAGGCACAGGGGCGGTTTTCCTTGACATTCTCCCATAACTTGCTATAATAAGGGTAGGAAAAGGGCGCTGCGACAAGCGGTCAGCCTTTACGTTCTATTTCTTGCGAAATGACCGCTCGGGCAAGGGGCGGTCATTTTCTCTTGCAAATCTGAATAATCAGACCAGCAAAACCAATTAGTACCAAACAAAGCTGAAACAGCTCTGAATATGTAACCATTGGCATCACCTCCCTTCCGGGAAGTGCTGACCGCCTGCCGTTCGTGCAGCGCCTGACCGCATTTTACCAAGTTCTGCATATTCTGTCAAGAAACCTGCTTTACTGCATGAGAGCGCCACTTTGTTGTATGAAGGCATCCTGCCCGCAGCAAACAGAAAACGAGGATCGTGTTTTGACCCACGCCGTGACCCACGAACAGAAAAAACGGGATGGAAACAACGGAACGGAGCGCACCTGCGGGTGAGGAGATTTTGTGGAAAACCCGCTTATTGCCGCTGAAACCGTGCGGAAGGCGTCCCTATCGAATCTTCACACGCATGAGGCCACTGGTTCGAGTCCAGTAGTCTCCACCAAAAATCACCGGAATCGCTTGATTCCGGTGATTTTCTTTCGTAATCCGCAACTTTTTTGGACGCTTAATTTTCGCCGTTTCTTCAAGACTCACACGCTGACCCACACGGGGAAAGGTGCGGAAAGTACCGGACAGGGCCAGACAGGATTTTTCCTGACTGGCCCTGTATTTTTTTGCCATATTTACCGCATCTGCTGGCTGATGACCCCACCGATGGTGTCTGCGGCATCCTGCTTCATCTGCGCCGTGGCATGGGTGTAGGTGTTCAGGGTGAACCCAGCCGAGTAGTGGCCCAGCGCGCCGGACAGCGTCTTTACGTCCACGCCGCTTTTCAGCGACAGCGTAGCGAAGGTGTGTCTGAGATCATGGAACCGAATGTGCTCCGCGCCGATGGCTTTCAAAATTTTGTCATGGGTTCGGCGGAAAGCGTCCGGGTCATACATGGTTCCGGTCTTGGGCGACGGGAACATATACGGGTTGCGAGAGTGCTTTTTGTGCTCGGCAATCAGCAGGTCGACTGCCTGCTGAGGGAGAGCCAGCGTTCGCACGGAGTTGCGAGTTTTCGGCGGACTGACCACCAGTTCCCCGTTGATTCGATTTACCTGCTTTGTGATAGAAAGCGTTTTGCTCTCCACATCTAAGTCCGTCCATTGGAGCGCCAACAGCTCCCCTCTCCGCAGGCCGGTGGTCAGCTCCAAGTAGAAGGCCGCCAGCAATCCTCTCTTTTCCGCCTCGGCAAGATACAGGCCGATTTTCTCTTGCGGCAGAATTTTCATTTCCCGTTTCTCAAGCTGCGGCAGCTTGCAGCCCTGGGCGGGATTGGCGAGGATCAGCCGCTCGGACACCGCCTGCTCCAGGCAGTTGTGCAGCAGCGTGTGGACGCCCCGCACCACTCTGGGGCTGAGGCTTTTGTCCTTGAGTTCAGGAAAATTTTTGCGCTGAACTCGGCCGGTTTTCTGGAGGTTGTTGTAAAACCGCTGGATCTGAATGGTGGTCAGTTTATCCAGCGGGATGCTGCCGATTCCGGGGATGATGTGGTTCTCGATGTAGTTGGTGTAGTACGCCTTTGTGTTGGGCCGGATGCGGGGTTCGGCGTAGACCTCGTACCACGTCCGCACCCATGACGCAACAGTATAGTTGCCAGCTTTGGATACGTCCAGTCGCTGACTTTCACTGATCGCGGTCTTGAGTTTCTCCTTGACTTCGGCCTGCGTTTTACCCAGCACGTTCTTGATGATCCGTTTTCCTGTCTCCGGGTCATAGCCTGCGGTGTACCGGCCCTCCCATCGACCGTCCTTTCGTTTGCGGATGTTCCCTTCCCCGTTCGCTCGTCTTTTTGGCATGGTATCAGCCCCTTTCGCAACGAACAATACCGTAACCAAGAGTGAAAAGCTATTCAAAGACGGAACCGTTATCAAAAAGTTATCATTTGCCCCTCGGAGCCGTGCCGCCTATCTTTGCCTATTGCGGCGCAATTTCTGCGCTGCCGAGGGCGTCCTCTTTGGTTTTAGCAACGCAAATTCTGCATTACCGGGGGCGTTCTCTTTGGTTTCAGCGGTGCGATTTTCGAACGGCTGAGAAACCCTTTTTATTGACTACAGCGGCGCAAAATATACCCGTTTTCCTCCGAAAATCGCCACTGCTCAAAGAGCACTTTTTCGAGTGGTTGAAAACGACGAATGGTGACGGCGTGACTGCTGCTACCATGGCTACCAAGAGCACCTATAACTTCTATCTGGACAACGATGGCCATGTCATCTATGTCGAGGAGGAGGAGTACGTCTCTGACGATTACGCTCTGGTTCTGGCCATTGAGAGTGACAAGAAGTTCACCGATGCCCGTGTGAAGCTGCTGAAGGCTGACGGCAGCACCAAGACCTATGACACCGATAAGGACTACACCGCTTCCATCGCTGCTGGCGACATCGTCACCTGGAGCTATGATGAGAAGGAAGACGAAGTTACCCTGAAGGAAGTCAAGGGTGGTACTTATGGTGCCGACTACGTTAAGAATGCTGCTCACAGAAACTTCACTCTGACCAACAGCACTGCTCAGATCCTGGTCGTTGATAAGAACGGGAACGGCGCTTATGATTCTACTAACGATACCCGCGTTTATGCCAACAGCAAGACCGTTTTCGTTGTGAAGAACAACGATGGCGATTACACTGTTTACACCGGCATCAAGAACGTTCCCTCTATCAAGGGCGGCAATACCGCTGGTGACGACAAGGTCTCTGCTGCTTACTACTGCAAGACCAACGGCATGGCTACCGTCATGTTCATCGATGCTTCTGCTCCCAATGTTCAGATCACCAGCGACAGCACCAAGGCCATCTACCTGGCTGGCGAGTCCCAGTCCAAGCTGATCACCGACAAGAACAGCAAGGTTGACTACTATGAGTTCAACGCTGTTGTGGACGGTGAAGTGAAGACCGTGAAGGTCCGCGCTGATGTTACCCTGACCGATAATGCTGAGTATGGTGCAACCGGCGTCAAGGCTGGTATTCAGAACTACCTGTACGGCGGCGCTACCTACAACGCTGACGGCATCATCACCAGCTTCTCCGCCAACACCAACACTCTGGGCCATGGTACTTCTACTGAAAAGCTGTCCGGTGAGTACAACGTGAAGCTCGACGACGAGTCCTGGACTGTTGCTGAGGATGCCAAGATCTGGACCATCGATAAGGATGGTAAGATTTCTGCCGGTTCCATCAAGTCCGTGAAGAACGACGACAACGACACCTTCATCTACACTGCTAAGGACGGCGAGATCACCAACCTGTTCGTGCAGGAAGTCAAGGACACCGCCGCTCCCGTTGTTGATAAGAGCTATGTGTTCCGTGATGAGACCAACGCCATCATCACCAACGAGACCGGTCTGGACCTTGAGATTAAGGCAGCTACCAACTCCGTGTATGTTTCTGCTGCTGATCAGATCTTCCTGAGCAAGAAGAACACTTCTCCTGTTTCTGTCGAGACTGCCACCAATGTTGTGTTCGAGTACACTTATAAGACTTGGGACAACACCACCAAGAAGTGGAATGAGGCAGATACCGTTACCAGTACCAAGGTTGCTTCCGCAGCCACTTATATCGATGTCAACGACGCTGCTACCCTGAACGTCCCTGTTACCACGGGTGATAAGATTCAGGTCACGCTCACCGTCCGCTGCGATCAGCTGACTCAGACCTTTGCTCCCGTGATGCTCACGGTGGTTGCCTAATCGGCGATCAGCGAGGTTTTTGTCAAAACTCATCTGAGTTGAGATAACAGCAGCCCCGCACCAATCGGTGCGGGGCTGTTGCTCTTGACATTTTTCTCTGATTTGCTATAATCAAAATAGAAAAGGGCGCTGCGACAAGCGGTTATGACCCTAACGAGTAAATTGGTTTATGAGCAAAGCCCATGGAAACCGTCACTTGCCAGAGTGGCGGTTTCTGCTTTTTACGATAATCGTCACGGTGAACCGTCCGATATGTAACGTAATCCGCATAAGCAACACCCCCTTTGCGGGTGTGTAGCCATAACCGCCTGCCGTTCGTGCAACGCCTGACCGCATTTTACCAAGTTCTGCATATTCTGTCAAGAAACCCGCTTTGCTGCATGAGAGCACCTTGCCCGGTGCGATCAAAAAACGAGGATCGCGTTTTGACCCACGCCGTGACCCACGAACAGAAAAAACGGGGCGGAAACAGTGGAGCAAAGCGCATCTGCGGGTGAGGAAATTCCGTGTCAAACCCGCTTTATTCTTCCGAAATTCCGCGGAAGGCCGCCCTATCGAATCTTCACACGCATGAGGCCACTGGTTCGAGTCCAGTAGTCTCCACCAAAAATCACCGGAATCAAGCGATTCCGGTGATTTTCTTTCGTAATCTGCAACTTTTTGAGATGCTTAATTTTCGGCGTTTCATCAAGACTCTCAACCTGACCCACACGGGGAAAGGCGCGGAAAGTACCGGACAGGGCCAGACAGGAATTTTTCTGTCTGGCCCTGTTTTTTCAGCGCATCTGCTGGCTGATGACCCCGCCGATGGTATCGGCGGCATCCTGTTTCATCTGCGCCGTGGCATGGGTGTAGGTGTTCAACGTGAACCCAGCCGAATAGTGGCCCAACGCGCCGGACAGCGTTTTCACGTCCACGCCGCTTTTCAGGGACAGCGTGGCGAAGGTGTGCCTGAGATCATGAAACCGAATGTGTTCCGCGCCGATAGCTTTCAGAATTTTATCATGGGTTCGACGGAAAGCGTCCGGGTCATACATAGTCCCGGTCTTGGGCGATGGAAACAGATACG
>ERZ809074.2860-NODE-2860-length-17692-cov-13.042184_pt1 | contig 17692 bp, 10 predicted proteins | sample MGYA00520795_ERZ809074 | MGnify/ENA primary metagenome ERZ809074 (study PRJEB31570, sample SAMEA3212989) | Homo sapiens | biome: human-gut; feature: human gut; material: fecal | place: Sweden | collected 2011 ...
GGAGGGGGGGTACAAAAATGATCACCTCTAATCTGCTTTTTTGCATCAAGCATTCTTACGAGGACGATTATTTCGGAGTGGAACATTCTCATCCCTGTTATGAGATCGTTTATTATTGCGAGGGGGAAGGCGCCGTATCGTTCAGCAAAAAGGAATATCATTTCAAAAAGGACACTTTTATGGTCTGCGCCCCCGACGTGAAGCATATCGAACACGGTAAAAAGGGAACGGAAGTTCTGTATATCGGATTCGAATTGTACGGCGACATCGCGCTTTCGGAGGGACTGTTCGACGAGGCGGATTACGGCATACAGGAGTATCTCGAAAAGATTTATTACGAAACCAAGCATTGGACGACCTTTTCCTATCAGCTGATCAATCTGTTCTGCACGATCATTGCCGTCAAACTCGTCAATCGCAGCGAAATCAGCAAGGAAGTCGCCGTCAATCATAATTTCGACAATATCGTGGGCTACATTTCCGCGAATTACCGGGAGAATATCAACGTCAGAAAGCTGGCGCAGATGGCGGGATACAGCTACGACCACTTTCGGAAGATGTTTGTCAAGAAATTCGAAATGACAGTCAACGATTTTATTTTGCAAAAGCGCATCGACGCGGCGAACGATATGCTCAAATCGAACAAATATCTCATCAAGGAGATCGCGGCGGACTGCGGCTTTTCCTCGGTGGCGCAGTTCTGCACGAAATACAGGGAGGTGATGGGCATTACGCCCAAGCAAATGCAGCAAAAGAGAGAGGAGGACGCCCGGGATATAGAAAAAGATAAATTTTCCTGACCGAAAAATAGAATTTTTCCCGGTCTTTTTTCGGGAAAAGCGCATAGACAAACGTACCTCAAACAAAGGTCCGCGGACAAAAAGAGGCGGGCGGGGAAAGGGGGATCGCAAGAGAAAAACGATGTGAAAAAATAAAAAGACACTCTTAAAAAATTTTGAATTTCAGCGATATATATTGTAATCAGGTTGTCTTGCGGAAATCCGCTTGACAACCTTTTTTTATTCGATTATTTTATAACTGCCCGAAGCGTCTGAGGAAAACGGGCGGGAAAATATAGAGATGACGGAGGAAGGAAAAAAATGGATTTGTTCTTGAAATTGAGAAAAACGGTCTGCCTGGCTGTCGCGGGACTCGTGGCCTGCGCGGGCGCCTGCGGCGAAAAGGGAATCCCTTTGGATTCGCGGCACGGCATCGCCGATCAATCGCTGCTTTACGGAATGTGCTATTTGATGGAGGAGCGGAGCGCCGAATCTCTCGATATTGAAAAGGAAGTGGAACTGATGAAAAATCTCGGCGTCAGGACGGTGCGGCAGTGGATGCATTTCACGCATTTCATGAGCAGCCCCACAACGCTGAAAGAGAATAACGCGGCGACGGAAAATATGCACGCCCTCCTCGCGGAATGCGAAAAGGCGGGAATGGTGAATATCGGAATGAATCACCATAATTTTTGTACCACCAAGAGCAAGTCTTCGACGACGGCAAAGCCTTTCGCCCGCGACGTGTCCGAGGGCAGCGACTACGTGCAGTGGCTGAACGATTATTACACCTCCTGGAAAACGCTGGTGGGAGAGTTCCCCGAAGTTTTATATTGGGAGATCGACAACGAAGTGAACAACCCCGACTTCATGACCGACGGCGGGGAAAAGGGATCGTCCGCGTACAGCGTCAAGCAGATGGCGGAGATCGCGACGGATATGTTCTATTACGCCACCCGCGCCATTCACGACGCCAATCCCGAGGCGAAGAGCGTCATGGGCGGTCTGACCGAGCCGACGGGGCTGGGAAGAGGAAACACCGCAAGCTTCCTTCAAATGCTCTACGACAATATCGCAAGCGGGGAGTACGGGTATTTTTACGGCAAAGAGGAGCAGTCCGCCGCCTCGAAAAATGCCGACGATTATTTTGAAATCGCCTGCTGGCATCCGTATATGAGCAATTTCAACAAGCAGAATTTCATCGATATCAATAACGAGTATTACGAGATCATCCTCAAAAACGAGGGAAAACATAAAAAAGTTTTCTTTACGGAGATCGGCTGGAACGACGATTCCATCGGCGGCGAGGAAAAATCGATCGAATTTATGGAACAGATGTACGACGCCCTCAAATCCATGCCCTATGTGGAAACGGCAAATATTTTCAAGCTGTACGACACGGGCAAAAAGAACAACTGGGACGGTCCCAATTATCTTTACTTTGGACTGGTCCACGACCCCGACCCGACGCGCGCCTATACTCCGTGCGACAAGACTTCCAAGCCGCTGAATATCGACGAAAAGGGCTACTGCATCAACGGCGCTCCCAAAAACAAGGCGTATTCCTATCAGAAGATAGCGGGAGGAAGCGGAAGTCTTAACGTGCTCGTCGACGGAAAATGAGTTTCCGCCGAAAAGCACGCGGAAAAAGCGATTTTGAAAAACAGACCTGCCAAAGAGAAAACAGACATTTCAAAAAAGTCAAGGAATAAAGAAAGGCAAAAAAGGAGGAAAGCATGAAAAAGAGAAAGTTTGCCGCACTGCTGCTGGCGGGCGTTGCCTTTGCGCTCTGTGCCTGCGGCGCTCCCGCGTCCCGCGATTCCGCGAGCGAATCGGGGAAAAATTCTGCCCATTCCGCCGAGGAAATTCCGCTCGATACGGAACACGGAATCGGGGATCAGAGCTATCTTTACGGGATGTGCTATCTTTTGGAAGGGCGCACCTATTGGGGTTCGCCGTTTGAAAACGGGGATATAGAAGTGGACATCGCGCTGATAAATAACCTCGGGTGCAAAACGGTGCGGCATTGGATGCACTTCGCGACGCTGATGAAGGACAAGGATACGATGAACGAGGAAGAGTGCAAAAGAATGCACCTCGCCCTCGAAGAGTGCCTGAAATACGACATCGTCAATATCGGTATGAATCATCATAATTTCAACGGCGGTCTGTCGAGCGTCGGAAAAGTAAAGCGCAATATGGTGAAAGGCAGCGATTATATCCTGTGGCTGGACGATTATTATACCTCCTGGTACAATCTCGTTTCCGAGTTCCCCGAGGTGACGTATTGGGAGATCGACAACGAGCTGAACAACCCCGATTTCATGTTTAACGCTTATGACAAAACATATTTTACCGCGTCGGAAATGGCGGAGATCGCGACGGATATGCTCTATTACGCCACCCGCGCCATTCACGACGCCAATCCCGAAGCGCAGAGCGTCATGGGCGGTCTGACCGAGCCGCTGGGACTGGGAAACAGCAACCTGGAAAACAGCCGACCCTCTAACGCCTGGTTTTTACAGGCGATCTACGACAATATTTTCAGCGGCGAATTCGGGTATTTCTATTCCTCGGAAACGAGCGACACCGCTTCCCTAGATCCCGACGATTATTTCGACATTCTCTCCTGGCACCCTTACGTATGGAACAAAGAAGCTTTGGACGAGGATCATTTCGTCGAGGAGAACAATAAGACCTATCAGGTGGCGTTGAATAACGAGGGCAAGCACAAAAAGGTCTTTATCACAGAAGTGGGATTCAGCGATTTTTCCCGCGGGGAGGAGGTCGTCGCGGAATCGACGAAGCGTATGTATCACGCCATTTCCACACGGATGCCCTATGTCGAAACGCTGAACGTGTTTAAGATGTATGACAGCGCCGCTCCCTCGTTTGACGGAAGCGCGGCAGACAACGGTTATTCCCGCTACGGCTTCTTTTACGATCCCGACCCCGCGAGAGTCTATTATAAACTCGACGGGGAAAATCCCATGACGGTGACGGACGAATTGTGCGTTTCCGGCGCACCTAAACCCCTCGCATATGTCTTTCAGAAAATGGCGGGCGGGAAAGGCTCGCTGGAACTGATGAAAAATTATTACAGAAATAAGGGATAGAAGAGGGGGCGGTTTTTTAAATACCTTTTGCGTTTCAGAGGAAATCCGTTTAAAATTAGGGTGAAAATCGCTGGGAAGCGGACGCGCGTTTTCTGAAATTCGAGGCGGGGACGGAAGTCTTTAAAATTCGCGTAAGAGGAGGCTAAAAGCTCCGACGAGATTTGTTTGAGGCGTGCGCACCCGGGTCGCTTTGCGGGGGCGGACAACGGACGAATAGAGCGCGGAGGGAAATATGCGGACGTTCGAATTGGCGTGCGGGGCAGGCAGGGAAGCGTTGAGCTTTGACGGGCGGAAACGCGCGCGGAGAATCGCTTACACCCGAGGACAGCCGTGGAGATTCGGACGGGGGCTTTTGCGACGGGGAAAGAGAGAAAAAAGAGTGCAAACGCGCGCCGACTCGTCCGAAAATTATTTCAAAAACGCGAAAAAACCACGAGGGCGAAGCGGAGTTAACTTTTTCCGCAAAAGGAAACTTGTGCCTTTATAAAATTTTGAATTTCGGTTGTTTATTTTCCCGAGCGGTCAGATTTGAAAAATCCTATTGACAGAAAAAAGAATTTATATTATAACAAAAAACGTAAGAGATAAAAAGTTGAAATAGAGAGTTTTCTGCGATTTGCGGCGCGCAAAGAAAGGAAAAACGCTTTATGAAGGAGCTTGGGGACGAAAGCCGTAAAGAGAGGTAAAGGGCTTAAAATCTTCCCGCTCCGAGCAATACGTCGAAAGGCGAAAAAATGCAGAGCGCCCGGCGGGAGAGAGAATAAAGTAAAGAAGGGCGCGGAGAGGAAGGGGACGCGAGGCGGGAGCTTGCGAGGTAAGTTGAAATTCGGGCGATATTGTAAAGAGCGGTATAACGATTCGACTTGCAAAGCGTCGTGTGGGGAATGATAAGATTGGAGTTCAATCCCTATCGTTAAACGGGCAAATAAATAGAGGGGAGGTAAAGAGCGTGTCAGGAAAAAACATCCACTTTTTAGCGGTATTTATCGGAACGATATATTGCTTATGCGGATGCGGGGGCGGCGAAAAAAATCAGCAAAGTACGGATTCGGGAAATACGGAGGCAAAGATGCCCTTTTTTCGAGAGGATTACGAAACAATGACGTATAACGACGAAGAGTATAAAGAAGCTCTTTCTCGTCCGTACTGGCTGGGAAACGTTTTGTACAATGAAACGGCTATTCCCTTTTCGCGGGACGGCGAAATATGCGCCTCGCTTTTGTATAAGCCGGAAAGAGTTATCCGCGTCATGGATCAGACTCTCTCGGTGGTCTATGAGGAAGGAAAAGATTATATCGTCGATAAAGAAAATAAGCGCCTGACGATTCCTTCGGGGTCTTCTATTTCTGCGCTTTCGCCGCTTGTAGCCGAGGCTCAGGAAATTCCCGACGGATACGAAAAAATATCGGGGGGGAGTGCGACGGAAAATAAATATCAGGTATGGAACAGCGGCGGTAAAGGAAATTTTGTATATACGGAAGGTCCGCTTTTTTACGGAAAATATCTTTCCGTCACTTATGCCTACGACATAGAGGAACTTTCGGGCAACTCGTTTAATCGTTACGATGAAAATTATTTGCCTACCGTTCGTGCAAAGCTGAGAGCGGGTGAGAATATTACGCTCGGCGTACTCGGGGACAGCATTTCCGCCGGGTGCAGCTCTACGGGGGATGTTCTCCATGTTCTGCCGAATACTCCCGGTTATGTCAATCAACTGAAAACGGAAATCGAGAGGGTATACGGCGTAAACGTGGAAGTGAAAAGCGGCGCGCGGGGCGGCACAACAAGCGGCTGGCTTTTGACGGAAGACGGAAAAAGCTCTTTAAAGACTGTGAGGGACGCCTGTCCGGATCTGTGTGTGATCGCCTATGGCATGAACGACGGAGCGCCTAATCCCGTTAATTACGGGGAAGCGTTCGGAGAGAATATTTCCGCCCTTATGACGAGGATAAAAATGACGTCGCCCACGTGCGAGTTTATTCTCGTAAATTCTTTTCCGTGTAACGAGCTTTATAAAAGGCAAAACGGCATATTCGACGAATATCTGGAAGCTCTTTCGTTTTTGGAATCCGAGGGCGGCGGAAGCGTAAAAACTGTGGATATGCAGAGTGTGGGACTGAATTTTTTGAGCGTGAAACGCTATTGCGAAATCGCTTCGAATAACGTAAATCATCCCAATGATTTTATGCACAGAGTATATGCAATGAATATTATGACGGCACTTTACGATTATAAAAACGAGTAGGCATAAAGATAATATTTTTCAAAGGAAAACGGAATTTTTTTCTATGGCGCTTCCGTATCGGTCAATATAAAGGGCGAAGCGAAAAAATTTAAAGAACGGAAAACGAATCTTTCGTTCGAGTCTTTTTAAAAAGTTGTAAACGGCAAGTTTTTGCCTCTGTTCTTGTAAAAAACGGGGAAATTTATTTATTCAAGGAGTGGAAAAATGAAAAGACACAACAAAAAGACGGCGTTGCTTCTTGCTTCCCTGCTGTGCGTCGGTATGATGGGAACGGGTGCGGTGACTGCGTTCGCCGAAGAAACGGGCGACGCTCCGACGGAGAAAGCGGATCTTTCGTACGCTTACACCGTAGGCGATCTGCCCTATCACACGGGATACAGCAAATTCGGCTATTACGCGACGGGATATGCGGATTACGTGATGAAAGCGGGCGTCTTCGACTCCGCCGCGGAAGGCTACGGTCTGACCGCGTTCGATACCTGGGAAGAAGGCAGCCACAAAATCACCTCGACAAAAAAGAGCGGCTTGAAAATTGAAAACTGGAGATGGGTATTTGCGGCAAATACTAGCGTCGTCATCGAAGCGAAAGCCAAGGTGACGGGCACTATGAAAGTGGATTTCAGCACCTGCACCCTGGGCGGGTGGATGGAACCTTATAACACCATTTACACCGTTCACAGGCTGAACGCCGAAAGCAAGACCTTGGATACCCTCGTCAATTACAGTCACGGAACGGACTCAGTCGGCGGCGGTACACTGGCAGACAATGCGGCGTGTACTTCCGCGGCTACCTATACCCTCACCGTGGACGTTAAAGAAGGGGACGTGATCTATTACGAAGTAGGCTCGCTTGCTGCGGATAGAAATCTGCAAAGCGTGACGGACGGAAAGATCATCGTTACGCCTACGGAAATGAACGAAGCGGTGGTGACAAACTACGTCAATCTTCTCGAAGAGCAGGTGAAAGCGCTGACGCAGGCGAATTACGCGGAGTCCGACTGGACGATCATTCAAAATTACGTAAAGACTTTTAAAGAGGGCACGTATGCGACGGCGGAAGAACTCTATACCGCCTATACGGCCTCCAAAGAAGGCATCGAAGCCGTAAAGCCCGATCCCTTGAAGGACAAGAGGACGGCGCTTTTGAAGTCGTTGGAAACCTATTACAAATCCTTGAAGGAGAGCAATTACACGGCGGAAAATTGGACCGTTGTGAAAACGGCTTACGAGGCGTTCGTGTCCGGCGCGGAAGCTTGCGAAACGGAAGAAGCTTTGCAGGCGCTCTACGACGAAAAATACGAGGCGATGGACGCCGTGAAAGCGTACAAACAGACGCTTGTCTATCTCGACCTGCCCTCCTCTCTGATCGCCGCGGAATACGGCTGGATAGAGGGCGACGTAGTCGACGTGACGATGTATACGGGATCCGTGGAAAAGGGATTGGTGGAATTTGACAAATCGTTGGATAAAGACACCGTCATCAACGAAAGCGTAGGCGACATCACCAAGGCGCAAAATTGGAAATGGTTTATTTCTAGAGATAATGGCGTCATCGTCGCCTATAAAGCGAAGACGGATTGCAAAATCACGGTGACGGACACCCGTCTTAAAGACGGCGGCGGCAGCAACGGTTGGACGGACGATTGCGTCTTGACGAGCTATATCGTGCGCGACGGCGTCGCCAAAAAGATAAATTCCATCAACGCGCCTTCCTCGGACGCCGATTTCAGCGGCACCTATTATGCGAAAGCGGGGGATATGATCTATATCGAGTTCAATACTTTCACCGCGGATGCGGGGTCACAGAGAAATACCGAATCTCCCTACGCCACGACGGCGGAAGCGGACAGCACGGCGTTTGACGAAGAAGCGTATGCGCAGCAGAATCACGATCTGCCCGCGGAAGTGACGAGCGCGATAGAAGAAAAGACGCAAGCGCTCCGCACCTATTACGAAGGTCTGAAAGAAGAGGACTACTCCACGACAAACTGGCTGACCCTCGCGCAGTACATCGAGGACTTTGTCGCGAAATGCGAAACGGATGTGAACACCGTGGACGACGTCACCAAGCTCTACGACGAGATCCTTGCGGAGATGAAAGCCATTCCTACGCTCGCACAGGCTGCCGCGGAACTGAAAGCCGCGCTCGACGGATACGTGGCGGATTTGCAGGCGGAATACGACAAACTCGTCGCGGAAAACGACTATACGACGGAGAATAAAGAGGCGCTGGACAAAGCGCTGGCGGACGGCAAAACAGAAATACAAGCCGCCAAGAGCAAAGCGGCGGGCAGCACCGCGCTCCGCAAAGCGACAAGCGCTCTGCAAGCGGTGGAAAAGACGGCGAAAACTTCGGGCGGCAGCGGCGGCTGCGGCAGCGTCGTGGGAAGCCTGGGAATGTTGATCGGCGCGGCGACTCTCGCCGGCGCGGGGCTTCTTCTCGGCAGAAAGAAAAAAGATTGAAAAAACACGGATAGTGAGAGAAAAAATTTCTTTTTCGAATGAAAAAACAGGCTGTTTCGGACGAAGAATAGACCCTTTCGGACGCAATAGTAAAGATTTCGTAGGGAAAATAAATTTTCGCAAGAAAAATAAAGGGTCCGAAGAATCCGGTTTTTGGAGAGGAGATAGAAATTTCAGGAGAAACGGAAATTTTTGAGTGAAAAATAGAAAATCTAGATCTATCGGTTTTTTCGGGAACGCTGCGGGCGGCGCGTCGCCGCCCGAAAGCCCCCGAAGGCGCTTTCCGAAAAAAAGCGTTTCGGATAAGACAAGGAGAAAAAGGATGGAACACACGAAAATAACGCCGGCACGTCCTTTGAGAAAGACAAAGGGGCAAAAGACGCTGGATTATATAAAACGTTTCTGGCCGCTGTATGCGATGCTGCTGCCGCTGGTGGTATATCTTGCCATCTTTAACTATTATCCCATGACGGGATTGCAGCTCGCTTTTAAAGACTATTTCGTACGCAAGGGAATCTGGAACAGTCCGTGGGCAACGAACGACGAAGGGGGACTGTCTTTGTTCAAACATTTCAAAATCCTCTTTTCCACTTCCGAATTCGGGACAACGCTCGTGAATACCCTGCGCATCTCGTTTCTGAAATTGTTGTTCGGCTTCCCCGCTCCCATATTGCTCGTGCTTTTTCTCAACGAGCTGACTTCCATGAAAGCCATGAAGTTCGTACAGTCCGTTTCCTACATTCCGCATTTCATATCCTGGGTCGTGCTCGGCGGTATCTTTCTTTCCATCGACAGATCTTCGGGATTTCAAAGCGCCATGCAGGGTCTGTTCGGAAAAGAAGTGCATTTTTTCAGCAACAACGCCTTGTACGTGGTATTTCTGGTCGCTTCCGATATCTATAAGGGAATGGGCTGGGGAACGATCATTTATCTCGCCGCGCTCATGAACGTGGACCCTCAGCTTTACGAAGCCGCCGATCTCGACGGCGCGGGCAGACTGAAAAAGATGTGGTACATCACTTTACCCGGACTGCTGCCCGCCATTTCAATCAACATGATCCTCAGTCTTTCCAATATCATGTACGCGGGCTTCGATCAGATTTACAACACATACAACACCGTGCTGTCCGATTACGGCAAGACGCTGGAACTCTATCTGTTCGAACTGGGCGTCACGGGCGGAAATTATCCGCTGTCTACGGCGGTGGGACTGTTCAACTCCCTGGTGGGCTGTATCCTCGTCCTCATCGCCAATAAATGCACAAAACTTGTGGGAGGGGAAGGCATATGGTGACGCGGGACGCGGAAAAATCCGCTTTTAGAGAAAAGGTCAAAACGGGCTGCAAGCATCTTTTCGGCGGCACGGGAAAGGAACGGACCTTCAATATCGTCTTATACACCGTTTTCTTTCTCTTCCTCGTCGTGATGCTTTCGCCTTTCGTATACGTGATCCTCGAATCCTTTAAATCCAAGGAACTTGTCAACGGCGTCCCCACGGAGATTTGGAGCTTCGCCGCCTATCGCGCCGTACTCGGCGGAAAGGAAAGCATCGTCCGCACCTTTTTGAACACCGTGTTTGTCACGATTTTCGGAACGATTTTCGCGGTGACGCTGACGACGGTGGGCTCTTATCCGCTGTCGAGAAAGAATCTCAAAGGCAGAAGCTTGTTTCTCGTATACGTCCTCATCACAATGCTTTTTTCGGGCGGTCTGATTCCTTTTTATCTGCTGATCAGAAACGTGCTTCAACTCACCGACAGCTATTGGGTATACATTATCATCGGCGGGGCGGGCGCCTTCAATATTTTTATCGTCAAGGGATATTTTCAGGGCATTTCCGAGGAACTGTACGAGGCGGCGGCGCTCGACGGCGCGGGAGAATTTAAAATATTTCTTTCCGTCTATCTGCCCCTTTCGAAGCCCATCATTGCGACGATAGCGCTCTGGATAGCGGTAGGCAAATGGAACGATTATATGACGGGGCTTCTGTATATCAAAAACAGCAATAAGCTGCTGATTCAGAACACCTTGCGGGGGATGCTTTCCAAGGCCACGAATACGTCGGGCATCGGCGGCGATTCCAGTCAGCTGGCTCTCTCCGAGTCCATCAAAATGGCTGCCGTCATCATTTCTCTGATCCCCATTATGTGCGTCTATCCTTTCGTGCAGAAATACTTTACGAAAGGCGTGATGTTAGGCTCCGTCAAAGGTTAAAGTAGGTAACGGATTTATTATGAAAAAGTATATCATCGATACGGATATCGGCGACGATATTGACGACGCGTTCGCTCTCGATCTGGCGTTGAAACTCGATCTCGACCTCGTCTGCGTCACCACGGTTTTCTGCAACGTCCGCGAAAGGGCGGCGATTGCGAAAAAAATGCTCCGTCTTTACGGAAAAAAACTCCCCGTATACGCGGGGTACGGCGCGACGATGGACGGGCGCGACGAAAATTTCAGGATCTGTCAATGGACTCCCGATCTGGAATGGGAGGAGTACGCCCCCGACAATTCCTCTCCCGAGGAAGCCGTGGATGCGATTCTCTCGGCGGCGCGGGTCTACAAAAAGGAATTCTGGCTGCTGGCGCTGGGCCCTCTGACCAATGTGGCGTCGGCGATCTTAAAGGACGGGGAAGCGATGCGGGGCATCGGCGGCATCGTCATGATGGGCGGGGATTTCGTCAATCATTATGCGGAATGGAATATCCGCTGTGACGTCGCCGCGGCGGACGCGGTCTTTTCGTCGGGCGTGAACATCGTCGCCTTCGGACATGAAATCACCTCGCAGACGAGGCTGACGCCCGCGCAGCAGCGATATGTCTTTTCCATGAAACAGGACGCCTATCACGCGTATCTGGCGGAACTTTCAAGGCTTTGGTACAAATCGAAGCCCGACGGCTGGCTGATGGTGATGCACGACGTGCTCGTAATACGATACGCGGCGGATCCCGCCTTCTGCAAGACGGTGTCCGCGCCCGTGGAGGTGGAACGGCAGGGGAAATATACGTCGGGAATGACGGTGAATCTTTCCAAGATGGAACTGCCCGTTTCCGCGCCGCACAAAGTCGAATACGCGGCGGAAGTGGATATTCCCGCCTTTATCGAATATTTTATGAATGAAATCGGCTTTCATGCCGAAGGAGGAAATAAAAATTATGAAAAAAATACTCAAAGCGACGGTAAGTTTGTGTTTGATTGGGACGTTGGCGGCGACTGTGACAGGCTGCGGAAATCATAATAATTCCGAAAACGACGGCAAAAACACCATTCGCATCTTCACCTATTCGGGGCAGGAATTTGAGTCGGTCACGATGGACTCGGTGATGAAAAAGATCGAGGATACCGTCGGCGTCAAGCTCTCCTTCGAGGGCGCCGTGGCGGACGATTATTATACCAAGCTCACTCCGATGATGAACTCTCAGGATTGGCCGGACATCATCTGGTGCGACCCCGAAAATTCGGGCGGCGCCTTCCAAAACTGGTCGGATCCCAAGCAGGAAATGCTGTATAATCTCGACGATCTGCTCGCGGGCAAAAAGGAGCGGTATCCCTATCTCACCAAGCTCATTTATTGCGATCAGTATAAGAACATCATGTATCACGACGCGCATTATATCGTGCCCGCCGTGAATACGCCCACGGCATGGGCGATTTATTATCGCGCCGATTGGCTGGAACAGATAGGCTTTGTGGACGAGGCGGGGAAAGCGAAGGCGCCCGAAACCTTGGACGAATTCGAGTACGTCATGAGCAGATTTTCGGGAGAGGGACTGTTCACGGACGCCAACGGTCAAAAGACGGGAAAAACTTACGGCATTTCTCCGAACACGCAGAACTTTTACGTCAATCCGCTGTACGGCGCGTTCGGCGTTACGCCCGATTGGGACATCACCGACAGCGGCGACGTGTCCTATATGTATGCCCGCGACGAGTTCAAACCCTATCTGAAATGGATGAACGCCATGTATAAAAACGGGTACATCGAAAGTACCTTCAATCAGAACGTCGGCTTTACCGACCGCGATTCCTGGTATAACGGACGCGTGGGCTGCATCATGACCAACGGCGAATCTCATATGGAATGGGTGGTCGGCGGCTTCGAATCCTCGCAGGGCGCGGAGGTGGTTGTGGGACCTCCGCCCGTGGGAACGGGCAATACTTCCTCCCTTACGAATTGTACGCTCGGCGTAAAAGGGGAGAGGGGATATTCGAACTGGGGCGGCTATTACGGCGGGTACGCCGTCACGCAGGGGACCAAAGATCCGTATAAAACGCTCGATCTCCTGGAATACCTCGTTGCGCCCGAAGGATCTATGCTCAGGCTGTACGGCATAGAGGGCACGCATTATACCTTGGACGCGGAGGGAAACGTGGTCGTCGATCTGGACGGCAGAAACGCCGAGAGAGTCAACTATTTCTCCTCTGTCACCAATGTGGACGGAACGCAGAGTAATTCGGGTCTTCACTCGATGGGCGGTCGTTTCGGCTATAACGTGGATTGGGAATATTTCGAGGAAACGGGCAAAATCGCGGTGGCGACGGATATCGGCTCCCTGTATCCCAAATATCGGGCGTTGGTTCAGAAGGCGATCGATTATACGAAATATTTGCAGACGCCGAAACTTCTCAACGTCACCGCTTTCCCCTCCACGATCGACTCCAAAAAGTCCGAGGTGATGAACATTTCTTCGCAGTTCATCAACAAGGCGATCATCGGGGATAAGAATCTGACCTCCGATTGGGATAAGATGATCGCGGACATGGAGGGCGCGGGCTATAAGACGGTGCAGGCCGTCATGAAAGAAACCGCGATCGCGCTCGGAATCATCGAGGGCTGACGGAAGTTTTTTCCGCGGTCTTTAAAAAGGCGGCGCAAGCCCGAGAGAGAAAGGGGGCGCCGCCGCAAAGAATAAGGAGAAGAGATGAAAGGAGGATCTATCATGAAGCTTGGCTCCCTTGCGTTGGCGGCGGTCTTTGCCGGCGGAGCGATCTCTCTTTGCGGGTGCGCGAAAAACGAAAAGAGCGGTACGTTCGACGAAACGAATATCGTGCTGAGCTTTTCCGCCATGAGCGACATCCATCAGCAAAAGGGAAAGACGCAATACGCGGATAAGTTGGTGAGGGCGCTCGACTATGCGGAGGAACTGAACGGCGGTCCGCTCGACGTCGCTTTGTTTGCGGGGGATCTCACGGAGGAAACGTGGCGGCAGAACAACGACGATTATTCCACGGAATACAACGCGGACGTGGCGATGCTCAAAGAAACATTGGAAAGGAGTCTGAATCTCGAAGAAACGGCGGTGTTTTATGCCTTGGGAAATCACGACACCGACCCGTCGAGGCTGGGCGTCGAACACATGGGCGGCATGACGGAGCTTTTCTATCGCCAGCTCGGAGAAAAATTTTTCTGGGTGGACGCGGCGGATTCCCAGCCCGAAATCGGACGAAGACACGCCGTGGTCAACGGGTATCATTTTCTTTCCGTTCAGCCGGACGAGTATTGGACACTGCGGGGATATTCGGATGAAACGCTTTCCTGGATAGACGCTCAGCTCAAAAAGATCACCGCGGAAAACCCCGAACAATACGTTTTCGTGGCGGCGCATCCGGCCGTATACGGCACGGTTTTCGGTTCCTATTTGGGAAAGTGGGCCGACCTCGACCTATCGGACATCATGAAAAAATACCCGCAGGTCATTTATTTCAGCGGGCATATTCACAACGTTTTGCAGGAGGAAGCGCAGATCAGTCAAAACGGGGCTTTTACGGCAATCGACTGCGGCAGCGTCAAATATACTCCCAGGATGAACAATCTCAACGATTCGGGCACAAATTTCGATAACTCGGTGGGGACTCGGATCGACGATTTTTCACAGGGACTTCTCGTACAGGTGGACGGCAACGGAAACGTGCGCGTCACCCGCTGTAACTATTATACGAAAAGTCCCATCAAGGACCCTTGGGAGCTTTCCTATCCGAAATCGGACAAATCGCATCTGGCGGCTTATGACAACGAGGCGCGCGAAAAGAAAAACGAGGCACCCGTGTTTGCGCCGAACGCAAAATTTGAGGCGAAAAAAACGCAGGGAGGATTGTCTTTTTCCTGGGACGCCGCGACGGACGACGACATGGTGCGCTACTATCGCATCGTCGTATACGAAACGAAAAACGGGCAAAGGACGAAGGTGGAATCGTATAATCTGGCGACGTTCACGTATCGATACGATCGGGCGGAGGATATGCCGACGGCGCTCTCTTACGAAAAGGAGGGAGAGTATCCGGGCGAATACGAGTGCGAGCTTTATGCGGTGGACGTATGGGGCGCGCAGAGCGGGGCGGTGACTTCCGCCGTGACGGCGTCAACTGCCTGAGAAGGGAATTGAAAAGACAGATGGCATAGCGGCTCAAACCGAGCGGCAAAACGGCTCCTTTTCGTTTGGAAGCGGAGCCGTTTTTGCTGCCCTTGCGCAGCAAAAATACTTATCAAATCACATATCTTTTCAAAAAAATCGCATTGACAACTGTCGTATAAAAAGGTATAATATCCTCTGTAAGCGGGAAAATTTAAAGAGTGACGGAACGCGTTTTTCCGCGCGAACAATAAGAAATAAGGAGAAAGAAGGCAATGTTTAAGAACGGAAGGGAATGGGAGAGAACGGAGAACTACGGCATGAAGGAGCAGCACAGCTATTATATCCCGTTCGACCGAAAGGATAAGAAGAGTGATTCACGAACGGACTCGTCGCGGTTTGAGTCGTTGAACGGGGAATGGAGTTTTCGCGCGCACGAGCGGATAGAGGACTGCGAACTCGAAGAGGAGTTATGGGAGAAAATGACAGTGCCGGGCTGCGTGCAGCTGTACGGATACGATCAGATGCAGTACACGAATCACCGCTATCCGTTCCCTTACAATCCGCCGTATATCGAAAAGGAGAATCCTGTCTTTCATTATCGAAAAAAAATCGAAGTGAGAGGGGAAAAGGACGTTCGTTTGGTGTTCGAGGGAGTGGACAGCGCGTTTTACGCGTACGTAAACGGAAAGCTGCTGGGCTACACGCAAATTACGCACAAGACCACGGAATTCGACCTGAGCGGATATGTGAAGGCGGGGGAGAACGTATTGGACGTAATCGTCCTGAAATGGTGCGCGTCGTCGTATTTGGAAGATCAGGACAAGTGGCGTTTCAGCGGGATTATCCGGGACGTGTACCTGTTGTATCGGGATCGGGGCTGCATAGAGGATTATAAGATAGAAACGGAGATAAAGGGCGAAAGAGGAGAGGTAGTCTTCGGAAATCTTTCGGAGTCTGCGTGCGAAGTAGAGTTCGAAGGGGAGAGAAAGGAAGTGAAGGGAAGGGGAAAAGAGCGCTTTGAAGCGAAGGAAGTAAAGCTTTGGAGCGCGGAGGAGCCGAACCTTTACGAACTGACGATTTTCAGCGGAGAGGAAGTGATCTATGAGCGAGTGGGATTCCGCCGCGTAGAGGTCAAATCGGGGGCGCTGCTGGTGAACGGGAAGGCGATCAAATTGCAGGGAGTAAACCGTCACGAGTTCCATCCGAAAACGGGGGCGGCGGTGAGCGAAGAGAATATGCGCGAGGACTTGGAACTGATGAAGAGTCTGCACGTAAACGCGATCCGCACGTCGCACTATCCGGACGCGCCGGAGTTCTATCGCCTTTGCGACGAATACGGCTTCTACGTGATGGACGAAGCGGACATCGAAGCGCACGGAGTGGTGAATCGTGACGGAGAGTATAAGGTGGAGCAATACAACGACCTCGCGAAAGAGAAATTGTATGAGAACGCCATTAAAGAGCGCGTATTGACGATGTACGAGCGGGATAAAAATCGCCCTTGCGTGATTATGTGGTCGCTGGGGAACGAATCGGGATACGGGCCGAGTTTTAAGAAAGCGGCATTGGAATTGAAAAAGCGGGACAAATCAAGACCTCTGCATTACGAGAGCCACAGCAACATCGCGGGGACGGAAGAATACTACGAGGAAACGCTGGACGTGGCGAGTCGGATGTATTGTTCGTTGGAATGGATGCGGAAAGGATTTTTAAAGGACAGAAAAGAAAGTCGTCCGCTGGTGCTTTGCGAATACAGTCATGCGATGGGAAACGGTCCCGGGGATCTGAAAGACTACTGGAAACTCATCCGTTCGTCACAGCGGTTTGCGGGCGGATTCGTATGGGAATGGGCGGATCACGGGATACGTAAAGAGGGGAAATACTATTACGGAGGGGATTTCGGAGAGAAGGTCAACGACGGGAATTTCTGCATAGACGGGATCGTGTCGCCCGAGAGGAAGATAAAGGCCGGGACGCTGGAAATGAAGAGCGTGTATCAGCCGGCGGAGTTCACGCTGAAAAACGGGAAACTCACTATATCCAATCGATATTTCTTTAAGGAGTTGACCGGAGAACTGACGATAGAAGTAAAGGTAAACGGAAAAGTGCGGAAGAAGCGCAGCGAAGCGATAAAACTCGAACCCGGGAAGAAAAAGAGCTTTGAAATAGAAGGCGAAAAAGAGGGCTTTGCGGGACTGTATGTGACCTTGAAGGAGCCGGACGGAAAGGAGTCGAATGGATATTTCGAGCTGAAAGAATACGAGGGCGAGAGAAGCGCGGAAGAAATAGAGAGCAAGAGAATGGAAACGGATCGGGAAGTGAAGCTGGAAGGACGGGGTATGGAGCTTCGGATCGAGAAGGGGACCGGGAAACTGCTGTCGGTGAAAAAAGAGGGAAAAGAGGTATTGGGAAGCGCTCTGGAAGTGAGCGTGATGAGAGCGCCGACGGATAACGAGATGTTCGCAAGCAAGTATTTTGAAAAGATCGGAGTGTATGATGCGTGGCAGAGGGTGCATGAGAAGGAAAGGACGAGCGGCTACGAAGGGGAAGGACAGATGCTGAGCGATTACAGGAGAAGCATTCTCGACTATAAGCTCGGATATGAATTGACGGAGAAGGGATTTTTAGTGCGCTTAGAGTATGAAATACCGGAGTACGTGGAGTGGCTGCCGTGCGTGGGACTGAGATTTTCTCTGAAAAAGCGAGGAATGGAGATAGAGTACCTCGGATACGGAG
>ERZ809074.2893-NODE-2893-length-17554-cov-6.828562_pt1 | contig 17554 bp, 24 predicted proteins | sample MGYA00520795_ERZ809074 | MGnify/ENA primary metagenome ERZ809074 (study PRJEB31570, sample SAMEA3212989) | Homo sapiens | biome: human-gut; feature: human gut; material: fecal | place: Sweden | collected 2011 ...
CGCGATAAGCCTTCTTCAAACTTTTTACATCCATACAATGCAATTTCAAAATAACCGATGGGGCAATTAATTCGGCGTCGTTAATGTCACGTTCTGTTAAACGGCAGGTGCTATATGGAGCATCTGTTGTAAAGAATGTATTTAAAGCATAATCCATACTGTTATACAGTTCTCTACTCCGAGAAAGCTTTCGTTCCTGAGTAGAAACAGACTTTTTCAATTTATCATCACGCTGTTGCAGCTCTTCAAGTTCGGACCATAAATTGGTGGTCAAAGCATTAATATCTTGAATGTCTTGGTTGAGTTTATCGAGTTTGGCTTGTCCTTCTGATTCGAGCTGAGCTATTTTTTCTTTAGCCTGAGAATATTCTGTAATACCTGTTTTCTCAATCGTTTGCTTTAATGTGGTATTCTCAGTAGAAAGTGCAATATTGTTTTCTGACAATCGAGTATTTTGATCATAGATTTCAGCAATTTGAAGATTCTTTTGCTTTTCCTTGTGCGTGCGAACGCAAAGAAGTACAATTCCGATCACAGGCGGAATAAAAAAATACCAAAGAGCAAAAAGTAGACAGATAAATAAAGTGCTTAAGTACCATGGGTTCTTTTGTGGCATTCGGTAAGTCCTCCTAAATGTGTAGATTAATTTTTATTCCATACGAAGCAAAATCATAGGCATCACCTCTCGACGTATATTGGGATAAAACATCCCATAATTATACGTTCAAAAATTAAAAAAATTACAGCGTTTAGTCATGTGGATGCCTTTATTTTGAAATCGATTGTTTTAGATACAAAGCATTTGCTTTCTCAAGACGTTCTTTAAAGTGAGTTAATTTCTTAAGCTTATCAGGCCTTGAATCAGGAACTTGGTCAGTAAATACGTTTATTGCGCAAGTTAAGACTCTAATTTCTTCAGAGTATTTTTTCTGCTTTCTGTAAATAATAGCTAAACGTTCATAAGGAAAAGAACCTTGATCCTTTTGCTGTATGTTATATTCATATAAGGCGATGGCGGAATCAATATTTCCTTTTGCTTCGTATGATTTTCCAGATAAATTATTATAAGCAAGATCTTCAGAAGGCGTTGGCGTTTTAGGAAGATGTATGTTGGGTTCTGGGTTATGGGTTTCTATAACGTTTTTGTGATTACTTAGTGCAGTCTCTCCTTTTGAAGTTGGCTTGTCATTGAGGAGGTACCCTCTTTTGGTCAAAAATGCTTTTTCTTTTTCAAAAGAAATACCATATTTATATTCGAAGTATGTTGGTATCCTTTTGGTTGAATATTTTTTTAGCCAGTATAACATGTAAATATGACCAGGTAATAAGCCATCATTATAACGAATCATCATATTCCTCGAAACTAAAGATTGGCTTGGAAACATTTCTGCACGTTTCAACCATTCTTGTATATTTCTTTCGTTGGAAATATATGGTTTTTCAGGATAGTCCGCATAATATTTTTGGTAAATGGTATTTTTGCCAAGTTTTTCAACCGCTTTATTTTTAGCAAAAAGAAAGTCTAAAATTCCCATAATAGATTTTTACCCTCTGTACATTTTTTATTTCATTATTCTTTTCAGAATGTTTTTTTATATTTTGCAGATACTGTCTGCATGAAGATATTAATAGCAGACATTATCTTTAAAAAAAATCTATCTCTCCGGCAGGTATCAATTCTGACCGGAGTACCGAAATCGACAATTGGAAAGCTGTGCAATGGCAGTATTCCGAGACTCGATACGTTGGAAAAGATCGCCAGGGGACTACAGGTGCGGATGCAGGACCTGTACGACAGCCCGTGGAAATAAGTGTCCACAATTAGAGACGATTTCCAAATTTCGCTAATTTTCGACCTTCTGATCCGTAATTTATATAAAAGGACATAGTGTTCGAGAAAAAGATATTGAAATCGAACAAATGTTCTAGTATAATAATACCAGATCGGAGGGTACATATTATGGATGATTACAAGAAACTTATAATTAAGATGCTTGACCACGCCGACGACAGGAAACTACTCCTGATCTATCAGTATGTAAAAGCGATCTTGGGGCTGAGCTAATCAGCCCCCCTTTTTTTGCATTAGTTCCACCATTTTCTGGATAACTTCCCAGTCGGATTCATCCAGTGCCGCGAGCATTGATATAAATTTCTTTTTAAAGGTTTCCTCCTCATCTTTTAGGATGTCGCCCACAAAAGTCGCTATCCGCTCGTCTCGTGATGCCTCGATAAACATCTCTCCTTCCCCGGTACGTAGCCAGGTTTCGTTGACTCTCCCCTGCGGGAAGTCTGTTTTACAGATTAATGATATAACTGCATCACTCGGTTGGCGCTTGCCTGTTTCGTAACCGGCTATATTGTTTCGTGCCGTTCCTAATTTATCGGCAAGTTCCTGCTGAGTTATATCCAACTCTTTTCTCAATTTCTTGAGACGCTCATTCATTTTTTAATCACCTCTTTTCCATGAATTATTGTAACCCATAAAAAAGAAAAAATCAATATAAATTTGTGGCATAAGAACAAAAAGTCGAAAAGCCACAAAAAGCTATTGACAAAAGACCTTAAGCCACATATAATAGACGCATAGCAACAAACAGAAAACAAAGCGACTCAATGCTTTGTCACAAAAGAAAAGAGGTGAAACGATGTCAGAAAAAGAAAAGAAGATTCTCGAGACAATCGCGACCGCGATCCCGAAGATGTCGGAATTTGATAAGGGCTATCTTCTGGGGATGGGAGAGGCGATGGTAAGCAAGAAAAAAGAAGCAAGAGCAGAAGAAAAAGAAGAGCTGAAGGAGGAAAGTGAATGAACAGCTTACAGATTTTTACATCAGACCAGTTCGGAGCAATCCGTGCAGTCAACATCAACGGCGAACCTTGGTTCAATGGTACGGACATCACAGCCGCACTGGGTTACAGAAATTCGCGGGATGCGATAGCAAAGCATGTAGCGAATGAAGATTCCAGACTTTTTCTAAAGTCGCAAATTGCGACATTAGAAGACTACCCAAACAGAGGGCTTACATTCATTAACGAGTCCGGCCTATACGCTCTAATCTTTGGGAGCAAGCTGGAAAGTGCCCAGCGGTTTAAGCACTGGGTGACAGCAGAGGTTCTTCCGGCTATCCGGAAAACTGGTGGCTATCAGGCCCCGCAGGGAAAAGAGTTGCTTGCGCTGGCAGTGCTGGAAGCGCAGAAGACCATCGAGGCACAGAATACAGAAATTGAACGTATGAAGCCAAAAGCGATCTTCGCCGATGCGGTGAGTGCAAGCACCAGCTCCATCCTGATCGGCGACCTCGCGAAGCTTCTGCGTCAGAACGGTGTGGATATCGGGCAGAAACGTCTTTTTGAGTATCTGCGGAATCATGGCTATCTGATCAAACGCAAAGGTTCTGACTGGAATATGCCAACGCAGAAGTCGATGAACATGGGGCTGTTCGAAATCAAAGAGAGTACGCACATTGACGGAAACGGTTGCAACATCGTAACCAGAACGCCGAAGGCAACCGGGAAGGCACAGATCTACTTCGTGAATAAATTTGTGGGAGGGATGAGCGATGACGATAGCGGAGTGTAACAGTCCGGCAGCGGAGAACATTGCACGGATCATCGCTGAAAAAGGGCTGAAGCAGGTACATGTTTCTGAAAAGGCCGGATATAGCGCACACGGGCTGAGCGATATGCTTAACGGACGGAAGCTGATTAAAGTAAGTGATTTAGTCCGCATCGCGGCGGCACTTGATGTTGATGCAAAGTACCTTCTGTAGCGCAAAAGAAAGGAATTTGTTTGAAAATGAATTATGGTTCATTCATAAGAGAACAGGTAATAAAAAATCTGCTATCTTCACAGACGAAAATAGCAGAGGCCGGGAATGCAAAAGGACTTGTTATATTATCAAAATTCATTTTAAAGATTTCGCACCAGTTTGATAACGAAATCTTGGAGTTGGGGTTTGAAATAAACAACAAGAATTCCGAGTATCCACCAGATGAAGGTAAATAGGACATTGCATATCTTGTAAGCGGTAACTTCAGAGGATATTCCAATATAAGACAGTATTGTTTATCCTTTCGTGTCAATGATGTCTTTAGCAAAAGTCCCACAGGAAGGACCAGTTCCCGCGGGACGCAATACAAAAACAATTTGCAACTACATAATAGCTCAAAAATGATTATGAATCAATAGAAAATCATTACAGAGCCGGGTTGCATACGATAAGGAGATAAGGAAGAGGTGATGCCTTATGAAAGAAATTGCCTTCGTTACCCGGAGAATCAAAATCAAGGGGCAGAAAGAGATAGTGGAAGAATTCGCTGCTGAAAAAGCAAGAGAAATTATGCTTCCGCGTGTGGAAGCAGCAGTGGAGTCGTTTGGATATGAAAGGACGCAGAAATGAAAGTAGCAGATAAAGCGGCGCTGGCGGTCGGCGCGGTTGGTACATGGATTTACATCGGCGGCGTGGATTCGGATCTGTGGGGCCGCGCCGCCCTGGGAGCTGGAATGTTCCTTCTGGCGCTCGCGGCAAAGAAGATCGGCGATTACGTCGAAGAGTGCCGCGAGGAGCAGGAAGAGCGGGAAGAAGAGCGCCGGGACGAGGTGTTTGCGGCGTGGATCCGCTCAGGGTCGTTGAAAGAAGGGTGAGAATGATGCAGATTGTTGAATATACGGAGGCAGTGGATCTGACGATGCACGGAATGCATGATGATATTTATGTCATGCATCCGATGGCCATCAGCGGGATGACTATGCAGGAAGTTCGTGCTGCTGCAGAGGCCGGGGCTGTGTTTGCAGTCATGAAACAGCCGCAGAAAGAGCCGGAAACAAAGGAAGAGGTAAAACCAACGCCCCCCCCGAAAAGCCCTGCTGGACAGGGCAGGAAGAGGAAGCTGGACACTGGAAAGATGAGGGCGCTTCGAGAGGCCGGATGGTCGTACAAAAAGATTGCAGACGAAATGAGCTGCAGCGAAGCGACGGTTTGGAATTTCTTTAACAAAGACAAGGAGGATAAGAAAGTTGTCAGTGAAAATCAATAAACTTGAAATCGAAAACGTCAAGCGAATCAAAGCAGTAAAACTGGAGCCGACGGCAAATGGTCTGACCGTCATCGGTGGCAGAAACAACCAGGGTAAGACGTCGGTGCTGGATTCCATTGCATGGGCTTTGGGGGGCGAAAACTTCAGACCATCAGATGCAACGCGTGATGGATCCATCATCCCGCCAAACTTAAAAATAGTATTGAACAACGGTCTGATCGTTGAACGTAAAGGCAAGAACAGTGCGTTGAAGGTAACGGATCCAAGCGGTCAGAAGGCCGGACAGTCGTTGTTGAACACTTTTGTCGAGTCTCTGGCATTGAATCTTCCGAAGTTCATGGAGAGCTCCGGGAAGGAAAAAGCACAGACGTTGCTGCAGATCATCGGCGTTGGTAACCAGTTGGCGGAGTTAGAGAAAGAAGAAAAAGAGCTGTATCAGGATCGGCTGTACATCGGCCGGACTGCGGATCAGAAAGAAAAGTTCGCCAAAGAACAGCCATATTACCCGGAAGCACCCAAGGATCTGGTCTCACCATCTGCGCTGATCCGGCAGCAGCAGGACATTCTTGCTCAGAATGGAGAAAATCAAAGGAAAAGAGAACAGGCAGGAAAGATCCGGGAAGAGGTAAAACGCGCTTATGAAGAGGTAAAGCGGTTGTCTGATCAGCTGGAAGCAGCAAAACAGCATCATCTGCAATTGGTAAAGGATCTGGAAATTGCTGAAAAATCAGCTGCCGATCTGGTAGATCAGTCTACCAAGGATCTGGAAGACAGCATTTCCAATATCGAGGAGATCAATCGGATGGTACGCGCAAATTTGGATAAGGAGAAGGCTGAGGATGATGCAAAAGAATACCGCCGTCAGTATGACCAGCTTTCGGAGAAAATTAATGCGATCAGGGAGAAAAAAGCAAATCTGCTTTCGTCTGCAGAGCTACCACTTCCGGAACTGTCAGTAAAGGAAGGCGAGCTGGTGTATAAAGGGCAGAAATGGGACAACATGTCCGGTTCTGAACGGCTGATGGTATCAACTGCCATTGTCCGGAAATTGAATCCGGAGTGTGGCTTTGTTCTCTTGGACAAACTGGAACAGATGGATCTGCAGACACTGCAGGAGTTTGGTTCCTGGCTGGAGGGCGAGGGGCTGCAGGCGATCGCTACTAGGGTAAGTACCGGTGATGAATGCAGCATCATTATCGAAGACGGTTATGTGGTTGGACAGGCGCAGGCTGAACAGCCACAGCAGAAATCATGGAAGGCAGGTGTATTTTAATGGAAATTATCAAAGGTGTGATTCCCTGTGCAAAAAAAGTTGTGGTTTATGGTCCGGAAGGAATTGGAAAATCTACGTTTGCCAGTAAATTCCCGGATCCGGTGTTCATTGACACTGAGGGTAGCACGAACTCAATGGATGTTGCCCGGTTGCCAAAAGCTACAAGCTGGCAGAATCTTCTTGACCAGGTAGACTACATCCGGACGCATCCGGACGTGTGTAAAACGCTTGTGGTTGACACGATCGACTGGGCTGAGTCTATGTGCATCCAGTTTATCTGCGATAAGCATCGGAAGTTTGGAATCGAGGATTTCGGGTATGGAAACGGCTATACCTATGTAAAAGAGGAGATTGGCCGGTTCCTGAATCGGCTTTCAGAAGTTGTGGAAGCGGGCGTCAACGTGGTTCTTACAGCACATGCGCAGATTAAAAAATTTGAACAGCCGGATGAGCTGGGAGCTTATGACCGATGGGAGCTGAAGCTTGGAAAGAAAACAACATCCCAGACATCGCCGCTGATCAAGGAATGGGCGGACATGCTGCTGTTTGCCAACTACAAAACGTTTTCCATTGCAGTTGATGACAAGGGAAAGAAGAGGAAAGCGCAGGGCGGTGAGCGTGTCATGTACACGTCACACAACGCCTGCTGGGATGCAAAGAACCGTTTCGGTCTGCCGGATGAGGTTCCGTTTGACTACAAAGTCATTCAGAGCATTATAGAACAGGGAAAAGCTTCCGCAGATATGAAACCGTACAAAGCTGCAGAAGCACCTAAAACGGCGTCAGCTCCTAAGCCCGTTCCGGAAGCTCCGAAGCCGACAACGCCAGAAGAAGTAACTGGGGAACAGATGAATCTTCCACTGGATGAGCCGCCTAAAGCGCCGGATCCTGCTGGGGAGAGCAGTCTGGATCCGGAAATCCCGAAGGCGCTGCGAGATCTGATGGAAACTTATCACGTAGATGAATGGGACGTGGAGAACGTCGTAGAAGCGAAAGGGTATGTTCCTGTCGGCACGAAGATCAAAGATTACGATGTCGTAAATCCTGGCATTATCGAGGGGCTTCTGGTAGCCTGCTGGGACCAGGTCTATGCTGCAATCAAAGAAATGAAAGAAAAACAGGAAATTCCATTTAATTAAGGAGGAGAACAATTATGTCAGTAGAAGGAAGAGAACTTGGATGGGATGATTCTATTAAACAGGATTCCCAGAATTTTGATCCAATCCCGGAGGGGGATTACAACGTAACCATCGAGAAATATGACCGCAGCAGATCCAAAGGAGAAGGAAAGCTCCCGCCATGCAATATGGCAGTCGTGTACTTTATTGTACACGGGCCAGACCGTGAGATTACAATTCGTGAGAACTACATCTTACATAGCAGCCTGGAATGGAAACTGTCAGAGCTGTTCCGTGGCGTCGGTCTGAAAAAAGAGGGGGAAGAGCTTCGGATGGACTGGAATGCGCTTCCAGGAAAAACGGCAAGAGCGAAAATCGGCGTGAAGCCGGGAATCAAAGACCCAAGTAAGAAGTTCAACTACATTGAAAAGCTGTATCCGAAAGACTCGGATAAGCCAGCATTTACACCAGGGAGATTTTAAATGGAACTGAGACCGTATCAGAAAGAAGCAAAGGAAGCTATTTTTGAACAGTGGGACAGCGGGGTATCAAAAACCCTGCTGGTCCTTCCTACTGGATGTGGAAAGACGGTAGTCTTTGCCAAAGTAACAGAAGAGTGTGTCCGGCAGGGAGACCGTGTTCTGATCCTGGCACACAGAGGGGAGCTGCTGGAACAGGCCGCAGATAAACTGATGAAGACAACCGGTCTTGGTTGTGCGCTTGAAAAGGCAGAGAGTTCCTGCCAGGGGAGCTGGTTCCGCGTAGTAGTTGGTTCTGTGCAGACACTGATGAGAGAAAAACGTCTGAACAGCTTTGATCCTTTTTATTTTAATACAATCATTATTGATGAAGCCCATCACTGCATTTCGGACAGCTATCAGCGTGTGCTGCAGCATTTTCCGCATGCGCATGTATTGGGAGTAACAGCGACACCGGATCGCGGCGATATGCGGAACCTTGGGGCTTACTTTGAATCGCTGGCCTATGAATATACACTTCCGAAAGCAATCAAAGAAGGGTATCTGTCCCCAATCAAGGCACTGACTATTCCACTCAAAATTGATATGAGTAGTGTATCAGTGCAGGCTGGAGATTTTAAAGCAAGCGAAATCGGCACCGCACTGGATCCATATCTGCAGGGGATCGCAGAAGAAATGCAGAAATACTGCATGGATAAGAAAACAGTGGTATTCCTTCCGCTGGTAAAGACCAGCCAGAAATTCCGTGACTTGCTGAATCAGTATGGATTCCGGGCTGCAGAGGTAAATGGAGACAGCCAGGACAGAGCTGAAATTTTGAAAGACTTTGATGCTGGAAAGTATAACGTTTTGTGTAATTCAATGCTTCTGACAGAGGGCTGGGATTGCCCGTCGGTGAATTGTATCGTGGTTCTCCGGCCGACAAAAGTGCGGAGTCTGTATTGCCAGATGGTAGGGCGCGGTACCCGATTGTCTCCGGAAACAGGAAAAGACCATCTACTGTTGCTTGATTTTTTGTGGCACACAGAGCGGCATGAGTTGTGCCATCCGGCGAGCCTGATCTGCGAAAATGAAGAAGTAGCCCAGCAGATGACAGAAAATTTGGAAAAAGAAGCAGGCATGCCGGTTGATCTCGAAGAAGCGGAACAGAAAGCATCGGAGGATGTCGTAGCACAAAGAGAAGAAGCTTTAGCAAAGCAGCTTGCAGAAATGAAGAAGCGCAAAAAGAAACTGGTGGATCCGCTGCAGTTTGAAATGTCCATCCAGGCAGAAGACCTGTCCAGCTATGTTCCCTCTTTTGGGTGGGAAATGGGACCGCCATCTGAGAAGCAGAAAAAGACACTGGAAAAGCTGGGCATTATGCCGGATGAAATCGAAAATGCAGGAAAGGCAGAAAAGATTCTGGATCGACTGAATAAACGGCGTACAGAAGGGCTGACGACACCAAAACAGATCCGTTTTCTGGAAAGCAGGGGATTTGAGCATGTAGGAACCTGGCAGTTCGAGACAGCAAAGAATCTGATTGACCGGATTGCGGCAAATGGATGGCGGGTTCCAATGGACATTAATCCAAGAGAGTATAAAGGAGCTTAAAAATTATGGAACAGAGGACGAGCCTTACAGAAATTATAGAACATATCAATCCATCCGAGCTTACTTATCAGGAATGGTGTTCTGTTGGGATGGCTCTGAAACAGGAAGGGTATCCGGTATCTGTATGGGATGCCTGGAGCCAAAAAGATTACGGCAGATATCATGCAAATGAATGTGAGAAAAAATGGAGAACCTTTTCCGGCTCATCCTCACCGGTAACCGGCGGCACGATCGTACAGCTTGCCCTGGATCATGGATGGGTTCCGGAGAAGGGCCATGAACTGGATTGGAACGACAGTATCGCGGTGGACAGTGACCGTGTTGTTGTGGATAAAAACTGGTTGGAAGGGAAAGAGATACAGGAGCCTTCCAACTGGAATCCGGCGGAGCAGCTGATCACGTATCTGGAAACACTGTTTGAAGCAGGAGAAAACGTAGGTTATGTTACCGGAAGTTGGGAAAAGACAGATGAAAAAGGTACGCGCTGGCTGCCACAAAAAGGCAGCTGGGACCGTACTGCCGGACAGTTGATTGAATTGCTGAACGACTGTAAAGGGGACATTGGCGCAGTACTTGGTGACTACAATCCGGAAGCCGGAGCGTGGATCCGCTTCAATCCGTTGGACGGAAACGGCTGTAAAAATGAAAATGTAACAGAGTACCGGTATGCTTTAGTAGAGTCAGATCATATGGAGCTGGAACAGCAGAATGCTATCCTGCGGGAGCTAGAACTTCCGATCGCCTGCCTGGTATATTCCGGAAAAAAGAGCCTGCATGCTATTGTGCGGGTAGATGCGGCAGATTACAACGAGTATCGAAAACGGGTTGATTATCTGTATGAAGTCTGCCAGAAAAACGGAATCGACGTGGATACACAGAACCGGAATCCATCGAGACTTTCCAGAATGCCAGGAGTGCAGCGTGGTGAAAAGAAACAGTTCATCGTAGATACCAACATCGGAAAACAGTCATGGAATGAATGGTATGAGTGGATTGAGGGTGTCAACGATGATCTGCCGGAGCCGGAAGGGCTGGAAAGTGTATGGGATAATCTGCCGGAGCTGTCACCGTGTCTGATTGATGGAATCTTAAGAAAAGGGCATAAAATGCTTATTTCCGGTCCGTCTAAGGCAGGTAAGTCATTCCTGCAGATCGAACTGTGTATTGCCATCGCAGAAGGAAAGAAGTGGCTGCAGTGGCATTGCGCGCAGGGACGTGTCATGTACGTCAATCTGGAGCTTGACCGGGCAAGCTGTCTGCACCGTTTTAAGGATGTATACGAAGCAATGGGCTTTACACCGGATAATCTGCAGAATATTGATATCTGGAACCTGCGTGGAAAATCAGTTCCTATGGATAAGCTGGCACCAAAGCTGATCAGGCGTGCTGCAAAGAAAAACTATGTGGCTATTATTATTGATCCGATTTATAAAGTCATAACGGGAGATGAAAACAGCGCGGATCAGATGGCGAATTTCTGTAACCAATTTGATAAAGTCTGCACAGAGCTTGGATGCGCGGTGATTTATTGCCATCATCACAGTAAAGGAAACCAGGGCGGAAAGAAGTCCATGGACCGTGCTTCTGGTTCCGGTGTATTTGCCCGTGATCCGGATGCTCTGCTGGATCTGATCGAGCTGGAGCCTACAGAAGCGCTGATGAAGCAGGAAGAAAATAAAGCGATCTGCAAGGCGTGTACGGATTATCTGGATGCGCATTTCAAGTGGGAGGATGATCTTTCGCAGGACGATTTACTAAGCAGTGCGCAGATGATGAGCTACTGCGAGGCGCATCTGGACCGGTGGCAGAAGATAGCCCTGGATAAGCAGATCACCGAGGCAAAAGCGGCAGTACAGGCCCATACGGCATGGAGAATCGAAGGGACACTTCGAGAATTTCCAAAGTTCGAACCGGTCAACATGTGGTTTGAGTATCCGGTTCACTGCCTGGATCAGATCGGCGTGCTGAAAGATCTTGAGCTGGAAGCAGACAAACCGGCATGGCAGAAAGGTAGAGAAGCCAGAAAGAAACAGGGAGAGCAAGCACGTAAAGCCAAAAAGGAAAAATATAAGATGGCGATAGAAAATTTCCGGTTTACGCATGAGGACAAATATCCGACGGTAAAGGAGTTGTATGAAGTCCTGAAATCGGATGCAGAAGCAACCGGCGAGAAATATCCGGAGGAAAAAACGGTTCGAAATTCATTAAAAGAAATCGGATTTATGGTAAATAAAGATACGCGTTGTATTTGCCCGATACCTGAAACATTTTAGGTCATGGGCAAATGCCCGACACCTAAAATAACATAGGTCACGGGAATTCCCGCAATCATGGTAACGGGCATCGGGCAGAAAGTTGCCCGACACCTTGTTTTTTAGGTGGCAGGAATGCCCGCCCGGCACCTGTATATAAATATATACCCTAATCGGGCGGGAATGTGCGGGCATGCCCACCCTAAGTGTGGGGCGATTGAGTACGCCCCCACAACGGGTTAGGAGCATACCCACCCAGCACAGACGCGCAGGAAAGGAATGATAAAACATGTCACACGACAAACGACTCAAAATTGCGGGACAGATGCCTCCGCTTAGAAGAATCCCCTTTGGAGAAGTTTATGACGCATCGAAAGACGAAGTTCTTCTGTGGCTGAAAGAACAGCCGGAGCTTTTGAATTTGTTTGCTGACAAATTAAGATCTTGGGGTTGCATCACATTTGATAAAAAATCTGGTACTTGGAGAGGGGCTGATTATCATGATTGATTTTTTTATGGCGATGAACCCGCCGACGATAACACATCAGGAACATAAAGTTGCAATCGTAAACGGGAAACCGGTATTTTACGAAACACCAGAATTAAAAAGAGCCCGGCAGAAACTGATTGGGCATCTGTGTAAATATAAGCCAGAAGACATGGAACCGTACCAGAAAGGTGTACGCCTGGTTACAAAGTGGTGCTTCCCGCAGGGAGAGAAACATAAGGACGGAGAATACCGGACTACAAAGCCTGACACCGATAACCTGCAGAAGCTGCTGAAAGATTGCATGACGACGGTAGGCTTCTGGAAAGATGATGCACTGGTTGCGTCAGAGATCGTGGAAAAGTTCTGGGCGCGCATCCCAGGCATTTACATCAAGATTGAGGAGCTGCCATGATGAATTATTTTAAATTCTTTACAGAGGTCTGGCGATTCTTCAAGAAGTATTATGATCGGCCAGGAAAAGAACAGGATTATGAGGAGAGTGTTCGGGAATGCTCTCAGCTTGCGAAAACGTTCGGAAATGGAGAGTTTGTAAACCAGGTATGCATGGCAGTCCTGGAAGAACTGGAACGCTGCTGGAAGGGCAGAGAGGAGGAGTAGATGGCAGTGATTGGAATTGTTGTGTTCTGCGGTGCGTTGGTTGGCCTGTTTGCCTGGTTACTGAACCGGCCAGAGCGTCCGAAGGATCCGGAAGAGGACCGGGAGCAGGAAGAATATCTTACGGAATGGAGCAGGAATCATGGGAAGAATGAAAAAAAAGCAAAGTGGAAAAGTAGAGAAGAGCACAACGACTATATCCATGCTGAATGCTCTGGTTGTGGCTTTCAGGTTGAGAGTTATGATGCCGTTGAAACAGGAAGATCCAGTACAGAATATATCAAAGCAAAATGGAAGTTCTGCCCGAAGTGCGGAGCTAAAATGACAGTGTAGAACAAACAGAAAGGAGCCAGCCGCCTGCCGAGACAGATCTGGAGTGTGGTCAAGGCTGTACGGGAGGAGTAAGATGCGAGCAATTGCAAAAACGCTCATGATAATTTTTGCAGTAATAAAAGCGTGTTGTGGCTTAAAAAGAACCGTGACGATCGAAGATCATAACGGAAATAAGACGTACATCCCGTCAAAAGAAGATCAGATCTTAGGGATGTTAGATTTTGTTTTGGCGATGCAAATAATTCAGATTGCGATGAATGTATAAAAAACACAAGAAAGGAATGCGAACAATGGGAATTTGGGAAGCTATTCAGGAAGCAATTGCAGATAAGCCTGAGATATCTGCGGAACTGAGAACGTCATGGAGAGAGCAGAGAATCATGACGTTGACACTTGAAAATATGACAACGAAACAGAAGACAGAAAGGGGATTTTGCGCAGAAGAAGGTGGAACGGAAGAAAGAATGAAAAACATAGTCCAGGAAATGCTGCTGAGACTGGATGATGTAGACGAATGGAGAAGAAAGCTGGCCATGTTGAAGCTGATACAGGCGGCACTGGACATTAAGCTTGATCCGAGACAGAAACAATACGCATTATCAGAGACTCCTGCGTGGCCGGTCGGAGGAAGAAGAACGGGGAAAACACTGGCACATGTAATCAAAATATTAATAAACGAAAAAGAAACGATAATGATAACGAGAGATACTGCGTGGCGATACACAGATGATAGCCGGTTCGGATATGCATATGCATGGGAGCAGGCGAAAGAATTAAAAATGATTAGTGACAAATTACGAAAAAAAGATGTACCAGTTCCGGAAGTGAAATTAATAAAACCGTGGTAGAAACCAGATGATAAGAGGAGGTGAGACCGATGGAGCAGAACAGGGATGAGAACGAAAAGAAAAAAGAATATCTGAAAAGGTATCACGGCGCAGTACTTGCGGAAAAGGCGATCCAGCAGGAAATTGATGAGCTGAGAATGGATAAGATGTTTCCGATGCTGATTCAGGACGGAATGCCGCACGGGAGCAGCTGCGGAGATTTGTCAGCGTATGCAGCACAACTCGATGAATTATTGATAGAGCTGAAAGAACAGATGGAAAAGAGAATCAAGATTAGGAGGGAAATCACGGAAAAAATCGAGGCTATGCAAGACGAAACCGAGAAAACGGTTTTGAGACTGAGATACATACACTGGATGCGATGGGAACAGATCGCAGACAGAATGGGATACAGCATTCGGAACATTACGAAAATCCATGGAAAGGCACTTGCTCATTTTGAAATATAAAAAGAGTTCCTTTTTTTTCCTATCGCACCTATGGTATAGTGTAAGAACCAGAGAATGGATAAGGGATCAACATTTCCTACACTTTCTTACAAAACTCCTTAGATGTATTTTGATCAGCGGTCAGGTGTCACAGCCTGACCGCTGATTGGGCGGCATCAGCCCGCGGAAAATGTCCGAGTAATCGAATGGTGCACGGCGCAGCTTGGTACCTTGCGCCACCTGGAACGTAGCTCAACAGGAAGAAGCAGTCGCATGCTATTAGCATGAGTCGACAAGGGCGCAGGTTCGAGTCCTGCCGTTCCAACTCTCCATTGACTGGAGATCATCCCCCATATACTTCTTTTAAAACGTCCTGTAGAAATGCAGGACGTTTTGTAGTATGATGACAGAAAAAGGAGGAAAGTATAGGATGGATATAGGATTTGTAATTACGTATTTGCTTTGCCCAATTATTGTTTCTGTTGGCTTAATAACAGGGAAAAGGACAGGAGACCATCATCAATTATTGACGGCATATGCATTTAAAGGAATGTTTTATTTTTATTCGGCTGCGGCGAATTTGATCCATTTTATTAACCAATCGCATACAGAAAGAGATATTATTGGGCTTGCGATTGGATTGGCGATTATTGAGGGGACAAATGGAATAATGGAAGCAAAAACAGCTGCTTTAGAATGGGCAAAAGAGCAAGAAAAAAAATAATATGTGAAAATCATAGGCGGTCTTGCATAGAGACTGCCTTTTGTTATATTCAAAAACGACGAATCGAGGTGATGGAACATGGCCCGGGCGCCAGATAAAAGAATAGAGCAGGCAAAGGGCATGTACCTGAAAGGCATGAAATTGGTTGAGATTGCAAGTCAACTGAATCTGCCGGAAGGAACTGTTCGCCGTTGGAAATCTACTCACAGATGGGATAACGAGCGTTCGGATAAAAAAAGCGAACGTTCGGATAAGAAAAAAAGAGGCGGTCAACCGGGAAATCAAAATGCGACCGGTCCGCCGGGAAATAAGAATGCAGTTAAGACAGGAGAGTTTGAAGCTCTCTTTTTTGATTGTCTGGATCCAGAAGAAAAACGGTTGACTGAAATGGTGACGCCGGACAAGGAGCAGTTGCTCCTGCAGGAAATTCAGCTATTGACTGTGCGGGAACGGCGGATGTTGAAAAGAATTGAGATGCTGAAGAACATGGAGCAGCCGACGGCCGATGAAAATATTGAGCCAGAAGAACAAGTTCCAGCGGGAATGAGTGTTACCGGATATCGATCTGGAATTGAAAAAGGAAAACCAACTGTTTTAAAAGAATACGAGGGGATTTTGGGACAGATCCAGTCCATAGAAGATGCCCTGACCCGTGTGCAGGCACGGCGTCAGCGAGCCATCGAGGCCTTGCATAAATTTGGCTATGATGATGCGCGGCTGGAGCTGGCGGCAATGCAGCTTGAATTCGAAATGAGCAAACAGGACGTTCAGCAGGAAGAAACCGGCGACGATGGATTCCTTTCTGCGATGAATGCCGTGGCGCAGGAAGTCTGGGGTGATGAGAGTGTATGAGAAAATCTCATCATTGAAAGAAAAGCTGCAGAAACTCAAACAAAACATCAAAAGCCGGCAGAAAGACCAGACATTCCATTTTTCGCCGTTTTCCAGAAAGCAGAATCAGGTTCTTACCTGGTGGTGCGAGGATTCGCCTGTTCATGATAAGGATGGAATTATAGCTGACGGTGCGATCCGATCCGGAAAAACTATCAGCATGTCCCTCTCATTCGTGATGTGGGCGATGCATACGTTCAACGGTCAGAACTTTGCCATGTGCGGCAAGACCATCGGTTCCTTCCGACGTAATGTCCTGTTCTGGTTGAAACTGATGCTCAAATCCAGAGGATATTCCGTAACTGACCGCAGAGCGGACAACCTCATTTTGATCAGAAAAGGCGATGCGGAGAACTACTTTTATATTTTTGGCGGAAAAGATGAGCGTTCACAAGATTTGATTCAGGGTATCACGCTGGCGGGTGTGTTCTTTGATGAGGTTGCGCTGATGCCGGAATCCTTCGTCAATCAGGCAACCGGCCGATGCTCCGTTGAAGGTTCCAAATTTTGGTTTAACTGCAACCCGGACGGCCCATATCACTGGTTTAAGCTCAATTGGATTGACAAAAGGAAAGAAAAACAGCTGCTGTATCTCCATTTTACAATGGATGACAACCTAAGCCTATCCGAGAAAATAAAAATCAGATACCGAAACATGTATACCGGGGTGTTCTATAAAAGATATATCCTGGGCTTGTGGGCTATGGCTGAGGGTATTATCTACGATATGTTCAGCGAAGCACAACATGTGAAAGATCCATCGCTATTTGAAAATTTATTGCTTGACAGCAATAGATATGTCAGTTGCGATTATGGAACTCAAAATGCAACGGTGTTTCTCCTGTGGGAAAAAGGAACGGATGGCGTTTGGTATTGTACGAAAGAATATTATTATTCTGGACGAGAGGAAGGAAAGCAGAAAACGGATGCAGAGTATGCAGATGACTTGGAAAATTGGCTGGATAAGATGGAAATTCGCGCAATTATAGTGGATCCTGCGGCTGCTTCTTTTATTGCGGAATTGCGAAAACGTGGATTCAAAATCATAAAAGCCAAAAATGATGTAGAGGACGGAATTCGATTGGTAGCAACCAAATTGAATTTGCAAAAAATTGTATTTTCAACGACTTGTATAAATACAATTAAAGAATTTGCATCTTATATTTGGGATAAAAAAGCTGCTGAAAACGGAGAAGACAAGCCAGTGAAGCAATATGATCATGCGATGGACGCTGTAAGATATTTTGTATATACAATACTTGGGGAGCGACCGAGGCTGAACAGAAAAGTGAAAGGAGGAATTTAGCGTTGCACACGAATTTATACAGACTGCCGTCTGAGGAGATACTGACGGATTCTAAACTGAACGAATTCATCATGCGGCATGCCGGAGAGTGCGCATTTAGATACAGCAGGCTGCAGGAGGCCTACGAGACGGATTACCCGATCCTGCATGAGCCGTTAAAGCCC
>ERZ809074.2908-NODE-2908-length-17466-cov-18.279478_pt1 | contig 17466 bp, 17 predicted proteins | sample MGYA00520795_ERZ809074 | MGnify/ENA primary metagenome ERZ809074 (study PRJEB31570, sample SAMEA3212989) | Homo sapiens | biome: human-gut; feature: human gut; material: fecal | place: Sweden | collected 2011 ...
ACCCCAGACCCCCTGCGTGTGATGCAGGTGCTCTAACCAGCTGAGCTAATCCTCCGAATCGGAACGTGATTATTATAGCATGGGCCATGCCAAATTGCAAGCCCTAATTTGTAATTTTTCCAAGTTTTTTTGTTTATAAAGCAAAACGCACTAAGCCACGCACTTTCTTTTTCGTTCTTTCCGGAAACGGCGCGCTTTTCCGGTGGATAACTTTGGGCAAATATGGTATCCTTAGGGCAGTCTAACAGCAAAGAAATCTTTACCGGCGGTGGGCGTCTTTATGCCGCTGGTTTTCATAGCTCTGTTTTTGAAAGGATGTGCCGAGAATGGACCAGTTTATCGGCCAACTGCAGCAGAAAATGCAGGAGTTCAGGATCGGTGTGCTCCGCGTTGAGGATGTGGACGAAGCCAGCGGCAAGATCATCCTCACCGTCTCGGAGGCCGATGCCACCATGTACCAGCAGAAAAAAATGCATCAGGGCAGCACTGCGTTTTGACTCAGACAACAAAAACCTCTCCCGGTTTCCTGTTGATTTTACAGGAACATCGGGAGAGGTTTTTCTGTTAGACTTTTTTGTTGTTATCCAATTGAATATCGGTTAATATCTGCGGGGGAAGCATTAAAATGCTTCGTGGCCTTATAAATAATCTTATTCGTTCCGTATTCGCCATACCCTGCAATATTGATTTGGTTCCATTTTGCTTCGCTTGCGCCATAGCAAACTTCCAAGTATTTACAACCATCAAACGTAAAGTCATCAATTTTGCTCAGACTTACTGGAATATACACACATTCCATTTGAGTACAGCCAGAAAATGCCGAACGTCCAAGGCTTGTTAATCCCTCAGGCAGTGCAACCTTATGGAGGCTCTTACATTCGTAGAACGCCTGCTTCCCAACTGTCTTTAGATTCTTGGGAAGCGTTAACTTTGTTAATCCTGCACACTGGAATGCCATCTCGTCAATTGTGTTGATACTATCCGGAAGTGTAATTTCTTTCAACGCTTTGCAGTCCATAAATGCCTGGTAATCAATTGTTTTTAATCCACTGGGCAAAACCACTTTTTCGAGTGATGTGCACCCGTAGAATGCAAACTTTCCTACGCTTATGACGCCGTTATTAATGGTAATATTTTTCAGAGACTCACAATTGTTGAACATTCCAACCGAAATTGCAGTAATATCATTTGGCAATGTGATATTTTCCAACGCTTTGCAGCTATCAAATGCGTTTTTCCCAATTGAACTAATTCCATTCGGCAAATCAACATTTGTCAATGCACTGCATCCCCGAAATACCGACTCGCCCAGAATTGTCATATTGCTCGGAAGAGATACGCTTGTCAATGCTGTACAGTTTTGGAAAGTGCTATTTTTCAATTCCGTAACGTTCTTAGGAATCACAGCTGACTTTAGGGAAACACAATTGTAAAATGCATTTGCGCCAATACTCGTTACCGTCTCAGGAAGTGCAATATTTTTCATAGCTGTACAACCATTGAATGCACTTTCTCCAATAACACGAACTGTTTTGGGTAGCACTACAGTTTTTAGCTGTTTACAACTCTTGAACATATTCGTCGGTAATTCAGTTACAACCCCATCAAACTGGACATTCTGTAAACTAGAGCACTTATAAAACACATCATTCCCCAAACTCACTGTTCCCTGGATGGTTGCATTTATTAAAGACGTATTCTCATTAAACGCACCGCTTCCAATTGTAGTCACACTTTCAGGAACTACAACTTCAATCAGGCCATCATATGCAAATGCATAGGTTCCTATTGTTTTTAAGCTCTTCGGTAATACGACATTGGTCAGATTTTCACACTTACAAAAAGCCCGCTCCCCAATGGTCTTCACGGTATCTGGAATAATAATACCCGTAATGTTATTATCCTGATAAAATGCTTGGTATCCAATATCTGTTACAGTCAAGTGATTTTCTCCCACCTTGCGTGGAATCGTAACTTGGCCGGACGGCACTTTTTGTCCAGATTTATTATATCCTGTCAGCGTTGCTGTTCCATTTTTGTTATCTGTATATTTCCATTCAATCCCATCTGTTGGTTTCTCCGGCTCTTCTATGCTCGAAGAACTTGGGCTTTCAGAAGAGCTGGACGACGAACTGCTTGACGATGAATTATCTGGTTTTGTCGTGCTACTTGCTGGAGGCTCGTTGCTTGGGCTAGAAGCTGCCGGTGCAGAACCACCACCGCCGCATCCAGTCAATAGCATTGCCGTCACCGCCGCAGTTGCCACTGTACAGGACACTGCCCGCAAGAGTTTCTTTTTCAACCGCATAAAATCCACTCCTTTTCGTAAAGCAAATCATAAATTATATAGGCACATTTGGTCTATATAGTTTAATTGAATAATATCACAACCACTTCTCTAATTCAAGCAATTTCATTAACTTTTATATCATTTATGACTTTTTGGTTTATGCATTTATTCAAATTGTATCTTTACAATTTAATAAGATACAAACTGTATAGACAGGAGAAGCCTTTATGGATTACACTGCTATTGGAAAACGCATTCGTGCTCAACGGCTCAAGCTAAATCTTTCACAAGAGGAACTCGCCGAGATGGCAGGGATTTCCACCGTCCACATGAGTCACATCGAAACCGCCAATACAAAGCTCAGCCTCCCCGTCCTTGTGGATCTTGCCTGTGCACTGGGCGTCCGGACGGATGATTTGATTTTTGACAAAGATACCCTCGGCAAGGATGAGCTGCTGGAAGAGATCACTCTGGAGCTGGACGGCTGCTCCAAAGAGCAGCTGCTGACCCTGCGGCAGATCTTGTCCTCGTCTAAAGAAGCGATTCAGAAATATCTGGACCGGTAAAATAATCTCCCGCGGAAGACGCTGAACATTCCCGAGATTCGTTCCCCTCATTCTTTCACGCACAAGAAAAGCCGCCAGGCTCTCACCTGGCGGCTTTTCCTTATGATAGGAGGATCAAAAATGATCTTTTCCAAAAGTGCTGATCAGTTCAGGATGGTCTGCTCGGTCTCAATGTCGAACAGGTGGACCTTGTGCGGGTCGAATGCGACGCGGACGGTGTCTCCGTTGCGGGCCTTGGAAGTGGGAGCGACACGGGCGGTCATCTTGTTGCCCTTGTACTCCAGGTACAGGTAGATCTCAGCGCCCATCATCTCAGAGACATCGACCTGAGTATCCAGCTGGCAGTCGGTGTGCTTTGCCATAAACTCGGGCTCGTCGTCGATATCCTCGGGACGAATGCCCATCTTGATCTTCTTGCCGACGTAGGAATCCAGCTTGCCGTCCGCGGTCTTCTCCTTGGGCAGAGGGATCACGTCGCCGCCCAGGTCAATACCGTACAGATCGCCCTTCTTGATGAGTGTGCCGTCCAGGAAGTTCATCTGGGGGCTGCCGATGAAGCCTGCAACGAACATGTTGCAAGGCATATCGTACAGGTTCTGCGGGGTATCGACCTGCTGGATGATGCCGTCCTTCATAACAACGATACGGTCGCCCATGGTCATAGCCTCGGTCTGGTCGTGGGTAACGTAGATGAAGGTGGTAGCCAGCTTCTTGTGCAGCTTGATGATCTCGGTACGCATGCTGGTACGCAGCTTAGCATCCAGGTTGGACAGAGGCTCGTCCAGCAGGAAGACTGCCGGGTTACGAACCATTGCACGGCCCAGAGCAACACGCTGACGCTGACCACCGGACAGAGCCTTGGGCTTGCGGTCCAGCAGGTGCTCGATCTCCAGGATCTTAGCAGCCTCGTGGACGCGGCGGTCGATCTCGTCCTTCGGGGTCTTGCGCAGTTCCAGACCGAAAGCGATGTTCTTGTAAACGGTCATGTGGGGGTACAGAGCGTAGCTCTGGAACACCATGGCGATATCACGATCCTTCGGGGGAACGTCGTTGATCAGACGGCCGCCGATGTACATTTCGCCCTTGGAGATCTCCTCCAGACCGGCGATCATACGCAGGGTGGTGGACTTGCCGCAGCCAGAGGGGCCGACGAAGATAATGAATTCCTTATCCTGGATCTCCAGGTTGAAGTCGGTGACAGAGGGAGCCGTAGCGCCCGGATAGATCTTGTAGATATGCTGGCAGCTGATCGAAGCCATAAGTCATTTGCCTCCATTTATTCTTCAGGTTCGCCCGCACTTGACGGCAGGCGGTTTCGTTGTTATTATAATAACAGATTATTTTGTGTTATAAAATAGCATTTTATTGATTTGAGGTGTCAGATATTGATTTTCGATTGGAGCGCCACCGCCGCCCTTGCCGCCGTGCAGAATACCCAGCCGGAAGCCCCTCTCACCCTGAGCGGTGAGGGGCTCTGGGTCTGTCTGGTCTCCAGCGGCACCTGCACCGCTTCCCTCGATGATATCGGTCCCAGTCCGGCGGGCAGTGCCCTGATCCTGCCGCCCCAGAACGCCCCCGCCGGGCACCTCATCCTGAGCCGTTCGCCCTTGACCCTGACCCCTGCCGGGGCCTGTCACCTGCTCTGCTTACAGCTCACCGGGCAGGCGGCGTTGCAGTTTCTGGCCGGGCTGCCGGAGCTGCCGTTCCTCGCCCGGGGCGAGACCTGCCCGGCCGCTGCCGAGCTGATGGGCCAGCTTGCCGCCGAGACAGACGACACGCCCCACAGCCGGGCCCGCAGCCAACTGGCCTTTGCCCTGCTCTGTGAGCTTTCCGGGGCCGACAGCGCCGCCCCCGCCCTGCCCCCGCTGGTGCAGGAGGCCATGGAGGACATCCGGGCAAACTATGCCGGCCTTTACGGCGTGGAAGAACTCAGTGAGCGGCTGGGTGTCTCCAAAAGCCATCTGGTACGGATGTTCACCGCCGCGCTGGGGATACCGCCGGGCCGCTACCTGACCAAGGTACGGGTGGAAGCCGCCATGCGCCTGCTCCTCCACCGGGAGTATACACTGGACGTGATTGCCAGCCTCTGCGGCTTTTCCGGGGCCAACTACCTCTGCCGGGTGTTCAAAAAAGAAACCGGCCACTCCCCCGCGCAGTGGCGGGCTATGGCCGGTCAGTCCCTCCGCCCCGGCCTCTCCCCGGAGGAGAGCCAGCGCGAGCAGGAGCTCTACATTTAAATCAATTCTTTCTCAGCGGGTCTGCGGTTTCGCGGGCCCGTTTCTTTGCGGTGTACATCTTGTCATCCGCCTCTTTCACGGCGTCGTTGATATTTTTAAGAGCCGTGTCAAACTCCGTGCAGCCGACGGACACCCGGGGCAGGATGGGCATTCCGGCACGGAAGTGCCCGTAAAATCCCTGTAAAGTGGACAAAAAACTCAGTCCGCCGCCCGTTTTCCCCGCAGCAGGAACAGCGTCAGCGCCACCGTCATGGCCTCCGAAGCCGGGAACGCCGCCCAGACGCCGTTCATCCCAAACAGTGCACTCAGCACCAGCGAGCAGGCGACGATGGCCACCACACCCCGGCTGATGGAGGTGATGGAAGCCTCTGTCGGGCGGTTAACGGCGCTCAGGTAACCGGAGGACACAATATTAAAACCGGCAAACAGGTAGCCGATAAAATAGATGCGCATTCCGGTAAAAGCATACCGGGCCATCAGGGCGGAGTTTTCGCTGTTGAAGATGGCCACCAGCGCATCCGTAAAGCCGAACACGACCAGATACAGAGCCGCTGCCAGCGCCAGCGCCGTGCCGCTGCCCAGGCCCAGCAGTTTCCTGACACCAGCCCGGTCTCGCTTGCCGTAGCACTGGCTCACCAGCGGCTGCGCGCCCTGGGAGACGCCGTTGAAGATGGCCGTTGCCACCAGTGCAAAGTTTGCCACCACGCCATAGGCTGCCACAGCCACATTGCCTGCCAGCCGCAGGAGCAGCAGGTTGAAGACCGTCGTGGTCACGGCAGAGGACATCTCCCCCACAAAGCCGGAGATGCCCAGCTGGCAGCTCTGGAGCAGCAGCCGCGCCGAAGGCCGCTGGCGCACGAACTGAACGCCATTGGTCGGTTTGCGGAAATGCAGGCTGCAGATGGAAATGCTGATGACGGGCGAAATGGCCGTTGCCAGCGCCGCGCCGGGCAGGCCCCAGCCCATGGGGAAGATGAAGATATAGTCAAACACCACATTGAACAGGCTGCCGCTCAGGGTGGCCACCATGGCCAGCGAGGGATCGCCGTCGTTCCGGGTAAAGGCCGAAACGATGTAGTTGCACATGAAGAACGGCGTGAACAGCAGGAAGATGCGGGTATACTGCAGGCCCAGCGCCACAATGGCTGCATCGCCGCCCATCAACCGGAGCACCGCATCCGGACAGAACGCCCCTACCAGCATAAACGGCACTGCAATCAAGACCGCGCACATCAGGCCGTTGGAAAAATAGCGGTGGGCCCGCTCATCGTTCTGCGCCTTGAGGATGGCATAGCGGGTGGCCGAGCCCAGGCCGATCATGGAGCCAAACGCAAAAATAAAATTATAAATGGGCAGGCAGAGGTTGAGCATCGCCACGCCGTCGGTGCCGGCGGCCTGCGCAATAAAATAGGTATCGGCCAGAATGTAGCAGGACGTACCGATCAACCCGAAGATGTTCTGCGAGACATATCTAAAGTACTGCTTGGTGACGTTCATCGAATTTCCTTTCTGCATGATAATAAAAAGAGAACGCCAGATGCCCCCTCCGCTCAAAGGCCTACGGAGGGAACACACCGCGTTCTTTTGCTTTCCACACGCCGCCTCTCCCCGGCTGTAGCCGCAGCGGTTCAAATCCGGGGTATTCTATCACAGTTTTTGTCGTTTTGTCAAGCAGTTTTCCGGATTTCATCGGATGGGTTTACACAAACGCCCCGATGGGTGTATACTGTTTCTCGATTTGTTTTTCAAAAAACCGGGAACGACCAGAAAGGAGGAGTCCCATGTCTCCAAAGCATATCATCTACTGCCTGGGTGAGGTTTTGCTGGCACTGGACGCGGACGCCCCGCTGGCTCACGCGGAAAGCTTTCGGCCTCGCCTCGGCGGGGATGCCGCCGTGCTGGCGCAGGCCTGTGCCGCGCAGGGCGGGTGCGCCTCTCTTCTGGCCCAGCTGGGAGAGGACCCATTCGGGCAGCGGGCCGCCTCTGCTCTCGCCGCCGCGGGCGTGGATACCACACACGCGTCCTTTTCCCGCACACTGCCCACCGCTTTGCTGTTTGAGGCCGGCGGCGAGGCGCTCTCTTACCGCGTGCGCACCGCTGGGCTGCAGTTTGCCCCGGAGCAGCTGGAGCCGGGGCTCTTCCAGCCCGGGGACGCCCTGCTCTTTGCCTCCTCCGGCCTATGCGACAGCCCGCTGCGGTACACCCATCTAGCGGCCCTCACCGCCGCCCGGGATGCCGGGGCCCTGACCTGCTTTGTGCCCTGCCTGGAGCCTGCCCTCTGGCCCCAGCCGGAAGGGGAAGCGGCCCCGCGGGAGGTCACCCGGCAGCTGCTCCCCCGGGCAGACATTGCCGTTCTCACCACGGAAGAGCTGGAATTTTTGTTCGGCACGGCGGAGATGCGGGTGGCGCTTTTCCCTCTCTTGCGGGGGCACACCCAGCTGGTGCTTTTGGCCTGCGCCGAGGGCATCCACGCCTTTACCCGCACGAACCATGCATTCTGGCCGGGGCTCTCCCTCCCTGCCCCGCGGCTGGCCGCCAAGGCGCTCTGTTGTTTGCTGCAAAAAAACAGCACGCCGGAAAAACTGCCCCGCCTCACCACCAGGCAGTTACAAACGATCTTATAAGAAACGCACAAAGCCCCCGCCGGTCGGCGGGGGCTTTGCTTCGCAAGGTTTCCAATCAGGAGAAGATTGTGGGTTGTTTGGTTAGTGGATGAACACCGGACCCAGCGGGTTGGTGATGGGGCTGACGTAGCCGCCCAGCAGCTTGGGGATCGCCAGGCTGATGTCAGGCACAAAGGTCAGCAGCAGCAGTGCAATGAACATGCACAGATAGAACGGCAGGGTTGCCTTGACGACTTTCTCCATGGGGCGCTTTGCCACGGCAGAGCCGATGAACAGAACCGCGCCGACAGGGGGAGTCAGCAGACCGATGCCGCAGTTCAGGACCACGATGATACCGAACTGGATGGGGTCGATGCCGATGGAGGTGGCGATGGGCAGCAGGATGGGGGTAGCGATCAGGATGATGGGAGCCATATCCATGATGCAGCCCAGCACCAGGATGATCAGGTCGATCAGCAGTGCGATGATGTAGGGGTTTTCGGTCACGCTGGTGATGGCATTGGCCGCCAGATCCGGCACATGCAGCATGGTCAGGCAGTTGCCGAAGACAGCGGAGGTAGCGATCAGGATCAGGACGATGGACAGGGTATTGACGCACTCGTCCAGAGCGTGCCAGACGCCTTTCCAATCCAGGCCCTTGTAGATAAACACGGACACGAACAGGGAGTAGATAACGGCGATAGCCGCGGACTCGGTTGCAGTGAACACGCCGCCGACCACGCCGAACACGACGATCACAACGGCTGCCAGTGCCCAGATGGAGGTGCCCAGCTGTTTGATAAAGCCCTTGATGCTGAACGGAGAGCCCTTGGGGTAATTCTCCTTAACCGAGATGATGTAGGAGCCGATCATCAGGACGATGGCCAGCAGAGCGCCGGGCAGGTAGCCAGCCAGGAACAGGCTGCCCACGGAGATGCCGCCGGCAGTGGTGGCGTAGATGACCATGTTGTGGCTCGGGGGAACCAGCAGGCCCTCGCAGGAGGAGGTAATGGTAACCGCGGTGGAGAAGTCGGCATCGTAGCCCTGATCGACCATCATGGGGATCATGATGGAGCCGATGGAAGCGGTATCTGCGGAAGCAGAACCGGAAATGCCGCCGAAGAAGTAGGAAGCAACGATGTTGACCATTGCCATGCCGCCGCGCATCCAGCCGACGCAGGCGTCAGCCAGAGCGATCAGCTTTTCGGAGATGCCGCCGCTGCCCATGAGGACGCCCATCGTGATGAAGAACGGGACGGCCATCAGGCTGAAGGACGAGATGCCCTTGACCATCAGACGGCAGACATCGGTCAGTGCCTGACCCTGCACCATCATGCACAGCACGCTGGAAAGACCAACGGCGTATGCGATGGGGAAACGCAGGAAGATCATTACAAAGAAGCTGACAAGAAGGACAATGATTGCCAGTGTCTGGGCTGTCATATTACACTTCCTCCTTTACAAAAATGCTCTTGATGTGGTTGTAGATGGACTCAAACTCGAACACGATCATGGCCACACCGGCCAGAGGCACGGGGAAATACATCCAGAAACGGCTCAGCCAGGGCATGGAGACATAGAAGCCGCGGCCGCCCAGGGTGGTAGCGTAGTTCCAGCCCACCACCATCATAATGATGCCCAGCACCATCACGGCAGCATCGGCCAGGATGTCCAGCGCCTTGACCACCATCTTGGGCAGGTAGACGTCAAACGCGGTCATACGGATGTGCGCGCCGCGGCGGATGGCCAGAGCCGCGCTCAGAACGGCCATATAGCTCATGCAGGTCAGCACGACCTCCTCGGACCAGGCGGGGTCCGGGATGAACGGGACGTAACGACCAATGACCGACATGGTGGTAATGATGATATCCGCGATCAGCAGCAGCTTGCAGATAAACAGAACCACTTTGTAGGTGATGTCGTACGCCGGTTTGATCTTATCCAATGTGGTAAAGATTTTCGGCATAGTCTTTCCTCCATATAAAAACCCGGCAGGTCTGCGGGCGTATTCCCGTAGTCCCCCGCCGGGCTCATGTACGATTTCAGAACAAGAGGCTTACTTTACAAGCTTAGCCTTTCATGTCCAGCAGCTGCTGATACAGCTCCGCCTGGTCAGAGGTGTTCTCGCTGATGACCTTAGCGCAGGCCTCCTGCCAGGGTGTCTTATCGGGCACATCCACAACATTGCAGCCGGAAGCTTTCAGCTCGTCCAGAACCTTGTTCTCAGCGGTCTCAGACAGCTCCGCGTTGAATGCCTGGGTATCCGCACCGGCCTCCATGATGGCAGCCTGCTGGTTCTCGGTCAGCTTGCCCCAAGCGTTGTCGGTGATGACAGCCTGGATAGCACCCAGAGTGTGGCCGTCGAGGATCAGGTTGTTTGCAACCTCGGGGAACGCGTTGGACTTGTAGTTTGCGATGGGCTGCTCAGCGCCATCCACAACGCCGGTCTGCAGTGCGCTGTACAGCTCACCGAACGAAACGACGGTGGGGTTCGCGCCCAGGCCCTCGACCATGCCGTTCATGACGGGGTCGTTGGACACGCGCAGCTTCAGGCCCTTGAAATCAGCGATGCCGGAAACGGGCTTGACCGTGAAGAAGTGACGGAAGCCCTCCTCGCCGTAGAAGATGCCACGAACGGGCAGGCCCAGCTCCTGGGGCTCGTTCAGGAACTCAGGTGCCAGCTCGCTGTTGGCGAAGTTCCAGAAGTGTGCGCGGTTCTCGAAGGTGAAGGGGATGGACAGCAGCTTGGACTTGTTGCAGCCGTAGCTGGTCAGTGCGAAAGCGGAGATACGGCTCATATCAATGGAAGTGGAGCCGCCCAGGATCGCGTCCAGAACATCGTTCTCAGAGCCCAGAACACCGGAAGCCTGCACGTCGATGACGACGGAACCGCCAGTCAGTTCCTCGACCTTCTCCTTGAAGTGGGTAGCGGTCTGGCCAACGATGGTGTCCAGCGGGTTGACTTCAGCGTAGACCAGGGTCACCTTGGGATCGTTTGCAGCGGCGGCTGCATCACCAGCGGCAGCGGAAGCAGCGGTGGAAGCAGCCGGAGCAGAGGAAGCAGCGGTGCTCTTGGAAGAACCGCCACATGCGGTCAGTGCCAGAGCCGCGGCGGAAACGCCAGCAGCGGCCAGGAAGCTACGACGAGAAATCTTCTTCATGATAAGTTATCCTCCTAAGTATTTCCTTCTATTCCGGCGGTGCACACTGCACGGGTGGCGCGCCGCCGTTCATTCACTGTTCACACTTTAGCAAATTTTTTAAGCCGAAACAAGGGCTTCTGAAAAATGTCCTGTTTTTCCAAAGAATGTGAAAATTTCTTTTGTACAACATGTCCAAGTTCTTGTCTTTCAGTTAAGCACAGTGCACAATCGCATGGATCCCAGCAGTCAAAAAGCTCCCTTTGAGAGGGAGCTTTTTGGGAACGCGGGACTGGTGGAGTCACGCTTCCTGTATTTGCCGGATGAGCTCTGCCTGTTCGGCAAACCGCTCATACATCGGGCGGACCGCCGCCCGGAATTTCTGCATCTCGGCCTCGGAAAGGGTGGTCACTTCCACACCCCAGGCCCTCATATCTTCTTCGGCCTGAGCTTCCCGCTCGGCCCAGAGGCGGCGCTCCACATTGGCGCTGTCCCGGGCGCAGCCCCGGACGATGCCCGGGAACGAGCTGTCCAGCCCGGCCAGCTTTTCCAGCGCGGCCCGGCTGGCGATCTGAATCTCCGGCACACGGGTATGCTCATTTTTCAAAAAGTAGGGCGCTACCTCATAGTGGCCCATGGCCTCGTAACTGGGCCAGTTGTTCTCTGCCCCGTCGATGCGGCCATTGTGCAGGGCCGCGTACACCTGGCTGTAGACCACCTGCACCGGCACCGCGCCCATATCCGACACCATCTCACTCATCATGTCCGATTCCTGCACCCGGATGACCTTGCCCTGCAGATCGACCAGTGTCGCGGCCTTTTCCCGGGTGTAAAAGCTGCGGACACCGGCATCGAACCACGAAAGCCCCACCAGATCCACATTTTCCAGCGTGGAAAGGAACCCATCCCCGATGCTGCCGTCCAGCACCCGCCACATCTGCTTGGCATCCTCGTAAAGGTAAGGCAGCTGCAGCACGCTCAGGTTCTCCAGCAGACCGGCCAGCTGGCTGAGGGAGACACGGGCAAAATCAATGCCGCCAAACTGCATCTGCTCAATGACGCTCAGCTCTCCCCCCAGCTCTCCGCCGCTGTACACCACCACTTTTACCCGGCCATCCGTCCGCTGGGCCACCATCTCGGCAAAGGCCAGCGCAGCCTTGGTGGTGGGGTAATCCTCCGGCTGGTTCTCCGCATAGCGGAGGATGAGCTCCGGCTGCGGCTCTGCCGCTGTCGGCTCCGGTGCCGTGCAGCCGGTCAGGGCCCCCAGTGCCGCACAGGCCGTGCCCACCAGCAGGCTGCGGCGGGAGATGCTTGTTTCCCGCTTCATAAATGGGCCTCCGCAGACTTTTTGCCCGCCTGCCGCCGGTACTGGGTGGGAGTCATTCCGGTGCGCTTTTTAAAGGCCCGGGCAAAATAGCTGGCGTCCTCGTAGCCTACCATGGAGGCCACCTCTGCCGAGGAACGGAACGGATCGGCCAGCAGCTCCTTGGCCGCGTTGATCCGCAGCTCCGTCAGGCAGTCCAGGAAGTTCATCTTTTGGTATTTTTTGAATTGGGCCGAGAGGTACGCCGGACTGATGTGCAAAATTTCGCCCACGCTGTCCAGCGAGAGATCGAACATATAGTTATCTTCGAGATACCGCCGCACCTGTGTCATGACCATAGCGGTCTGGCTGTTTTCGCCCTCAGGGGACTCTGCCTCCGGAGCGTCTTCTTCCGGGTTTTCCGGGACTTCAGGCGTTTCCGGCTCCGGGGACAGCTCGGTCGTTCGGGCCAGTTCTTCCAGCTTCCGCTCCGCCTCGATCTGCCGCATGGCCCGCCGGATGGAGGCTTCCAGCTCGTCGGGGTCCACAGGCTTGAGGAGATAATCGCAGGCTCCCAGATGCACGGCCTCGTGGGCGTACTGGAACAGGCTGTAGGCCGTGACAAAGATGACCCGGCAGGCGGGCCGCTGGGCCAGCACGGCCCGGGCCGCGTCCAGGCCACTCATACCCGGCATCTCAATGTCCATCAGGATGAGGTCGGCTCCCCAGAGCACGGCCGTGTCCGCTGCCTTGCGGCCGTTCTCCGCCAGCTCCAGCACCACCTCATGCTCAAAGCGGCGGCTCACCATATCGGCCAGCGCTTCCCGCTCCAGCTTCTCGTCGTCAGCAATCAACAATCGGATCATCGTCCAAGTCCTCCTCTTCCGGCTCGATCAGGGGCAGGTACAGCCGGATGGCCGTGCCCCGCCCGGGGTGCGAGCAGATCTCCAGATGGCTGCGCTCGTCCAGCAGCCGCAGCCGGGCCGCGACATTGTACACCCCAATATGTTCCCAGCGCTCCCCGGGCTTTGCCAGCGCATTTTTCAGCTGTTCCAGCCGGGCCCGCTCAATGCCCACGCCGTTGTCACACACGCTGATGTAAAGCAGCCCTTTCTCCCGCAAAGGATTGACCCGGATACGGACCACGCCGCCCTCCTCCTTGGGGGAGATGCCGTGCTTGAACGCGTTTTCCACAATGGGCTGCAAAATAAACGAGGGTACCATGGTCTCCGTCAGGTCCAGCGAATCCGAGATGCGCCATTCCATCCGGATGCGGTCGCCAAATCGGACATGGTAGATCGAGTAATATTCATCCACGATCCGCACCTCCCGGGAGAGGGGCACCTGCTCGTCGTTGCTCATGAGGCTGTACCGCAGCAGATGGGCCAGTGCCGTGATGAGGGCCTGGGTGCGGTAGGCCTTTTCTATGCCCGCCGTCTGCAAAATGACGTTGAGGGTGTTGAAAAGGAAATGCGGGTCGATCTGGCTGCGCAGCTGCTGCAGGCGGCTCCGCTCCATTCGGTTCTGCATCTCGAGTGCTTCGGTCTTCTGACGGTGAAGCTCCCGCTCGATCTCATTTTTCTCCCGCAGGGTATTCACCTGCTCGGCCATGGAGTGTTTCATCCGGTTGAATGCATCGGCCAGCTGGCCCATCTCATCCTGCCGGGGCACCGGCACATCCGGCGTGTCATAGCTGCCCTGGCTGATATCTCTGGAGGCGCCGATCATCTGCTGCACCGGGGTCAGCAGATGCATGACCTCCCGGGCCATCAGGCTGCCCAGCGCCAGACAGAGCGCCACCACGATGGTCTGTGCCCACTTGACCCGGTCGCTCAGGGCCGAAACGGTGGTATAGTCCTCCTGCCCGTCGGTGATGGCCTTGTTGAGCAGCTGCTGGGTATACTGGCGCAAATATCCGCCGCAGGGCGAGACTTTGTCATAATAGAGCTGGGCAGCGGCCGCGTCGCGCCCCATACTGACCTCTTCTTCCAGTTGGTCCAGCAGCTCCTTATAGCTGTCGTAGGTGGTGCAGACGGCGCTGTAAATCAGATACTGCTCCTCGCTCACGGTACCAAGGTCGCCCTCGATCCGCCAGAGCCAGGCACTCATCACCGAACTGGAGGAATGCAGCTGATCCAGCAGTTCCTCCGCGTCGCCATACTCCCAGCGGTAACTTTCCAGCACGTTCAGGCTCTGCTGCACGCCGTTCTGGAACCGGCTGATGGCGTTGAAGTTGCCCATCTGGTCGTCCAGTTCCCGCAGCACGGTGCCGGACTGGTAAAAGCTCAGAAAGATCTGGGCCGCCAGCGCCATGAAAAAGGCCGCCAGACACAGGCCGATCCGCTGTTTCAGGGTCATCTCTCGGTGCATGGCGTTTCCTCCTCTGGCCGTGGGCCATTTTTCGCTTTGAATCGCTTTATTCTACCACATTTTATGGCAATTGCGCAAGTTTTTGCTTGCTTCTTCCCAAATAATATGTTACTATGCCTAAAAAGGAGTGTGTTTGCATGTCACAGCCCATTACCGTCTCGGTCACCATGGACGCGGCATCGTTCCGCCGTTTCCGCTGGTTCGACCTGCTTCAGCATAACCGCATCTGGAAACGTCCGCTGGTCTTTACGGCCATTCTGTTGGTCTTTGCCGGGGTCTGCCTCACCCAGCTGAACACCCGGCATGAGGCCGGACTGCTGGCCGGTGTGCTGGCCCTCGTGGCGCTGGGTCTGCCCGCCGTCTATTTCTGGAACTGTGCCCACGGCATCAAAATCTTTATCCGGAAGCTGGGCCTCGATAAAGCCGCCAAGCCGTTCTACCGGCTCCAGCTGGACGAAACCGGCCTTTCCATCTGGATGGCCGGTGAGCAGGACAAAGCTGCCCCCTCCCGCCAGTGCGGCTGGCACCACATCCACCTGGCCTACCGGACAGAGAATGCCATCTACCTCTACGTCCAGCAGACGCAGGCTTACTTATGGAACGACAGCCTCGACGCCGGGTGGGAAGCCCTGAAAGCCCATCTTCCCGCCGACCGCCTGCGCGACCTGCGCTGACCTTTTCCCCAAAACACCAAAAGGCACGGAGCAAAATGTTCCGTGCCTTTTTTGCGTTTTGTTTCAATAACGGGAAAACAAAAAGACAGGCAGCCACCGTGGAAAGGAGGAGAAAGCGGTGCTGCCTGTCTGTATGGTGAACTCCTAAACATTTGCGGCTGTCAGGAGGGGTTTGGTAGTCTGTCCGCCGCCTCTGGCTATTGCCTCGCATGGGTGGGGGACAGTATTTTAAAGGGGCCGCGTTTGCGGCGATCATTCTTGCCTGCGTTTGCAGGTTTTGGGGAGGAGCTCTCTCGGAGCGGTCCTCCCTGACTGCACCCTTATTGTACCGGATAAAAATGGAGTTTCTTTGTGTGGATTTTGAACAAATTGCAAATAAAAAATCCTCAGACGAATGTCTGAGGATTTTTGTGGTGGAGCATTGTCCACAGCAGTCGAACTTTCAAATCGTTTGCAGCACAGCAATACAGAGTTCCAGCGCTTTCCGCAAAGAACCCTTTCCCCAATCTCTCTCATCATGAGCATAAATATTCGCAAGAGAGTCGGCAGTGTAGAGGATCTGCCCGAAAGAAGCACCTCGCTTCTGGGCGCAAGCAGCCAATGCGGCACACTCCATCTCAACGGTTGTACATCCTTCTGCTCCGCGATACCGCACCATATCCTGTGTTTCCCGGAAGAACCCGTCCGTTGTCCATGTAACACACTCCTGGAACGGAATGTTCTGCACAAGAAGAGTATGCTCGATGGCATCCCGGATATTTTTGTTAAGCTCTATATAGCGGGATGCCGGAAGATAATGATAAGAGGTTCCCTCGTCTCGTAACGCCTTTACCGGAATGAGAAATTCGTTTTCGGCCAAATCGGTCAGAACACCGCAAGAACCAGTCGAAATGATTTTCTTACAACCGCAGGAGATGAGGAAGTCCATCAGTTGTGCTGCCGCAGGTGCGCCCAGCGGGGCAGCGCAAAGGCAAAATTCCATGCCATCCCGCTTTACGATGTAAACAGGATAGTTCCGGGTTATGGTTTCAAACGTTTCAGCAACGGTGGCTTCTGCCTCGAAAGCATAATCATCAACCGCTTCTCCAAGAAAGGCATAGACGCATTTTTCGGGAAGTTTCAGCTGTTCTGCACCATGATTTGGCCTTATGACTTCTTCCGAGTTGGAATCGTACTCTAAAATAGGCAGTTCGTGTTTTTGAATCATCTTGGCTCTTTCAATCCTTTCAGGAAAACGTAGAGGGCAAGAACCGTCCTGTGGTCACAAATTTTCAATTCTTGAAAATTTCCTGCCCCTTGGGACAGCTTCTTGTTGGGGCGTGCGGTGCCCCAAACTCTGCTGGGAACGAGTACGGCAAACGGGAAGTTATATTACCATAATCAATGTTCCTGCGGTGATAAGTATTGCTCCAATCAATGATTTTGTAGTAATTTGTTCATGTAAAAATATAAAAGCCATAACCAGAGTGATGACAACACTCAATTTATCTATGGGAACAACTTTCGATGCTTCACCCATTTGCAACGCCTTGTAATAACACAACCAGGATGCTCCTGTTGCAAGTCCCGAAAGGATAAGAAACAGCCAGCTTTTTTTGGATATTTCCACAATTCCATTTTGTTGGTTTGTAAGAAACACCATTCCCCATGCCATGGCGAGAACGACAACCGTTCTAAGTGCTGTTGCAAGGTTAGAATTTACTCCCTCAATTCCAATCTTCGCTAATATAGATGTAAGCGCTGCAAAAACCGCAGACAGAATCGCGAATAAAGCCCACATAGTAGATACTCCTCTCAATTTCGATTTGTTGAACTAAGCCGAGTATACCATACTCTCCAATGAAAGAACACCCCCGATATAGTGGAATTTTTCCATTTTTCTGCGTACGTGCGTACGCAGCGATTGCCCCCAAACACGCCATATAGCACAAAAGGCAGGATACCACTACCATAGTGATACCCTGCCTTTGCGATCACTATTTTATTTTGCTCTGACTTACATTGTGCGAATGATAGAGACTGAACCGCAGTCATCCCGGTAGACATTCCTAATTTTCTAGGAACCGCTTCCGAAAGGCGTAAGGGCAAGAACCGTCCCGTGGCCACAAATTTTCAATTCTTGAAAATTTCCTGCCCCATGGGACAGCTTCTTGTTGGGGCGTGCGGAGCCCCAAACCCTGCTGGAACGAGTACGGCAAACTGGAAGTTAGCAATTTCCTATACCTATAATTTCTTATCAAAGAGGCTGCATCATTTCAAGGATAATGCCATCCGGGTCTCTGA
>ERZ809074.2910-NODE-2910-length-17462-cov-5.571552_pt1 | contig 17462 bp, 17 predicted proteins | sample MGYA00520795_ERZ809074 | MGnify/ENA primary metagenome ERZ809074 (study PRJEB31570, sample SAMEA3212989) | Homo sapiens | biome: human-gut; feature: human gut; material: fecal | place: Sweden | collected 2011 ...
GCTGGCAGGAAAAATTTATATTTTTTCAATTGTCTACTTGACGGGAAGCAGTTCACGTTAAGCGACAGCCTTTTTTTACATCATTCGCTATTTGCGGATAATATCATGGTCTTCCAGTACTTTTTCAACCACCGTTCCATGAATCATCTTCAAAAGAGGCTTCTTCACCAGATTCAGCGGTCCCGGAAGTTCAATATCCAATGGCGATTTGCCATCCATGAGTTTCACGGTGCTGTCTAACAGTTCCCGGATATCATAAACACTGCCCCAGACCTCCGGTACACCTCTGTCTACACCCAGCAGTCCATACACGGCTTCCATCGCTGTACGTACGGAATATTCTGTGGTGAAAACCGTATCTCTCGGTGTTTCTGCAAACTGTCCAAGGAATGCAAAGTTCACGCAGCCATCCGGGATAACATCCGGTCTGTCACCTTTTGCTCTCGGCATAAAGAATGCAGTGATATAAGGCATCATGGTCGGTACGCAAACAGCACTGTTTTCTGCCAAATCCATAATCTGATCTTCCGGTACACCCAGATGATACAGCCATTCTGCTGTGATTTCCTTACCTGTACAATCCTTCATCGGTTTCTTAATAAAATCACCCGGTACATCTGTAAACAGACCATACACCCATACGCAGACTTTATCTTTGTCCTGCTCTTTAAACTGTCCCTGTCTGTTAATGGTCCAGCTCAGAAGCCAACTGGAATCCTGACAGCTGACGATGCCTCCTGTAACGACATTGCCTGTTCTCGGATCACGTTTGCAGATGTTGGTAATATAAGGAATAATCTTATCATCCAGTGTTGTGACAGTTGCGGACTCCCAGTTTGTCTTGGCCACATCTGAGCAGAATTTCTCCGGATGTCCGAAGGACGGGTCCTGTCTGGCAATATTTTTCCAGAGGCTCCAGACACCGCTTGTTCTGACTTCCGCATCACCATTCGGCGCATGATTCTGATCGCCGTAAATCGTTCCCTCTGTACAGCTGCCGTTTGTAACAAATACAAGGTCGTTTTCTGTCAGCATAATGCCGTTTTCCTTGCCATTGACTTTGCACTCGATCAGAGACGCAATCTTCTTTCCATTCTCAAACTTGAAGACAACATTCGTCACTTCTGTATTAAACTGAAAATCAACCCCGGCATCTTCAAGATATTTCTGCATTGGCAGGATCAGAGATTCATACTGATTATATCTTGTGAATTTCAAAGCACTGAAATCCGGCAGACCGGCAATATGATGAATAAATCTCTGGAAATACAGCTTCATTTCCAGTGCGCTATGCCAGTTTTCGAAGGCAAACATGGTGCGCCAGTACATCCAGAATGTTGAATTGAAGACTTCATCATCGAAAACATCTTCAATGGTTTTATCGTAAAGGTCTTCATCCTTCGTCATGAACAACTTCATGATTTCCATGCAACCCTTCTGGCTGAGATTAAATTTGCCATCTGTATGGGCATCTTTGCCCCGATTCACCGTTGCTCTGCAAAGCGAATAATTCGGATCATGCTTATTCAGCCAATAAAATTCATCCAGAACCGAAGCACCGGGAATTTCAAGGGATGGAATACTATGGAAAAGATCCCATAAACATTCGAAATGATTCTCCATTTCACGACCGCCACGCATGATATAGCCACGGCTCGGGTCAAAGATACCGTCACAGGCCCCGCCTGCAATGTCCATAGCTTCAAGAATATGAATATGCTCTCCCGGCATCTGTCCGTCACGAACAAGGAAACATGCCGCTGCCAGAGAAGCAAGACCACTGCCTACGATATAGGCATGTTTTTCGTCCACACCCTCCGGCTTTTCCGGTCTGGCAAAAGCTTCATAATTACCATTGGTATAATAAATGCCCTTGCTGTTTTTCTCGTATTTGCCGCGCTCTGTATTGCGGTAACTATTGTTGACTGCTGAATTCCTGTCGTCTTTCTTATTAAATGTCCAACCTGAATTTATTTTATGCTGTGTCAATGACCAACCAGAATTTGCCTTATCCCGGATGTCGTTCTGTGATGTGCCGTTCTGATTCTTCTTATCCTGAGACTTCTTCGCCACATAAACCGCTGTGCCCGCTGCCGCAGCCGCTGCCATACCTAATGTTAATTTCTTTTTAGCCATATAGATAACCACCTTTCTTCAAATAGCTGCACATTGACACTCTGTTGCGTTTGGTATCGTGTACAACCGATATTGGATGTCTTTCATCTGTTATTAAGTGATGCCTATATAGTATGACCGATTTTGTCTCTTTTCAATTTACAAAAAAAGAGAAATGATAAAAAACTTATCATTCCTCCGCTTTTGTAAAGTTCCTGATGGAATTCGCAATGCCGCCGTGCAGCGTGATCGCGATCATTCTGGCAATTTCCTCGTAATCTTCTTTCATGCCCTGCTTAATCCAGTCCAACATAATGCCCACAAAACTGTATTTATAAAAATCTGCAATAAAACGCTTATCTTTATCAGGTATCGTCGTATTCGCAGCCTGCTCCTGCTCTTTAACAACCCCCATGATCAAATCCGACGTCAACTGAAACAGAAAATTCTCAATCTGCTCCCTGCTAATGCAGCGGTAGGCATTCATAATAAACGGCTTGTTCTCATAAACAACTTCAAAAATCTGCAGCAATCCTTCTGTCCATGTACTGTAAGTCTTCTTGCCCGCCAATGCCCGTGTAGCATCTTCCAGGCAGGACCATTCCACCAAATCATAAATATCCTTAAAATGATAGTAAAACGCCATTCGGCTGATGCCGCAGTCCTTCGTCAGATCGCTGATTGTAATTTTGTCCAGAGACTTCTGTAAAAGTAAGTGCTTTAATGATGCCTCCAGAGCTTGTTTTGTCTGATTTACCATGTTTATTCTACCTCCGCAGGTTTAATCCCATACTTCTGCAGTTTTCTGTAAAAATTACTCTTATGGATCCCTGCCTCTTTTGCTGCCTCCAGGCAGTTGCCTTTATGCTTTTTCAGCAGTTCCAAAATCACTTCTTTCTCATAGTCATCCACCATCTGCCCCAGAGATTTTTTATTTTTATCCAGATTAATCGCCGGCTTCTCCTGCTGCAGCATCCTTGCCGGGATATCGTTAATATCAATAATATTCTCCGTACTGATGGCGTAGGCACTCTGCACCACGTTATTGACTTCCCGCACATTGCCCGGCCATTGGTATTTCAGAAAATAGGCCTTAACTGCTTTGGAAAATGTCTTATAGGTCTTATATTTATGATTCAGCTCATCAAGAAAAACCTCAGCCAGTTCAAGACTGTCCCCGCCTCGTTCTCTAAGCAGCGGAATATGAATATTGAAAACACTTAAACGATAATATAAATCTTCCCTGAAAGAGCCGTCTTTCATCTTGGCTTCCAGATCCTGTCTGGTGGCTGCAACTACCCTGACGTCCAGAGGAATAGACTTCTCACTGCCCAAAGGCTCAATTTCTTTCTCCTGAAGAACACGCAGCAGCTTGGCCTGCATAGAACTCGGCATATCCCCGATTTCATCCAGGAAAATCGTCCCACCGTTGGCCAGCTGAAACTTGCCTTTTTTGCCGCCCCTTTTGGCTCCGGTAAAAGCCCCGTCCATGTACCCAAACAATTCTGATTCCAACAATTCAAATGGAATAGCTGCACAATTGATGCTGACAAAGGGCTTATCGTATCGAAGACTATTGGTGTGCAAAGCCTTCGCCATAACTTCCTTGCCTGTTCCTGTCTCTCCTGTCAACAACACCGGAATATCCGTTTTAGCCACCTTCAGACACTCTTTGACGATTTCACGAAACTTCGTATCCGAACCGATAATATTGTCCACTCTGTTCTGATTCTGAAATTCTTCACGATAATATTCCAGCTCTTCGTACTCATTCATCAGCTTCTTTGCCACCGCCAATGTCTGTACCTTGAACTTAACCTGAGCCACTCCGGCTACCACATTGCCGTCTTCATCTTCAACATAAGAACGGCTGACGATAACACTGTTGCCTTTTGCCTCGCCGTCTATGTATTTATGAACCGCATCCTCTTCCGAAAATTTATGTTTGACAATATCAATCATCTTGGAATTGGGAATAATATTCAAAATGGATTTTCCTATGATCTCACTTCTGGATTTCCCGAAAAAATCCGCATACTGCTTATTAATCTCCCGGACATTTCCCTCTGTGTCCGTAATAATAAAGCCATCCGATGTCATTTTCAAAATCTGGCTGACAATATTTTTATAATAGTTCATTCAGCATGCCCTCCCAAAAACTACCTCTCTTTTATGTCATCTGATGTATATTTTTTCATTATACCACGAATTTAAAAAGGAGTCATACAACATCTGATAAACAATGTCATATGACTCCTTCTGTTTTATTTCATCTATTTCAGATTCATTTTAGCTTAAAACGGCTCTTGAAATAACCATCTTCTGAACTTCTGATGTACCCTCATACAATGTTGTGATTCTCGCATCACGATACATTCTTTCAATGGCATATTCCTTCATGTAACCATAACCGCCATGAATCTGCAGTGCTTTATTGGTCACTGTAACAGCATTTTCGGATGCATAATATTTGGCCATTGCAGCCAGCTTGCCGATATTCTGTCCACGCTGTCTGAGATCAGCCGCCTGGAGTGTCAGCATCTTTGCTGCTTCCGTGGATGTTGCAATATCTGCAAAATACCACTGGATACCCTGATTAGCAGAAATTGGTTTCTTAAACTGAACACGTTCTTTGGCATAAGCAACTGCCAGATCAATCGCACCTTCTGCAATACCTACCGCCTGTGAAGCCATACCGATACGACCGCCGTCAAGGGCTGCCATGGCAATCTTGAAGCCTTCGCCTTCTTTGCCAAGGAGATTGCTCTTTGGCACACGGCAATCCTGGAAGATTAATTCCGATACATTGGCACCGCGCAGACCCATTTTATTCTCAAGTTTTCCTACACTGAAACCAGGTGTATTTCTGTCAACAACAATGGCAGACATACCTTTTGTGCCGGCTGACGGATCTGTCAGGGCAATCAGTACAACATAATCACCCTCTTCCGGTCCCATGTTGCTGATAAAACATTTTGTGCCGTTGATAATATAATCATCGCCATCAGAGATTGCTTTTGTCTTTGCAGCACTGGCATCTGAGCCTGCTCCCGGTTCGGTTAACGCAAATGCACCAACTTTTCCGGATGCGCCTAAAGCAAGATATTTCTTCTTCTGTTCTTCTGTTCCTCGTTTCAGGAAAATATCATTTGTCAGTGTATGAACTGCAAGAAGTTCTGCAACAGATGCATCAACTTTGGCAATTTCCATGATAACAAGTGCTTTGCTGACTTCGTCCATTCCGGCACCGCCGTATTCCTCAGGAACATTAATGCCCATAAAACCAAGTTCAGCCATTTTCTCAGCAATATGATGCGGCATCGTATTGTCTATATCCATCTGCTCTGATAACGGTGCAACATAATTCTTTGCAAACGTTGCCGCAAGCTCTCTGACCATTTCCTGTTCTTCTGTGTAAGTAAAATCCATACGTTTTCCCATCCTTTCTGTTCATCTGAGTTTCATGACTCGTCTGCGAGTCATGCTGCGGAATTTAGATCTGCTCAGACAACATACTGCCTAAGTCCTATTGATTATACGAATTCCTGCACATCTGTTACAGTGTGTCTACAGTTACAACACCTGAAGCCATCAGTTTTTCGATTGCCGCATCATCATATCCGTACTCTTTAAGGATTTCAACGGAATGCTGACCTACCATCGGTGCCTGACACTCAATGGTCGGATCGATATCTTCGATGCATGTCGGTTCTTTCACCGCAAATCTTACCGGTGACATGGACTGCTTGGTAAATGTACCGTCCAGATTCTGAACCGGCACAACATATTTATTCGCCAGTGCCTGAGGATCATCCAGAACTTCCTGTACATGCTGAATTCTTTCATGCGCAATATCAGCTGCTGTCAAACGTCTTACCATCTCATCCTGAGTATGTTTCTTAAATTCTTCAGAAATAACTGCAATCAATTCTTCCGCATTGGCTTTGCCGTTGGCTGCCGGTGTAAAACGAGGATCATCCTTCAGATCTGGTCTGTCAAGGCATTTTTCCATCAGAGCATTGTAATATCTGTCCGGTTCAAGAATACTCAGGAAAATCCACTTGCCGTCTGAACACTCGAAGGAATCAATGACCGGCGATACGGCATTGCGACGTGTCTTCGGATACTCATCACCATACTGTGTGGATACGATCAAAGCACTGTTATTCCAGATTGCCTGTGAGAACAGAGAAACCATAACTTTGCATCCCTTGCCTGTTTTCTGCTTCTGATACAATGCTGCGCAGATACCGCCGGATAATGAGCAGCTTGTTGTTGCATCGCCAAAACCGATTGGCGGATTGATTGGCGATGTATTCTTCTCAGCAATATCGATCATGGCACCGGATCTTGCCCAGAAAGCAACGGTATCAAAACCTGGATTGTCCTTCGCCGGACCAAAATCACCAAATCCGTTGATCTGTGCCCAGATAATATGTGGATGCTTCTTGCTTAATGTGTCATAATCCAGACCTAATCTGACAAGTGCGCCTGTACGGTAACTTGTAATGAAAACATCAGCTGTCTCAAGCAATTTGTCCAGAATATCCTTACCTTCCTGTGCCTTCAGGTTAAGAGAAAGGCCTCTCTTATTGGCATTATAGGCTGTATAGAAAGGATTGCAATCCTTTTCTGTCGGATCATTCATTGTACCGCCGGTGCCACGTCCCGGATCACCAAAAGACGGTTCGACTTTAATAACATCTGCACCCCAGTCTGCAAGAATCTTTGCTGCACCAGGACCTGCTACGAAATAAGTTAAATCTATGACTTTGACACCTTCTAATGGTTTAAACATTTTTATTTCCTCCGATCATTATTTTTAATACTCCCCATTAACCCTGTTCAGGGCAAAATATAGAGGGAGTCAGCCCTGAACAATCGTCAGCACCTTATATGCTTTATGTATTTTTTAGTGTTATATTTATGGTAAATTCGGGAACATTGAGAACAGTGCAACTGCAACTAATGTACCGATAAATGGCACCAATACAGTGACTACAAATACAGGTTTATAGCAGTCTTTATGTGTTTCATTACATAAACCGTTGCAGACTGTTACAATGTAACCGTTATGCGGCAGTGAATCCAGAGCCGCTGAAGAAATAGAAATTGTTCTGGCAACAACACCTGCCGGAATACCCATATTGACAAATGCAGGTCCTAACAGCGGAGATGCAATACCACAGCCACCGGATGCAGAACCGCAGATACCTGCCAGTACGGTTGTTGCAATCGCAAGACTCAGAATCTTCGGTCCAGGAATATTTAACATCGCATTAACAACTGCTGCGAAAGCCGGTGCCAGTTTGACAACACCGCCGAAAGCAACAACTGCTGATGTGTTGCAGATTGCATTTAAAGAAGATTTGCATGTGTCACCTACATGTCCCAGCAATTTGCTCGGATCCTGATATTTCCACATCATGATCAGTGCTAGAACAGAACCTGCCAGAACACCTGTCTCAAGCTGACAGATAACCTGTCCATTAATCTTCACATTGATCAGAATAATTGTGACAATTAATGGAATAAAAGCAATCAGCGGATGCGGCAGCTTTGTATCTTCATCGCTGAATACATCCATCGGTTTAGCAATGAATGATGCACCTTTGGCCTTCTGTGCTGCAACCATACGCATCAGAGCAAAACAGCCCACAACCAGAATGACACCACAGGAAATGAAACCAACAACCATACCTGCCATCAGGTCTTCGCCAACTGCAGATGACGGAATGGCATTCTGAATCTGAGGCGCACCAGGAGCTACCATCGCAAAAGTAGAGCATCCGAAGCAAAGCGCTGCCGGAATATAATTTCTCGGTAAATCTGCTTCATGGAAAACTTCAAGTGCAATCGGGAAAACCGCAAATGATACAACGTAAACGCTGACACCACCATAGGCAAGAATACCGCAGGCAAGCGGAATCGAAACCAATGCGTATTTCTTACCGAATAATTTGACAATGACACGGGCAATGGATTTTGCACCATTGGTGATCTCATAAATCTTACCCATCAACGCACCCGTTAAGAATATCAGCCAGTAATTCTGGACGAAAGATGCGAATGACGCCATGTAATCTGTTTTTAATGCTTCATATAAATTCATTCGACCGAAAACAGCCACGATAATACTCGCAATAAATGCAACAACATAAATATTGATGCCTTTCATAACAAGTACTACCAGTACCGCCAGGCCAATAATAATACCAACTAAACTGAGTATTTCTGCTCCTGACATAATTTCCTCCCCTTTATCCCTTTATATTCAAGAACTCTCTGTAAGTCCCGATTAAGAATCCGAATCTGCTTCGCAGACATGTCTCTTATCCGAATTCTTGCCAACTGCTATTTATTCTGGAAAACAGCCGGACGTTTTTCCAGAAATGCTGACATACCTTCTTTTGAGTCATCTGAACCAAATGTTAATGCACACACATCTTTTTCTAATTCAAGACCGCGATACAGATCCATCTGAATTCCTTCATTAATAGCAATCTTCGCATATCTGACTGCCAGAGGTGCCTTAGATAAAATTGTCTGCATCATAGCTTTTGCTTCATCCAGCAGAGACTCTGCAGGTACAACTTTATTCACCAGACCGATTGATTTTGCTTCTTCAGCCTTCACATTTCTGGCTGTGTAAATCAGCTCTTTGGCAATACCCGTGCCCACCAGTCTTGACAAACGCTGTGTACCGCCAAAGCAAGGAATAACACCAAGGTTTACTTCCGGCTGACCAAAAACAGCCTTGTCAGAAGCGATCCGGATATCACAGCTCATGGAAAGCTCGCATCCACCGCCGAGTGCATATCCATTAACCGCTGCAATAACCGGTTTCTCAAGGGCCTCGATCTTGTTGAAAATAGACTGCGCATAGTCGGCATATTCTCTTCCCTGCTCTGCATTGTAACCGTTCATCTGACTGATATCCGCACCGGCTACAAAAGCCTTGCCCTCACCTGTGATGATCACACCAAGAATATCCTTGTCCTTCTTGAAATAGTGAAACAGGCTTTCCAACTCGCCCAATGTCTGATTATTCAAAGCGTTCATTGCCTTTGGTCGCGCCATCGTCACAATTGCAATTGCACCTTCTACTTCCAGTCTGACATTCTGTAACTGTTCACTGAGCATCTGAATTTCATATTTCATTCCTTTTTCCTCCCTTTATCTGTTATGAACATGTATTTCTTATGCCTAAATATAAAGCAAAAGCTGTGCCAATTAAATAAATAAATAACAGGTTGACAAGCAGCCTTTTTTGTCAATTTTTATCATTTTCGCAGGTTTTTATCGTGTATATACTGCATTTTATTTCTGATTTTTGCTCTTCTGGCTATTATATTCCCTTTTCATTGCCGTTTAGTCGCATTATTGCACCTCAGTCGTTATATTGCGACTAGCAACTCTGATATAAAAATAACCATTTTTTTCTGGCTTTTCACTGCATTTTCGCAATATTGCGACAAAAAAAAAGACATCGACAATGAAGCACCTTCCTTCAAAATCAATTTCTTTATCTTTTTTTACAAAATCCTTCAAAATTAACATACGCTAAGCATGCCTGCATGTAACACGTTCTAATTCTATCCTCTTTTGTTGTTAAATCAAATGGCACTTTTGTAAATAAACCGCTTTCGTAAATTGATTATTTTGATTTTCAATTCTTGGCGCAAGCAGCTCATTTTTTCCAGTTACTTCCACTATCTTATCATACCCACTGCCTCTCTCCTCACAAATACCACATTTATGCATAAATTCAGCAATATTTTCATTCCTTGAGACTGGCACAGAATCTACAATACGTTCAATTGCGACCAAAGGTGCTCCTGCATTTGAAAAATCCTCTAATACTTTATCTCTATTCCTCGGTATAGGTAATTCAAGTTTATCATAATACCTTGAAAAATTTAAAAGATTGCAATCGCTATAAGGAACGCGATTAAGCAATCGCCGACAAAAGGCTGCCTGATGGCAGCCTTTTCTTCTGTAAGCAAGTTTCCTAATTATTAAACAGCTTAAACACTCCCGTTAAAATTTACTTCCTACATCATCATGCTTTATCTTTTCAAATCTCGCTCCATTACTTGCCAATATCAAATTGGACTAATGGATGTAGTCTGGCGGCGTACACGCCGCAAAAAAAGATAAAGAGCTGCCATATATCAATGCGGCAGCTCTGCTTTTACATTTAAATATCCATACTCCCAAAATCAATGACGCAATCCTCATAAATCCCCGCTTTAACAGAATCCTGCAATGTATACTGCGCCATATCGCCGTTGACGAAATCGTACACCACAACCTGATTCTTTGCCGCATCAATAATCCAATATTCTCGAACACCGGCTGTTCTGTATTTAAACAATTTCGTATAATAATCCATTCTTCTGCTGGCCGGAGAAACAACCTCAATAATCCAATCCGGGGCCCCTGTACACCCCTTGTCATCTAACTTATCAGGATTACAGATAACGGATATATCCGGCTCAACATATGTATTCGTTGCTTCATCCAGATATACCGCAAAAGGAGCCGCATAAACCTTACAGTTTCCGCCATGAGAACGGATATAACTTTTAATATCCGCATATAGTTCACCTGAAATATCCTGATGTTTTCTGCTGGGCGGAGCCATATAATAAATCTGACCGTCAATTAATTCTGCTCTTTCGCCTTCAGGCAAGGCATAAATATCTTCAATCGTATAATTTTCTTCTTTTAATAACGGCACATAATCCCTCCTCTTTTCTCAACTATATCATATTTATCCAAACAATCACTTACTGTCATTATACAATAGATTAAATCATCCATCAATTTATATATATCGCCATTTTTTGCCCCAAAACCTCTTCTTTTTACTTTACAGCGTATCGAAATTTTGATTTTCATTTTAAATAAAAGAGATTGGCTCTCAGCCTTCCCAGTCCAAACCATAAAAAATAACGTTCTGGCACGACTTTCTGCGCCTAAGCGCAGCGGAGTGCAGAACGTCATTTTTTATGGTTTGGAACTTCAAAGTTCCTGAAGCCAATCTCGTCTATTAATTAAAGAATTTCGATACCGGCAGATTCACACTGCTGCAGTGTCTCTTTGTCCCAGACAGATGCCTGAACTTCACCCACATGGGCTTTCTGAAGCAACAGCATACAGATTCTGGACTGGCCGATACCGCCGCCGATTGTCAGCGGCAGTCTGTTGGATAACAGCAGCTGATGGAACAGCAACTTACGTCTCTCATCACAGCCGGCCTTGGTCAGCTGTTCATCAAGGGACTTCGCATCAACACGGATACCCATGGAAGATACTTCCAGTGCACACTGTAATGGTTCATGCCAGAACAGCAGGTCACCATTTAACTGCCAGTCATCATAGTCCGGTGCACGTCCGTCATGGCGTTCGCCGGATTTCAGAAGATCACCGATCTGCATAATAAAGATCGTCTTCTTCTCTCTGGCATAGGCATTCTCTCTTTCCTTCGGTGTCAGATCCGGATACATATCTTCCAGTTCCTGAGATGTGATAAAGGAAACTTCTCTGCAAAGCTCTGTATGCAGATGTTCATACTGATATTTCACTTCATCCAGGGTATTGCAGATGGATTCCACAATACGGTTCACAGTGGTCATCAGATAATCGAAGTTTCTATCCTCTTCTGTGATAACTTTTTCCCAGTCCCACTGATCCACATAAGCGGAATGCAGATTGTCCAGTTCTTCGTCACGACGAATAGCATTCATATCACACAGCAGACCTTTGCCTACAGGAAAATCATAATTATAAAGTGCCATACGCTTCCATTTTGCAAGAGAATGTACAACCTGGGCTTCCATATGTGCATCCGGAATATCAAAAGATACCGGTCGCTCCACGCCGTTCAGATCATCGTTCAAACCGGAAGCCGGATCAACAAATAACGGTGCTGTCACACGTTTCAGCTTTAACGCCATACATAATTTCTTCTGCATCAGGATTTTAATCATACCGATTGCTTCCTGAGTCTCATAACTACTCAGGCAAGAACGGTAATTTTCAGGTATTATTAATTTTCCCATTTCTGCCCCATCCTTTTCTTAATAAATTTCCGGTCATTATTCAGCCGCAAGTTTTCCGGCTGCACCCAATAATGACAAGCATAGACAAATATCGGCTTTTACTGTCGGGATTCTCCCAGCTCAGCGCCTCTTTCCAGTGCGTCATCAATATGCGCACAGAAGTTTTCAGCACCGACCTTATCATAAAGTCCCGACTTCTTCATCGCTGACATCGGCTGTTCATTCACATGAGAAAAGATCAGCGTCACATTCTTCTTCTGACATTTCTCCCAAAGCAGTTCCAGTGCATGCATCGCTGTTGCATCAACAGCATTCACGCTTCGCATACGCAAAATCAGACAATTATTGAAATCTTTCGCATGAATCTCAGCAATCTTATCGGCAGCACCGAAGAATAATGGACCACTTAACTCATAAACACGAATATTTTTGGCTACATCCCTCAAGTTAATACTGTCAGGATCATCGTCATCACTTTCAACATATTTCCATCCTTCAACAGCCGTCTCCTCACTCATGCGCTTCATAAACAGCATTGCAGCAAGTACCACATTAACCTCAATGGCAACAACAAGATCAAATACAACTGTCAGACCAAAAGTCAATACAAGCACTATTATATCACTCTTTGGTGCTGTTTTCAGCAAATATACAAATTTACGCCAACCGCTCATATTATAGGCTACCATAAACAAAATCGCTGCAATCGTCGGCATCGGAATCAGTGCCGCATAAGGCATCAGCACAACAAGAATCAACAGAAGTACAACTGCATGAACCATACCTGCAATCGGTGTACGTCCGCCATTCTTGATATTGGCTGCTGTACGGGCAATGGCACCTGTGGCAGGGATACCGCCAAATAATGCAGAAACGATATTGCCCGCGCCCTGGGCTACCAGTTCTGTATTGGAACGATGCTTTGAATTAATCATACCATCTGCAACGACACATGACAATAAGGATTCGATCGCAGCCAGGATGGCAATGGTAAATGCATCCGGAAGCAGTTTCTGTACCATATCAAAATTAAACACCGGTACCGTCAGTGCTGGCAGCGCATTGGAAATTGTATATAAATCACCGATTGTATTCACCGGCATATGTAAACCTTTCACCATGGCAATACCGGCGATAACTGCCAGAAGTGACGGCGGAATCGTCTCATTGATCATCGGCCAGACAATCAGAATCGCCAGACATACCGCACCAACGATGACTGCCTGCACATTAATGGTGCTGATAAAACGAATATCCCCCACTAATTTGTCCATTGTCTCAATCAGCGGTTCTTCCGAAACAACTGTCAGACCAAGAAAATCTTTAATCTGCCCAATAAAAATCGTAACGGCAATACCGGCTGTAAAACCTGTCGTGATCGTATATGGAATATATTTGATCAGGCTTCCCATTCGACAGACACCCATAATGATCAGGATAATACCGGCCATCACCGTTGCCAGTGCCAGTCCTTCTATACCATTTTCCGCGGCTATACCGGCAACAATTGTCGCAAATGCGGCTGTCGGTCCTGCAATCTGCACACGGCTTCCGCCAAGAAATGAAATAACAAATCCGGCTGTAATTGCCGTATAAATACCGCGCTCAGGCGTCACCCCTGAAGCCAGGGCCAGGGCAATCGACAACGGCAGTGCAATGATTGCCACAATAATGCCGGCCACAATATCTTTGACCAGCTGTTCTTTTGTGTAGCCCTTCATCACGGACCACAACATTGGTTTTAATTTTTCCATTAAATTCTTTCCTCTCTCTATCTACATCCGTTTTTACACGCAAAGCATGTTTATTATACGCTTAGAATCTGGAAAAATCTACACAAAATCATAAAAAAACTGCTACACCTTTTATCCAGTATAGCAGTTTAAAGTCTTTATTTTCCTGGGGTTCCTATTTATTCGCCAGATATTCCTCCACAGCATACGCCGCATTGGCGCCATCCGCAGTGGCTGTCACAATCTGACGCAATACCTTCTTCCTGATATCTCCCACTGCAAACACTCCCGGAAGATTGGTTTTTGTAGACTCGTCTGCAATAATGTAACCATTCTCATCCAACACAACCTGATTTTCAATCATTCGTGTCTCAGGCTCCCTGCCCACACTGACAAAAATACCATCACAAACAATTTCCTGTTTCTCACCGGTTGCCGCATTCTTTAAACGCACACCTGTTATCTGCACATGATTTCTTCCTCCACTGAAACGCCGTCCCTGCCGACCATCATGACCATCATCCGCCACTATACTTTCAATAACACTCTCAACCATCTGATTCCACTGAAATTCAACATTTTCTGCCTGCATCAAGGGCTGATGATAAATTTTGGTTGCCCGCAGCTCATCTCTCCGATGAACAAGAATAACTTTTTTACAGATTCTGGACAAAAGCAGTGCATCCGCAGCCGCGCTGTTGCCGCCGCCCACAACAACCACTGTTTTATCTTTATAAAACATGCCGTCACAGGCAGCACAATAATGCAGGCCATGACCGACCAATCGCGCTTCGTCCGGAATACCCAGTTTTCTCGGATGAGCCCCCATAGCCAGAATCACTGTTTTTGCCTCAAAAATTCCTTCATTGGTATGCACCGTCTTTACAGGCCCCTGCAAATGAACGCCATCCACTTCAACGATTTCTGTTTTTGCCCCAAAGCGCTCTGCCCCCTGCTGCATTTTTTCTCCCAGCGTGAAACCATCAATGCCAGCCTCAAAACCGGGATAATTATCAATCTGTGTTGTCAGGGCCATCTGTCCGCCCGCTGATAGCTTCTCAAGTACCAGTGTATCCAGACCAGCTCTGGCGGCATACAGTGCTGCCGTATAACCGCCCGGACCGCCGCCGATAATAATCACATCATATAAATGTCTCATTCCGTTCCTCCATTCTATACCGCACTATCCGATGATTTCTAAATACATTTTCCGAATTTCTGTCATATCATAATATTTTGCTCATATTCCGACCTCAGCTGTTCTTTCGTATAAAGTCCTCGACTGCCGCCTTCGAACCCGGCCCCACAATAGAATCTACAGCTTGTCCGTTTTTGTAAAGCACCAGTGTCGGCACAACTTCAATCCGTTCCTGTCTTGCCAATTCCTGCTCATTATCAATATTCACTGAGCCAACTGTCAGGATATCTTTATATTCCTCTGCAATCTTCTCCATAGCCGGTGCCAGCCTTCTGCAGTACACGCACCATGGTGCACTAAATTCCACTAAAACTGTTTTGCCTTCCGCAACATATTCATCCAAAGTTCTTTTATTAAATTCTCTCATCCTCTATCAAATCTCCTTTTCTTATCGTTCATGTCTTATCTGTTTCTTATGTCTGTAGTATACCCTTTTATCGGAAATCCTTCCGTGACTTTGTCACCAAAGTTCATTGACTTCCATCACAAATTTCTTTATACTGAAAACAACTTTTGCTATGTATTCAGGGAAGTCATCTATCTCTTGATGAAGCTGACAATTTGTCAGCTCCCCAAAAACTAGGAGGATATATTTTGATTTCAAAAGAAAAAGATTTTCAGGAGTTTTTTCCCGTTTGGAATAAATTAACTGCCGGACAGCAGGAACAGCTTGAACACGCTGTCCGTTATGAACATGCCAAAAAAGGAACCATCATTCACAATGGTTCCCTTGACTGTGTTGGCGTTCTGCTCATTCATTCCGGCCAGCTGCGCGCCTATATGATATCTGAGGAAGGCAGGGAAATCACACTTTTCCGCCTGTTTGAAAGAGATCTGTGTCTGTTCTCCGCCTCCTGCATGATGCCGAATATCCAGTTCGACACCATCATCGAAGCCGAAAAAGATACAGATTTCTGGCTGATCCCGCCTAATGTCTATAAATCCGTCATGGAAGCGTCCGCTGCTCTGGCCAATTATACAAATGAAATTCTCAGCAGCCGTTTTTCTGATGTCATGTGGCTGATGGAACAGATCATATGGAAAAGCTTTGATAAGCGGCTGGCTGAATTCCTAATTCAAGAAAGCGACATTGAAAAAACCAACCACCTGAAAATCACCCATGAAAAAATTGCCAATCACATGGGAACGGCCAGAGAAGTAGTCACCCGTATGCTTCGCTACTTTCAAAATGAAGGTTGGATCCGACTATCCCGCGGCACCATCGAACTCATCCATCCGGAAAAATTAACTGCACTTACTGAGAATTAATAGTTCCATATCAGGTCATCGATTTCATCCCTGTCAGGAATCGAAGCCTGTGCCCCATGGCGTGTAACAACAATCGATGCCACACCGTTGGCCATGCGAATGGCCTGTATCATTCCCATTTCCTGTGCCAGTCCATTAACCATTGCAGCAGTAAATGCAGCTCCGGCCGCCGTTGTATCCACAGGTACAACCGGCTTTGCCTCAAAGAAAAGCTTCTCATTGCCATCGGCCAGCATGGCACCTCTTGCTCCAAGGGTAACCACAACCTTAGAAACACCTTTTTCAAGCAGTGCATCTGCTGCCGCCTTGATCTCTTCATCTGTTTCTGTCGGCATACCTGTCAGTATACTCAATTCTTTCTCATTCGGTTTCATAATATCAATTAAAGGAAATAACTCATCCGGCAGATCCGCTCTGGCCGGTGATGGATCGAGAATCATGCATTTATCTGCCTTTTTGGCCATTCTGGCCAGTTCAAGTACCGTGTCGATTGGCGTCTCCAACTGTGTCATAATAAAATCGCTCCATTCCACAGACGCCTTTTGTTTGCGAAGCAGATCCGGTGTCAGGCATGCATTGGCTCCGGAAATAACAATAATACTGTTGTCGCCCTTCTTGTCCACATCTATGATCGCCATACCCGTCGGTGCCTCCGGCATACGATTAATTGCCGTTGTGTCCACACCTGCCTGGGCTAAATTCTCCGTCAAAATCATGCCATTATTATCCCATCCGACACAGCCAATGATTCGCACATCGCCGCCCAACTTGCCAACTGCATAAGCCTGATTGGCCCCTTTGCCACCCGGATGATAAGTAATGCCATCGCCGATGATCGTCTCTCCCGGCACCGGATGATGATCCACTGAAAGCACCATATCCATATTCAAGCTCCCCACAACAAGAATTTTCTTCATATCCCCTTTTCCTTTCCTTCCCACTGTCGCCTTTTCATCAGCATATCAGAACCAGTCTTTTTGCCATCTCAATTTACAAGCGGAACTTCGCTTAAGCGTTCATACTATTGTTGTACCACATTTTGAGAGTAACTACAACCTAACTTTTCTTACAGCATTCGTT
>ERZ809074.2914-NODE-2914-length-17424-cov-52.429155_pt1 | contig 17424 bp, 18 predicted proteins | sample MGYA00520795_ERZ809074 | MGnify/ENA primary metagenome ERZ809074 (study PRJEB31570, sample SAMEA3212989) | Homo sapiens | biome: human-gut; feature: human gut; material: fecal | place: Sweden | collected 2011 ...
GCGGACGCCGTTGCTTTTGTCGGGTGTGAGAGATAGTCCTCGTACTCCATCAGCTCTTTTGCGTCAGGAAAATCCTTCACCAGCTTTGCGATGAGCTGCGTCTGCTTGTTGGTGGGTGGACGGTCATCGGGGATGATCTCCACCCGCTCCCGCGTCGCGATGTACTTGAGATACCCACCGGCGCATTGCTCGCCGCCGCACTTGATGTACGGGCTTTTGACGATCAGCCTTGCCGAGCTGAAGCGGTTCATCCGCCCCGGTGTGGAGTTCAAGACCGTCAGCCACGCCAATCACGCGGATATGGTGGGGCTGACCCGTGTGGTGACCACGGTGCAGACGGTGGGCTTCTATTCCAAGATCAAGGGCCAGCCGGAGCATCCCTTCTCCACCTGCAACCACGGCAAGGGCTTCTAGACAGTCATGAAATAATAGCGGAGGAACGTCGCGAAACATTCCGCAACACTGCGTATCGGCAATCATAGATGACTTTGCACGGCTCGTCCAGCAGCAATTTGAGTTGAATCCGTTTACCAATGTTCTGTTTCTGTTCTGCGGACGACGGCGAGACTGTATCAAGGGTTTGTGCCGGGAAAAGGATGGCTTTATCCTGCTGTACAGATGGCTGGAACAAAGCGTATCAATGGTCGCGCTTAGGATCCGAGGTAAAGACGTTAACCTCGCAGCAGTACCTCCGACTCATGGATGGACTACAAATCGAGCAGCCGAAAGCCCACCGCCCGGTGACAGGATCGGGCGCAGTCTGAGCAAAGAAGACTATCCGGAAGCCATTGAAAATGCTGGCTTTTCGCTCTGTTTTGTGGTATGGTTTTCTCACGCAAAACAGAGAAATGCAAGATTAAAGCCGATGATACAGGAGGAAAGCGAATGAGCAATATTATTCAAATCAATAATCTTAACAAAAGTTTTGAAAGTGTAAACGCTGTTCAGAATTTGAGCTTTCGTGTAAAAAAAGGAGAGCTGTTCGCTTTTCTTGGTATCAACGGGGCAGGAAAGTCAACTACAATCAATATTATGTGTGGACAACTATCGAAAGACAGTGGAAGCGTTTTTATTGATGAACACGATTTAGATAAGGATATGGACTATATTAAGCGTGAACTGGGCGTAGTTTTTCAATCATCTGTCTTAGATTCCGCCCTTTCTGTTTATGATAATTTGGAAAGCCGTGCCGCTTTATATGGCATTACTGGAATGGAGTTTAAGAAACGGCTTGCGGAACTTGCGAAAATATTAGATTTTGAAAATTTATTGAAACGCACCGTTGGCAAATTATCAGGAGGCCAACGCCGAAGAATTGACATTGCAAGGGCTTTGTTTCATAAACCTAAAATCCTAATTCTTGATGAGCCAACAACAGGGCTTGATCCACAGACACGCCGACTTATTTGGAGTGTTGTATCAAGTTTCCGCAAAGATGAAAATATGACTGTATTTTTAACTACGCATTATATGGAAGAAGCTGCGGAAGCTGATTATGTTGTAATCATTGATGATGGGAAAATATCCGCAGAGGGTACTCCGCTTGAGTTAAAAAACACTTATACTGGGGATTACATCACAATTTATGATGTAGATGAAAAGGATATTAAAGCACTTGATCTGGAATATGAGCGAATTCGAAACGGTTATCGCATTTCTGTACCAAATACAAAGGCTGCAACTGGATTGATTATTCGTAATCCGCAGTTGTTTAATGATTACGAAATAACAAAAGGAAAAATGGACGATGTTTTTCTTGCTGTTACGGGCAAAACATTGGTGGGAGGTGAAAAATGAGTATGGCTTTCATTCTTATCAAAAGAAATATCAAATTGTTTTTCAAAGATAAGGGAATGTTCTTTACTTCTTTGATAACGCCTGCTATATTGCTTGTACTTTATGTGACTTTTCTTGGGAATGTGTATCGGGATAGTTTTACATCTAATTTACCTAATTCATTAAAACTATCAGAAAGCATAATAGAGGGACTGGTAGGCGGTCAACTTATCTCATCTATTCTTGCTGTTTCGTGTGTAACGGTTGCTTTTTGTTCTAATTTTTTAATGGTGCAAGATAAAGCAAATGGTACGATAAGAGATTTAAGAATATCTCCTGTAAAGTCAGCTACACTTTCGTTGAGTTATTATGTTGCAACGTTGCTTTCAACACTTATTATTTGCTTTGCTGCAACGGGTATCTGTCTTACTTATGTAGCTATTGTCGGTTGGTATATGTCGCTCGCAGATATATTCTTTTTGTTTCTTGATATTTTACTCCTTGTTTTGTTTGGAACGGCATTATCTTCGATTATTAATTTTTTCTTATCAACACAAGGACAAATTTCAGCGGTAGGCACAATCATCAGTGCGGGATATGGTTTCATTTGTGGTGCATATATGCCTATTTCTTCATTTGGAGAAGGGCTGCAAAAAATAATCTCATTTTTGCCGGGTACTTATGGTACATCACTTATCCGAAATCATACAATGCAAGGGGCGCTTGCCGAAATGCAAAATCAAGGTATTCCAACAGAGGTTATTGAAAAACTAAAAGATTCCCTTGATTGCAATCTTTATTTTTTCGGAAGTCATGTAAATATCGGAACGATGTATATAATACTTAGTATCACTATTTTTGTATTGATTGGAATTTATGTCCTGTTAAATAAATCAAAAAAATACAACAATTAATTTAGTGGTTGGAAATGCTATCTTTACCGCCGCTATGGGCGCAGGCTAGCCCTGAAACCGCAAGGCTTAATAGTGACAAGTAACTATTTTGTCGCAGAGAACGGTGTGACCCGAAGGTCACGCCGTTTTTCTGCGTTCATAGGTTGTTTGTGTGATGATAGGCTCGGAAATAACGGGAGTGGAGGTCCCGTGGTCCCGTCAAGATTTATGCGCAAATTTAGATAATGTACAATAACTTGCGCAAATTGAAAAGAGCATAAAAGAAGACATAGCTTGCAGGCTCTGGTAGAATGAAGTTACCACACAAACATTCGAAAGGAGACAGCAAACTATGTCCGAGAAAATTGTACAGCTGAATGAGGAAATTATCAAGGGGCAGCTCAAAGAATTAGTTCGAGGAAGTGTAGAAGAGACGCTGAACGAGCTGCTGGAAAAGGAGGCGGAGTCGCTGACGCAGGCGGCCCGCTACGAGCGCAGCGAGGCCCGTCAGGGCTACCGCAGCGGCCACTATGACCGCAACCTTACCACCACCTCCGGCGACGTCACGCTCCATATGCCCCGGCTCAAGGGCGTATCCTTCGAGACTGCCATCATCGAGCGGTATCGCCGCCGGGAGAGCAGCGTGGAGGAAGCCCTCATCGAGATGTATCTGGCGGGCGTCTCCGTGCGCCGGGTGGAGGACATCACGGAGGCACTGTGGGGCAGCATTGCTCCCGCCCGGTGGCTCTGACCCACACGGGGAAATGCGCGGAGAGGGTCTTGTCTGTGATATCGAGGTCCCTCCACCGCAGCGCCGTGATCTCCCCTCATGCACAGTCCCGTGACCAATTCCAGGTGGGACATCGGCAGCAGGACCGTTTGTTTTCGCCTCTTGAAGCTGCTGGACTTCCGCGCCCGTTTCTGTTATGATCGAATACGGTGGGTCTTGCGCAGGCGGCGTCCGATTTATACAACATACGATACTGTGAAACGACGACGTTTCACCATAGGAGGCGAAAACGTGGTTTTTATTGTCATTTTATCCTCGATACTTTTGGCTGTCTGCACCTCGCTCAAGCCGATCTATCTCCAGAACGCCATCGATGCGGTGGAGGCGGGTACAGGCGACGCACGCGCTATGTTCATCTGCTATCTCGTCAGCATTCTGGGCATCCTCCTGTTTGAGACGGCGCGGCAGCTCAGCACGGGCAAATACAGAAACGGCAAGCTGTTCGGCCTCAAAAAGCAGGTCATGGCGCACATCATCCATATGCCGCCCCGGAAATTTCAGGAGGAGCAGGGGCAGAACTATGTCACCACGCTGAACAATGAGATCGAGATGCTGGTGGACAGCTTCTATGTCACGCGCCTGGAGCTGGCGTACAGCATTCTGGTGTTGATCGCCTGCGTGGTCGCGCTGCTGTACATCAACGGCTATCTGGCCATGATCATCATCGTTTCCACCATATGTCCCATCGTCGCCTCGGCCGTGCAGGGGCAGGCGCTGGAAAAGCGGACAAACCTCTATACGATGGCGCTGGAAAAACTCAACGTCATGATCGGCAACCTGATCCACGGGTATCCGACCATCAAGGTCAACCACGTCGAGCGGGAATACCTGCAAACGCTGGAGCAGGATGATGAAAAGGCCGCCCACGCGGAATTTGCCAAATCCAAGACGAAGGTCCGGGTCAACATGATCATCGGCCTGCTGTCCTACGCCGGCGAGGCGGTGATGGTGGGCTTCAGCATCTACGAGATCGCCAAGGGGCGGTTGTCCGTGGGCGCACTGGTGGGTGCGCTGCAATTATCCGAAATGCTCGTCATCCCCACCAACAGCATCTCCTACCAGCTGTCGGAGATGCGGAGCGTGGCCAGCATTCGCCAGAAGATCAGCCGCCTGCTGTCCGTCCCCGAGAGCGAGACACCCCCGGCGGCCATCCCGGCTGTTGCACACATCGACCTCAACGACGTGTCCTTCCGGCACGATGAAAAGGTCATCCTGTCCCACGCAAGCTATCGGTTCGAGGCGGGAAAGAAGTATCTGGTCCTGGGCGAAAACGGCAGCGGCAAGAGCACCCTTTTCAAGCTGCTGACCGGCCTTGAAAGCCAGTATGAGGGGTGCATCTCTGTCAACGGAACGGACATCCGCCAGCTGTGGCCCGCTCTGTATGACCGGATCGGCGTCGTATTACAGGATGCGTTTCTGTTTGACGACACCCTCCTTCAGAACATCACGCTGTACCGCCCGGAATTGCGGGAGCGCGTAGAGCCTGTGCTGCGTTCTCTGGGCATGGACGCCTTCCTTGCATCCCACGATCTGGAGCAGACCTTCCAGAACACCAAGGGCAATCTCTCCGGCGGCGAACGGCAAAAGCTGGCGCTGGCGCGGGTGCTGATCGAGAACAAGTCCGTCATTTTCCTGGACGAGGCCACCGCCAACATGGATAAGGACAGCAGCCAGAAAATTCTGTCGCAGCTGCTCCGAACCGCCGGTCTGACCGTGATCAGCATTGAGCATAAGGTGAGCCCGGAGCTGCTTCCGCTGTACGACCAGATCCTGGAGCTGAAGGACACACATCTGGTGGAGAGCGTATAATACTGCCTGTCAGGAAAACCGGCGGGATCCAAAATCGGGATCCCGCCGGTTTTTTTGCGGAGTCTCCTCCGGTGCCTTTTCAACCGGGAATGGTGCGATAAGGGTTTCCTCTCTCTTCGGAACAACATATGAAGAAAAACACGCTTCGATGGGAATCGGTCGGTGCGTGTTTTCAAAAAAACATAAAGCCTATTGACAAAGTATGTTTTATGCGCTACACTACAACATACAAAACAGGTGGGTATAAGGCGGCCGTCCGATACCGGCAAGCGGCATCTGCCCACACCGCTTTTGCAGAGCAAAATACCGCCTCCGTCGTCCGCTTTTGCGGATGCCGGAGCTTCAGGAGGTTATGTATGAGGATCTATCTGGATAATGGCGCCACAACAAAAATGAGCCAAGCGGCTATCCATGCCATGCTGCCGTACATGGATACCATTTATGGAAACCCCTCCAGCCTGCATTCGGCCGGTCAGGCCGCTGCGGAGGCGTTGGCGGACGCACGGCAGCGCATTGCAAACCGTCTCGGCTGCTCGGCAGCGGAGATCACCTTCACCTCCGGCGGCAGCGAGGCCGACAATCAGGCCATTCTCTCCGCCGCACGGCTGGGCGCACGAAAAGGGAAACGGCATATCATCTCCACGGCCTTCGAGCATCACGCCGTCCTGCACACCCTGAACAAGCTGGAGAAGGAGGGCTTTACCATCACCCTTCTGGACGTTCACGAAAACGGGATCGTTCTTCCCGAGCAGGTGCGTGACGCAATTCGGGAGGATACCTGCCTTGTCACCGTGATGTATGCCAACAACGAGATCGGAAGCATCCAGCCCATCCGTGAGATCGGTGCGGTCTGCCGCGAAAAGGGTGTACTCTTCCACACGGACGCGGTACAGGCGGCAGGCCATCTGCCCATCCATGTGCAGGAGCAGAACATCGATATGCTCTCCCTGTCGGCCCACAAATTTCACGGCCCGAAGGGGATCGGCGTGCTGTATGCGCGAAAGGGGATCTTGCTGACGCCGCTGATCGAGGGCGGCGCGCAGGAGCGCGGCAAACGCGCGGGTACGGAGAATGTGCCGGCCATTATGGGAATGGCGGCGGCGCTGGATGAGGCGTGCGCGCATCTTGACGAAAACGCCGCCAAGCTGACTGCGCTGCGGGACAAGCTGATCGCCGGCTTGTCCGAGATCCCCCACTCCATCCTCAACGGAGATGCCGTGCATCGGCTCCCCGGCAATGTGAACTTCTGCTTTGAGGGTATCGAAGGGGAGTCCCTTCTGCTGCTTCTGGACGATAAAGGTATCTGTGCCTCCTCCGGCTCCGCCTGCACCTCCGGCTCTCTGGATCCCAGTCATGTGCTGCTGGCCATCGGCCGGGTACACGATATTGCCCACGGCTCCCTTCGCCTGACGCTTTCAGAGGAAATTACCGCCGAGGATGTCGCATATACCATTCAAGCAGTAAAAGAGGTCGTTGCCTATCTGCGCGGGATGTCTCCCATCTGGCGCGAGCTGGTCAATGGCCAAAGAGAATTTATCATTCAGTGAGGTGTTCTTATGGCTTTGTACAGTGAAAAAGTAATGGATCATTTCCGCAATCCAAGAAATGTCGGCGTTATCGAAGATGCCGACGGGATCGGCGAGGTCGGAAACGCCAAGTGCGGCGATATTATGAAGATCTACCTGAAGATCAAGGACGATGTTATTGAGGATGCGAAATTCGAGACCTTCGGCTGCGGCTCTGCCATCGCCTCCAGCTCTATGGCGACGGAGTTGATCAAGGGCAAGCCGGTTTCTCAGGCGATGGCTCTGACAAACAAGGCGGTGGTGGAGGCGCTGGACGGGCTGCCCGCCCACAAGGTACACTGCTCCGTTCTGGCGGAGGAGGCCATCAAAAAGGCTTTGCAGGACTACTACGAGCGTAACGGGATCGCATATGACCTTCAGCAGTTTCCAGATTGCGAGAGCTGCACCCATTGCACCGCCGAAAAATGACCCACACCCGCGCCGCCGGCGGCGGACTGATACGGTTTTTCCCCCTACCGGCTCTGAACACGCCGGGTCACGCGATATAGTTTGCAGGATTATACATCCCCCCTATCCGGCATAAGCGGCGTAAAAGCAGCCATCCGGCGGGAGCGTACAGGCTCCCGCCGGATGGCCGTTTTGGATGATTTTATTTATTGTGCCGGCTCGGGCTGCCGCAAAAACAGCACGCCCAGCGTGCCGGGGCCACAGTGGGAGGACACGGTGCAGCCCGCCTGGGTGATAAAGACCTCCTTGAAGGGCGCCAGCTCCTGCACCAGCGCCGTCAGCTCCTGCAACGTCTCCTCCGACACCTCGCCGGAGTGGGTGATGAACGCCCAGTCCTCCACCACCGACTTGCCCGCCAGACGCTCGGTGACATACTGGCGGTACACCTTCTCCATGGCGCCCCGGTACTTCTTGCAGACCACCAGCTTGCCGTCCCGTATCTCAAGGCTGGGCTTCAGCTTCAGCATATTGGCGCCCAGCGCCGTCACGCCGCTGCACCGGCCGCCCTTCCACATATACTCCAGTGTGTCCAGCACAAAGCTGGTGTCGCTGAGGGGCGCCAGACGGCGCAGCTCTCCGGCGATATCCGCCGCCGCCATGCCCTGATCCCGGAGCTTGGCGCCCTGCAGCGCCAGCAGGCCGCCGCCGGTGGAGAGCTGGCGGCTGTCCACCACATGGATCTCGCCCAGCTCCGCCAGCTCCTGCGCCGCCAGCAGGGCGTTCTGGCAGGTGCAGGACAGCTCCGAGCTGATGTCGATGTGGACGATGTCGTACCCCTCCTCCAGAATGGGGGCGAAGAACCGCCGGAAATCCTCCGGGCTTACCGCCGTGGTCTTGGGCAGGGTGCCGTCCTTGCGGTAGCCGGCATAGAGATCCGCCGCGGTATAGCTCCCGTCGTCGGGGAAGGTCTGCTCGCCGCTGCGGATGGTCAGCGGCACGGTGCGGATCTGAAACCGCGCCAGAAGCTGGGGCGTCAGGTCGCAGGTGCTGTCATATGTGATGCAAACAGGTCTGTGCATATGTCTATCCTCCTATGATTTTCCGATCATAGCCGCAGTATACCGGAGAAACCTCAAGCCAACCTCTAAAAAGTCTCGATTTTTGCGGCTATCTGTGATAAAATCATCAAAAACGCAAAGGAGGAGCGGTATGTTCCGGATCTTAGTGGCCGAGGATGACGCGAGCGCCCGGCTTTTGATGTGCGAGGTACTGCGCCGCGCCGGATACGAGCCGTGTCCTGCACGGGACGGCGTGGAGGCGCTGGAGGTGATGGAGCACTACCAGTGCGATCTGGCGGTGGTGGATATCACCATGCCCCGGATGGACGGCATCGCCTTCACCCAGACGCTGCGGGAGGGAAACTGCGACCTGCCGGTGCTGATGGTGACGGCGCGGGTGACCCAGGAGGACAAGCGCCGGGGCTTCCGGGCGGGGACAGACGACTACATGGTCAAGCCCGTGGATGAGGAGGAGATGCTCTGGCGCATCGAGGCGCTGCTGCGGCGGTATTGCAGCCGGGCGGAGCGGCGGCTGACGGTGGGGTCTACGGTGCTGGATCGCAGCGCCCTGCAGGTCATCACCCCGCAGAACACATGGCAGCTCACCGCCAAGGAGTTTTTACTGCTGTACAAGCTGCTGTCCTACCCCCGGACGCTTTTCACCAAGCGCCAGCTGATCGACGACATCTGGGATCTGGACAGCGATGTGGACGAGCACACTGTGGAGGTCTACATCTCCCGGCTGCGGGACAAGTTCCGGGACAACCCGGACTTCGAGCTGCGGACCATCCGGGGCTTTGGCTACATGGGGATGCCCCGGGAGGATGAGAATGCGCAGAAATAAGGTGAAAAAGGAAAATCCCCCCGCCCGGCTGCTGGGTACGATGATCCTGCTGGTGCTGGGGCTGGTGGTGGCGTACGCCACGCTGGCGCTGGGCATCCTCTTTCTGGTGCGGCGGCTGGTGCATCTGGAGGACAAGAGCTATACGCTGCTGTGGCCCATCCTCATCCTGTCGGTAAGCGCCATTCTGGGCATTCTGCTGGCCATCTTCATTTTCCGCGGGTATCTGGCGCCCCTGTCCCGGCTGATGAAGGCCACAAAGGCGGTGGCGGCAGGGGATTACTCCGTGCGTGTGGAGCTGCGGGGCGCCCGGGGCGAGGTGGCGGCGTACATCCATAGCTTCAACAAAATGGCGGAGGAGCTGGCCAGCGTGGAGCTGCTGCGGTCGGACTTCGTGAACACCTTTTCCCATGAGTTCAAAACACCCCTCATCTCCATCCGGGGCTTTGCCAAGCTGCTGCAAAGCCCTGACCTGACGCCGGAGCAGCGGCAGACCTATACGGACACCATTGTCCAGCAGTCTGAGCGGCTGGCCGCCATGAGCACCAACATTCTGGAGCTGACCCAGTATGAAAACACCGAGATCGTATCCGGCAAGACCCTGTACAGTCTGGACGAGCAGCTTCGCCGGTGCGTCCGGCAGCAGGAGCGGGACTGGCTGAAAAAGGGTCTGACGGTGGAGGGCGATCTCGACCGGGTGGACTACTACGGCAACGAGGAGCTACTGGAGCACATCTGGTCCAACCTGCTCTCCAACGCCATCCGCTTTACCCCCTCCGGCGGGCAGATCACCGTGGTGCTGCGGCAGGGTGAGGGCGAGGTCGCCGTGTCCGTGTCCGATACCGGCGTGGGCATGGATGAGGAGACCCAGCGGCACATTTTCGATAAGTTCTACCGGGCCGAAACCTGTCCGGACAGCCGCGGCAACGGTCTGGGACTGTCCATCGTACACCGGGTGGTAAAGCTGTGCGGCGGACAGGTGGCGGTGTTCTCCCAGCCGGGAAAAGGCTCCACCTTTACGGTGACGCTGCCGGCGGCGCAGTGAATCCCCGTCCCTCCCTCTTGCATAAATCCCGCGGAGGGTTTACAATGTACCCACCGTTATTCTCAAGAAAGAACCACAAGGAGGAAGCTATCATGATACAGGTCAATGCCATGGGGGACGCCTGCCCGATCCCCGTTGTGAAAACACTGCAAGCCTTGAAGGAGCTGCACGGCGCCGGCACGGTGCAGACGCTGGTGGACAACAAGGTGGCCGTGGAGAATCTGACCCGGCTGGCAGAGAGCAAGGGCTGCACCATCGAGACGGCGCAGCTGGGCGAAAAGGAGTACCGCGTGACCATCACCGTGGGCGAGGGCGCGGAGCTTCCGGAGACGGTGGATACCACCTGCGCCGTCCCCGCCGCCGCGGACAACACGGTGGTGGCGGTGTCCGCCGACCACATGGGCGAGGGCGATGAGGTGCTGGGTAAGATCTTGCTGAAGGGCTTTCTGTTCGCCCTGACCCAGCAGGAGACGCTGCCCAAGACCGTGCTGTTCTACAACGGCGGCGCCGCCGTGACCTGCGAGGGCTCCGCCTCGCTGGAGGATCTGCAAAAGCTGGAATCGCTGGGCGTGGAGATCCTCACCTGCGGCACCTGTCTGAACCACTACGGCCTCACTGAGCAGCTGCGGGTAGGCGGCGTGACCAATATGTACGTCATCGTGGAAAAGCAGATGCAGGCCATGAAGGTCGTCCGGCCTTGACGCGGCAGAAAAAGCCCGCGCTTGTCGTCACCTTTGACACCACCTCCCAGGCCATGGCGGCGGAGGCGCTGTTCCAAGCCGTCGGACTGCCGGGGCGGATGATCCCCATCCCCTCCCAGATCACGGCGGGGTGCGGTCTTGCGTGGAAGGCACTGCCGGAGGAACGGGACGCCCTCTGCGCCGCGCTGGACGAGGCAGGTATCGCCCACGGCGGCTGTTTTGTATTGGAGATGTATTGATGGAAAAGCTCATCTATCTGGATAACGCCGCCACCACGCTGCACAAGCCTCCGCAGGTGGCGCAGGCGGTGGCGCAGGCCATCCTGACGGCGGGCAACGCCGCACGGGGCGCCCACGGCGCGTCCATGCAGGCGTCCCGCACGGTGTTTGAGACACGGCGAAAGCTGGCGCAGCTGCTGGGCTGTCCCCGCCCGGAGCAGGTGGTGTTCACCGCCAACTCCACCATGGCGCTGAATATTGCCATACAGGGTCTTCTCTCCCCGGCGGATCACGCCATCTCCACCGATCTGGAGCACAACTCTGTCCTCCGCCCCCTGTACGCGCTGGAGGCGCAGGGCATGGGACTGTCCTTCGTCCGGGCTGACCGGCAAGGGCGCATCCGCTGCGAGGACTTTGCGCCGCTGTTCCGCCCCAATACCAGAGCCGTGGTCTGCACCCATGCCTCCAACCTGACGGGAGATATGCTGGACATAGCGCGCATCGCAGAGATCGCCCATGCCCACGGCGCGCTGCTGATTTTAGACGCCTCCCAGACGGCGGGCGCGATACCCATCGTCATGACCGCGCTGGGGGTGGACGTATTGTGCTTCACCGGTCACAAGGGGCTCATGGGGCCGCAGGGTACCGGCGGGCTGTGCATCCGTCCCGGCGTGGACATCCGCCCCCTGCTGCGGGGCGGCAGCGGCGTCCACTCCTTTGACCGGGAGCAGCCGCAGGACTATCCCACCCGTCTGGAGGCCGGCACGCTGAACAGCCACGGTATCGCCGGGCTGGACGCGGCGGCGGACTACCTGCTGACGCAGGGCGTGGAGACGGTGGAGCAGACGGAGCACGCCCTGATGCAGCGGTTCTACGAGGGGGTGCGGGGTATCGACGGCATCACGGTCTACGGCGATTTTTCCCTGCCCCGCCGGGCTGCCATCGTGGCACTGAACCTCCGGGACTGGGACTCCGCCGAGGTGTCGGACGCACTGTACACCGACTACGGCATCGCCACCCGCCCCGGCGCACACTGCGCGCCCCGGCTCCATCAGGCGCTGGGTACGGCGGCGCAGGGCGCGGTGCGCTTCAGCTTCTCCTCCTTCAACACGGAGGCGGAGGTGGACGCCGCTATCCGCGCCGTCCGGGAGCTGGCAGGCGCAGTCTGAATACGTACAAAATAAACGCATCCCCCGGCTGCGCCGGGGGATGCGTTTATTATGTCGGCGTTCCCTGTTCCGTTATCACGGCGGGGATAAGAACGTCGTGCGCCTCCCACGGGATGCCCGACCGCAAAAGGGCCTGACGGCACAGCAGCAGCGTTTCGCCTGCGTACCTCACCAGAAATCGGTCGTAGTACCCGCCGCCCCGGCCCAGCCGCCGTCCATCGGGAGATGCGCCGGCGCAGGGAACGACAGCGAGATCGATATCCGCCGGTGCAACGAGGGGCGCTTCCGCCGGCGGCTCCAAAATGCGGTATGCGCCGGGGCGCAGAACGGACAAGTCCGTCACCTCCCGGCACTCCATGATGCCGGGGGCGGTACACAGCGGTACGCACAGGCGCTTGCCGTCCGCCAGCACCCGCCTGAGCAGCGGCAGCGTGTCGATCTCATCACCGCGTCCCACAAAGGCGAACACCATCCGGGCGCGGTGATACACTGTCGTGTTCACCACATGATGCAGGATGGCCGCGTCGGAGGCGCTTTTTTCCGCCGGAGTCAGCGCCCGCTCCGCCTTCGCCAGCTCCCGGCGCAGTATGTCCTTTTGCCGCTGTATCGTATCCAAGCTGCTCCCTCCCGGCGTTTTTTTACAGGGCGTAGAACAGCTCCGCCATCTGGGCGGTCACGTCCTCCGTATAGCTGCACAGCGTCACGCAGTAAATGTAGTTCCCCTGCCGAAGGCAGACGATCAGCTCATACACGGGGATATCCTGTATCGTGGCGGTCAGCGCGATAGCGGGGCGCTCCTCACCGGCCAGCTCCGCCGTGGTCACGGACGCCGCGACGTCTTCAAAGCCGTAAGCGGCCATGGCGTCCGGGATCTGCGTAACATGCAGCTCCGCGTACTCCTGAGCGCTCATGGTGGTACCCAGCAGCAAGCCCATGTTCTGGAACACCACGTTGATGGTCATCAGCCCGTCCGTAGAGGAGGCGTACATATCCTGTACGCTCTGGCTGTTCTCCATCAGCTTTTTCATGTCCTCGTCGCTGGTGCCGTCGGTCAGGAAGCCGTTGAGCTCCGCGATCTGCTCCTTCGTATAGAATACCCACGTCTCATCCAGTGCGCAGCCGATCCCGGCAAAGGTGTTGGTATAGGTACCGCCGTTGACGCTGCCCATCTCCAGTTCCTCTTCATCCGGCTGGGAAGCGTCCACCTGTCCCGTTACGGACTGATCCTGCGCCGCACCGGGCTCCACCGAGCCGCCGGTCTGCTCCGGCGCCTGCTGGCCGCAGGCCGTGAGCATCAGCGCCAACATCCATATTGCCATCAGCATAGCTGCTGTCTTCTTCATAGCGTTCCTCCTTCTGCCAAACGGTTGTCTTCACTGCGGTCATTGTATCAAATCGACCGGGGAAATACAACAGGAAAATTTCCCGACAGGATGCGCCCCGCCCTTTCGCTACAATAGGGGACGAAAGGAGGGACAAGCCTTGAGATCTGTCACCGAGGTCAGTCGTGCCGTCCCGCTGCGCCCACTGCTGACGGCGTTTTTACCGGCTGCCGCCGCTTTTCTCCTTACCGGCGGTACGTTGGACGGTCTGTACAGCCCATGGGCGCTGGCTGTCGTTTCCGCTGTCGGCGTGGGGTGGCCCGGGCTGTGTGCGCTGCTGGGCGCCGGACTGGGCGCTTTTCTTTTTCTGGACTTTCAGGCGGGTCTGCGCCATACCGCCGCCGCCATTCTCATCTTCTGCGCCAACACCGCGTTCTGCACCACCCGCCTGTATAAAAAGCCACGCTTCCGGCCTGCTGCCGCCGCTGCCATGACGCTTCTGGTGCAGTCGGCGTATCTGTTCCAGCGGCAGCCGCGGCACTGGGCGCTGTGCGCCGCCGCGCTGGTCATCCTCTATGCCGCCGCGTATCTCCTGCCCGCGCTGGACGATCCCAATGCGCCCCCGGAGACACGGCAGCAGGCGGCGCTGGCGGCCGCCATAGGTGTGTGTCTGACTGCCTATGGGTGGGAGCTGTCGGGCTTTCGCATCGGCGGCCTGTTGGCGGCTGCCCTGCTGCTGACCGCCGCCCGACGCCTGTCTCCCGCCTCCGCAGCGGCCGTCGGCGCCGTCACCGGGCTGGTGCTGGACTTGTACACCGGCAGAGAAGTTCTGCTGGCTGTGGTACTCTGCGGAGCTGCGGCAGCAGCCGCCGCTCTACGGCGGCGCACCCGCTTTTTGCCGCCGCTGCTGTTCTGCGCGGCAGCCTCCACCGCATACCTGCTGTTGGACGGGCCTGACCCCCTGCCGCTGCTGTGTCAGAACTTGGCGGGCGCCGGTCTGTACCTCCTTCTGCCGGAGAAGCTGCTGCCCCGGTTAACGGCGCAGGTCGCTGCCTCCGCCCGGACACCCGTCTCGCCGAACACCGCCACACCTGCTGCCGCCCTCCGCGCCGTGTACGACAGCTTTTTCGCCGGCACGACGCCTCCCCGCCCGGAAAACCCCGCCGTGCTGTTCGACCGCGCCGCCGAGCAGGTGTGCGCCGGCTGCCTGCTCCGTCACGACTGCTGGCAGACCCACTACAACGATACCTACAACGCCTTCAATGACGCCTGTCCCAAGCTGCTCCGCCGCGGCACCGCCTGTGCGGAGGATTTCCCGTCCTACTTTTCCAGCCGTTGCCTGCACTTTCCCCGGCTGCTGGAGGCGGTAAACGACCAGCTCCGTCAATTTCTGCTGCGCCATGTCCACCAGCTCCAGCTGCACCAGGCCTATCAGGTGGCGCGGGAGCAATACGCCCAGCTGTCGGAGGCGCTGTCCGCCGATGTACCTGCCTCCGCCGCCCCCCACTTCCGCTATGTCACAGGGCTGGCACTGCGCCCCCGGGACGGGGAATCGCTGTGCGGCGATCAGGCCGCCGTTTTTGAGGCGGGCAATACCGCCTACCTGCTCCTGTCCGACGGCATGGGTAGCGGTGAGGCCGCCCACCGGGAGGCCGCCATGACCGTACGGCTGCTCAGACAGTTCCTGCAGGCCGGTGTGGAGCCGTCCCCCGCACTGAAGACCCTGAACACGGCGCTGCTGCTGCGCTGTCAGGAGGGCGCGGGCTTTACCACCATCGATCTGGCGTGTCTGGATCGCGCCACCGGCACCGTCACCCTGTACAAGTACGGCGCCGCGCCGTCCTACTATAAAAAACACGGGCGGGTCACCCGCTACGAGGGCAGCGCACTGCCCGCCGGCTTGGAGAAGGTGTCCCAGCAGCCGGAGGCTATCCGCTTTACGCTGCCGCCCGACGGCTGGCTGGTGCTGCTGTCCGACGGCGTCACCGCCGGGGATGGCGACGAGTGGCTGCTGGATCTGCTGGCCGGTTGGGATACCGGCACGCCGGAGGAGCTGGCACGCCGCATCCTCACCCTGTCCGCCGATCACGGCGGCCTGTCGGACGACTGTGCCGCGCTGGTATTGTACCGTCCCCGCGGTGCAGAAAACGGTAAAACGCAGGTATAAGCGGCGGCGACGCTGTCCATACTGTGGGTATGACGATCAGACAGCAAGGAGGGCATACATTTGGTTAAAGGCATTTCCCGCCGGGTCATCGTGGTGGACTCCCCGGACCCGCAGATCTTTGAACAGGCAATTTTCATTCTCCGCACCGACGGCGGCGGTATCAGCTCCCAGCAGCTGGTGGATCAGGCCGTCCGCATCGCCAAAAACTATGCCCGCTGTCAGGGGATGCCCCGCAGACGCCGCCGCATTCCGGCGTGGCTCTGGGCCTCCATCGGCGCTGCGGCCATCGGTCTGACGTGGCTGCTGTGCGCCATTCTCTGACCACTATTCCCGGTTTCAGCGGGGCTTACCCGTTTGAAATACTTTTCCATCATTTTTCTCCTCACTTGAAGCGAACGCACTGCGTTCGCTTCCTTTTTGCGTGTTGGGGACAATGCGCCTTGCGCGGTGGCGTTTTTCCTGTATAATAAAAATGAGAACCAACTGCCGTACCACCTTTTTATTTCGATCGGAGGTGTTCCCATGCTCCTTGCCGTCCACCTGTTGGTGTCCGCTTCGTTTTTGGTGCTGGGCATTGTCTTTTCCCGTGGAAAGGGCACATCCCTCATCGCAGGCTACAACACCGCCTCGCCGGAAGAAAAAGCAAAATACGATGAAAAGAAGCTCTGCAAGGCCATGTCAAGGCTGATGCTCGTACTGGCTCTGTGCTGGCTGGTCATTGCCCTCAGCGCTTTGTGCCGGACAATGTGGCTGCTGTGGCTTGGTCTTGGTCTTTTCGTGGCCGCATCCATCGGCGGCTGTGTTTACATTGACCGCAAGTGCAGGCGATGAACGGCAGGCACCCCCTCGTCCTATCAAAACACCCTCCCTGCACCAAGCGGCGCAGGGAGGGCGTTTGACATCTGAACAACAAAAAAGAAGCCATGACCATCGTCATGACTTCTTTTGGCAGGGGCAGAAAGGCTCGAACTCTCGACACGCGGTTTTGGAGACCGCTGCTCTACCAACTGAGCTATACCCCTGTGTGGTGGGCCTTCGGGGACTCGAACCCGGGACCGGACGGTTATGAGCCGTCTGCTCTAACCAACTGAGCTAAAGGCCCAAGTCTTCGCGGCTGACACTAATAAAAGAAATGAGCCGCCACCTTACGGATGGCGGCTCACCCTTTGGCTCCCCCTGTTGGGCTCGAACCAACAACCCTTCGGTTAACAGCCGAATGCTCTACCATTGAGCTAAGGAGGAGTGTTGGCGCTACCTATCTTCCCAGGCCGTCTCCAGCCAAGTATTGTCAGCAGAAGCGAGCTTAACTTCCGTGTTCGGGATGGGAACGGGTGGACCCTCGCCCTAATCAGCACCAACTACCGATCGCAGCCGCATACACGGCAACGACCTATTCAATTCGGAGAAAAGTGGTGACCCGTACCGGATTCGAACCGATGTTAAAGGCGTGAGAGGCCTCTGTCTTAACCACTTGACCAACGGGCCGCATTTTCTTCTATTTCATCAGCCGAAGCTGTTGAAATCATGGTACACCTTCAGGGACTCGAACCCTGGACACCCTGATTAAGAGTCAGGTGCTCTACCAACTGAGCTAAAGGTGCATATCCCTTGTACCCTGAAAACCGAACAAAGAAGTCAGATGGGAGAAGGCTTAGATTGCCT
>ERZ809074.2928-NODE-2928-length-17341-cov-17.310772_pt1 | contig 17341 bp, 16 predicted proteins | sample MGYA00520795_ERZ809074 | MGnify/ENA primary metagenome ERZ809074 (study PRJEB31570, sample SAMEA3212989) | Homo sapiens | biome: human-gut; feature: human gut; material: fecal | place: Sweden | collected 2011 ...
CATCAACGAAGCGACTAATGGCGAAGCGCAAGGGTAGCAGCACGTTGCGACCGATACCCCCGATGGCGCTCCACATCACCCGGGAAAGAGGAGCTTTCCATGACAGACAGACCGAAAACAACACTGCGCGACTGTATCTATGGGCTTGCCGTCGGCGACGCGCTGGGCGTTCCTTACGAGTTCAGGCCTCGTGGCACGTTCGAATGCACCGACATGATCGGCTACGGCACGCATGGGCAGCCCGCCGGCACCTGGAGCGACGACACATCTATGACGCTTGCTACCTGCGACTCGATTAGGGAGCTCGGGCATATCGACACCACAGACATGCGCGACAAGTTCGTAAGCTGGATTGCCCGTGGCAAGTATACAATCGACGGCGTTTTCGATTACGGCGGCACAACCGCCCGTGCCTTGCACACCGGCAAAGGAGGCTCCGGCGAGCGCGACAACGGCAACGGATCGCTCATGCGCATCGCTCCCCTAGCGTTCACCGATGCGACAGACGAAGAAATCCGTGAGGTCTCCGCGATTACGCACGCCCACAGAACGTCGACCGACGCATGCATCATATTTGTCAAGCTGATGAGGGATGCGATGAACGGCGCGCTTCCCTCGTGGGTGCTCCAACTGAAAGACGTGCCCGAACACGAAATCAGGTCCGGCGGTTTCGTGCGCGACACGCTTAAAGCCGCTACCTGGTGCTTCGTCAACACCAGCAGCTACGAAGACTGTATGCTTACCGCCGTCAATCTGGGAGACGACACCGACACCACCGCAGCCGTCGCAGGCGCCCTCGCAGGAGCAAAATACGGCTTCAATGCTATTCCTCAGAAATGGATCGACACCCTGCGCGGAAAAGAGCTGATTGAGAACTGCTTGTTTTAGGGCGCGCTGACAGCAGAAACAGGTCGGGAGGCATCGTGGAGAGGTCGACGCTGCGCGCAGCTGCGAGGGTCTTTTCGCGATTCCTTCAGCGCGCTCTCGTAGAGCGCCTTGTAGTCGGGGTCCCGGCCGGTGTCTCCGCCCTGTGCAGGTTCGGTCGGCTCGGCCTCGGCGGGCGTGGTCTCCCGGGCCATGCTCCCTCCATTTCCGCCCCGTGTGAGGCATCGTCTTGTCCCGTGCGGGGCGCTTTTCGGCATGAACCAGGCCACCCGTGCGGATGGCCTGGTTCAACGTTTGGTCGGGCCGGCGGGACTCGAACACGCGCGGGCGGTGCCCACGTGCTCCTGAGGCACGCGCGTCTACCAATTCCGCCACGCCCCGATGGCACCTGGCCGAGGAATCGAACCCCGGTAAGCAGTTTTGGAGACCGCTGCACTGCCATTGTGCTAGCCAGGTGTGTATAATCTGATTCGAAAAGCCCTGGGCGTGCTGGATAGCTAACCTGGGGCTTATTTCTTTATGTCGTCTATGGCCCCGCCCCTGGTCAACAAGATAACGCGGTCGATGTCATGTCTCGACATCTCAAGCCGCACGCGCTTCAGCGCGTCCTCTCTTGTCACAGGGACTTCCTCGCAGTTAAGCACGACAATAGAGGGCCTTACCGGCTCACCTTCCGCCTTTTCGAACTGCCGAACCGCCTTTCTTATATTGCGCTCGATGTATGATTACCGGTTAGATCGACACTGATCCAAAGCCTGCCGCGATTAAACCGCTTATATGCATCGGCTTGATTACCAGCTAGATCGACACTGATCCAAAACTTGATAAGGTTGCCAGCGTAAGGGAAAATAGGAATCGCGGAAAGTAGCACAGTACGAGGAATGCCCTTGATTGAGGAGACGTAGGCGCAAATCCTACCGCCGCGCAAGCCGTCCTTCGGGGCGACTTTTTATGCCGATTGGAGATGGCGGATGCCCCTCGAGAAGCCCGCCGCCGAAGCCGCCGACCCCGTGAAGAGCGCCGAGTGGGACGAGCTCACCGCCGCACGCGCGGGATCATCCCCGCGCGTGCGGGGAGCAGCCGCAGCCCGAGTTCTACGACGAGGACGTGCCAGAATCATCCCCGCGTGTGCAGGGAGCAGCTGTGAGGCCTTCGAAAAACGCAAGTCCGAGCTCAATCATCCCCGCGTCTTCGGGGAACAGCCGCTGGACCATGTCGGCGATATCCTTCTTGGCATCGTCGTCCAGCTCCGCGTAGCTGAGATTGTAGAGGCGCCTGGCTAAGATGTCTATCGCCTCGCCGAGATCTTTGGACCTCTTAGCCGGATTGGCCTTTCTCTCGGAGCGAGCTTGCTCGATCTTCTCGGAGCGATCAAGCTCCTTGATAAACTCTGCCATCGCGATGCTGAGGGGATCCTCACGATCCACCTTGGCCAGGAACTTGTAGGCGATCTTCCCCTGAGGTGTGAGGTTGTTGAAATCCTCGGGTGTGATGCTGATCATTTTGATCTCCTTTCTTCAGGATTTGTCTTCGTAGGGATCATCCCCGCGTGTGCGGGGAGCACTGTCGGTGATCTTGTCGATCACCGTGTAATCGCCGCTCTCGAGGGCCTCGGACAGGACCTCCGTGCTCTTGACGGCCTTGCAGAGCTGTGCGAGCGAGTTGGCCGGAAGTTCTTTGGATATCTTCTTGTACATGTCGATTATCTTGTCGACCTTGGTGAAGTCGCCGGTCTCGATGGCTTCGTTCAGGATGTCGATCTTTTCGATCTGCTTGATGAACGTCACGACTGCTTGAATCCGCTGAGTCTTCAGCATCTCCTGGGCGACCTCCCTGTCGAGAGCTTGCTTCTGCATCTGGGTATTGATACCCATCATGCTGGCGTACAGTTCGAGCAGTTCGGGCACAATGCCCTCCTTCCTCCGGCGAACCGGATTGTCGGATACTTTAAAAACCAGCGCCAAGCCACGTGAGCACACGGTCAAGATAGACATTCATGTAGGCATCGTAGGCATGAACCCCATCGATTATGACAACCTTGCCGGCAAGTCCCAAATGCCTAAGCTGCACGTGGCGCGCCTTAAGTACCGCCATAAGCAGCTGGTCGACCGTGCCCACAACAAAGGATGACAGAAGACCACGCCTCCTTCCGCTAAACCACTGGCGCGCTGTCACATCTTCCTCAACGCTCTTTTTCGCGCCGTCGCCCATCCATGTACGTCCCCAGCTTCGCAGACTGTCGCAGTCCGGGCTCAAAGCCGCCTTGCTATGCAAAAGTTGCATCGACTGCGTACTGCGGCCCCGCGAATCGGGAACGCACTCGAGCCAATCTTTAACGCGCTTGAACATCGCGTTGGAAGTTGCCATTGTCGGCAAAAGATAGGCGATTCCCCCTGCCCCGGTTTTCGGAGCCATGATCTCTGAGCACATCAGTGCGGCCTCTGTTTTGCCATTGCCCATGGGCGCTTCGATAATGAGCAGCCCTGCGCCGTCCATGTCGGATGCCGCCTGCATCGACTGTTCCTGCGCTGGTCGCAAGCTCGTATCCCCAGGAAGACCAGTAAAGCGGTGATGAAACAGCTCTTGTCCCTCTTCCTTTACCGGCATCGCCTGCCACGCCGGGGGCAACGCCAACGAAGCCCATGCGGCATCGGTGCGCTTGATGAATTCGTCGCAAGAGTCAATGCTAGAGTCGAGAGGGAACAAATCAGAATTTGAGGCAATCCAATCGGCAACGACAACCAGCGCAGAGACGAGTGCCTGTTCTGGTTGAGGAACGGGTGACGAGCTAAAAACACTCTCGAACTTCGCCATCCCCGACTCCTCAAACATCCAGTCAAGAAGTTCCTCTTGGACGGCACGCCAATCGTCATCGCCCAAGTTCTCGTTGGGAAAATTGCGCGATGCGCTCGTTATGCCGTCGAGCACGCTATCGGACGATGGCGTGGTTCCATGGTGCGCTCCCAGAATGCACCCGAATGTCCACGAGCAGCCCCAACCGCGCCCATCGAGCCAATCTTCGAGGATCACCTCACTCATGAAGGCGTGCGATGGTGGGTGATTCATCATGCGGGGGCTCGGAACCTGAAGCCCCGCTTGTTCAACAAGTTCTGCCCGCTCCGAGACCTTGTACTGGAAGCCCGGCGTCGCCTTGCCAATGTCGTGGACACCAGCAAGCCAGGTAACGAGTGCCTCCGTTGCAGAGTCGTCACAGCCAAATGCGTTCACGATTTGGTGCTTGACAGATTCCGCCAGCCATTCGTTCCAAAGCTTGCGTGCAGCGCCCACAGAATCGGTCATATGAACATAAAGAGGCGACCACAGGTTACGCTCTTCAGCGCCGCCCGTTTTTGCCCATAGTGCACGGGCCCGTAAGCTTATGGGAATAGAGTCCATCATGGTCTTTTGCATTACTCTCCCATCCGCTTCTTCCCAGAACCCGAGAGGCTGGGAAACGCCTTACGATTAGACTACTACCGCGAGCGGACATTTTTTAATAGCTATCGTCAAACGTAATGTTGCTCAACGTTTGTGCTATGAGCATGTGTGTTTAATGGAGTGCCTGCGGGTCCTGTCGCCGCACAAAAACGGGGTGGCCCGCACCCCTGCGAGCCGCCCCGTAGCCCTAACCTTCAAGCTACAGCGCCAACTGGCACCACTCCCCTACTTCCCAAATAGCGCACCCAGCAGGCCGCGGCGCTTGGACTTCTCCTCTCGGCAGGAGCCCTCGACAACGGCCGCCACCTGACGCGGCTGCTCGCCGCCTCCGCGGCGCACGATCTGGTACAGGAACGGCGATTTAACGTATTTGACCTCGATGGGCGTGGCGTGCACGGTGCTCTCGCCGGACAGATGCAGGCTCGGGTTGAGCGGCGCCACAACGTGCGTTTCGCGCTTGTCGCTAAACACCACCGCTGCCGCACGGCCCGTCTGGCCGTTCACAGCGATGCGCACCTGCTCGCCATCGCGGCTGTCCGTCGCCGGACGATCGACAAAGTAGACCGGCACCATCACCAGACCATCCTTGTGTTTGCGGGCCTTACGCGCCCAGGCGCGGATGCTCTTTTTATTGAGCCCCAGTACCGCCTCGGCATCGTTGCCGGCAACGTCGAGCGCCAGCTTATCAATGACCACCTGGTCCTTGGTAGACGCATCGACGGAGACAACGCGGAAGTCGCCCTCCTGCATGGCTGGGTCAAACGGCCCCACCTTGGCAAAGTCCCACGGCTCCAGAATACCCATAAGACGAACGTCCAGGTAGTTTGCCCTGGGATACGCCCAGTCGAGCACCTCGTAGTACACCAGGGTCTCCTTGCTCAGCCCCTTGCCCGGGAAGGACGCCATCATGCGCAAGTCCGCCAGCGCCATGGGGAAATAGAAGAGCATCATGTCGTTTTGAATCGCGTCTTCCACATCGTGACCGGCAAAGGTATCGGGGTACTGGCGTACCAGATGCAGCGCGTTGGCACGCGCCTGCTGCGGCGTTATCTCGCAGGGAATACCCTGCTCAGGCACGTACTCGGCACCAACGCCCAAGGTCAAGCGTTTGCTAAACGTTCCGGGTTTGAGCAGGTCGGCAACGCCGATCTTATTACCGCAGGACGGGCACTCAAACACGCGCTGGGTCGATAGCCCCTCAAAGGACGCGCCGCAGAAGGGGCAGGGAATGCTCACGTGCGTAGCCTCTTGGAACTCCTGCGCCGTGCCGCGGTCCTCCCACAGCAGATGCTCCAGAACCGACTGATTGCGCCAGTACGCATTAAAGAAATACCAGTCGGGGTCCTCCGGGCGCTCGAGCTGCGACACATGGGTGAGCTTAAGCAGCCCATCGACAACCGTCAGCGGCGCATGACGAATGCCCAGGGCGCTCTTGGGCTCCCCCGCATCGGCCTGCCACGGAACGACCGTGCCGCAATAGGCGCACTCAAAGCTGCGTTTAGCCTGGTGTGAGTACATAGGGCCGCCGCAGTTTTGGCATTTGATGGCAAACATCTCGTCCATGGATACGTCCTCCTTTGCGCAGGGGCTGTCGACATTAAGTATGTCGGGCAGGCAGGCACATGCCCATACCCATGTGGCCCAAAATGGAGCACCCGGTCGGACAAGAAGCCCTGCCCGTTAGCTCCAGCAGCCCATTGCTGCATTTTCTGAGCATCGGTGCACGGTGCGCCCATGCGGGCCACACTGTCCCCTTAAACGAGGATGCGGGAAGATACGCCATGCTATTTGTAAATCGGCTGGTACATACGCTTGTTCCCGGCAGCGAGGGCGAGCCGGTCGATACAACTTGTCGCACCAACCAATAAAGTCCCAAGTCGTCTTGGCGACCGGACCTTATTCGCTACTTGCGGGCATCTCCAACGTAGCGCTTAAACTTGCGAATCTGGTTCATGTTTGTGATCCATCCCCAGAGCCTGTGCTCAAGCGTGTCCGCTTTACACAGAACGGGCGACTCATCCGCCTTGTCCGAAAGCGCATAGTCCTTATCGGCACAAGAAGCGGCATAGCGCTTGATGACGGCATCGGGAACCATCTTGAACGTAAATGCGCGCGACGCATGGGAGGGCTCGCCCTGGGTACCATACGTTGCCGTCGGCTCCGTGCCAAGGCATGCGGGGGCAATCCAGTGATCGACCATAACGCGCGGCAAATCGATACCCGCGAGCGAAAGGTACCACGAGTTGCGCCCCAGGCGGGCATTGACCTCAAGGAAACGATACGAGCCGTCGCGAGAGTCGTACATAACGTCAAAGTTGGCAAATCCCGTATAGTTGACCTTCTCGAGGAAGCGCTTCGCATCGTTCAGAAGATTGACTTTCCATGCGGGCATCTCCGTATCGCCCACGATCACGACCGGGTTGCCGATGGCAGAGGGCGCGTGGTCCTGCAGCAGCACGTGACCCAAGACAGAGAACTCAACCTTGCCCTTCCAGGCAAAACAGGTAATGGAATAGAGCGACTCATCGAATCCGGGAATCATATCCTGAACCAGCAGGTCTTTGTCGTAGCACGAAGGGCGAAGCGCCGAGTAGACGCGGGCGAGTTCCTCCGCGGAGTCAACCGTCACGACCTTTGCCTTGCCGTCAAACTCGACATAATGCCAAGCAGCAGAATTCGAAGGTTTGGCAATGACCGGGAAGCTAAATGGGCAGGCATACGGGTCAACGGCCTCGACCGACTCGTCGCAAGGCATGGCATAGGTACCTGGATGGGCGATGCCCAGCTCGTCGCAAATGCCCTGGAAGATACCTTTTTGCGTAATGGAATCAAACGTGTCGTAGTCGCAGTACGGCGTGGTAAAGCCCCAGAAGCGCAGCAGCTCCGCATTGCGAGCAAACGTGCGGGCATACCAGTCGCCCGTACCCAAAACGTGAAGCATCGGGTCACAGGGCGCAATGGCATCCGAGACGGCCTTGAGGGCGCCGAGCAGCGTAGGCTCGTCATCGGTACCGTGAACATACATGATCTCGGCGAATTTGGTCGTCGTCACGATCTTGACGTTCTCCGCGATTAGAACAAGCGGCCTCACGCCATAGGACTCAAAAAACATGCGGCTCATCGAGTAGATAAACAGATCGCCGCCAACAAGTACGGGAGCAAACGGACGCGTGAACGTCTCGCCCGTCGCGGACGACGCCGCTCCCGCGTTGCCCTTGCACCAGCTGCGGAGCTTGCCAACCTGATCATCGGTCAGCTCGTATCCGTTGATTTCAGGCGTAACGCTCGTCGCCATAGCTCCCCTTCCAATTAATCCGCGGCGCACGGTTTGCACATGCGGCACGGCTGCAGTCATAACTAGTGCAAATGGTAGCGCAGAAAAACGTCCCGCCTATCGACGAGTCGGGGAAACCATACTCGCCGGGCGATGCGCCCTGCTCACCCCACGTCGTCCGTTAACGTGGGCAGACCATTACTGCATTTTCTGAGCATCGGCGCACGTTGCGTCTGTGCGAGCTACACTATCCCCTTAACCATGATTGTGAGGACGATCGCCATGCTATTCGTAAATCGGCTGGTACATAAACTTGTTCCCGGCAGCGAGGGCGAGCCGGTCGATACAGCTTGTCGCACCAACGCGGGCCTTGCCGCAAGCCTCATTTGCATTGGCCTCAACATCACCCTGTGCCTAGCCAAGGGCATCGCGGGTCTGCTCGCCGGCTCTGTCTCGCTTATCGCCGACGCCTTCAACAACCTCTCCGATGCCTCGAGCAACATCGTGAGCCTGCTCGGATTCCGACTTGCCAGCCGCCCGGCCGACGAAGGCCACCCCTATGGCCACGGCCGCTACGAATACCTCGCCGGCCTGTTTGTCGCCGTCCTCGTTTGTGCCGTCGGCATCAACCTGGTGCTCGAATCCGTTACCAAAATCATCAAGCCCTCCCCCACCGCTTACACGCTCGTTTCCCTTGCGGCACTGGCTACATCCATGCTCGTTAAGTTCTGGATGGCCGCGTTCAACCGCACGCTGGGCGATCGCATCGACTCGGAGACGCTCATCGCCACGGCGCAGGACTCCAAGAATGACGTCATCACCTCGGGCTCGGTCTTGGTGGCGGCGCTTATTTCGCAGACGACCGGCTTTGACCTCGATGGCTGGGCAGGCCTGGGTGTGGGCATCTTCATCTGCATCAGCGGCATGGGCCTGGTGCGCGACGCCATCAGCCCACTGCTGGGACAAGCGCCCGACCCCAAGCTCGTCCAGGAAATCCGCGACAGGATTATGTCGTATCCGCAGGTCCTAGGCACGCACGACCTCATGGTGCACGACTACGGCCCCGGCCGCCAGTTTGCCAGCGCACACGTGGAAATGCCCGGCGAGGGCGATGCCTTTGAGCACCACGAGATTCTGGACACCATCGAACACGACATCAAACGCCAGATGGGCATCGGTATCACGCTGCACTGCGACCCCATTGCAACAACCGGTGACGATCTGCGCGGCTGGGTCAAGCGCGGCGTAGCGCAGATCGACCCCACGCTTTCCATCCACGACCTGCACGAGCACGACGACTTTGTTTCGTTTGACCTGGTGCGTCCCGACGGCTTTGACATATCCGACGAGGAGCTGCTGGAGCTCGTCACGCGCATCGTGCACGAGCGCAGGCCCGATGCGTCATGCGTTGTCACATTTGACTCGGGCTTTAGCTCGCCCGACCGTCCGGCCGAGCAGCTGTAGCCCGCTTAACAGCTAGTTTCCCTGCGCGCCCGAAATGCCGTTTTGCAGGGCGTTCCAGGCATCCGTCGCCATGTCGCCCAAGTTCTGCGCGGTATCGCCCAGGTTTTGTGCCGTATCGCCCAGCTCTTGCGCCTTGTCTCCCAACTCCTGTGCCTTGTTGCTCAAGTCCTCCAGCGTATTGGAGCTCGAGCTGTCGGTGCCGCTTTGGCCGTCGGACGAGTTGCCCGAGCTGTTCTTGTGCGTAAGCTGGACCTCCAGGTTGCCATCGCCGTTGTAGTAGGCAGATGTGACAACCCAGTTGGCATCGACGACGGGCGTCGAGCCGTCGTCGGTCAAAATCACGGCATTCGAAAGATCAGCCCCGCGCGACTTGAGAATCTTTTTGGCGTTGGACCAATACTGTCCCGGGATATCGCCCAGTTCTACTGCATCTGCCTGGTCGACCTCTGTCTGCTCGGCCGTCGTGCTGGTTGTAGCACCCCGCTTGTTGAGCATGCCCGACACGATGGCGAACACAATCGAGAGGGCAAAGAAAATCGCCAGCACAATCAGGATCTTCTTGATCACGCTCGACGAACGCGACGGCACCTCTTCCTCGTCCTCACCATACTGCGGAATCGATTTGGGATACTCGCGATAGGACTGGCGCGCATACGGGTCGCGCGACCCATAACGAGGCTGGGCCTGTGCCGTGCGCGGCATATACGTCGTCTGCTGAGGCTGCGGAATGGGATTTTGCGGCAGGTTGTTATAAGCGCCTGTCGCCGCATTGCCATACGGGTCCGGCGCCGCATTGCCATACGGGTCCGGCGCCGCATTGCCATACGGGTCCTGCGGTGCATAATCAAACGGATCCCGTGGTGTATCGCCGTAGCCCATAACCCGTGTGGGTTCGGCAGACGCCTGCGTCGCATCGGGAGCAGCATTGCCGGGATTCGGCACGATACGGGTCGCATCGGCGCTGCCTTCAGCCTGTGCGGAGCCATATCCGCCCATCACGGTCGTCTTGTCCTGGTCCATGCAACGTTTCCTTTCCGTCGCCTGCAAGCATCAAGTTATCCATGCATTCTACCCGCGCAAAAGCCTATGATGGGCAAAGCCCGCCGGTATCTACAAGACATGCGCGGCCGACGGTTACAGGCGAATCGAGAAACGTCATGACAAAAAGCAAGCTCATCAAGGACACGACTCGTGCCGAACGTGAGGAGATCATCAAGCTAGCGCTCGCTGGCTGCGGCAACGGCAGCTGCGATAACTGTGGAAGCTGCAGCCTGGGGGCAGGCGACCCATACGGTACCTACCAGCCATACATTGACGGCGAGATGGAAATCGCCGATATCAACATGATGGTCGCCGAGCGCAACGCCAAGCTCTTCGGCCTCCAGCGCGGTTAATGATCCCTTCTTGGGCTGTGCACCAAAAAATGCGCCCATCTACTACGTTTAACCCAAGGGAGCCAACCATAGCCATATTTGTGTTAACAAAACCGCAGGTAAACGTCTTGCCGCATTGTTAAAAAACACTCCCTGGTCGGTCCAACCCTAGTAAACGTAGTAGATGGGCGCTTTTCGTGGCGCGGCTGGCCCAGATAGCTTGTTTCGGAGCCCATTTACATCAAAAAGTCCCCGGTGGCGCCGCGTTTTGCGTCACCGGGGACAGTTCAATTTATTCCTCGCGGACTACCTTACTCATTGGGTACGTACGTGGCCTTGGCTCGCTCGGGCGTTACATCCTGACCGCAGGAATAGCTCGAATCGAAGGCATGCGCAACCAAGTCGTGGGTATCCCATGCCATGCAGTCAAACTCGCCAGTATCGAGGACAACGATATAGCCCTTGCCGTCGTAGTAGAAATGATCCTCGGTAAAGTTATCGTCATCGTCGATGTTGTCTTCGGACACGGAGTCAATATTCGGCTTTGCCGTATTAATCGCCTGCTTAGTCTCACTCTTGAGGGTGTCGAACGAAAGGCCATGCTGTGCAAGCGAATCCTCGAGCGAAACCTGCTCACCCGTCTTGAGGCTGTAGTACGCCGACCTTGTCACTCGCTCCGATCGATACGGAGGTTGATAGCTATCGGTGTAGGTTCGCACGCAGGCGATATCGCCGTCAATCGAGACGATCTCGGCGGTATACATCATGGTCACGCGGCTGCCCTCTTCATCCATCGAGGCCTGCTTGCTCGCATCGAGCGTGTCCGCAACGAGCTGAACCATATCCTGGTTAAACTTAGCGACGCCCACGCCCTGGCCCTTCACCTGAGGATAAGTCCACGTAGCCGAAATCTGGCACGTATCATCGGGGGACGGATTCAGCGGGCCTTCGCCAACCGCAGCCGTAAAGTTGACATCCTGCGTGGCAGAGACGGCCTCATAGCTCGCCTTCGCATCGTCAGAGTCCTTCGACTTCAGCTGCTCCAGCGTCGTGGCGACCGTTGCGATGGTGCTGGCTACGCTCTCCTCGGTGCTGGTAAGCACGGCGCTCAGCTCGGACACTTCATTGGTGCCGGCAATCTTCGAATCGCTTATCGGTGCCGGACCGGCAACGGCGCTAAACGCCTTACCATCGTAGGCATCGAATTCGCACTCATAGCCATCACGAGATTCGTTCATCCCGACTGGAACCTCTTTGACGTTGATCTTTTCCCCGTCATGCAAATATCGCCTGAACCCATAGGTGCCATCATAATCGAATACACGGAGCGAAACGCCAACGCACATAACGTCAACCCAGATATCGGGCTCATATACTTTCTCGATTTTGCCGTCGCGGTATGCCCAAACTTCGGCCTTGGCTGCAGTGGTGCCATTAGTGTTGAAGAGAGGCTCGTCAGAATACTCAATCAGGAGTTCGTCCTGACCATCACCGTCAAAATCGACGAGTTTAGCGAAAGCAACGCCCTGGGCTCCATACGTAGATTGAGAAACCTCGACAGCCTCACCCTCGCCGTACTTCTTCTGGTACTCGAGAATCTTGTCGGTGAACAGCTCGTTTGCCGTCTTGACCGCTGCCTTGGCAGAGGCCTTGGCCTCCTTCTTGGACTGCGTGAGCTCGACGCTCTTGGGGGCGTCCGAGCCTTCCTTGGCGTAGTCCACTTTCATGGTGCTGGTGCTCTTCTTTTTGCCCTTGCCCGAGGTAATGGTCATCTGATATTTCTGGTCGAGCAGCTCGCCAAAGTCCTCCATGGCAAAGCCGTCCTCGCCATCGACCTTAATGGTGTAGTTCTTGCCCCTGTCATTCGCGGGCACCAGCTCGACGGTATAGCTCTTGAGCTTTTTTCCTTTGCTGTTTTTGGGCAGGATCTTGGTCTCGCACGCGCAGACAACATAGCCCTTGCCACCCGAAGCTACCTCGGACGACGCGCCGATACGCGGCACGATCACGATAGCGGCGACAATGGCGACAATAGCGACAATAGCCACGCCGCCGATAACGGCCGCGACGATGCGGCCACTGTGCTTGAGCTTCTTGAGCTGGGGCGCCGAATCAAACGACCGAGCAGCCTCGTCGGGCTCGGTCGTAGGAGACCCATAATAACGTTCCACGATCACAGGAGACGGAACATCCTGAGGAGCGTGCTGCCCCGCAGGAGCGGTCGCCGTCGCATCCCCTACCGGAAACGTCGCAGGCTCCGCCTGGTCCTCAACTCCGCCCACGCGTGCTCCGCAACTCGTGCAAAACATGGAGCCATCGGGTATCTGAGCTCCGCACTTGGTGCAATACATCGCATCTCCCGTCTCTCATCGCAGCCGCAATGCGCCCGCGCAGTTCTTCCAACTGCACCGTACGAGAGAAATCCCCAACCTTGTTGCGCAACATTGCCGCCGAAAAAATGATCCCAAGGGGACGGAGGAAAACGGATCACTTAGGGGGTTAGCCCTGTGCGGTGATCCGTTTTCCTCCGTCCCCTTGGGATCAAAAAGCCCCGCCGAGCCTGGTGGGCACGGCGGGGCAATCAAGCAGCTATAGGCAGCAGGCTTAGAACAGGCCGGTGATGTTGCCGTCGTTATCGACGTCGATGTTCTCAGCCGCGGGAACCTTGGGCAGGCCCGGCATAGTCAGGACGCTGCCAGTCAGCGCGACCACAAAGTGGGCGCCGGCGGAAACCTTGAGCTCGCGCACGGTGATGCGGAAGCCCTCGGGCGCGCCCAGAGCCTTGGCGTTATCGCTAAAGCTGTACTGCGTCTTGGCGACGCACACCGGCAGGTTGCCAAAGCCGTTCTCGCGCAGCTCGGCGAGCTGGCGCTTGGCAGCCGGGGTAAAGTCCACACCGTCGGCGCGGTAGACCTTGGTGGCAACGGCCTCGAGGGCATCGGCAACATCGGCACCGTCCTCGTAGGCAAACTTGAGCTCACTCGGATGCTCAATCAGGCGCATGACCTCATCGGCCAGGTCGAGCGCACCCTCGCCGCCCTTGGCCCAGACCTCGGAAAGTTTAACGTTGACGCCGAGCTTCTGGCACTCGGATTCGATGAGCGCAAGCTCTGCCTCGGTGTCCGTCGGGAAGCGGTTGATGGCGACCACGCAGGGCAGACCGTATACGTTCTGGATGTTGTCGACGTGACGCAGCAGGTTGGGCATGCCAGCCTTGAGGGCCTCGAGGTTCTCCTCGTTGAGATCGGCCTTGGCGACGCCACCGTTGTACTTCAGCGCACGAGCGGTCGCGACGATCACGACGGCGCTGGGACGAACGCCCGTCATGCGGCACTTGATGTCGAGGAACTTCTCGGCACCCAGATCGGCACCAAAGCCCGCCTCGGTAATGGCGACATCGCCAAAGCGCATAGCCATGCGCGTAGCCATGATGGAGTTGCAGCCGTGGGCGATATTGGCGAAGGGACCGCCGTGGACAAACGCGGGCGTACCCTCGAGCGTCTGCACCAGGTTGGGCTTGAGCGCATCCTTAAGTAGCGCAGCCATGGCGCCCTGGGCCTTGAGGTCGCGTGCGCGGACGGGCTCGCCGGCATAGCTGTAGCCGACGACGATCTCGCCCAAGCGCTCCTTGAGGTCGTTGATGCTCGTGGACAGGCACAAGATCGCCATGACCTCGGAGGCAACGGTGATATCGAAGCCGTCCTCGCGCGGCACGCCCTGAGCCTTGCCGCCAATGCCGTCGATAACGTGGCGCAGCTGGCGGTCGTTCATGTCGACGACGCGCTTCCAGGTGATACGCTTGACGTCGATGCCGAGCTGGTTGCCCTGCTGAATATGGTTGTCGAGCATGGCGGCCAGCAGGTTATTGGCGGCACCGATAGCGTGGAAGTCGCCGGTAAAGTGCAGGTTGATATCCTCCATGGGGATGACCTGGGCCCAACCGCCGCCGGCGGCGCCGCCCTTTACGCCAAAGACGGGACCGAGCGAAGGCTCACGCAGGGCCACGGCGCTCTTTACGCCGCGACGGCGCAGGCCGTCGGCCAGACCGATGGTCGTGGTGGTCTTGCCCTCGCCGGCGGGCGTGGGGTTGATGGCGGTCACGAGGACGAGCTTGGCCCGGTGATTGGTCGGCTCGTTGAGCAGCGAATAGTCAACCTTAGCCTTGTCGAAGCCGTACGGAATCAGGTGCTTTACGTCGACGCCGGCGTTCTTAGCTACCTCGGTAATGGGCAGCGGCGTGACGGAACGTGCGATTTCGATGTCAGTAGGCATGGGCGGTCCTTTCGTTACCGGATGAGAAAAAGACCAATTCAGCATAGCACGGGCGCGCAATAGTAAAACACCCGTAACCGATGAATGGCGATATGTTTATCCAATGCTCAGCGATAGCCTACAGACCAGCCAAAACAAACCCGCCTCTAAACGGCTGGCTCGATGCCCAAGTGCTCAAAGGTGCGAAGCGTTGCCTGGCGGCCCTGGGGCGTGCGAATCATCAAGCCGCACTGCAGCAGATAGGGCTCATAAACATCCTCGAGCGTACCTGGGTCCTCGCCCACCGCGCTAGCAAGGGTCGTCAGGCCCACGGCACGGCCGGAGAACGTCTTGGCGAGTGTCTCCAAGATGCGAATATCCATCCAGTCCAGACCAAGCTCATCAATCTCGAAGAACTCGAGCGCCTGACGGCAGATATCAAGCTCAATAGGACCGTTGCCGCGCACCTGCGCATAGTCGCGCACGCGCTTGAGCAGACGGTTGGCCAAGCGCGGCGTACCACGCGATCGCGAGCCGATCTCGAGCGCACTCGGATGGTCTATCGTCACGCCCAGGATGGTCGCCGAACGCGTCACGATCTGAGCGAGCTCCTCGACCGTGTAGTAGTCCAGGCGATACGAAATGCCAAAGCGGTCGCGCAGCGGGCCGGTCAGCATGCCCGAGCGGGTCGTTGCCGCCACCAGCGTAAACTTGGGGATATCCAGGCGAATCGAGCGAGCGGCCGGACCTTTACCGATCACGATATCGAGCGCAAAGTCCTCCATAGCGGGATACAGGACTTCCTCGACCGAGCGGTTAAGACGGTGGATCTCGTCGATAAACAGCACGTCACCCGGCTGCAGGTTGGTAAGGATAGCCGCGAGGTCACCGGTACGCGCGATGGCCGGACCGCTCGTCGTCTTGATCTGAGCGCCCAGCTCGTTGGCGATAACGGTGGCCAGCGTGGTCTTGCCCAGGCCCGGAGGGCCCGAAAAGATCACGTGGTCGAGCGTCTCGCCACGGCTCTGCGCCGCCTCGATCAGCACGCGAAGGCTCTGCTTGATATGCTCCTGACCGCAGTAGTCGTCCAGGCGCTGGGGGCGCAGGGTACGGTCGACATCGAGGTCTTCGGGCGTCAGCTCCGAGCCCACCATGCGCTCACCGTGCGCCATGGATGCCGCCGGCGAGTTACCGGGCGTCGCCCACAGGTCCTGAGAGTCATCGGCTTCCCACATCACGCATCCATTCCGAGTCGCTTAAGCGCCGCGCCGAGCAGATCCTCGACACGCATGTCCCGCCCATCATACCCGCTCAGGGCAACCTCGGTCTCCTGCGGGCTAAAGCCCATGGAGAGGAGCGCCGCACGGGCGTCATCGATGGCCGAGGGAGCGGCGGCGGGGACCGGCATCGCAACCTGACCGGGAATTACGTCGACCGGAACAAAGCCCTTGTCCTTGGCAAAGGTACTCTTGAGCTCCAAGATGAGGCGCTGGGCAGTCTTTTTGCCCACACCGGGAACCTTGGCCATGCCCTTGTCGTCCTCGGCCATCACCAGGGAATACAGCTGTCCCACGGTATAGGTGGAAAGCACGGCAAGCGCCAGTCGCGGACCGACGCCCGAGACGGACACGAGCCGATCGAACATCGTGCGCTCGTCCTTGGAGGCAAAGCCAAAGAGCGTCATGGCGTCCTCGCGTACCTGCATGCGGGTATAGAGGCGAACCTCGCCGCCGGGCGTAGGCAGCGTGGCGGCAGTACTGCCCGAAATACCGAGCTCAAAGCCCACGCCCGACACATCGACGACGGCCGAGCTCATCGTGGCCTCGATAAGCGTTCCATGGAGCTGGGAGATCATCAGTATCCGGTTCCTCTCTGTTGATAGAACTCGCCGCCGGTAAGCGCCCGGGTGCGGCTTAGGTTAACGTGACAGATGGCGCAGGCCAGGGCATCGGCGGCGTGGTCTGGATGCGGGTCGTGATCGAGCTGCGTGAGCGTGCGCACCATGTAGGCAACCTGCCGCTTATCTGCGGCACCCGTGCCCACCACGGCCTGTTTGATCTGCATGGGCGTGTATTCGCCAATCTCGAGCGCGCACTCCGAAAGCGCCACGAGCGCGGCACCACGGGCATGCGCCGTTGGGATGGCCGAGCGAACGTTAGCGCCAAAGTAGATGCTCTCGATAGCAGCGGTATCGGGTCGATAACGCTCCACGACGCCCTTGAGGTCACGGGCGATATGCGACAGGCGCACCGCGAGCGGGCTGCCCGCGCTGGTTTCGATACAACCGTAGGCACGGCAGCGAACCTCGCCACGCCGCTCCTCGATAATCCCCCAACCCGTATGGGCCAAACCAGGGTCGATACCCAAGATAACCAAGCCAACCTCCCCTCGTCACCAGTACAGCGCAAGGCAACGCCCCACGCACTATTCACGAACGTCTGTTCTAGAATAACACAATGGGGCCAAGGTGCTTGATGCAAGATAGATTCGGCAGAAGCAATGTGTGCGAGAGAATCCCTCCCGCAATGTTTCCGTCTGCCCTAGTTCTGGCTAAAGAACGGGAACTGTCGGGGATCAACCGGCGGATGCGGCATCGGACCACCCTGGGGCCCACCCTGCGGTCCGCCCTGGCCGCCCATCATCTTGTCGATGGCGT
>ERZ809074.2950-NODE-2950-length-17192-cov-5.095641_pt1 | contig 17192 bp, 13 predicted proteins | sample MGYA00520795_ERZ809074 | MGnify/ENA primary metagenome ERZ809074 (study PRJEB31570, sample SAMEA3212989) | Homo sapiens | biome: human-gut; feature: human gut; material: fecal | place: Sweden | collected 2011 ...
CATCGACATCAGTTTGATGAGGATGTTGAGCGACGGACCGGAAGTGTCTTTGAATGGGTCGCCCACGGTGTCGCCAACGATGGTGGACTTGTGGTTCTCGCTGCCTTTGCCGCCGAAGTGTCCTTCCTCAATCATCTTCTTGGCATTGTCCCATGCTCCGCCCGAATTCGACATGAACACGGCGAGGGTGAAACCGGCTGCCAGTCCGCCGGTCAGCAATCCGAGCACACCGGCAACTCCTAACACCAAGCCAACCACTATCGGTATCACTATGGCGAGCAGCGACGGGATTATCATCTCCCGCTGTGCGCTCCTCGTGCTTATCTCCACGCAGCGTCCGTAGTCTGGTGTAGCCTTGCCTTCAAGTATTCCCTTTATCTCGCGGAACTGTCGGCGCACCTCCTGTACCATCGATTCTGCAGCACGTCCCACGGCACCCATCGTGAGTCCGCAGAAGAGGAATGCCGCCATGGCTCCGAGAAATGCTCCCACGAGCACTCTCGGGTTGATGAGGTTCACCTGGAAGAAGTTTATGAAGTCTATCGTAGAAGCGTTTGTAGGGTCGAAGATGTTTCCTGCCGCATCCACATATTGCTTGCCGCCCTCGAAGGCTCTCACCATGGCAATCTTTATCTCCTCTATATAGGAGGCAAGCAATGCAAGCGCCGTTAGCGCCGCCGAACCGATGGCGAATCCCTTTCCCGTTGCCGCTGTGGTGTTGCCGAGAGCGTCGAGAGCGTCGGTGCGCTCACGCACAGCCTCGCCCAGTCCGCTCATCTCGGCGTTGCCGCCGGCATTGTCGGCGATAGGTCCGTAGGCATCGGTAGCCAATGTGATGCCGAGTGTGGAGAGCATTCCCACGGCAGCGATGCCGATGCCATAGAGACCGGTGCTGAGACTCTTGGCTGATAGCGACATGTCGAAACCGTTGGCACACAGGTAGCTGAGCATGATAGCCACGGAGATGGTCACCACTGGCACCATCGTTGATATCATTCCCGTGCCGATTCCCTTGATGATTACCGTGGCAGGTCCTGTCTGCGATGCCTCTGCAATTTTCTGTGTAGGCTTGTAGCTCTGTGATGTGTAATATTCTGTAGCCTGTCCGATGATTACTCCCGCTGCCAGACCGCTGATTACCGAGAACGACAGTCCGAGCCAGTTTTCAATTCCCAGCAGATAGAGGATGAAGAATGTGGCGATGGCGATGAGCACGGCACTGACGTTAGTGCCGAGACCGAGCGAATGAAGCAGGTCTTTCATCGATGCGCCCTCTTTGGTGCGCACCAGGAAGATTCCGATCAGCGAGAGGAAGATGCCTATCGCCGCGATTATCATCGGAGCTATGACAGCCTTCAGCTGCATGTCGCCGTTCATGGCGAATGCCGTGGCGCCGAGAGCAGCAGTGGAGAGTATAGATCCGCAATAGCTCTCATAGAGGTCGGCTCCCATTCCAGCCACGTCGCCCACGTTGTCGCCCACGTTGTCGGCGATGGTGGCAGGGTTGCGGGGGTCATCCTCCGGTATGTTGGCTTCCACTTTTCCCACGAGGTCGGCTCCCACGTCGGCTGCCTTGGTGTAAATTCCGCCGCCCACACGTGCGAAGAGCGCCTGTGTTGAGGCTCCCATTCCGAATGTGAGCATTGTGGTGGTAATGGTTATCAGGGCAGTCTTCTCATCGGCATATACAGCGTTGAGAATCAGAAACCAGATGGCGATGTCGAGGAGTCCGAGGCCCACGACTACGAGTCCCATCACGGCGCCGCTGCGGAATGCAGTCTTCAGTCCCTTGTCCAGTCCTGTGCGTGCTCCGTTGGCTGTGCGTGCAGAGGCGTATGTGGCGGTCTTCATGCCGAAGAATCCGGAGAGTCCGGAGAACAGTCCGCCGGTAAGGAATGCGAACGGCACCCATGGGTTCTGCACTTCAAGCACGTATGCCATGAATGAGAATATTATGGCAAGCACTATGAATACTATGCCCACCACCTTGTATTGCTGTTTGAGATATGCCATCGCACCCTTTCTCACGTGTGCTGCAATCTCCTTCATACGGTCGGTTCCCTCTTCCTCTTTCATCATGGTGCGGAAGAAATACCATGCCATTCCCAATGCCACGATGCTTGCTACGGGAATCAGCCAGAAAACTAATGGAATGTTGTTCATAAATATTTGATATTTAAGTTTGACTGCTTAAAAAATCAAAGCCCAAGTAAGCCCTGAAGACTGATTTGGGTTTATGGTTGCAAATATATGAAAATATCAAATAAGTTGAACTTCTGAATTACTTTTTTTTCTGTTTTCTCTTTGATTAATGTCACTTTTGTCTCTTTTTGCAATATCTTGATTGCATTTAGACGGTATTGTGATGACGTCAGTCCGCTTGGAGTTTATTGATGATTGCATATAACTGAACTTCCCTTTGTGATTGCCTTGTCATGTCTGGTAATCACAAAGGGAAGTCTGTTCATGATATTTGTTCGTTTCCGTTTATTCAAAGTAGAATGTCAGGGCGATGATTTTGCTCCGGCATTCTTTCACTGAATTTGCATACATGAAGCGGTCTGCCATGCTCGGGTCTTTGAACCGTTTCGGGTGGTCTGTGTCGAGACAGTTGGTCAGTCCGTAGCAGAATTTCAGTTCAGGTCGCAGCTTGAAGAAGGGCAGGTAGAGATCGCAGCCCAGTCCCACTTCCAGAAACACGTCGTAGCGTTTCAGCTTGATATAGTCGCTGTCGCTGCCCGAGAGGTTCAGCATAGGGTTCACTCCCGCCATGAGATAAGGGCGGTGGTTGTTGAAGCGTGGTGCGCTGAAGATGAGGTCCATGGCAGAAGAGATATAGATGGTCTTCAGCTCCTGGTTCTGCATCACGTTCTTTCCTTCGCCGGTCTTGTCCGTCAGGTTCATGAATTTGATGTTCCTTGTTCCGAAATACATTGCCGGAGCGAGGCGGAAGGCGAAGTGTGTGCCAAGGCGCAGCTCACCGAGCACACCTACCGTGAATCCGGCGTCCCACTTGTCCTGGTCGGTGGTGATTATCTTCTCCACCGTGCCGTCGTCTGTCGTTATCGTCTGCGGTCCCATGCCCACGAACTCCAGATCCTGCAGGTGTGTTCCCACCATCACACCGAAGTGGAACGGTCGCAAATCGGTATACGGTCGATTCTGCACCTGTGTGTCTTGCGCTTTCATAGCCGTGCAGCCCATCAGCAGAGCGAACAGAATCAGTATATGTCTTGTAATTGTCTTCATCGGTTATCGTTTTTATTTACTGATAACGTAGAATTTGGCGTCTTATTGCATTTCGGGAGGCATCAATGTTTGGTTATGGCTTAAAATTACTTTATATGCCATAATCCTGTTCCTTACTGATTTTTTCATTTCCTGATTTCTCCCTTCTTCTTTGCAATACCCATAAATGATTATCGCCCTGGTTCATTATATACTTAATAATATGTGAAACAGGAGTTGAGGAACGTCGAAACTGATATTTTTTACTCGAAAGCAAAAAAAACCGTACCAAATATTAGGTATTTAAAATAAAATATCTAACTTTGCATCGTACGAGAAAAACAGTACAAGAACATTATTAACTTTAAAATATAAATTATTATGGCTTACGTAATTGGTGACGATTGTATCGCATGCGGTACATGTATTGACGAGTGCCCAGTAGGTGCTATCTCTGAGGGCGACAAGTATTCTATCGACGCAGATGCATGCACAGAGTGCGGTACATGTGCTTCTGTTTGCCCATCTGAGGCTATCAGCCTTGGTGAGTAATACGGAGTTCCTTCAGAACTTATGGGATGACAATCTCATATATTATTAAGTTTTAGACAATCAGAGCTTTCCTTTGGGGAGGCTCTTTTTTTTATTGCGTTTACTGTTCATTCCTCTTTGGAATGATATATACTTTACATATATCCGATTCCTTTTCCACCAATATCATTTAGGCAAATAAACTGGTCACCTATCGTATTGTTGTAATACGTAGCTTTACACCACTTGTCTATACATTTTGCACCTATACTTCGGCTTGTGTAGTCTTTTGTTGTAGCGTATCGCTATGCTGGTGTATATGGTTTTTCCTCAGAAATAGTGTCATAGTATCATTCCGGGCTCTAATGAATACCCTAAGATGCTGTAGACCAACGACTTGGTTAAATGATACTTTTCTGAATGTTTTACAGAAAAGTGTCATTTAAGTATCATTTAAGTATCATGCCTTTTCAACGCAAAGGCGGAGATTTTTATCGGTTCAAAAGCATTGATTTATCATTGAAGTATCATGCGTTTTCAACCGAAAAGAGTCTGTTATGACGCTAATTGTTTCACTCCTTTACTTAAGTATTCATTCCATAAATCATTTGGGCACTGTTCAGGCAATGTTTGTGCCCATTAGGGGCAAGCAGCGTGCCCCTAATGGGCAAGCACAGTGCCCCACATGGGCAAGCACCTTGCCCCATTTGAGCAAGCGTTCTTCTCATTTCTTTGTGAATAGATAAAGAAAATTAAACCCCAAACGATATAATTACCGTCCGGGGTTTAATCATTAGATTTTATTTATAAGAAATCCGTTTCTTAGTATGTAGCGAGAACCTGCTTTGCTGTCGGGTTCTCCGGGTCGATCTGGATCAGCTTCTCGAAGAATGGCTTGGCAGCAGCGCTGTCGTTCTTGATCTTGTAGAAGTAGATGCCGAGGTATGTGTAAGCCTCAGTTATGCGAGCCTTGTCAGAATCGTCCTTCACACCCTTCTCCTCAATCAGCTTGGCGAGCTTGTCGTAGTAAGGTCTTGCCAGACCCTTTGTCTGATTAGCGTCGATAAGACCGAGAGTACGTGCTGCCATGAAGTTGCAGAAGTCAGCATTGCTTGGATATTTCTCGCTCATCTGGTTGTAGATCTCAACAGCCTTCTTCACAGATGCCTCCTGGGCAGCTCCAGTCTGGTTGGCAGCCTGGTTGCGGTAGATGTTGGCAAGACCGTTGTAGTCGTTGATGCCTACATTTGGGTTAAGAGTGAGATACTGCTCATAGAGTTCCAAAGACTTTGCGAAGTCACCCTTTGCCTTGTAAGCGTCAGAGAGGTCCTTGATGACTGCTGCCTTCTGAGCGTTTTCTTTGCATTCAGCAAGCTGCTTGTTGTAGTATTCGATGGCTGTGTCATACTGCTTCAGAGCGCTGTATGTCAGTCCGGCGTATTTGTAGTCGTTTGCTGTGAGGTCTACAGAGTCGCTCTTGTTGAACAGGGCGTCAACATACTTTGCAGCCTCGTCATACTGCTTCAGCTCGAAAGAGTTGTAGAGAGCCAGACGGTTGTAGCCGGAGTTGCGTGGGTTCTTTGAAAGACCGTAAACGGAGAGTTCCTTTGAAACATCATTCTTCTGGTTTGCGAATGCAGCCAGTGCATACTCTGTAAGGTAGCTTGGCTCGTGGTCGTAGAGCTTGGCAGGTGTCACCTTGCTATAGTAGTCGAGCACCTTCTGCATATACTTGCCGTTCTTCTTTGCAGCCTCATAGTAGATGTGGGCTGCTTCAGCGTCAACAGGGAAGTTCGCATCGAGTGTGCGAACCTTCTCCAGCTGCTCTACAGCCATGTCTGGAGAAACACCACGCATAACGCGGGCATATTTTACGTAAGCGCTGATGTTGTTTGGCTCAGCATAGTAAGCGTTCTGATACATGGCAGCAGCAGCGCCTGGGTCATCGTTGAAGTAAGCCAAGTCGCCGAGGAGCACGAAACCGTCGCCCACCTTGCCGGTCTTTGCCTTGTTTGTCAACTCAACAGCCATCTCGCCGTATTTGCGGGTGTTGGCTGTGTCCTTTACGTCGAGATAAGCACGACCGATGGCTGCAAGAGCCTTGGCGTCTTTCTTGTTCTCTTTCACCGCTGCCTTCACGATAGATGCCACAGCAGCCTTGTCCTTGTTGGTCTTGATGGCGTTAACAGCGTCCTTGACGCTTGTCTGTGCCATAGCAGAGCCGCTGAATACTGTCATCAGCGCTCCCATGAATAGATATTTTATTGCTTTCATAATTCTCTTGTTTTTAAGATAGTGATTGATGATCGTTCTTTTCTATTAGTCTCTTTTTTTTTGCGTATGCAAAGATACTTATTTTTATTTATCTAACACTTTTCCGCTTGATAAATTGCATTGTAAGAGAAAATATTCTTGTTCTTTTAATCATCATTAACTTGAACGCTGCGCCATTCCAGGTCTCCGCGATAGGGGAGGAGAGCAGATTTCAGGATAATCTTCTGCCCCTGTGGCGACTGCATGAAGTTTGCCACGCCAACTGGCAGTCCATGGAACGGGTCGGCAAGCAGTGCGTAAATCGTTCTTGCGAACGGATATCTGCCATCGAGCAGGTATAGCTGGTATGGTTTCCAACTGTTCATCTCCGTAGCCTTCTCCATCTGGCATACCGACATAACCGTGATGTTCTTCTTGAATGTCACGTTTGTAGTGTCTCGCTTGTCGTTGAGCCAGTTGCTGCCGATGATGCCGATGGCGTTAGGAGTTTTCTCAACATATTTGATGACCTCAGCACTTGTGTTCACGGCCGAGATGTTAGGACTGTTGATAGGTTTGCCGCCAAGGATAGAATCTACTGCCCATCTCACTGCTGCCGACTGCTTGTTGTCGAACACCACGTCGATGGTTCCGAATTTCGAACCCTTGTTTATCTGGTTCCACTTTGTTGCCTGTCCGGAGAGGATTCTCTTGATGTCCTTCACCGTTATGCAGGAGTCAACATTGTTCTTGTTTATGATGAACGCCAGTCCGTCGTAGCCAAGCGGGAAATAACGTGGCTGTATCTTCATGCTCTTGAAATATTCGAGCTGTTTCTTAGACAGGTTCCTTGCCGTTATGATGAGATGCACGTCCTGTTTCATCAGTGCGTTGAAGGCATCAATCTCATTTGTGTATTTCGCTGTGACATGAGCGTCAGGATACATGGCATGGAATACGGCAAGCTCTTCCTCCACGATAGGGCTGAAGCTCTCATCGCACATCAATGTCATTTTGCCTGACGAGTAGGTGTCAGTTCTTGCATTCTTGGACTTTTGCCCTGAACATGCGCAGAAAACCAATAATGCAACCATCATTGTAAGAAATGTGTAAGTCGTTCGCTTCATGATAATTCTTGTTTAGTGACAGCCCCGTTGTTCTTGGAGCCACTTGTTTTATAAATTATTCTGTTAGGATATTTCTCTGTATGTCAGAGAAAAAAAAGAAGAGCAGAAGCCACCTTCTATAAGGCAATTCCTCTACTCTTCTTGTTAGATATCTCGTCTATGTGAGATTACTGAAGGCGGAATGTTACAGGTACGGTAAATCTTGAACGTACCGCCTGGCCATTCTGCTTACCAGGAATCCACTTAGGCATGCTGCTGATTACGCGCTGTGCCTCCTTGTCGAGTGATGGGTCAACACCACGAACGACCTTAACCTGTGATACAGAACCGTCTCTCTCTACGACGAACTGTACAACTACACGACCCGAAATACCATTCTCAGCAGCAACTACTGGATACTTGATATGATCAGCGAGCCATCCGTTTACAGATCCGCCAGGGAATTGAGGCTGCTGCTCTACCACCTCGAAGATCTTGTTCTGCTCCTCCTCATGCTTTGGAGGTTCTGGAGCTGCAATCTCCTCAACGGCCTTGAGCACTGTACCACCTGCCTCGTCGTTACCCTTAACGTCGAAAGCACCGATAGCAGTCTTGGTTTCCTTCAACTCATCCTGAGTCTTCATTTCCTCCTCAGGTTTAACCTCAGAGTCCTTCTTGATGACAGGAGGTGTAAAGGCGATAGAAGACTTAACCTTCTCTACCTTCTGCACCTGCTCCACCTTAGGAGTCTCGGTCTTCTTCTCAACCTTGGCCTCCTTCTTTGCCTCAAGGAGAGATGCCTCCATTTCAGCCTCGAACTTAGCCTTCTGAGCTTCCTGATATGAGTTATAAGCTGCAAGTCCTAAATATGCAACCGCTGCGACGGCAGCAACGAATATCATTGAAACGATATTACGCTTGCTTGTACCTCTACGCAGTTGGTAAGCACCATAGACCTTATTACGACCTTGGAAGACTATGTCAGCCCATTCATTTGATATAAGATCAATTTTTGCCATTTTCTTTAAAATGTTTAATTTTAGAAAACTATCAACATCGTTTACTTAACGCCGGCTGCCTTCAGAAGGCGCATGTCGTCGTCGTTTACTTTGTCGATAACGTACTTACCTATTGCACAAATCTGCATTTCATCGAGAGCATCTACAAGGTTCTTATAGGATGCAGTATCCAAAGCCTTGATGATGATTGTCAGTGCAGGAACCTTACCTGTTTCCAGTTCACCCTTCTTGATCTTGTCAAGTTTGGCGTTGTAAACAGAGTCGCTCATGCTCTTGTCCTTTGCACGCTCTGAATCGAGAAGTTTCTTTGCTGCCATGATGTTCTTGACAGGTGTGTAACCCCCCTCAGTCCTGTGGTTGATCAAGACGCTGCGGATACCGTCAGCACCCCATGTAGTCTTCTTCAGACATGCAGGGTTGTCATACTGTGGAATACCGTCTACGTGATAGATCTGGTCGTTGCCTGCAAGGTACAGAGTCAGAGTCTGTGACGCCTTGGTAGCAGAACGGTCCTGCTCGTTCACGTTCTTATCATTACTTGGCATGGTGAGCTGCATTGACTGAGGCTTGCTCAGAGAAGTACAGAGCATGAAGAAGGTGATAAGAAGCATCATCATATCCACCATAGGGGTGAAGTCGACGCGGGTCTCGGCTTTTTTCTGTCTTGAACCTTTTTTCTTTGCCATATTATTCAGCCTCCTCCTTCTTTAATGTAGTGATAAGATAATAACGGTTCTCACTCATGTCCTGAAGCTCAGACATCATCTTCTTTACAACCTTGTATGGAGTTGCGGCGTCAGCCTTGATAGCAACCTTCATCTTGTCGCCAAAAGAAGAGTTGCGTGCGGCGTCTACCCAGCACTGGAATTCACTCATGCCTCCGTTGATGGAGTCAGTAGGAATACCCATTTCCTTCTGAAGATTGTTGACGTCTCCTGCTTCATGCTTGAGAACATCAGACATTTTATTCATAGGCATACCGAAGGAAGCGAGTCCAACGAAGTTCTTCTCCTGCATAGCAGAGAGAGAGAGTCCTGAGAACTTGCTCTTGAATCCTTCGAGCATCTCCTGCATATATCCTGGCTTGTCAAGTCCGATAAAGATCTTACCATCCTTGTCAACGATAATCTGCAGAACTTCTGTTTCTGGAACCTTGATCTCTGACACTGAGCCCGGCGCATTTACCTTCACTGCCTCATTCTTCACGAACGTTGACGTCAACATGAAGAAGGTAAGCAGAAGGACCATAACGTCAGACATAGGGGTCATATCTATCCAGACGTCGGCTTTCTTAATCTTTATCTTACCCATAATGAATAAAGTTTTAAAGGGTTAGTAATAAAGATTAAGCCTCTTCTGTATGGTTAGCTTCGTATGTCTTTGCGATAGTGTAACCAACCTCGTCAAGAGCGTAAGTGAGCTTATCGATCTTGTTTGAGTAGAAGTTATAAGCAACAACGGCGCACCATGAAGTCAAAATACCAGAAGCAGTGTTGACGAGGGCCTCAGAAATACCGGTAGAGAGTTCGAGAGAGTCACCACCACCACCGGCTGCAAGAGCGGCGAACGACTTGATCATACCCACAACGGTACCGAACAGAGCGGTAAGAGTACCAAGTGTTACGAGAGTTGCCAGAATTGGCATGTTCATCTGAAGAGTAGGCATCTCAAGCTGAACAGCCTCCTCGTGAGCCTGCTGGATCTTAGAAACCTTCTGCTCCTTCTTCAAACCTGGAGTATTCTCCATCTCTGAGTAAGCCTTCAAAGAAGCTGTAACAACGTTACCTACAACACCCTGCTGCTTGTCGCAAAGCTGCTGAGCCTTAGCCATATCGCCGGCTGAAACTGCTGCCTTAACGTTAGCAACGAACTTAACGAGGCTGCTCTTGCCGTTTGCAGTGCGGAGAGCCAGACCACGCTCTACTGAAAGTGCGATCACAGTGAAGAGAAGTGTGATGATGACAGGAACGACGATACCTCCCTTGTAGATAGTACCGAGCAAGTTGCCTGGAAGTGGAGCGTTTGCGTTGTCGCCACCCTGGAAGTTACCTGGGTTACCGAGAACGAACTCGTAGAAGCATACACCTGCGATGAAGCAGAGTACGATGATCCAAAACGCTGCGCGAACGCCCTGAAAGCCCTGCTTCTTAGCCTTGGCTGGGGCTTTTGTCTGTGAATTTGCCATAATTTTGTTGAATTTGATTTTTAAGTTATTAATAAATTTAAGTTATATTCTCGATTAGCGCCTTTTGAAGGCTGATTTAAAGTTTGTCTCGAAGGTCAACATAGTGATTTATGCACTTCTTATCCGTGCAAAGATAGTAATTTAATATTGACTTTGATAAAAAGTTAAATCATTTTAACTACCTTGATGCGATTTTTTTCCTTTCAGAGTGCTTTTCTATATGCTTCGAGTGTTTTTATCCGCAATATTTTCCATCAGCGCATCATAAAGACACGCTGTTCGTCTGTCATGCCAGCAGCGCCAATGTGTCCTTGATGCGTTTCATCGCCTCGCGGATATTGTCGTCGCTTGTGGCATAGCTCATGCGGAAGCAGTATGGGTCGCCGAATGCGTCGCCGCCCACTGTTGCCACGTGGCCCACTTCGAGCAGGAACATGGCGAGATCCGTTGAGTTTTCTATCTTCTTCCCGTTGTAGCTCTTGCCGAAGAAGCTGCTGCATTTAGGGAACAGGTAGAAGGCGCCTTCCGGTTTGTTCACTTCCAGTCCCGGTATGTCCTTGGCGAGTTCCACGATAAGGTCGCGGCGTCTTTCAAACGCTTTCCTCATTGTCTCCACGCATTCCTGCGATGTGGTATAGGCAGCCTCTGCCGCTTTCTGGCTCACTGAGCAAGGGCCGCTCGTATACTGTCCCTGCAGCTTGTTGCATCCTTTCACTATCCATTCCGGAGCTGCTATGAATCCTATTCTCCATCCTGTCATGGCGTATGCCTTAGACACTCCGTTCACGATTATCGTTCGCTCTCTCATTCCCTCTATGTGGGCGATGCTGCTGTGCTTGCCCACGTAGTTGATGTGTTCGTAGATCTCGTCGGCGAGCACATACAGTCCTTCATGTCTTTTTATCACCTCAGCAAGCCCTCTGAGTTCTTCTTCAGAGTACACGCTGCCTGTAGGGTTGCTTGGCGAGCACAGGATGAGCATCCTTGTCTTTGGCGTTATGGCGGCTTCGAACTGCTCCGGTGTCATCTTGAAGTTCTGTTCGAATCCGGCTTCAACGATAACCGGTTCTCCTCCGGCAAGTTTCACCATCTGCGGATAGCTCACCCAGTATGGAGCAGGGATTATCACCTCTTCTCCATCATTTACGAGTGCCATCAACGTGTTGCACACACTCTGCTTGGCACCGTTAGACACGAGAATCTCGTTTGTTGAGTATTCCAGTCCGTTTTCCTTCTTCAGCTTTTCGACGATAGCCTTTCTCAGTTCGATATATCCCGGTACTGGCGAGTATCTCGAGTAGTTCTCGTCGATAGCTTTCTTGGCCGCCTCCTTGATATGGTCAGGTGTGTTGAAGTCCGGTTCTCCCACGCTCATGTTGATAACGTCGATACCTTGCGCTTTCATTTCTCCGCTTTTCTGCGACATCGCTAATGTAGCCGAAGGAGCGAGCCTGTTCAGGCGGTCTGATAATTTTGTCATATAAGATGTGTTATGTGTTTATATTTGTTGCAAAAGTATATTATTTTCTTCTCTTTAACGAATAATTCTCACTTTTATTTTGTAATATGTGTTAAGTAATAGCAACAAGGGCTGTTTCATAGAACAATATGTCTAAGAAACAGCCCTTTGCCGTGTATGTAATGTCTTGTTATTTCATTCTCCGGTCCCTATATATATATTATAGGTGAAGGTTGTGTCCCATGCGCAGCTTTTTGGTCTGGAGATATTTGTAGTCGTATTCGTTAGGTGCGATTTCGATTGGTATGTTCTCCACGATTTCCAGTCCGTAAGCCTCAAGTCCCACTCTCTTTGTAGGGTTGTTGGTGAGGAGTCTCATCTTGCTCACTCCGAGCTGTCTGAGAATCTGTGCTCCGCATCCGTAGTCTCTCTCGTCCGGCTTGAATCCCAGGTGTATGTTTGCCTCTACTGTGTCGAGACCTTTCTCCTGCAGTTTGTATGCAGCAATCTTGTTCATCAGTCCGATGCCTCTACCTTCCTGCTGCATGTATACCACTACGCCCTTTCCTTCTTTTTCTATCATCTCCATCGACTTGTGGAGCTGTTCTCCGCAGTCGCATCTCTTGCTTCCGAAGATGTCGCCGGTAGAGCATGAGGAGTGAACTCTGACGAGGATCGGTTCGTTTGGCTCCCAGCTTCCCTTGATGAGTGCCATGTGTTCCATTCCGTTGCTTGTCTGGCGGAACGGCACGAGTCTGAAGTGTCCGTATGTCGTCGGCATGTCCACTTCTTCTCCTTTTTCCACGAGCACCTCATTCTTGAGTCTGTATGCTATCATGTCTTTGATGGAAATCGTCTTCAGACCGTATTCCTTGCCGAACTCCAGCAGCTGTGGCAGTCTTGCCATCGTGCCGTCTTCGTTCATAATCTCCATCAGTGCACCGGCAGGGTAGAGTCCTGCCATGCGGCAGAGGTCGATGGCGGCTTCGGTGTGGCCGCTTCTTCTTAGCACTCCGTTGTCCTGTGCATAGAGCGGGTTCACGTGTCCTGGTCTGCCGAAGGTTGTCGGTTTGGAACTTGGGTCGGCGAGAGCCTTTATAGTCTCTGCTCTGTCGTGTGCGGATACTCCTGTGGAGCATCCCTCCAGCTTGTCCACCGTCACTGTGAACGGCGTGCCGAGCATAGAGGTGTTGTCAGACACCTGGTGTGGCAGGTCGAGTTCCTTGCATCTCGACATAGTGATGGGCACGCAGAGCACGCCTCTGGCATGCTTGAGCATGAAGTTCACTTTCTCGGCGTCGATCTTCTCGGCTGCGATGATGAGGTCGCCCTCGTTTTCGCGGTCCTCGTCATCCACTACGATAACGAATTTGCCTTCTTTGATGTCTTCGATGGCCTCTTCTACGGTATTGAGCTTTAAATTCTCCATTGTGATTGTTACCTTATTATATAATATATAAATTTCTTTGTATGTAAATTCTCCTGTTTGTCATCTTGCCGTCGGCTCCTCTTTCATTTCAGTGAGCCTGTCTGTCATCAATTTGTTGGTCTCGCTGATTTTCTTGAGGTCTCTCATCAGTCTCAGTCTGAATCTCCACATCCTGAAGAAGAAGAACAGACCTGCCGGCACGATTATGGCGGCGGTGATGTTCAGCCATTTCCTCTCGAACGGTCTTGTGTGTGATTTCACCATTATCACGGGATATTCGTTCAGACAGTTTATCACCTTTCTGTCTTTTGAGTTCGAAAGGTCTGCAATGGTGCTTTCGAGCAGTTCGCCGATGCGCTCCATCTCGTGGTCCGGCTGATATTTGAAGAACACGTTGATGAAGTTTGGCGGAGATTTCAGCTTGTGTGTCGTGGCATACTGCTTTATCTCCTTGGTTATCTGTTCGATGTTCTGCCGGTCTTTCTCATAGTCGGGAGTCTCTATTATCACCGTCTTTCTCGTTATGCTCCTCTTCGTTCTCAGTCCGAGCAGCTTTGCCGCCACCTTCTTGTATGCGTCGATGTTGAACACCACGGAGTCATTGTTAGCCTTATAGGTGAAGAATATGGCGAGCGGTGTCAGTACGGCTGTCGCGATGCTCTTTCCGAACCATACCGCCCACATGCCGCCGCGCGCCATTCTGTATCCGGTATTGTCGAAGATATAATATACGATGAATACGAGCACCGAGATGATTACCGGCACTCCGAGTCCGCCCTTTCTGATGATTGCTCCCAACGGGGCACCGATGAAGAAGAATATGATGCACGAAAGGGCGAGCGTGAATTTGTTTATCGCCTCTATCTTGTGCTGGCGCAGCAGCTTGTCGCCGTCGCCCGTCACCATTGCCTTGAACTGCAGTTCGTTCATGTTGTTCTGCACCGTCGACATGGCGTTGTTCACAGCCCTCAGCTTGTTGTCAGCCGTTAGCGATTCGAATTTCTTCTTCACGTTGAATTTTCCGCTCTCCACTTCTTTCTTTATCCTTAATGAGTCGCTTCTCGAAATCTTCTGGCTGCCCAGGAGCATGAATCGGGCGTCTTTGTAGAATGCCCGTCCGATGCTGTCATATTCATGACTTATCGAGTCCATATCGTGGCTTATCTGGGATATGCTCTTTGCCTTGGCATTGTTGGAAAGCGAACTTGCGTCGGCAAGGTTGAATCCGTTGTCGAAGTCGAGTACGATTTTCTTGGAGATGAACGTCTCCCGTCTGTATGGCACGTTGGCGCTGCCCGTGACGTCAGACGACTTCATGTTTTCAAACCACTCTCCGCTATGCAGCGTCAGCACGAGGTGCTTCTTCTCTGCCGTAGACTGCAGCATGCCCGAGTCGGCGAGTATTATCGCTGCATCCTCGAAACTGTCGGTCATGCGGTAAATCATTATGCCATAGAGCATTCCGGAGTTAAGGTCCTTCTTCTGCACATACAGGTTGCAGTTCGGTATTCCGTCGTAGAACACGCCTTCCGGTATTTCCAGTTCCGGACTCTTCTGCTTCATCGACATCAGCAACTGAGCGAACTGCATGTTGGCGCTTGGTGCCACCACATCCTGGAAGTAGAACGACACTCCGGATATTATCAGTGTTATGGCTATCAGCGACCTGAAAGCCTGCATCAGCGATATTCCAGCAGCCTTGATGGCAGTAAGCTCACTGCTCTCGCCGAGGTTTCCGAAGGTTATCAGCGACGACAGCAGGATGGCCAGCGGCAAAGCCTGCGGCACGAGAATCAGACTCATATACCAGAAGAACTGCGCCATAACCTCCACCGACAATCCCTTGCCGATGAGTTCATCGACATATCTCCATAGAAACTGCATCATCAGCACGAACTGGCAGATGAAGAATGTTCCGATGAAGAGCATTCCGAATTGTCTGGATATGAAGATGTCTAATTTCTTTATTCTAAGCATTGTCTTGTGGTATCATAGGGCGTCATTGCCCAATAACGGTGCAAAAATACTACAAAAAATCGGAAGTCAGAAAATATTTCCTTCTATTTACCAAGTTTTGAGTATTTCAACATTTCCCGATGCGTTATTTGTGTTATAATCAGTGGATAAGTCATGTAGCAGCGGATATGTCATATATCAGCGGAATTCATTTCCGTTGTCAGCGGTTTTCATTGGCGTTTTGTTTTTTTTCGTTATGCCAATAATCCCCAGACTGTCTGATGGTCGATTAGAGGGATATACAGTCAGATACGAAAAAACTCCCCTGAAATCCGTTGTATGGTTTCAGGGGAGTAGCTTTCCAGGTCGGATCGTTCAAGTGCCGACGTTATTTCCTTTTTCTGTTGGCTCTTTGCTGGCGGTATTTCGCTTTCTGCATGGCTGAGCCACTACCGTGGGCACCAGTTATGTATGCCTTTTTCTTGGCTTTCGTCTTCACCTTGCCGTTGGAGTCATCGCTCTTTCTGGCCGGTCTGAATGTCATGCCGCCTTCGATGATCTGATCTATGTCCATAGTCGTGATATTAATGGTGGAAGAGTCTTACGCCGGTGAATGCCATCGTGATGCCATATTTGTCGCAGGTGTCGATGACATGGTCGTCACGCACCGAACCACCTGCCTGTGCGATATATTCCACACCGCTCTTGTGGGCGCGTTCGATGTTGTCGCCGAATGGGAAGAAGGCATCGCTGCCCAGTGCCACCTTGGTGTTCTTGGCAATCCACTCCTTTTTCTCCTCCATCGTCAGCACCTCCGGCTTCTTAGTGAAGAACTGCTGCCATGTGCCGTCAGCGAGCACGTCGTCGTGGTCCTCGCTGATATATACGTCGATTGTGTTGTCGCGGTCAGCGCGGCGGATACCCGGCACGAAAGGAAGGTTCATCACCTTCGGGTGCTGGCGCAGCCACCAGATGTCAGCCTTGTTGCCGGCCAGACGCGTGCAGTGGATGCGGCTCTGCTGTCCGGCGCCGATGCCGATAGCCTGTCCGTCCTTCACGTAGCAAACAGAGTTGCTCTGTGTGTATTTCAGTGTGATGAGACTGATGATGAGGTCGCGCTTGGCCTCCTCTGTGAATTCCTTGCTCTTGGTAGGGATATTCTCGAAGAGCTTCGGGTCGTCGAGCTTCACCTCGTTGCGTCCCTGCTCGAATGTGATTCCGAACACCTGCTTGTGTTCAATCGGTGCTGGTTTGTAAGTAGGGTCTATCTTAATCACATTGTATGTACCCTTGCGCTTGTCGTGGAGGATTTCCAGAGCCTCAGGCGTAAAGTCCGGGGCAATAACTCCGTCGCTCACTTCCCTCTTGAGCAGCGTTGCCGTAGCGGCGTCGCAAGTGTCGCTCAATGCAACGAAGTCGCCGTATGAACTCATGCGGTCGGCGCCGCGTGCCCTTGCGTATGCACAGGCGATGGGTGAGAGTTCCATCTTCAGGTCGTCAACGAAGTATATCTTCTTCAGTGTGTCGCTCAGTGGCAGTCCCACAGCGGCGCCTGCCGGTGATACATGCTTGAAGCTGGCTGCTGCAGGCAGTCCTGTAGCTTCTTTCAGCTCCTTCACGAGCTGCCAGCTGTTCAGGGCATCAAGGAAGTTGATGTAGCCCGGACGGCCGTTTAATACTTCGATTGGGAGTTCGCCCTCTTCCATGTAAATTCGTGAGGGCTTCTGATTCGGATTGCATCCGTACTTTAACTGTAACTCTTTCATTATAATGTCTCTTTACCTATTTTGCTGCAAAATTACTTCTTTTTTGTCAGATGTCAAAGCGTTGTGGCGAAAAGTGTATATGACGTGCGGAAGAAGGCATTGAAAGAAGCCGGTCTCCGCATAGACAGGAGACCGGCAATGATTTGTCTTTATAGAGAAAATGACCCGTTGGCGGAATAAGTTTAGCGCACACTTAATCCTAATAACCTCTAAGTTTGCAGAAGATTGCGACGAAGTCGCATAAACTCCAAAATAATCAA
>ERZ809074.2960-NODE-2960-length-17144-cov-10.895956_pt1 | contig 17144 bp, 8 predicted proteins | sample MGYA00520795_ERZ809074 | MGnify/ENA primary metagenome ERZ809074 (study PRJEB31570, sample SAMEA3212989) | Homo sapiens | biome: human-gut; feature: human gut; material: fecal | place: Sweden | collected 2011 ...
ATGGAACGCCGTGTGCGGTGAAAGCTGCATGCACGGTGTGGAGCGGGGGAAAATCCGGAGATTATATCAAAGGATTACCTATCGCTATCCGGAGCCAAGTCACAGGGAATCAAGCAGCTTATGGCAGGTGGAGGTGTCGTTCTGATCGGTACACAGCTTGTACCATTACTGGCGAATTTGTTTTAGCCGGGGCAGTAGGAAAGGAGAACACGCATGGATAAGATTTTTGAGTCCATAGAAGAATGGATGCGTAACCTCCTTACAGGCATGGTCAGCTCAAACCTGACGAACATGTTTACCGATGTGAATGAAAAAACCGGTGACATCGCAAGTCAGGTTGGGCAAACGCCCCAGGGCTGGAACAGCAGTATTTTCAGCTTGATCCAAAATCTGTCGGATTCTGTGATCGTACCGATTGCCGGAATGATCATAACCTTTGTGTTGTGCTATGAGCTGATTTCCATGCTCACCGAAAAGAATAACATGCATGATATAGATACATGGATGTTTTTCAAATATTTTTTCAAGATGTGGATAGCAGTCTGGTTCGTAAGCAATGCTTTTACGATCACAATGGCGATTTTTGATGTTGGACAGAATGTAGTGAACCGGGCGGCAGGTGTTATCAACCAGCAGACGGCAATCAATATTGATTCGGTAATTACCTCGATGGAGACCGCAATGGAATCAATGGAAATAGGAGAGCTGATTATACTGGCACTGGAAACGCTCCTGGCGAGTCTGTGCCTAAAGGTTATATCCGTTTTTATAACGGTTATTTTATATGGCCGTATGATAGAAATTTATCTGTATTCGTCAATCGGTGCAATTCCGTTTGCCACTATGAGCAACCGGGAATGGGGACAGATTGGCAGCAATTATTTAAGAGGATTGTTTGCACTGGCATTTCAAGGATTTTTTATCATGATGTGCGTGGGCATTTATTCTGTATTGGTTGCCAACATACAGGTATCAGATAATGTGCATACAGCACTGCTCAGTGTAATGGCTTATACAGTAATACTATGCTTTAGTCTTATGAAAACAGGTAATTTTTCAAAGAGTATCTTTAATGCACACTAAATGTGGAAAAGGAGACGATGAAAATGGCTTTTGTATCAGTACCAAAAGATCTGACAAAAGTAAAAAATAAAATTATTTTCAATCTTACAAAACGACAGCTTATCTGCCTTGGTATTGCAGCGGCAGTAGGGCTTCCGTTTTATTTCCTGTCAAGGGGGTTGATTGGTTCGAGTAATGCGGCAACCGGAATGTGTCTGCTGATGCTTCCGGCTTTTTTATTTGCCATGTATGAAAAAGATGGACTTCCTTTAGAGAAAGTCCTCAAAAACGTGATTACAGTAAAATTTATCCGTCCTCCGGTACGGAAATATGAGGTGGAAAACCTCTATGAAAAAAAGAGAATTTTGACAAAAGCGAAAGGAGGTACCGTTCGTGGAAAAAGTAAGAAACGATAAGAATCTTCCAGAGCAGACAGAAGAATTTTCCCATCCGGATGACTGGTGGCTGGATGAAGAGGATTCTGCTGATGGTTTACCAGTGTTTGATCCGGATGAGGCAGAAGATTATGCAAAGGACAGACAGCGTTTGATGGGAGTACCGATGGTTACGGGGTATGAAGCACTGGAGCGACACCGAGGTGTCCGCAGACCAAGACGTAAATTAAGCAGACGGGAAAAACGTGCCTGGAAAAAAGCCCAGAAATATGAAATGAAATTACATAAGGCACACGAAAAAGAAGAAAGAAAACTTGCGAAGCAGGCGGCAAAACAGGCTGCTCGTGAAGAAAAGGCGGCACAGAAACAGGCAAAGAAAGAAGAAAAGCATAAAAAAAAGACAAAGCCGTCGGGTTCTGTAAAATCCAGTGGAAAAAAAGGTACTGTAAAGAAAATATCCAGTACGAATAAAGACAGTAGAAATAAAGGGAAAGATATTACCGCACAGCAGTCCATTCCATACAGGGAAATGGGAAAAGACGGAATCTGTCGTGTGGAGGATGGGTATTATTCAAAGACGATTCGTTTTTATGATATCAACTATCAGTTGGCACAGAATGAGGATAAAAATGCGATTTTTGAGAACTGGTGTGATTTCCTGAATTATTTTGACAGCACCATCCATTTTCAGTTGTCCTTTATCAATCATCACAGCAACATGACAGAATATGAAGATGTGATCCGTATCAAAAAGCAGAATGACAGTTTTGATGATCTGCGTATGGAGTTTGCCCAGATGCTCAGAAGTCAGTTAGCAAAAGGAAATAATGGTCTTGTCAGAACCAAGTATATTACATTTGGGATTGAAGCTGATAATATCCGGGAAGCGAAACCGAAGCTGGAACGTATCGAAACAGATATACTCAATAATTTTAAAGTTTTCGGGGTATCTGCGTATCCATTAAATGGTGCGGAGCGTTTGCAGATCATGTATGAAACATTCAACCAGAATGTCAAAGTGCCATTCAAGTTCAGCTATGATGATATGCTGCGTACTGGGTTGAATACAAAGGATTATATTGCACCATCCAGTTTCCTGTTCAAAAATGGAAAGGATTTTCAGATGGGAGATACCATCGGAGCAGTGTCCTATCTGCAGATTCTGGCACCAGAGCTGACGGATAAAATGCTTGCTGAATTTCTGGAAATGGACTGTAACCTGCTTGTTAATCTGCATATCCAGTCCATCGACCAGATGAAAGCGATCAAATTGGTCAAAAGTAAGGTTACGGATATTAACCGCATGAAAATTGAGGAACAGAAAAAAGCGGTACGCTCCGGATATGATATGGATATTATACCGTCTGACCTGAATACATACGGTGGGGAAGCGAAAAGACTTCTGGAAGATTTACAGTCAAGGAATGAAAGAATGTTTCTTGTGACCGTGGTGTTTTTAAATACAGCAAAAAATAAACAGGAGCTGGAAAATGCGGTATTTCAGACGGCAGGTATTGCACAGAAATACAACTGTGTATTAAAAAGACTGGACTATCAGCAGGAGCAGGGCCTTATGAGCAGTTTGCCGCTTGGAAGAAACTGGATTCCAATCAAGCGGGCATTGACTACCACATCGACAGCTATTTTTGTTCCATTTACGACGCAGGAACTGTTTATGGGTGGGGAATCTATCTATTATGGGTTAAATGCCCTGTCTAATAACTTAATCATGGCAGATCGGAAAAAGCTGAAAAATCCCAATGGTCTGATACTTGGTACTCCTGGATCTGGTAAATCCTTTGCGGCAAAAAGAGAGATTACCAATGTATTTATTGTCACAAAAGACGACATTATCATCTGTGATCCGGAGGGTGAATATTTTCCGTTAGTCCGGGCATTTAACGGGCAGGTTATCCGTATTTCTCCGACCAGTCATGATTACATCAATCCAATGGATATTAACATCAATTATGCGGATGATGACGATCCGCTATCGTTGAAATCAGATTTTATCCTTTCGCTTTGTGAACTGGTAGTAGGAGGAAAAAACGGTCTGGAACCAGTGGAAAAAACAATCATTGACCGATGTGTGCGTCTGGTATATCAGGACTATCTTTCAGAACCGGTTCCGGAGAAAATGCCAATCCTGGAAGATCTATATAATCTGCTTCGCAAACAGGAAGAGGCTGAGTCGCAGCGGCTGGCAACGGCACTGGAAATCTATGTAAATGGTTCCCTGAAGGTGTTTAATCACCGTACAAATGTAGAGTTGAACAATCGTCTGGTATGTTTCGATATTAAAGACCTTGGTAAACAGCTTAAAAAACTTGGTATGTTGATTGTTCAGGATCAGGTTTGGAACAGGGTAACAGTCAACCGTTCTGCTCATAGGTCTACCAGATATTACATTGATGAGTTCCATTTGTTGCTGAAAGAAGAACAGACAGCAGCATACAGTGTAGAAATCTGGAAAAGATTCCGTAAGTGGGGCGGTATCCCGACTGGTATCACGCAGAACGTAAAAGACCTGCTTGCTTCAAGGGAAATCGAGAATATCTTTGAAAACTCAGACTTTATCCTGATGCTCAACCAGGCATCCGGGGATCGACAGATTCTGGCAAAGCAGCTTAATATTTCAACACACCAGCTTTCCTATGTAACAAACAGTGGAGAGGGAGAAGGGCTGATTTTTTATGGAAATACAATTATTCCATTTAAGGACAGATTCGATAATACCCTTATGCTTTATGCGTTAATGTCATCGAAACCGGAAGATGTAGAGAAGCGTGAAAAACTCGGCATCAAAGGCAGAGACGATAGTTAAAGGGGTGACAGCAGAGTATGAGAAAATGGGTGGCAGGATTGTTACTTTCTATATCTGTTATATTGCTTACGATCAGTCTGTATTTCTTAATGGGATTTTTTATGCAGGAAAGACAGGATAATCAGTTACAGCAGGAACTGCAGGAGCTAATGCAGAAAAGAGAGGATGAATCGGAAGAAGATGCTTCCGGCGATTCTTTGATAGAGATAGATGCTGGAATTTTGGCATTGCATGAAGAAAATCCGGATTGTATTGGCTGGCTGACCATTGATGGAACGAGAATAGACTATCCGGTCATGTACCGGCCCGGAGATAAAAATTATTATCTGCATCGAGATTTCAACGGGGAATATTCTGCAAATGGTTGCTTATTTTTGGCAGAGGAATGTGTACCAGGAGATTCGGACAATCTGATCATATATGGACATCACATGAACAGTGGGAAGATGTTTGCTGACCTTGAGAAATATAAGGACGAAAGATTTTACGAAGAACATCCGACAATCCTGTTCCGCACGATATGGGGAAATGAACAGTATCAGATATTTGCAGCATTTACAACACCCGTTTATACAGGAAATGATTTTGATTATTACAGTTTTATCAAAGCAGGAACAGTGGATGATTATAAAAAATTTGTTGCTTCCGTTAAGGAAAAGTCGCTTTATCAGACAGGAACAACAGCAAAATACAGAGATAAGTTACTTACACTGTCTACTTGTGAGTATTCCCAGAAAAATGGGCGTATGGTACTGGTTGCAAAGAAAAATAACGGAAAGGAATAAAACGGAAAATTACCATAGATCAGGAGATGATGACCATGCAGGAGCATGAATATAAAGCAAGGGACAAGACTGTCCAGAAGATGAGCCGGGATGGACTTAGGGAAAAAAATCTCCGCAGTAAAAAGGAAAAGCGGATTACCGGGCGTGAGGCTGATGAGAAGAAAACAGCCGGACACAGGGAACAGGAGCTGGACTTTGGAAAGGTCAGAAAAACTCATACTGCAGAAGAAACAGTTGAGGGAGTGAAAGAAGGAAAACACAGACTGCAGTCCAGACACGCTTTTCTGGAACAGGAAGAAATTGCAGAAGCGGAAGAAATGGAAAACTCAGAAATGAGTGATGATAAAGCAGGCGGGGAGAAATCTCCGTCTGTTTCACGTTCCAGACTTCGGAAAGAAAGTATCCGGGGGCATCCGGAACGGAAATTTGAACGTGATTCTGAAATAACAGAACCGGACAGGCAGAACCGAAAGAAAAAGATGGTCACAGCCTATGCAGCAAAAGAGCAGAAACGCTACCATGAAAAGTCAGAAGTTGATGAAAAATCAATGGAAGACTTTCGGGAAGAGATTAAAGATAAGACGAAAAGGGAACAGACGCTAAAAGAACAGAAAAAATCAAAATCCCGTCTTTCCTTTGAAGATGAAAGTAAAGGTATGATTCCCGGTAGCGGAATGGCAAGAAAGGGAGCAACCGTTGTTTCAGAAACGGTATCTGCCTATGGTCAGAAAAAAATCAGAGAGGGTACCGATGATAATGCTGCTCTTGATGCAGCAAATCAGATGGAACTTGCGGGAGAAAGTCTTGCAAGAAAGTCAATTTACGTTCGGGAACGGTTGAAAGAAAAACGACAGAGAAATAATCGGTTAAGGGAATCTGTTCTGGAAGAAACAGAAAAATCCCGTTTGCAGTTTGGTACCAGTGTTTCCAATGAAGCAAAAAGGGCGGTTCAGAAAGAAGCAGAGCAGAAGAAACAGTCTGCATTAAAGAAATTACTGCAGAAAAAGCGTTACCAGAAGCAATATCAGGCTGCGAAACAGGGAAAAGCTGTGAAGGACGCAGTGCTTGTAAATGCACAGCGATTTACGGAAAAAGCCAAAGCTGCGGTTAAGGAGCTTGTGGCACAGAACAGAAATATCCTCCTGTCCATAGGAGTTCTGGTGCTGCTGTTTGCGTTAATGGCAACGAGCCTGTCAAGCTGTGCTGCGTTATTCCAGGGCAGTTCCAATGCTATTATTTCTACCAGTTATTCCAGTGAGGATGAGGATATTTATGCTGCGGAAAATGCTTATGTGGCATTGGAAAATGCACTGAATGAGCAGATCAATCAGATGAAAGCAAACCATTCCGACTATGATGAGTTCCAGTTTCAGATTGATGAGATCGGACACAATCCGTATCAGCTTATTTCTTATTTGACAGTCAAGTATGGCGGTTTTACCTATGCCGAGGTTGCGGATGAGATTCAGGAGATTTTCAGGGAACAGTATGGATTATATACGGATTCAACACGAGAAACCGTAACAGAAAAGAAAACAGTCAGGGTTGGAGAATCACTGGGACAGGTTGTGACCAGTGGATATTGCAACTGTCCGATTTGTTGCGGGCAGTGGAGTGGAGGCCCGACTGCAAGTGGAGCGTATCCACAGGCGAATCACACGATTGCGGTGGATGCTTCTAATCCATTTGTGCCAATGGGAACCCATGTCATTATGAATGGTGTGGAGTATGTAGTTGAGGATACCGGAAATTTTGCACAGTATGGTGTGCAGTTTGATGTATTCTACGGCGGTCATGCTTCTGCGTCAGCACATGGGCATCAGACCTGGGAAGCATACATAGCAGACAGCAATGGAAGTCAGGAAGTGGAAGTAACGACAACAAGAGAAGTGAACCGGCTGGATGTAACACTTACGAACCATAACCTGGATGCAGTTTTAAGAAACCGTATGACAGACAAGGAACAGGAGCAGTATGACGCTTACAACAAATACTATGGAAATCGTGATTATCTGTTTGACCTTAACACAATTCCGACAGGTGGGGCAGGCTTTGGATATGATATTCCGGCAGAAGCACTTTCTGATCCGCAGTTTGCCAAGATGATCCGGGAAGCGGAAAAATATCTGGGTTATCCGTATGTCTGGGGCGGTGCATCGCCATCTACCAGTTTTGATTGCTCTGGTTTTGTATGCTGGGTAATCAATAATTGCGGAAATGGATGGAACGTGGGAAGAACAACAGCGGACGGACTTCGTTCTTATTGTTCCTATGTATCTCCATCTGATGCAAAACCGGGAGATCTGATCTTTTTCCAGGGAACTTATGATACGCCGGGAGCGAGCCATGTTGGAATTTATGTAGGAAATAACATGATGATTCATTGCGGGAATCCGATTCAGTATACAAGCATTGCAAGTTCTTACTGGCAGCAACATTTTATGGCATTTGGCAGACTTCACTAGAAGGGAGTGAATGAGAGATGAATATGCGATTAAAAAAGGTTCTGGATGATATTCAGAAAACTGAAAACAAGATTCTGGAATTGCAGGAGCATGTAAGGCAACTGAGAATCCAGAAAAAGCAGATGGAAGATGCAGAAATCATTAAGGCAATCCGTTCCATGAAAATGGATAGCCGAAAGATGCTGACTTTTCTGGATGGAATTCAGAACGGAACAGTTACCATGCAGTTTGATGAAGAGGGCAATCTTTCTATGGATAGTTCTGAAACAGGTATAAAGAAAGAAGAAAATATGGATAGCGAAATGTTAACCGGACTGATAGAAGAAAGAGAGGATTTGGAAGATGAAGAATAAAGTAATGAAAAAAATTTTGATGATTATGTTGTCGTCAACAATACTGATGGGTTCTGCCAGTGTGACTGCATTTGCACAGGCAAATGAAAATGCAGAGCAGACAGAAGCAGTGGAACAGGTGATAGAAGAACAGCCGGCAGAGCAGCCTACCACAGAGGAAACACCGTTTTCCACACCGGGAAACGGACAGCTTGTGGATGATAAGGAGAATGACAGTTCCAAGCAGTTTCTGACTGTACAGACAAAGAATGGAAATACCTTTTATATGGTCATTGACCGTTCCGGTACTTCCGAGAACGTGTACATGATGTCACTGGTAGATGAAAATGATCTGGCAGAGTTCTTAGACGAAAACGAGGAAACCGAGAAAAAAGAGGAATCAGCAGTTGTTCTTCCGGAAACGACTGCAGCACCAGAACCAGAAACTACCGTACAGCCAGAAACAGAAGTGAATCCAGAATCCGGTGGTAATAAAATGTTTGGTTCTGCGATCCTGGGCGGCGGCATTGTACTGGTATTCGGTGGTTTAGCTGCTTTTGCTTTAAGTAAATTCCGAAAGAAAAAAGAGGACGGTATTGTAGAGGAAGGCCTGGAATTTGCTGATGACAGTTACATCAATGAAGATGAAGAAAATGCGGAAGATCAGCAGAAATAACAAAAAAGCATAAGGTATGGAGAAAGGGCAGTTCTTTATGGACTGCCTTTTTGACAGGAACAGGAGGAAAACATGGCGAAATTTTTAGTGATTGCAGAGAAACCGAGCGTGGCACAAAGCCTTGCAAAAAATTTATCTGCTTATCAGAGAAAGGACGGGTATCTGGAGGGGAACAGTTGCATTGTCAGTTGGTGTCTGGGACACCTGGCAGAATATGCACCACCGGAAATTTATAATGAAAAATATGCAAAATGGCAGTTTGAGGATTTGCCGATCATTCCGGAAGTATGGAAAGTTCAGGTATCAGAAGATAAAAAGAAGCAGTTTGATGTGCTATGCGGCTTAATGAACCGGGCAGATGTAGCATATCTGGTCAATGGCTGTGATGCCGGAAGAGAAGGAGAACTGATTTTTAAAAGAGTTTATGATTTGGCAGGCTGTCAGAAATCAGTGAAGCGTCTGTGGATCAGTTCAATGGAAGATGAAGCCATTCAGAAAGGATTTCAGTCCCTAACTGACGGGAGAGAATATGCAGGGCTTTGTAATGCTGCGGTATGCAGGGCACAGGCGGATTGGTTGATTGGAATGAACGCAACGAGAGCCTACACAACCAGATATTTTAAGCGTTTGGTAGTTGGCAGGGTACAGACACCGACGCTTGCCATGCTGACGGAAAGAAAAGAGAAGATCGAGCATTTCAAGAAAGAAGCCTATTATAAGGTTTCTCTGTCAGATGGGAAACTTATGGTAACATCAGAGAGTATCCCGTTAGAAATGGAAGCGGAAGAATTAAGAAAACTTTGTGATGGGACAGAAGCACTGGTCACAAGGGTAAAAAGAGAGCAGAAAAAGACTTTCCCACCAAAACTTTATGATCTGACCGGTCTGCAGAGGGAAGCAAATCGTTTTTTTGGATACACTGCCCAGAAGACATTGGATATGCTGCAGGAGCTGTACGAAGAAAAGATGGTTACCTATCCGAGAACAGACAGTCAGTATGTAACCGAAGATATGAAAGAAACGGTAAAAATGCTTGCCGAAGGCATGACAGATTTTCTTCCGTTTCTGGAATCTGGACAGACTAGAGGTAACATAGATCGTGTGGTTAATAATGCAAAGGTATCTGATCATCATGCAATACTGCCGACAAAAGAAGCAATGGAAAAAGGCATGGGAGGACTTTCCAGTGGAAAGAAAAATCTGCTGATGCTGATCGGACAGCAGCTTGTTCAGGCAACAGGGGAAGAGTACCTTTATGAGCAGACAGAAATTTCCGTACAGTGCAAAGAACATGAATTTACTGCAAAGGGAAAGCTGCCTGTACAGATGGGCTTCAAAGAAGTGGAAGAAGCCTTTCGGAAATACTGTGTAAAGGATAAGAAACCTGACGAACCGGATCATAAGACAGAACTTCCAGAAGGATATGAGGAAGGAATGACTCTTGCCTCTGTGAAGGCAGAGAAGAGTACACATTATACTTCCCCGCCGAAGATGTTTACCGAAGATACCCTGCTTGCTGCGATGGAAACAGCGGGGAATAAGGAATTTGATTCTGAAACAGAGAAAAAAGGACTTGGGACACCGGCAACCAGAGCGAATATCATTGAGAAGCTGGTATCTTCCGGTTATGCAGAACGTAAAGGAAAACAGATTCTTCCTACCGTAGCAGGATGTGAGCTGATTCATGTAATGCCGGAGAATCTGAAATCTGCAGGCCTGACAGCAGAATGGGAGAATCAGCTTCTGATGATGGAAAAGGGGGAAATCCAGGAAGATGAATTTATGAATGGGATTGTATCCATGATTAATGAGATTCTTTCTATGTGCAGGGCAATTTCGGAAGAAGAACGGAACCGTTTTCAGATTGCAAAGGAAGTAATCGGGAAATGCCCGGTATGCGGTTCTGATGTATATGAGGGTAAGACCAATTATTACTGCTCTGACAGAAGCTGTCAGTTTGCTCTGTGGAAGTCGAACCGCTTTCTGGAAAGTATGAAAAAGTCGATGGATAAAAAGATGGCGGTGGAGCTTCTGAAAAATGGACGTACCCATGTGAAAGGACTGTATTCCAAGAAAAAAGACAGCAAATTTGATGCCGATCTGGTATTAGGGTTAGAAGATGGAAAAGCCAGATTCAGTCTGGAATTTCCTAAAAAGAAGAAATAAGGCACAGACGGAAGGAGGAATGAGTTATGGCTCATTTAGATGAGATACGGGGACTTGCGGAGTATCATGCAACCCGTATCAGCAGTTCACCAAGGGACTGGATGAATTATCTGGATACTGCAGCCAGACTGTATCGGTATCCATTTATGGATCAGCTTTTGATCCACGCGCAGCGTCCAAAAGCAACTGCCTGTGCTTCGCTGGAATTATGGAATGAAAAAATGCTGCGGTGGGTAAACCGAGGAGCAAAGGGAATTGCTCTTTTGGATGAAACCATGCAGAAAACAAGACTCCGATATGTATTTGATATTCAGGATACTCATAAGGTAAAAGGTGGAAGAACCCCTTACCTGTGGCGGTTGCAGGAGAAGCAACAGGAGGAGTTATTAAACCATTTAGAAGAAGTTTATGGACTGGAAGCTAAAGATACAGGAAGTCTTTCTGATGCACTGATGGCAACAGCAAAGTATATGGTAGAAGAAAATCTGGATGAATACCTGGATGGCTTGACATATGTGATGGAAGGAACGTACCTGGAGGAGCTGGAAGAAGATACCATACGCAGTGAATTTCGCAGTCTGTTGACAGACAGCATTTATTATACGCTGGCTTCCAGATGCGGACTTGATCCGTTGGAACGGCAGGAAGAAATGGACTTCGTACATATCACAGACTATAACAGTTTATCAGTGCTGACATTTATTGGAAATGCGACGAGCATGGCCAGTGAGTCTGTGCTAGTGGATATTGGAAGATTTGTACACCGTATTTCATTAGAAGAAATGAAAAAGGGTATTGAAAATTCTGAGGAAAGGAATTATAATAAATTTAACACGTTAATTCGTGAAAGTGAAGAAAACAACAACAGAATCATAGAAAACGAATATTCACAGGAAGATGAAGGAGGAAATGAGCATGGGACTGACATATCATCGCAAAGGGGATTATCTGTTTCCGAATCTGACAATCCAGGAGACAGAGGTACAGATTGGGAAATACGGAATGCTGCGGAGGACATTTCTGAAGGAACACAAGAACAGCCTGTATCAGAGCCTGTTACTGACCGGGAAACTGAACAGCCATCTGGAAGAGATCGAGAAAACAGCACAGAAGAGATTGGAAGTACAGATGGCGAAACTGTTGGAGAAGAATCCGGCACCATCGAAAGAGGAGAACCCGATGGCGTGGACAGCACATATGAACAGTCTGACGGCAACAGCGGAAGAGAGCATCTTGACGGAATTGGTGTACAGCTAATTGAAGACACAAGTGAAGATCAGTTAAGTAAAGCAGAGGAAGAAATTGCCTCTGCTTTATCTTTGCCCGAACTTCCATCTGTAAATGAACAGAAAAGAGAAATCGAAAACAGAATAGCTGCCCTCTATGCCGGGGAGATTGCCATTCCAAGTGAGGTGGTCGATGAGGTTTTAAGAACCGGAGGAAACCGAAGCAAGAGCCAGCTTCGTATTATCTATAATTTTATGAGTGAACAGACACCGGAAGAATATACAGAGTTTGTGAAGCGGGAGTATGGGACTGGTGGAAAGGGCTTTGAAATCAATGGCATGGAATATTCTGTCTGGTTTGACGAAACGGGATTGCAGATTGCAGTAGGGCATACGGTTACCGATCAGATTCTGGATAAGGCGTTTTTATCCTGGGAAGATGTGAGTGGTCGTATCCATCAGCTTTTGAAGCAAGGCGAGTATGCACCACAGTCTGTACTTGATGTTGCAAGGGAGAATGCGATAAAGGAACATGCCCAGGCACTTGCCTATATGAAAGCGGATATGGCAGAGGGTGTAGCAGAACTTGTCTTTGATGAAGAGGATTTACCACATCTTCACAGTATTTATCCGGAAATTACTGATTATCTGGAAGAGAAACTAACAGAGCCGGAGTGGCTGGCAGATCTGAACGAGCGTCTGGAAGGACTGGCAATGGCTTATGAGGAAGATAAAAGCATTATGCGGTTCCGCACCTATAATCCAATCAGAATATCCGGTCAGTTTCAGAAATTTGCAGCAGAAGTAATTCCATACAATGCCAGAGATGAATTCGCATGGCAGGAACATAAGGTATTTATTACTCAAGATGAAATAGATGCTTTTCTTGCCGGTGGCGGTCCGTATTCGGATGGAAGGCTTTCTACCTATTCTTTTTATCTTCTGAATGGAGATGATAAGGCAAGGACAGATTTTATCAAGGAAAAATATGGGATAGGCGGTCAGAGCCATGCTTTATGTGGAGCAGACAATTCACATGCAGATTATGATGGGAAAGGTTTGAAGCTGGAGGGAGGGGACTATGGGAATCCAGATACTTCGGTGTTGCTGCCCTGGGCAAAAGTTGCAAAAAGAATCGGCTATCTGATTGATAACCAGCAGTTCTTACGTTCCGCAGATTATTCCCGTATGCCGGAATATGAGAGGGAACGGATTGCAGGAAAAGTGATCAGTTTTTATGCAAGGCTGCCAGAAGAAATCGAGCGTCCGTTCAAGCAGGATTTCTTTAATGAAGAAGCAAGAAAAGAACTTCCTGTTATGCTGAATGATTCGGGGCAGTCGCAGAAATTGTTACAGGCGATGGACGATGCACTGGCAATGCTGCCATTGGATTTTGAATCAGTGAATGAAACTTATGAGAAGAAATTACAGCTATTGACGGAAGTACATCAGTATGTGGAAGGCAGCTATACGATTTTCCCAGCACAGGAAGTACCAGATCAGGCAGATGGCTTAGATGGATACCAGATGTCTTTATTTGATATTGTGAGTGCCTCCGAACCAGAAGAAAATACAGAAGAACCAGAAGTGGAAGAATCGTCTGCAGAAATGGAGGAGGTACAAAAAGGGGAACCAGAATCTGAGCCAGAAGATGTAGTTGTACAGGAACAGTGGGACGAGAATGTATTTGAATATCAGGGGTATCATTTTGAAGCAGTGGGGATTCTTCCGCAAGGTCTGGAAGGGAAAGAACTGGTAAACCAGACAAGAGGAAATACAGAATTGCACTTGACTACCTACGAGCGAGAAGAAGATATTTTATATTCCTATGCAGGATTCTACGAAGCGAGTGGTTCATCAAAAGCTGATATTTTCCGGTGTATGGAAACCGGACGAAATTATATTCCAGGGGAGAACGAACTGTTTGGCTATGAGGGAGAATTTTTACCATATCTGCAGAATGAACAGGTGCAGGAACAGGAACCTCATAATTTCCATATTACGGACGATAACCTTGGTGCTGGCGGTCCGAAGGCAAAGTTTAAAGCAAATATGGAAGCTATCCGGCTGCTGAAAGAACTGGAACAGGATCAGAGATTAGCAACATCGGAAGAACAGGAAGTGTTGTCGAGATATGTTGGATGGGGCGGTATTCCCCAGGCTTTTGAAGAAAGAAACAGTGCCTGGGCAGAGGAATACACGCAGTTAAAAGGAGTCCTCACGCCAGAAGAATACAGTGCAGCAAGGGCATCAACGCTGAATGCCTTTTATACTTCTCCGACAGTTATCAAGGCTATGTATGAAGCACTTGGAAATATGGGACTGAAACAGGGAAATATCCTGGAACCATCCTGTGGAGTTGGTAACTTTATGGGACTTTTACCGGAAAGCATGAGTGCTGCAAATATGTATGGCGTGGAGCTTGATCCGGTTTCCGGGCAGATTGCGAAACAGCTTTACCAGAAGAACAGGATTGCAGTACAGGGATTTGAGGAAACCAGTTACCCGGACAGCTTTTTTGACTGTGTGATTGGAAATGTACCGTTTGGGGCATATCAGGTCAGTGACCGCAAGTATGACAGATACCATTTTACGATCCATGATTATTTTATCGCAAAATCCTTAGACCTGGTACGTCCGGGAGGAGTGGTGGCAGTTGTCACATCAAGCGGTACAATGGATAAACAGAATCCGGAAGTCCGACAGTATTTTGCAAACCGGGCAGACCTGCTTGGGGCAATCCGCTTACCGAACAATGCTTTCCAGAGAAATGCCAATACCAGTGTGGTTGCGGATATTCTGTTTTTCCAGAAAAGGGACAGGGCTGCGATCACAGAGCCAGACTGGGTACAGTTAAAAACCACATCAGAAGGCTATACGGTCAATTCTTATTTTGCTGACCACCCGGAAATGGTGCTTGGGGATTTCACAACAGAAAGTACCCAGTACGGAAAACAGGAAGTAACAGTAAAGGCAAAAGAGGGAGCAGATCTGGCAGAGCAGATAAAAGAAGCGGTAAAGTATATCCAGGGAACTATCACAGAGCAGGAGATTTTGGATACGGAACTGGAAGAACAGGTGGTATCCATACCGGCAGATCCGAACATTAAGAACTTCAGCTTTGCACTTGTCGGAGAGGATATTTATTACAGGGAAAATTCTGTTATGAATAAGATGGAACTTCCCGTTGTGACAGGCGAACGTGTCAGAGGCATGGTTGCCATCCGGGATGCAACAAACAGGCTTCTGGAACGGCAGTTGGAAGAATGCAGTGATGAAGAGGTTGCCAGCTTACAGGCTGAATTGAATCAGGTTTATGACAGCTTTACTGCAAAATATGGACTACTCAGCAGCAATGCGAATAAAAGAGCGTTCAGCATGGACAGCAGCTATTGCCTTTTGACTTCCCTTGAATTTTTGGACGAAAAGGGCGAGTTGAAGCGGAAAGCAGACATATTTACGAAAAGGACGATCCGCAGGGCAGAGCCGGTAACATCGGTAGATACTGCAAGTGAGGCACTGGCGGTATCTATCGGGGAAAAGGCAAAAGTGGATATTCCTTATATGATGGAGCTTACCGGAAAAACAGAGGAGGAGGTCACAGAGGAGCTTACAGGTGTTATCTTCAAGAATCCGCTTACGGATAAATGGGAGCCATCCGACGAGTATCTTTCCGGGAATGTCAGGGAGAAGCTGAACATTGCAAAGCAGTTTGCAGAGAACCACCCGGAATATATGGTCAATGTACAGGCACTGGAACGGGTACAGCCGAAAGATCTGGACGCTTCCGAGATTGAAGCAAGGCTTGGTGCAACATGGATTTCGCCGGACTATATTACAGAGTTCATGGCAGAAACATTCCATACACCACGACAGCATATCAATTATGAGCGTATCAAAGTACAGTATGCAGAAGTGACCGGACAATGGAACGTAAAAGGAAAGAACGTGGACAGCAGCAATAACCCGCTTTCCACCGCAACTTACGGAACACAAAGGGCAAATGCTTACAGGCTGTTGGAGGATGCACTGAATCTGCGTGACACAAAAATCTATGACACAATACATGATGCGGATGGGGAACACCGGGTACTGAACCGGAAAGAAACCACCCTGGCACAGCAGAAGCAGGAACTGATCCGGGAAGAGTTTAAAGAGTGGATTTTTAAGGATATGAGCCGACGGGAAACACTCTGCAAAATTTATAATGAACGGTTTAACAGCATCCGGCCAAGGGAATATGATGGCAGTCACATTCAGTTTGTCGGAATGAATCCGGAAATTAAGCTGATGGAGCATCAGAAAAATGCGGTGGCACATATCCTTTATGGAAATAATACCCTGCTTGCACACTGTGTAGGTGCAGGCAAGACGTTCCAGATGATCGCAGCCGGTATGGAGAGCAAGCGTCTGGGACTGGCACAAAAGAGTCTTTATGTGGTTCCGAACCATTTGCTGGAACAGTGGGGAAGCGATTTTTTACGCTTATATCCGGGAGCAAATATTCTGGTGGCAACGAAGAAAGACTTTGAACCGGCAAACAGAAAACGGTTCTGTTCCAGAATCGCAACAGGGGATTATGATGCGGTCATTATCGGACACAGCCAGTTTGAGAAAATCCCGCTTTCCAGGGAAAGGCAGATTTCATTGTTGGAAGATCAGATCGCAGATATTACCTATTCTATTGAAGCAGCAAAAGAGGAAGCGGGACAGCAGTATACGATCAAGCAGATGGAAAAGACAAAGAAAACCCTGAAAGCAAAACTGGAAAAACTGAATGACCAGACACGAAAGGATGATGTGGTGACTTTTGAGCAACTAGGCGTGGACAGGCTGTTTGTGGACGAGTCACATTTTTACAAGAACCTTTTTTTATACACAAAAATGCGGAATGTGGCAGGCATTTCACAGACCGATGCACAGAAAAGTTCAGATATGTTTATGAAATGCAGGTACATGGATGAGATTACCGGGGGAAAGGGAATCACGTTTGCAACGGGAACACCTGTATCAAACAGTATGACTGAATTATACACCATTATGAGATACCTCCAGTATGATACTTTAATGAATATGGGAATGGGACATTTTGATTCGTGGGCAGCAACTTTTGGAGAAACAGTTACGGCAATCGAGTTCGCTCAAGTATTATAGGCATATGGAAGCAATTTTAATTCCATACAGAAATACGCTAAAAAACAAAGAAAAAGGAA
>ERZ809074.2962-NODE-2962-length-17129-cov-9.371442_pt1 | contig 17129 bp, 17 predicted proteins | sample MGYA00520795_ERZ809074 | MGnify/ENA primary metagenome ERZ809074 (study PRJEB31570, sample SAMEA3212989) | Homo sapiens | biome: human-gut; feature: human gut; material: fecal | place: Sweden | collected 2011 ...
CGCGCAGGGTATAGTCCACGCCGCCGCTGGCATAATTTTTGCCGAAAATCAGACCTTCGTCATTCAGGCCATTCCAGCTTACCGCATGCGTTACGGCATAGTCCGCCACAAACAGGCTGTGGGGATATTTGTTCTGCTCTGCATACTCCTTGGTGGTCGCTATCGCGGACGTGAGCTTGTAGGCTTCTATTGTTCCCGCATAGGTAAAGGGAACATAGTGCAGGGTTCTGTCCGGCAGATCGCCGTTTACCGTTCCGGGAACGTCCATCGCCGAAAGGTCAAAATAGTATCTGCCACCTGAGGCGAGGGTAAACTGCTCGTCAGGCTGATTTTCCACCGTCAGCGCAATGTCTGTGAAATTACTTGCGTAATCGGTATTATAATCACCGTTATACTGTTCATTGAATACCTTCAGGGTATAGTCGCCCGGTGCAATGTCAGATGGGATTTTGATTTCAACCGTTCCGTTTTCGGCAGTAGGCTGCGCTACTCTGCCATAATACTGTGCGCCGCTGTTATCCGCAACGATGGCGGAGATATATTCATTTTGCCATGCGGACGCCCCGGTGTAATGCAGCGTAACGGTATCGCCGGGGGCAGCGCTGACAGCCTTTTCAGTTACGGCAAAATTGTTGCTGTTATCTAAAAGCGTCAATTTCCACTCGTTGCCGCTGTATTCGGGGACTTTGGTCAAGCCTCCGTCGGGCTTTTCGCCCACGGCGGGAGATGTAAAGAGGACAGAGTTCAGATTTAATTTAAAAGCGGGACGAACACCATACTCACTGCGAAAATCGTACAAACCGTCGTATCGGATGTCGCCGTTGCCATCCACAAAGGCAACTGCGTTGGAAAGCTCGCTTGGGGAGCGCAGCCACCAAAAGCTTGACGCCCAACCCGGATGCTCGGGATCCACAACTCGCAAATCTCTGTTTACCGCATTAGCCTCTTTTGAGGAAAGCGGCCAAAAAACAGCGTTGCTTACCGCAGCACCATCCACACAATCGGTATTTTCCCTATCATAGCTTCCGCTTTCAAGCGTCCGTTTTTCAACAGCAGCCGTCTCCGCTGCCGTCAGCTTACCCGCAAGAGCGTCTATTGCCACCTTCAAATCGCTTTCTGCATAAGCGGCATTCGAGCCGATTTTTGTCAAGCCCATATTGACTGCCGCAAATAAAGTAATTTTTCCTGCTGCGGCGGCAACACCGTTTCCGTCATAGCCGATCACACGCCATGCGCCGGGATTGTTTTCATGGTTTTGCCCGAAATACACGGTCGGTGCGGCCGCTGTGTTTACGGTTTTATTCAGTGCATCTGTGCCAAGCTGTACCGTCCTTTGCAGACGCAAGCGCAGTGTGCTTTCCTTCTGAATATTGTAATCTGCCATCGTGCGCCCGTTCTCAAGCTCTTTTTCGCCCAAAAACAGTCTTTGCGCATCGGGAGAAAAGCCCGTTTTTTCCTGAATTTTCTCCTTGATATTGTCAATGCTGTCGCCCGACACAACCTCGAGCGTTAAGTTTGCCTGACCGACAATGGTCAAGTCAATGTAAATCTCAATTGCGCTTGCCGTTATCGGCGCAAGGCAGAGCAGCATACAAAGGGTGAGCAGGATACTGAGTATTCGTTTTTTCATCTTTCGTTCCCTCCGTTATATAAACTTAATCAAGAGCAGTAATTGTAATTGTACCGTTGAATCCGAGAAGTGTAGTTTTGTAGCTTGACTGCTCAATTCTGAATCGCAGGGGAATATCTTCGTCCGATGCTATATATATCCGGCTGAAACTGAAATGGTGCTGATCCCTTGAATAAGGCAGCTTTACGCCGTCTCTCTTTATGCGCGTAGCTTCTCTGCAAAAGCCGTCATCATAATTGTCCGTCATTTGAACAGAATAATTACCACTTCTGTCTTCGTGAGATTGCAGTTCCATAGATGCGCTTATGGTTACGCTGTATGTGTGACCTTTTTTCAGATATATCTCATCCATGTATGTAGAAACAAGTCCGCCGCTTTCGGCTTCTTTATAAACTTTTATCCCAACGGGCCGTTCGGCGCCGTTCTCTTTGTAAAGATCGCCTTTTGTCCAAAGCGTACCATAGAACCAGCCGGCGCAGCTGCCGTTCTGTCCCTTGTCTCCTTTGTCACCTTTATCTCCTTTTTCGCCCTTTTCGCCCTTATCTCCTTTGTCGCCTTTGTCGCCTTTGTCACCCTTATCGCCCTTGTCGCCTTTTTCACCGGGGGCGCCTTTGTCTCCTTTTTCGCCGGTGTCACCTTTTTCGCCTTTATCTCCTTTTTCGCCGGGGTCGCCTTTGTCTCCCTTGTCGCCTTTTTCACCGTTAACACCGGCGGCTTTCACACCCGTATCGGTCGTGCCGATCCACCAGTTGCCGTTTTCTCCGATGAAGGGGGTGTTACCGTCCCTACCGTCTTGCCCGTTTATGCCGTCTTTACCGTTTATACCATCCTTGCCGTCGGCTCCGTCTTTTCCGTTTATTCCGTCCTTACCGTCGATACCGTCTTTGCCGTTGATACCGTCTTTACCGTTTATACCATCCTTACCGTCTATGCCGTCTCTGCCATCCGCACCTTTTAATGCGGTAAGCTCGTACAGGTTCAGCCAGATCTCATCGCCGACATAACGCCATTGCAGGGTGTTTTCGCTTACACGGAATTCCGGTGTTTTTCCGTTTGCTCCGTCCTTACCGTTCTGTCCGGCAGGACCTGTGATATCGGATATCGCAACAAGATTCTGCCACTCGTCGCCCTCGTAACGCCACTGTATGTGGGTTCCGGCTCGTTGCACTTCTATGTTTTTGGCGTTAATGCCGTCTTTGCCGTTGGCTCCGTCTTTACCGTCTGTGCCGTTCTTGCCGTTTTCTCCGGTAGCACCTCTCAGCTCGGTGAGCGCCACAAGGTCGTGCCAATCGGTTTCATCGCTGTATTTCCACTGGATAGCAGTGCCGTTGTTCCGCACCTCCGGCTGATCCGATGCCGGACTTGTCGGCTGTTTGCCGCATCCGACAGAAAAGATAAGCCCCAGCATCATAAGCATACATGTGATTCCAAGTAACCATTTTTTCATTTCTCGTTCCCTCCGTTCAAGTATTGCGAGCGGTATTTATCTGCAAACAGGGCGACTCCCTGTTTTAAGACCTCCATCTGGGTTTTCAGGTAGTATTCGTCCTCAAACATAGCGTAGTGAACGCACGCACGGACGAAGATAAAAATCAGCGGTGTGATGATCGTATAAGGAATCCCGATCTTCGGCTCAAGCAGCTTTGCGTATTCGGTATATCTTTCGTTCACGCCTTCAAAGAATTTCTTGCCGTGCTCGATATACTTCGGGTGCGTGTATACCTGATACATCAGCCTGTACTTCTTTCCGTGCTCGCGTGCCGTCCAATACGGCACCTCCGCCACAAACCTGACAACATCCTTCGGGTCGGTGGGGGCTTTCGCCATAAATTCGTCTTCGACCTTTTCCATACAATAGGCGGTGGATTGGATAATCAGGTCATCAAGGTTATCAAAATACAGATAGAGATTTCCGGGCGTACACCCGCACGCCTTTGCCAGTGCTTTCATGCTGGTTCCGGTCAATCCGTTTTCGGCGTAGCATTCAAAGCATTTCTCCATCCATTCCACTTTTTTTGCATTATGTTGTTCCTGTCGCGGATTTGTCACTGTTTTGTCTCCTTTTCTCTGGCAATGAATGTTCATTCATATTGCCATTATATCATATGTTCAAAGAAAAAGCAATAAGAAAAATCGCTGTTCAAAAAACTTTTTGCGCAAAATCCGTATTGGGACTTCAATATATTATAGGAATCGGCTGTTATGCGCCCGCTATTGCTTGTTTATCCAAGCTTTCATAGACTTCAAAACACTTACAACGTGTTGATTCAGGCGCAACACGGGGCAAATAAAAGCCCCGTGTCCTTTGGATTATTTCACTTTTTTGCTCGCGTCTTTATCCAAGTATCTCCCAGATATACAGCGGACAGGTCAGTGAGAAGACCAGGGTGGCGAGAAGAATTGCCGGAGCTGTCCATTCGAACTGCCCGTGCTTGCGGTAGTCGAGGTATGCAGTCGAAACCTTTACGAAAAACAGCACGGCGAGGACGAGGTCGATGATGGGGAAAATGACCTTGTTGACAACCGACTTGATCTGTCCGCGTGCCGCAATCCACGTATCTTCCACAGCACCCGCAACATCACCCTCCGCTGCAAAAGTGGTTACGCTCATCACACTGACGAGCATAAGTACCGCAAATACCGTGAGAAGAATCTTTTTTGTTTTCTGTTTCATTTGAATCCATCCTTTCTTTATTTAATTGCCGACATAGTAGTCGTCGTAGATGGTACCGTCGATGGTCAGTGTATTGGCATTGCAGACTGCCGTAATCATACCTGCCGGAGTCCAGATCTGCGTTGCCGTTACCGAAACGGTATAACTGCCATCCTGTACATACACGGGAATGAAATGCACACGCTCATTCTTGTCCGCGTTGGGGTTAGCGATAAACTTATAGATGCCGCCGACTTTTTCAAGGGTGCGGTACTTTTCGCTTGCAACAGAATACCCGAATTCAGGAAAAGTCGCATACACAATCTGCGCTTCTGTATAGGCATCTGTACCAGGCATGATATAGCCGGATTTCGCAACAAGGGCGGGATTCCAATTCAGCGTGATGCCGTACCCGGATTTCATTTTCCATGACGCTCCGACCTTTTCAGCGGTCAAACAGCCCGAACCGTGTGATACCGTAGGTGTTGTGTTACCAACCGTAATGCCGTAGGATTTCAGAATGAGCTTGCCGCCCTCGTATACCCACATATTCCATGTCGCCGAGCCTGCTTTTGCCGCAGGAGCCGTTGTATTGGGCGAGTATCCGGCAGGAGCGTTCTTTTCAAATCTCGTGTTGGGTGTCTGCGAAGAATTGTAATCCGTTGCCACAACCGCATATTCGGTCGTGTTGTTGTCGCTGTTCTGTTCCTTGTCTGCGTTCGCATGGCTTACCGTACCCTTACAGTAGAAAGTCGTTCCGGCACTGTCTGCGGGAATCGTCCACTTGAAGTAGACAAAGTTTCTGCCGCCTGCGGGGATGACCACCTTGTCCCATGTTTGTTGCGATACCGTTTTAACCGTACCACCATCAAGACAGTAAACGAGGAAGTTGAACGACACATCGTCATCCGGTAAGATGTCGGACGAGCCTTCGTTGCCAACATAAAAGCTCGAAATGACCTGCGTCCCCTCGGTGTATTCGCCGTTTACTGATATGGGAGAAGCAGAGGTTTCCACCACTTTTTTGACCGTGAAGGTTGCCGATGTGGTATTGTTTCCTGTGCGTGTTTCGCTGTTGTGATCCGCCCAGTTGACTCTTGCCACAAGCGTCTGCTCACCGAGGCTTGCACCGACATTCAGGTCGAAAACGATATTCTGCACACCGTATGCGCTGAAGTTGACCGTTGTCGAATAGATGACCGCGCCGTTAAGGAGCACCTCAACCGGGATGTCCTCATACGGCAGATTCCTGTCCCAGCTGTCCAGCCGGAACTTGACCGTGACCTTGCCGTACTGCTCAATCTCGTCCGGTGTCACCGTGAGATCGCTGACAGAAAAGTCGTAGTTGCGTTCTTGCCATACGGCGTAAAGCGTTACATCCTCCTCGGCAGTATAAGTTGCGCCGGGGGCGTAAGCGATGGAGGTTGCGGAACTGTCAGCCGCCCAACCGAGGAACACATGATTCGGTCTTGTGGGAATCGCAACCGTCAGAATGAGATTTTGTCCGTGTGTCTTTTTCTGCGGATTGGGAGCATTAGAACCGCCATTGGCATCGAAAGACACGGTATAGGTGTTGATCTTCCATATCGCATAAAGTGTCACGCTCTCATTGGCAGTGTAACTGCCTCCCGCCTGATAGGTTGCCGTTGTTGCCGTCGAAGTGGTTGCCCAACCCCTGAAAGTGTAACCGTACCTCGTGGGAATCGTGGATGTCAGAATCAATGTGACATCCTCGGTCTTTGTCTGACTTGCAGGGGCGTTACCGCCGCCGTTGGCATCGTACTTTACCTCATAAGTCTTGGGGATATAACGCCAGACGGCATAAAGTGTCACGCCTGCTTCGTCCGTGTACCGTTCACCCGGTGCATATTCCGATGTCGTCGCATTTCTTGATGTCGCCCACCCCAAAAATTCATATCCGGCTCTTGTGGGCTTGACCGCAGAGAGTGTCAGCGAAACTCCGTAGGTTTTGGTTTGTCTTGCAGGAGCGCCTGTGCCGCCGTTGGCATCGTACCGAATGGTGTAGGTTTCGGGGTTGTACTGCCAAACCGCATACAGCGTTACATCAGCGTTATCTGTATAACTGCCACCGGCTGAATAGCTTGCCGAAGTAGCGTTTCGGTCTTTCGACCAGCCGACAAAACTGTAATTTCGCCTTGTCGGAATCAAGGTTGTCAGGGTAAGTGTTACATTGTAAGTCTTGGTCTGACTTGCAGGAGTGTTCCCGCCACCGTTAGCATCGTAACTGACCGTATAGGTTGCGGGCTTGTACTTCCAGACCGCATAGAGAATTACAGACGAGTTGCCCGTATAGCTTCCTCCTGAGGTGTAGGTTGCCGTAGTCGCAGAACTGCTTGTTGACCATCCGAGAAATTCGTAGTTGACTCTGTGCGGAATAGTTGAGGAAAGCGTCAGTGTCACCCCATGAACCTTGGTCTGCGAAGCAGGCACATTGGAACCCCCATTGGCGTTGTAACTTATGGTGTAGGTTTGCGCCGAAGTCTTAGTGTATCCGCAAAGTTTGCAGGTCGATACAACCTGTCCGTTTGATGTTGAGTTTGTGAAAGTGTGACCTTCATAGCTCACCGATCCAATGGTCGAATTACAGTCAGCACAATAAGAATAACGCTTATGCTGACTTGCGGAATACTGCTCGTAACGGTTGGAAGTATTATGACTTGCGTATTCTGTGGTGGTATAGTCGCCGTGAATACAGGTTTTGTACCTACTATGCTGACTGCCACTGTAAAATACCCAATCGCCATAAGTGTACGGGCCGTGCGTGGTGCCGGACGAAACCGTCACGCCGCAATTGTTGCAGACTTTTCTCCATTTGCAGCCTGTGTCCCAAACGGTTTTTGTGGACGCATGGTTACACGACCACACTGCGTATAACGTGACACTTGCGTTTGCCGTATAACTGCCCCCCGGCTGATAGGTTGCACTTGTTGCACTCGCAGAAGTTGCCCATCCAAGAAAAGTGTAACCGCTTCTCGTGGGCTTTGTGCTTGAAAGCGTGAGAGTGGCATCCTGCGTCTTGGTCTGACTTCCGGGCGCACCACTGCCTCCGTTTGCGTCATAACTTACTGTATAGGAGGTCGGCGCGTTTTTCTGCCAAACAGCATAGAGAGTACGACTGATATTGGAGTAATACCACTCGCCGGGCTGATAAGTCGGGCTGGTGCTGGTTTTACTCACTCCCCATCCGAGAAAGGTATATCCGTTTCTTACCGGTTCTACCGTAGGAATCAGTATTTTTATATCATGAGTTTTTCTCTGCGATCCGGGCGCACCGCCGCCACCGTTTGCGTCGTATGAAATGGTATAAGTTTTGGAAGCCCAGACTGCATAAAGAGTAACACGACCATTATTGGTGTAGGTGTCTCCCGGTGAATACGTGGCGGTCGTTGCGGTTGAACTCGTACTCCATCCGAGAAAGGTGTAACCTGTTCTTCTCGGTTTTTGCGTGGAAAGTTTCAACGGTGTGAAATGTGATTTGACCTGATTTGCGGGAGCGCCGCTGCCGCCGTTTGCATTATACGCAATAGCATAGGTGTTTTCGTAATAATAGACGGTATCGGAAACATCCCCACTTGGAAAGTATCCGGTAACGGAATACTTATTGGGCGTATAGCCGGTGATTCGCGGAGATGAGATATAATACTGATCTCCCTTTTTACCCGTTGCGGTTTTGTCCCCTGCCGCCGAGCGTCCGCTGCCGCCATACAAAAACCGAACCGTCGCAGTATAGGCGGGTTCGTAGTAAACGGTATAACTTCCCGTGCCGTGACGGACATAGTTTGAAGCCGGAAAATTCCATGAGATCATAGAGCCGGTCACTGTAGAATCCTTATAGTTGGAAAGTGCATATCCGGCATAAGACGGTGATGGAACTCGGACGTTATTTCTCTCTGTCCCATCGCATGAGCCACTGAATTGTCCGAGAATTTTTCCTCCTGCCTTGTAGTAAATGGTGTAGTTCATCGGATATCCGATTGACGCAGACACCGGAAGCGAAGCCACCCCGACAAGCGTCATGACCACAAGGAACAAAGACAGAACCTTAATAGATACTTTCTTCATTCATCTTCTCCTTTCACACCGGGGATAATGGCGACATCGCCGTCAATACCGGGCTTGTCGTCACGGCTTTCATCGATAGGCTGTTCGACATCGATGTGGACATCCCCGGTACCGGGCTTGCTATCCTCCGGCTTGTCCGTTTCCGTTCCGCTATCCGAATCAATCGGAGGGATCACAGGATCGGGATCATCCGGCTTTTCCGGGGGAGTGGTGATATCAGTCGAAGGTTCCACGGGATTCTCCGGCTGTTTGCCGTTTTTCACGGCGGCAACAATCGCAGTTACGATCAAAACGAGCGTAACGACTGCGATTATCATGCCGATGATGATGTTTGTTTTCTTACTCATACAAGCTCCTTTCACTTGAATTTGTAGTAACTTGAGACCGTAATCGGGACTTTAAGACTTTGATAGGTTTTGCCATTCCACCGGATCGGGAAGATGGCGGTATAGCGGAGTGTCAAACCGAAACCGTCCCCGCGCAGAACGGTGACGGTCGGTCTTGTTATGGTGCAGTTGCCGTTGTCATAGCGATAAACAGTCGCATCCGATGTCGGGAATCCCATTTTCTGATACACCCCGCCCTTGAATTCGGCATAGTCGATGTACGATTCATAAGGTTCGCCCTGTTTGATGGCATTGAACGCCTTGGTTGCGTACTCCGCAAGATAACTGTCGAGCTTCTGCTGAACTTCCCGTTTCTGAATCTGAACCTGGCTCATAAGTCCCATATAAAGCACGATGACGGACAAAAGAACCGAAACAAAAAGGACGATAATGCAAACATAAATGTAAGCAATCCCGTCCCTGTTACGAAGTATTTTCATAGCCGCCTCACTTCCAGTAGACCTGCGACAGTCCGCTCGACGACGCTTTGACGCTGATGGGATGTGAGACTTCTCCGAACCCGAGAATTCGCAGGTGATAGGTCAGCGTACAGACGATTCGGTCACCAAGCTGCACCTTTCCCGTGGAATCCAGTGTTTCGCTTCCGTCAAAGGAATAGGAAAAGTCGACCCCGATTTTTTCTTTCAGCTCTCGGGCGTATTCGTCAACGGATACCGTTCCTTTCATCGCCGCATAATCGGTCAGCTGATCCGCCGCTGTCTTGATATTCTGATTCAGTGCCACAAGAGAGACAACATTGACGGCAAAGACAAGAACTGATGCGACGATCAGAATCGTAACCGCCACATCGACATAACCTTCGCCAAACCTGCTTTTGAAGAATTGTTTCAGTTTTTTCATCCAAACAGCCCTCCCAGCGATGACAAAAGCACCTCGCCGATGACTGCCACATACACAAGCATAAAGCAAATGAGCAGTACCATGGAAAGTTTTCGTACCTTCTTCGGCGCTTTGGAGGCTTCCGTTTTAAGATTCTGCCTTTGATAGTCCGAAAACTTCAGCACGAGCGAACCCCAATACACTCTCGTTTCATCGCCTCGGATCACCCCAATCAGACCTCTCGTCACATCGCTCATCATGGTTGAGCCGACCCGGGCTTCCAATCTTGTCAGCGCCACCTCGTAGTTGCCCGAACGCATATCCGCCACGGTGATCTCCAGTTCTCGCTTCAGTTCCAATCCTGCCGTTTCTTTGTAGGCATCCAGAATGGCAAGAACATCCCGACTGTGAACCAGTGTCTTTTCGATGTTTGCAACCAGTCTCGGCAGTTCGTATTCTATCTTCTTTCTGCGCTCCCTGATTGCTTTGCCGACCTTGCGGATCTCAAAATAGTAGAGGGAGGCGGCAATGCCGAGAACCAGAAGCGCAAGAAGCTTTGAGAAAAACAGAAGCGGAACGCCAAACAAAGCAATAAATCCCGCCTTGACGATGGCATTCGCCGTGTACATTTCGGGTGTCATATTAATGTCCGCCGTTTTGAGGTCGGCTTCGAGCTGAAGCCGTTTGTACTCATTTAAGCGGAGTTTTCCCGACAGCAAATTTGCCACTTCACGAAGCCAAAGTTCGAGCGGATTGGTTTTTTTGTTCTGCCGTTTGCCGAGATTGTGCGTAGCCTTTGCCACGGCATAGGTCGGGACGCGGAATGCGTCAGACAAGATCAGCGCAAGACCGACTGTCGCAAGCAGTGCCGTTATAATCACGATCCACATATTCCGCACCTCACTTTCTGTATTCGATCGGCTTTGTGTATCGAAGCATCAGCAAAGCCGTGACAAGGATGGCACAGGCACAGATCGCCATGACCGCTTTCCCGAGGGCGGTATACATCAGGGCGTTGTACCAATCCCGATTGAGGACATACAGCAGTGGGATATTCGCCACCACCATCCCCGCCATCATGAAGTATTCGGTTCTTGCCGCAAACAAAAGTCCCTTGATTTCGTTGTTTGCAAGTCTGATATCCGTCAGCTTTGCCACGACAGGCATCAGCGTGTCCTTGAGCGTTCTGTCGTCCTGACAGGCGATCAGCGTATCACACCATTCCTTGAAGACGGTATTCTTCACTTTTTCACGGAGGTGTTTGATGGACTGTTTGACATTGGCGGAGATCATCGCATTTTCTGCAACAAAGCCTGCAAAGATATCCCGCACGGGTGGTTTGAGATACTGCACATTCTCCCTGACCGCCGTTACAATATCGTCCGAACGGACATAGGAGGTCGTGATAATCGAGAGTGCCGTTTCCAGTTCGTCCGACACATGATTGTCGTAATAGTTGACGGTTCTTTTGGCAAATGCAAATGGGATGAGAGCGAAGGCAACGGCGAAAACGGGGATCAGGAGCAGGTTGTCGATGGCAACCGCCACCACGCATCCCACGATCATCAGTCCGAGCGATGCGGCACAGGCGATTGTAAATCGGTTTCCTTTTCCGGTCGATTCCAAAGCGTCCCGAATGCGATTCAGCGATGCGGTCAGTTTTCGTGTTTTCTTTTTGCCGTTTGCGGTCAGAACCTTGTCCCGCAAGGTCTGCTCCGGTGCGGCAAAGCGCATCAGATCTTCGGAGATTCTCTCGGGAGTCAGCCCGAGCAGAAGGATCGCTCCGACTGTAATCAAGAGAAAACATAAGAGATAAATAACGGTCATTTCTCACACTCCTTTCCGAGGAAACGGTTCAGCTCCTCTCTCGGCACACCGCCTCTCGTAAGCAGAGTCCGGAGATGTGCGGAAGGCAGATTGACTTTTTCAAACCCGCCTTTGATGCTGAATTTCCCGTCTTTGTATTCGTTTTCCGTGATGTTGTAACGATAAAGGCATCGGTATTCCGGTCTGCCTTCGGGTGACACGGCACATTCCGAGATGTCCATGATCTTTCTCGTATTGTCTTCGCACTTGTGTGCAAAGACGACAAGGGGAAACGCCTGTCTTGCCTGCGAGAGGCTGACCTCCATGCCGAGCTGAAACCGTCTCTGACAAAGGAGCGAAATCCTCCCGTGCGCCGATTCCGCAGGTCCGGAATGAACAGTGGTCACAACCGTATGTCCGGTCAGCGATGCTTCCACGGCGGAGTTTGCTTCGGCATCACGAATCTCTCCGACGACAACAATGTCAGGGGCGAAACGGAGTGCCGCCACCACAAGGTTTTCCTGTGAAATGTCATAGGCTTCATTCTCGCTCGGACGGGAGAGCGTATGCACCACATTGTTCTGCACCTCGCCAAAGCGGTTTCGCTTGACAAGGAACAGCTCTCTTGCTCCGCTTTCGATGGTGTAGATACGCTTGTCATCGGGGATGCTTCCGAGCAGTGCATTGAGAAGCGTTGTTTTGCCCGAAGAGGTTCGACCTGCGACCACAAGGCTGACGCCGTATCGGATGCACATTTCGAGGAATGCAACCATTTCTTCGGTTGCCATTCCGCTTTCGATGATGTGGATTCGGTCGACTCTTTGCGGATGCAGAAGACGGATGGAAACGGAAATACCGCAATCGTCATCCACAACGGGACTTTTGATTGCGGTAATACGGGTATTGTTCGGAAGATGTCCCTGGGCGATCGGTGTGGCATTGTCGATGATCATGCCACTGTGATGGAGCAGTCGCTTGACTATATCCACGGCATGACCGGGCGTGTGGAAATGTTCTTCGAGTTTTTCCAGATGCCCGTCCGACCATGTGATGACGATATCATCCCAGGAGTTGACATTGATCTCGTCGATGTCGGGAGAGCCGAGATACGGAGTTAAGACCGAGTATTCCACCATTTCGGAGTAGAGGCGGTTGATCAGCTTCTCGTCCGTAAACCCATCGACAAGGAAGCCCTCGTCCAGAATATACTTTTCGATATACGAGTTCAACTGATCGTGTTTGCTCTCATCGGTCAGGGCTGAGGCATAGTATTTGGAGATGTACTGCTGTGTCTTTGCAAGAACACTCCAAAGGTCACTGTGCTTCATATTCCACCACCTTTCCGGCGATCTCCTTCATGCGGGAATCAAAGCGCTTGTCCTTTGCCGGTGCGTACAGGCTTCCTTTCTGCATCTGTTCCTTGATGAGCTGACTGTACGGAACGGTAAACGCAACATCCTTCAGGTGGCTTCGTGCTTCCTCAACCGGCATATATGCGTCGGCATTCGGTGTGTTCAGCCCGATGATGTGTTCGTCCATACGGTACTTTGTGTCTTCATACACGCCTTTCTGCGAGAGGAAGAAACTGATGGCGGAAAGGTCGGGAGACGCAAGGCGAATGATCTGATCTGCCTGTTCGACCGCAACCGAAGAGAGTACATTGTTTTCAAGATTTGATGTGCAATCCACGATCACATAATCGGCAAGCATTCCGAGCGTCGTATAGAGTTCTTCGGCTTTGGCTTTTCCATAGCGGGGATAGGTAAATTTGTTTTCGCCCGCACGAAAGCCGAGGAAGCCGAAGTTCTGCCGTTCCTTGATCGTAACGAGGTTTTTGATGACATCATCGGTATCGATCTCGGTCTTGGAAAGCGGAATCCCGACAGAGCCGAGGTTTTCGCTTTTTTCGTTCGGGAAGATCACGGGGAGCGTCGGCGTTTCAAGGTCGGTATACAGCACGATGACCGTTGCCTGATAGTTATCGTAAATGGCAGTCGCAAGTTTGGTTGCGAAAGTCGTTTTGCCGGAATGAGGAGATCCCCATACCGCAATGATCCTTGCTTTTTCGTGACGCATATCAGTCACCCGCCTTGCCCAGATATGCCGCTTGCACATCCAGATATTTCTGTGCTGTCGACGCGTCGCCCCTGAATTCCAGAACGAAGTGAATATTGCCGGTTCGCTCGTAAAGGGCAAGCAGTTCCGCCTGTGCGTCATTTACAAGCAGTGTCACGGTAACAGGCTGTGCGCTGTCGGCGACTTCTGCCTTGTCAATGCCCTGTGAGGTGGTGGAGGTGATGACCTTCACATACCGGAGTTCGGGCGGTGTAAAGCATCGGTTTTCGGTGGAATCGTAAATGACCGCAGACACGATGTCGCCGGTTTCGAGTTTGCCCGAAAGCCCCATGGCGAAACTGCCGATGGTGACCGATATGGCTTTTTTGCCTTCCTTCAGGGATTCCAGCAGATTGCCGGCGGATTCGGTCTTGTCGGTCAGCTTGACGGGCGAAATATAGTCGCCCGGAAACAGATCGCAGGCGGCATGTTTGCCGATGACATCATCCTTGTTTTTGAGCAGTCCGTCCGTGAGATTGTAGCTTCCGACCTCTACGATCTCGATATCCGCATCGGTGATCGGACTGCCTTTTTCAACCGTTCTGACAACTCTGACAACGGCGGTTTTACCGTCTCTCAGTTTGTTGACCACCGGCGCAATCCCGAAGCAGATGGCAAGTGCCGCAACAATGCAGATGATGCCGATGACGGTTCGGTTACCAAGGGCATGAGAGCCGATGGATTTTTTATTCTTTCTCATAATCCTGTCCTTTCTGTGTTTTTGATCAGATCAGAAATGCCACAAATGTTGCGCCCGCCAGAAACGGAATCAGCGCAAAGGGGACTTTACGGCATCTGACTTTCACTTTGTTATAGATACTCATAAAAATGACCGCAGCAAGCAGACCGACAAGATATGCTCCGATGCCGCGGGAGAATCCGAGGATCATCGCACTGCAGACGGAGAGCTTCATATCGGCACCGCCGAGCGTTCGGTGCGGCGGAAGGACGGCAAGTGCCAGCTGCGGGATCAGCACCACAAACGCTCCAAGCACCATGGAGCCGACACCGATGGTCGGAATACGCATAATGGCAATCGGGAGCAGACACAGCCAAACCCAATCCGGCACCTCATGGTATGTCAGATCCGACCACGAGGCGAACAGAAGGATAAAGAACAGGTACAGCCCTGCAAGGATTGTGACTGTCATGCCGTAACGCAGAAAGAGCGCAAGCGCGGCGAGACCTGACAGGACAAGATTTACGGCAAGGTTTGATCGATAGTGCCTCCCTTGAAGCACCTGTGTGAACTTCCATCCGAGAAACAGTGCACTTCCGATAAACAGAAGCGCCGCAAGGACTTGAAGCGTCACTTTGAGCGGAATATTTTCCGCAAGCGTCACCCATGGCATAACCGGAAGCACCGGCGTTACGGGTATTGGTTGTATCATCATTTGATTATCGTTACTCCTTTCATAGCTTGCGTAATGATTTGGGCAAAGAAAAAGCAAAGGCACCGCTTTTTCGGCGATGCCTTTGCTTTAGGGATTGTTCAATTTTAAAAAGACTGACTGAATCCTTGAGAAGATACTTGCTCATATGCCGGCAACAAGATTTTTTCATACCGGGCATTGATATATGCCTTGTAAAAATCCTTTTGCAGGTCGGTGATATACGGTGTTTCGTTGATCAACTGCTCGATCTTTTCCATGTCAATTCTCGGAACGATACGCACGATTGCTTCATCACAATCGTCATATTCACCGGACATGAGAAAATCATAGTAGTTAATCTTCTGCCCGTCCAGTTTCACTGCTGATGTCGGGAAACGGTAGATGCGTGCATTCAGCTCATCCTCGTTATTAAGGACATTACGCATAACCTTTTCATCCGCCTGAGGGAGAAGACAGCTTCCGCAGTCAAAAATCGGAGCGATTTCTGCCGTATCGGTTTTGCTGTCGTAAAGGAATCCCCAGTTCCCGTTATGGCGGTCAAAATTGCCGAGCAATGCATCCACGACAAATACATTCCAGAAGTGTTCAAGCAGTTTTTCGGGATTTACAAACTGTTGCTTTTCGATGGATTCCAGAATGTCCGACAGTTCTGTTCCGCTGCCACCATGTTCAGAGTCGATCACTGTGTTTTTGACTGAGCAAAAGTCATACAGCGTCTTTCCGTCTGCGGTAAAATCACCACACGCACATACCACTTTTTCTTTGCCGTTTACCGTAAAAACACCGAGCAGTGTGTATTGTGCGGAAATCCCGAGCATATTGAAAATACTGCTTCCGAGATGCTCACTGATGCAACTGTTGGTGTAAGAAAGATCTGTCGGCTTTTGTATGCCTGACGGAGGGAATTTCAGCATATACTGTCTGCCATCATATTCAACGGCAATCTTTTTCCCGTTCGCACCGTTATATGCCTTGCCGAGTAACCTTCGGCAGGAAGTAAAATCAATTCTGTCTGTCATACAGCCCTCCCCCATAAATACTTTTGTCTGAGATAATCTGCGTGTTCGGGCGTAATTGCTCCGTCACTAATCTCGGCATCATTGATGCTTCCGTACAGTTCTCCCCAAAGGCAATCCATCAGTGTCGATCCGTTCTTCAGTGCCTCTTTATATGCGTCAAGATCCTTTTGCAGATAACCGGGCAAGCCGTATTCATAGCTTTGCTCCATTCTGCTCTCGGCGGTCTGCTCCGTCATTGCCGATTCCAGTAAGGTTTCCATCGGCACGGAAAGCACCTTTGCCAGCTTGTATAAGGTTTCTCCCGAACATTTCTCGATGCGTGTTTTACCGCTGCATATATCGTTCAGCGTTGCGTGCGGAATGCCACTGAGTTTGGCGAGTCTGTATTTTGTCATACCGTTTTCGGTAAGAATTTCGTTGATACTCATCTTCATCACCCATATATATTATATCGGCATACCGACATAATGTCAATAGGTTTCCCGAAAAAGCAACAGATTATTCACCCAGTTTGATGAATTTATGCCCCTCCGACGGAAAAACCGTCGGAGGGAGATGGGGTTCCGATTAAGTACCGGAGTAGTTGAACATATTCCCGATCTTGGTCGTGAGGTTCGGGATGATGGTCGTATTGAAGAGTGCGTAGAGTCCTGCGAGAATCACACCGCCGACAACCACGCCGATGATGATCTTGACACCGGTATCGATGTAGCCTTCGCCCGCCTTGGAGGTAAGGGCGGTCTTGGCGGAGATGGCGATGGAGTTTACCTTGTTACGAATGGAATTGAAGAACTTTTTCATGTGATATTACCTTTTTAACCTTTCTGTATTTGAGTTGTTGGTGATTTGAAATCAGGCGCCGTAGTTGAACATCTCGGAGATCTTGGTGCCGAGAGTCGGGATAATGGTCGTATTGAAGAGAGCATAGAGTCCTGCGAGAATCACTCCGCCGACAACCACACCGATGATGATCTTGACACCGGTGTCGATGTAGCCTTCGCCTGCCTTGGAGGCAAGGGCGGTCTTGGCGGAAGTGCGGATGGAATTGACCTTGTTACGGATGGAGTGAATGAGTTTTTTCATGTTTTGTGTTACCTTTCTTTTTTGAGATTTGATTTTTTGCTTGGATTACATTTTCTGCACGGGTGCTTCTTCTGACGGAGTGGGTGCAGATTCCACTGCGGCAGATTGGTGCTGCTTCAG
>ERZ809074.2964-NODE-2964-length-17126-cov-43.723449_pt1 | contig 17126 bp, 23 predicted proteins | sample MGYA00520795_ERZ809074 | MGnify/ENA primary metagenome ERZ809074 (study PRJEB31570, sample SAMEA3212989) | Homo sapiens | biome: human-gut; feature: human gut; material: fecal | place: Sweden | collected 2011 ...
ACCTGCTGATTACGAATTATAATCCGCTCGAAAAGTCTACAAGCGGCTACACACGAAAAGCCTGATTTCATGCGGGTTTTCGGCGTTTTCCTCAAAGTCTACGAATAGGTGCGAAAGTCTGGTCTGGTGTTCATAAGCACCAAACAAGCACCAAACGAGCACCGCGCAAAAAGGCCAGAACGGGCCACTTTCTACCCGGTTTGCCTTGCGTGGTTATGTAGAGAAAAGGAGGAAAACATGAACTACTACGTTACTGCCGATCTGGATGCACTGAGACGCGCGAGATGCTCTTCGGGGTATTCTCAGCGAGAGATAGCGGAGCGCATTGGAATGTCAAAGATCCGATACCAGAACTTAGAGAGCGGTAAATATCCGCGGACAAAGGTCGAGAGCGCCGAGGCAATCGCTGTTGTACTGCAAACGGATCCCGAGGTGATCTTCCCCATGTTTATGTCGGCGAAGGCTGCACACGACGCAGCGGAAGCCGAAAGGGTGGACGCGGAAAATCTACAAGCCTATGCGGTCGTCGTTGATCCCGATGCTGTTCGAAGCGCGGCCGAAGCCGCCGGCGTTTCTTTCCCTAATATCTGTGAAAATGTGCGCTACTCGCTTTCTGAGGCGCAGGGGATTGCCAGCAAGCTCAGCGCCGTGCCCGGTGTGCTTTTTCCGAATTACGGACGAGTTGCTGAGAAGGCCGAGCGCCAAAAAGCGCCGTGCTGGAGTGGCTCGTACACTATACCGGAAGATCGGAGCTTTTTAGTCACACCAGATCCGGCAGCGATTAAAAAGTCGCGGATCTCCGCAAAAATGCATCAAACTGAGGTTTCTTTTGCGGCAGGACTCTGTAAGAACGCGGTGTTCCGCATCGAGTCCGGCAAGGAATCGCGTAGCGTCGCTCGTTCTTCTGCCGAGGCCATCGCTGCCATTTTGAAAGAGCGGCCCGAAAATCTGTTTCCCGATTACCTCCAGAAAAAAGCGGAATATGAGCAAAAAATGAAAGCCCGCCGAAATGTTCCATCCTCGGAGCTTGCTGAACTTGCTGAAAAATACCTCCCTCTTGTTCGATCTATCGCTCACAAAAAGAGCCATGTGATGGGCTGCGACTTTGATGAGGCACTAAGTATCATGCTCGTCGCTTTCGGGGAGGCGCTGCGGAACTGGGGAGGCTACGGAGCATTTTCGGATTTCGCCGTGCGTGTACTTGATTGTGCTGCCGTTGCAGAAGTACGTCGCCAGACCGCTCAGAAGCGGAACGCTTTCACGATAAGCCTAAACGATCCGCTGCTTTATGATGATTGCGATGATACCCGTGAGCTGGCTGACTGTCTGGCCTCGTCATACGACCTTGAGCTACATATCGAAGCCCGCGAGGAACTCCGTCATCGGCTGCATCACGCCGATCCAGAGACTCGCAGGATCGTCACCATAGAGCTCAGTCTCTGAAATACTGGGCAGCATCTGAATAAATAGCCCCGCCCCTCAAATTGAGAGGCGGGGCTATTTACGCCCTATGTGCTCTACCCAGTTTGCCTGTTCCTTTTAGGATCTCGGCGCTATGATTAAGTCATCAAAGCAAAGGGAGGCGCTGTCAATGGACTTCGGGCCGCTTTTCATCACGGCAGGGATCGCTCAGGCCGCCCGCGATGACGTCGGCTTCTTGTCAGAGATCCTCGAGTGCCTTCGCAGGTACCAGCTCGGCGACTGGGGCGATCTCTGCCCCGAGGATATGCAGCTCAACGAGGCGGCGCTCAAGACTGGCGCCCGGCTCATGGGTGCGTATACCACGAAGCGGGGCGGGAATATCTGGATCATCACTGAAGCAGCAGATGACAACGGCCAGAGAGCTGCCACGACCGTCCTTCTCCCTGACGAGTATTGAGACGGGGGTACAGCTATGAGCTGGAGAGGGTACGAAACGACGAAGGAAGCCGGCAAGCGGTGGGGTGTGAGCTCTATGTGGGTCAGTCAGCTCTGCAAGCAGGGCCGAGTCCCCGGGGCCGGAAAGATCGGCGGTATCTGGCTGATCCCGGACGACGCTCCGAAGCCAGAGGACGGCCGTATCTGGAACGGAAAGTATATCGGCGCGAGCCAGCGACGCCGGAGATCCCGGAGAAAATGAGGAGCCCACTGCTGCACAGTGCCTCACTCTGTACGCCGGCGGCCTCCCGATCCGGGAGGTGGCTGTGTGATCGTGACGAAGCACTACGCTGTTACATACGACGCCGAGCGGGATGCCTATGCGATCCTGAGCTCAGAAGTGCCGCGCTGTCCTGTTTGTGGGGCTATCATGTGCGGCCATGGGATCAGACGGCGTCATGCGATAGACTCGGCTGGCGTGTCTCACTGGTATCTGCTGCGTCGATGGCGGTGCCCAGCCTGTCAGAGCTTTCACCTCGAGCTCCCGGACTTCATGGCCCCGCGGCGCCACTATGAGGCCGAGACGATCCGCGACGTCCAGATCGGAGATGGCGAAAGTTGCCCGGCTGACGATTCCACGATCCGGCGGTGGAAAAAGGCCGAGGCTCTACCTGCTTTGCCTGTAACTGAAGATACTACCGGCGTAAAATGAGCCTTGCGTCGGCGTGAAGGAGGTACACCATGAGAAAAAACAAGGCCATCGCAATTATTGCAGCGATCTGCGCGGTCTCTATTGCCGGAGGAGTAGTTGGCTACACAGTCGGCCAGCGTTCCGAATATATGACAATCGGAGCGCCACACGCTACGCCATCAGAGATGCCCGAGGGCATTACAGTCGGCGCCGTGGGGGCTATAACCGTTCCGGGCTATGAGCGTATGAGTTTCAAGGCTGGGCAGAAGGAACAGCCGATTATACTCTACAATCCCGCCGGAAATGACTGCGCATTTATTGTTTCAATCGTGCTCCCTTCGGGGAAAGAGATCTATCGCTCCAACGAGCTCCTGCCGGGTGAGTCGATTGACGCGATCGAGATCTCGGATCCTCTCGATCCAGCAATCTATGAAAAGGCTGTGCTCCGCTATTCATGCTACACACTCGAAGATGTGCCGCAGGAACTAAACGGAGCAGAGTCGTCCTTTACTTTGGAGGTATTGCCATGAAAAAGAAAGTCCTCTCCCTCGCCCTGTGCCTTGCCATGCTGGCAGCTCTGACCGCTCCCGCGTCAGCAGCCAGTACAGAGGCGGGTAACACAGTCGTCACTAAAACCATCGAAGCACAGCCAGATAGCGGCTCAAGCTCCGACTCTGATCCAGATCCGTACCCTGTGAACGTTCCCTCCTATGAAATCAGCATACCGGCGACACTATCGCTTGACACCGGCGACTCCTTTGAGATCACAGCCTCGAAAATGGAGCTTGACAGCAGGCAGGAGCTTCACGTTATGGTCGATTACGACCGCACATTCGCGCCGGACGGCTACTTCTATCTCAGTAACACCGAGAATGCCGCGCTTCGTATTCCCTGCATGATCTCGAAGGGATATGCTTCGACAGCATACTGGGAGACTATCACCAGCCAGCAAAATGCTTCAGTCGCCGTTTTCAACTCGACGCACGGAACAACGCCGGATTTGTTCGGCTCGGTCAGAGTCTCCACAGCCAGTGAGTGCCATACTGCTGGCACCTATACCGGCACGATTTACTTTATCATTGAGGTCTACGACTTCTAATCCACCATACCCACGCCGACGCAAGGACAGCCTCCGGGACTCCCGAAGGCTGTCCTAATTTGTGCAGGTGCAGCGAGGAAACAGCTCAATTCTGGCCGCTTTGTGTTTTTTCGGATGTACTGCGGTCGACCGCCGGTTGTCCTTATGTTGTTTGTGCCTCGTTTTTGTTCGTCAGCCGGTCGTTTTTCTACTTCGCGTGCAGCGGCCGACGGCCTCGTGGATCCGCTGACCGTTCAGGTGGAGCAGCAGATCCCGCCGATTGACCGGCAGATGGACTATGCGCTCGAGCTTGAGGCCATGATCCCGGACGGCGTATGCAAGGACGACGTCAGCGCGATCATCAGCAGGATCACGGACGAGGACGAGGAGGCGCCGGATCCGGGCTTGTCGCGGTACGCGCACGCCTGTGGTGTTAAGTTTTCCCGCTTCGTCGGTGCGAAGGCTCTGCTCGGGTATATGGTCGGCCAGTTGCAGGGCACGGCCCGGGCCGAGCTTTACGCCTACGCGGTGTATCGTCAGGAAAAGGGCGGCAGCTTCAGCGATCCGCGCCGGCTGCCTGTGTACGATGCCCTGCGAGCCTGTGGGGCTGCCGTCGCCGAGGATCCATCTCTGATGAAGTCGCTGGAGGATCGGGACGTCTACGACTTCGCCGGGCCGAACAGGGGCACGAAGATCTATAAAGCGGTCGCCGCTGACCTGAAGCAGCGCGGGGCCCTGTAAAACAGAAAAAGCCCGCCCGGGATCTCTCCCGAGCGGGTTTTTGTATAATTTGCCGATATTGATGCCGCTGGCCGAGCGCGATCCGCGCCGCGCCGGTGGCATTTTACACAATCAGACCTTGCTCGCGTAGTCCAGCGAGATCCAGCCGGCGCCGCTCTTGAGCTTGCCCCACTTGGTCGCGCCGGTGCCGTCGGACTCGGCGACGATGGTGTAGATGCCCCCGCCTTTGATGGATCCGTTGGTGCCGTAGTTGGTGCCCGGGCCCTTGCGGATGTTCAGGACGTCGGCGGTGATCTTCACGCGGTAGGAGGTAGCTGCTGCGGCCTCGCTGCCGACGCTGACGGTGCTGGCGTCGACCCAGCCGTAGACGGTGGAGCCGCCGCCGGAGACGGCGATCAGGTGGTACGGGTGGGCCTTACCCTTGGCGATGGCGGTGATCTTCGCCTTGCCGGGCTTGCAGGTCGGGCCGGTACTGCCGGCCGCGCTGGTGTAGTGCTTGCTGCCGCTGAAGGCGACGACGTCGCCGACCTTCAGGCCGCCGTCAGTGCTGCCGGATGTCTGACTGCCGGAGCTGCTGCCGGTGTTGGTGGCTCCGAGTCGCGCCGGTTGGCCTCGGCCCGGATGATCTCGACCGTCCCATCCGCTGATTGAACTGCTACGACGTCCTCGCTGCGGTGCATGGTGCCCTCGAGCTCTTTGAGTTGGAGGGCGGCCATGTCGGCCTTGCTGCGCTTCAGGTCTGCCTCAGCCTCCAGCCGGCGGGCTTCGATCTCGCTGTCCTTCTTGGACGGCTCGCGGCCGTTGGCTTTGTCGCTGAGGTATCGGATGTACTTCTGGATCGTCGGCAGCAGGTCGTAGCGGTTGGCGTGCCCGTCCTTTGTGGCGGTGATGATGCCCTCCTTGGCGAGCTGCTGCACGCGGCGAGGATCCACGCCGAAGATGGCCGCGATGGTCTTGCTGTCGACGAGCTTCGTGTTGGGGTTGTTCGGCATGGCTCTCCTCCTTTCTCCGTGCCATCATTTTCGTGAGCTCACGAAAATGGTCAGGGCCGCGAAACGAAACGGCCCGAAAAAAATTTTTCCAGTCTGCGCGTTTTTTGGGCTCGCCAGCACCGCAGGCCGATCGGTCGCTTCACAGTACCTTCGGCGCGTCTGGACGCCGTGTGCGGCGCTCTGACGGCCTATGTGGCGCGTTTTCTTGGCTGGCCGTCCGTCGGGTCGGCTGCGTCGCCTCGCGCGTCCTGTGGGCCGCTGTGGAGCCCTGCTGTGGCCGTTGGTGTGGCCCTACTTGCCGGGGGCTCGGCCGAGGTTATGCTGGAGTTGCTTGGTCGTCTCTTCTTAGAGTCTGGTCATGAGCTTCTCGATGGTCTCGCCTCTGACCTGTATGTTGCCGGCCATCTTATTGAGTTTGGCGGCCTTGTGGCTGTTTTATGGTTTCCCGTTGGCCGACCTGCGGACGTTTCCACAGTGTTCGGTTCCTGTCCGCTGGCCTTTTGCACGGTGCTGACTGTGCGTTGCGAGGCTCTCTGTCTTATGCTTCGACATCCGCAATCTGCGCCAGTGTCAGTAGCGCCCGGCTGTGGATCCTGTAGACTCGGCGTTGGTATGCTCTCTCTTTCGCATTGAAGTCTGCCAGATCTCCGAACATGGCAAAATTGACGTCGGGCCACTCCGAGTTATCGAGATACCGCAACTGGAGCGTTGCACGTTGATCTGGATCTTCGACACGCTGGATCAATTCAGAGAGGGCCTTGTACTCCTCTGCCTCAGTTATCTCTTTGGCTGCCATATCTTCAGCAATTTCTCGGAGGTGCAGCGTAACCTCTGGATCGGCGCGATCATAGCGCTGCCGTTGATTGCGCAGGTCTCGGGCGAGCTTTCGGTAATTATTCAGCCGATCCCTGATTTTATCGGCTGCACCGCCTGTTGGCTGCCCTTCGCTGTTTCCAACGTTCGACTTGTAACTGTTGGTGTTCATGGTGTTCTCCTTCCTTTCGTTTTGGTGGGAGTGGCCCTTTATCGGCTGACTTGCCCCATGCCTTCTCTGTTCCTGAGCGCTCGGAGCCGATCCATAGTCTCTTGATAGATGCGGCGCTTTTCAGCTTCTCGTTCATCAAGCTCCACGAGCTTCAATGCTGCCCGCTCGACACCACTGGTATAGCCGTGGTTTTTGAAGTTCTGGTATCCAGAGTGCAGGGAGTAGCTCTGAATAATATCGGCACGGTAGGCTTTGAGCCATTCGGATCGGGACATGGTGTGCAGACTGTCGTCCTTATTCTGACGGATACACTCGACGGAAACGCCTTCCTCGACTGCGATCTGTTCCATCGTCTTGTAATCATAGAAAATTCCGCGGATGACCCGACGTTTTCGCTCAGTCAGCTCGGAGATCGCGAGCTCCATGTCATCGTGGAGGTGCCTCGTGTAGTCATCCTTCTCGATCTGGTCGAACAGGTCAGCACTGGCAGGATCGGCTAAAAGATCAAGGCGTGTGCCGCTTCCGGCGTCGTCATCGCTGAGAGGCTGGTCGAGGCTGATGGCTTCGGCAAGAGGCTCGTGGGCCGTGCGTTGGGTTCTGAGTCCAATGGCATTGAACACAGCATTATGCACGGGATATTTCAGGTATGAAGTGAACAAATAACCGTCAGCCGGATCGTATGCCTTTATGGCCTCGCACAGCGCAAAATAAACCTCTTGTTTGAGATCCTCAACCGTGACGCCTGCCTGCGCGAGTCGCTCAGTTTTTCCTGAAATCTCACGACGCATAAGCGCCCACAACAGTCGTTTGCACTGCTCCCACAGCTGCCCCATGAGCTCCGGCTCACCCGCTTTTATTCGAGCTACGAGTGCCTCATTTGTTTCTGCGTGCCGAGTTTCGGGCCCTTTTTCCGCGCTCCGGCTCTGCTGTGAGTAGTTTATCTGTTCTGCTTCTTCCGATCTTCTTTTACTCTCCACGCTTTCCACCTACGCCTTCCTTGCCTTTTCTGCCTATTTGGGGAGGATAGCGGGCAGCTTCAGCCGCCTCCTTCGCTCTGTTTTTCTACTACTGTGCCTCTGATTATCTCCTCGCACACACGAGCGACGGACAGGTTTTCCCGTCGGGTGAGGCAGGCGACTCCGGCCGCTTCGGCTTACTCGGGGAGGTCACTTGCTGCGCAGTCCTTCCCGGATCTTCACCGGCTTGGGAGAGCTTCTCGTTTTCTCTTGCGATCTGCTCCACGTTGGCATCCCACTTGCCGCCGTTGAGCCGGATCGTGCTCTGCTCGCGGGTGCTGAAGCCTTCGCCTACTGCGAGGATCTCGGCCGTGATCTCCTTGACCGGGTCGAGCTGGCCCTGAGACGGGCCGATCCATTCGGCGCCGAGGTAGGCGGCGCGGATCGCCGGATCTGTGAAAAAGCCCGGGGCGTCAATGCGGCCACGGGCGACGGCCTCGGCCATCCAGATCTCGTAGATCGGGGCGCAGAAGTCAGCGACAAACCACTCGCGGCGCATTTTGAAGGCTTTCCACGCCTCCAGCAGGGCCGCACGGCTGGCGCTGTACGAGCTGTTGAAGGACTTCAGCAGCAGGTCGGCCGGGATCTCGAGCGCAGCGCCCACCTGTTCGCAGATGGCACGCAGGAACAAGTCGAAGCCGCTGGCCGGCCGCTTCGGGTCGGCAAATACGACGTCCTCGCCGGGCTCCATGATGTTGATCTGGCCCGGGCCCATCTCGTACTCATTGGGATCGCGGCCCACCTCTGGCAGGCTGCTCCCCACTTCGTTGAACGGGTTGTCGGACGCTCCGGCCTCCGTTTTCACGAAGGCGGTGAAAAAGCTCTCGACGATCGCGGCCGTCAGCTCGCTCTCGGTGTACCTGCGAAGCTGAAGCAGCGGCTCGATCACCTGCGCCAGATAGCTGACGCCTCTGTACTGGTCAGGCCGCTCCGAGTCCATGACCTGCAAGATGTTCGGGAGGCCGGTGCGGTCTCCGTATGCCTTGACGCGCGTCCACTTGGTCGACGCCGTGCCGAGCTCGAGGGGGTAGGTGCTGCGGATGTGGTATGCCTCGATCATGCCGTTGGGGTTGACCTCGACGCCGTCGTAGATGGTGTTGCCGTTGGCTGCCTTGCCGGTAGTCGCCAGCAGCGGGGTCATGATGCCGGCGGCCGTCGGGGTTGCCACTCGGTCAGCCTCAACGAGGTGGATCCTGAGTGAGTAGGGCATAGTCGGCGTGGGATCGTACTGCTTGATGACGGCGAACACATCGCCGCTTACCATCCACGAGGCAAGAGCGAGCTGCTGCATCCCAGCAAAGTCGTTCACGCCGGTGGCGTCGCAGGCTGCCTTGCGGTTGGCCCACAGGGCGAACTCCCGCTCCGTCTTTTTCTGCCATGCGTCCGCTGCCGCCTGATCCATACCGAGGATCCGGCGGTCAATCCTGCTTTTGAGTCGCAGGCCGACGCCGATGACGTTGGTGCGGTTGGTTTTGATGGCTGAGGTGGCGATTGGGGCCGCCATGTAGAGCATACGGGCACGCTGTCGGAGGGTCGCGTTGTTGGCGTCGATGTCCTCCTTCGGGCTGCCGCTCATAGCTCTGAAGCCCTTGGTCGCTTTCTTCTGCCAGCTCGCACCGGCATCGCCGTAGCCTTTGTTGGTTGGGTATGTCATTCTGCTTCTTTTCATCTTCGACCTCCTCTTACCATTTGGCCGCACGACGGTCGAGTCCCTTGCTTACGGAGCCACTGAGGTGCTCCAGAATGTTCTTTGCGACCTCGTCGTTTGTTACCATCTGCGGGACAGACAGCGTCTTGAGTGCCTCGACAGCTTTCCGACTCTCTCCACTGCGCTGAAAAGGTATATATGTCTGCGATCCCTTGGCTGCTGGAGCGACAAAAGTTCCTTGCGAAAATGTGATTTTATTGCCCTTTTTGATCTCCGCCTTCACTTTGTACGGCTTCCTGATTCGGACGGTAGCAAACTGACCCGGCTTTCCCTTGAACGAGATACCCTGCCCCGGGATCACTACACTTTTTTCTGTCAGCGCACTGGGCTTTTTAGGGCTATACCCTTTGAAGTGAGTCGGGGTCAGAAGTCTGCCTGTGTACTTGATCTCTATGCTACCGGCTTTCGCTGTCACCTTAGATCTGACGATCTTGCCCGCGGTGATCTCGGACTTTTTGACGTTGTAGTTCTGCGCAACCTCGTCGGCGATCTTTTTTGTGGCTTCCCGCCGGACGTCTCTGATCGCGCCTTGCAAGTCTTTCTCTGCCTGCTGCTGGATCTTGCCGAGTGCTTTCACGACTTGCCCGTAGTTTTTGATAGAGCAGTTTATCCCTCCCATGCTATCGCTCCTTCCACCAACAAGCCATAACCTTCGGCCAGCTCGACGGCAGTGGGCTCCGGGATCGCGCCGCGCTCCTGAAGTGCTGTCCAGTATCTCATGACCTCATCGCCCGTGGCGCTATCTGCGCCCACCAAATAGGCCAGAACGAGCGCCGGATCAGCTTCTCCGCTGAGCTGCATGAGCTCCAGCAGAAACATCACGCGCCGGTCGTCGGTCTGGTTAGTGCTGATGTGCAGGAGCCGGAGCTGTGCGGTGAGGAGCATGGCGAGCTCAGCCCAGTTTTTTGCCTCGATTATTTTCATCTGTTGCATCCCTCCTTGCTATAGCAGAACGGGAGAGGGCCCGCCTGCGGGCCTCCCTCCGTTCTTTTTTCGCTTCTGTTTTGGCTGGCCTTTATTCCTGCCTGCCTTCGGTCTGATTGACAATCCCGACTTCTGTGTCGGGCGCCAGCATGATGACGGGCCGGAGTTCCGTGGCCGAGAGCTTGGGGTTTCCGTCTACTCTGACTGTGCCATCGCCCTTGATCGTGACAACGGCGTCGGGGATCTTTGCGCTGGCTCTTGTCAACGTCCAAAACTCCGCGTGGGTTGCACCGATGATGTCAACGTGCTGCCGATACTGGCCGAGGCTCAGAAGTGCGATGATCTCCGTGGAGGTATCTCTGGCCGTGCCGTCCAAAGCGGTTAAATCCACGGCCATTTCGAGGAGTTTCTCGCCCTGCTGCCCGATCTGCTCCATCATTTCGGGGAGAAAGACGTGCCGGAGAACATACCGTGCTGTGCTCCGCTTCCAGTTGGAAATATCCTTCACCCGGTATGTGTTACAGGGAACGAAGGAGCGGCGCTTGAGGATCTCCGGCACGATTTTGAGCAGTGCATAGACGCCCTCGGGCTGCGGGTCGATGACGATCCACTGGAAGCCGCAAAATTCAAAGCAGTCGCCTCGCTTGATTTCGGATATTTTCATAGCTTGCCTCCGTCCTACTCAGCGATTGATGATATTCTTCGCAATCTGCCCGATCTGGATAGCTTGCTGTTCAGCCTCGGTCAGTTTGCGGCCGAGAGCCACCTGCCGCAGCAGCTCAAACCGCTGCTGCTCATCCGGGGTAGCGTTCACAGGGGGACGCATGGCAAGGATCACAGCTTCGCGCTGTTCTTTGCTCATGCTCTCAAATGCCTTAAAATCGCACATCGAAACCACCCCTCTCAACCTTGAAAGTAAACGACAGCCTCGACATCCTCGTCGAAAGCAACGTTTGTGATGGTGCCGTGAGTTCCGGCACCCATGGATGTGCAGACGGCCTTTTTCTCTGCCTCGTAGATGCCATATTCGTCGTTTTTTTTGGTGGTGTAGTGCGTTGCACTGGTAGACGCGATAATCGTCAGGCCCTCCGGCTTTTTGGTGATTACGCGGATCCAGCTCAGACACTCAACGCCGAGTGCAGGGAGAATGTTCTGTCCTGCCTTCGCTTTGATAACCTCGTGGCCAGTACCGCCAAATTTTACTACTGCCATGTTGTTTTCCTCCTTGTTTTTCTGTTTTCACTTCAGACCTTAGCGGCCGTTGGTGTTGACTGATGGTGCGACTATCCGGCCTTCGATTGGGCCGGCCTCTGTCGTTGCTTCTGCGGTGTGTGGTAGAGCGTCGCGGGGGAGTCTCTCGACCGTTCTCGAGAATGGCTCGAGGATGCTGCGCGCAGTTTGCAATCGCATATTTCACCGGGGTCGAGATGGCTGCCACAGCTCGGGCAGATACGGTAATAGCTCAAGACGTTGTCGCCTCCTTTCTGCGGCGCTTTTGTAACGGACTGAATAGATCCCGCTCGCCGTTGGTATGGTATCGCGCGAGCAGGGCCTTGTAAGGCAAGCCAGACGCCTGCGCAGCCTCCTTGAGCGTTACCCTCTGGCCTTCATATTCGACCATGATGCAGGTGCTTCGGTTGTTACTCTGCTCCGAGCGGGTGGCCCATCGGCAATTTTCCGGGGTGTAGTCTCCATCGTTGTCTATGCGATCTATGGTCAAGCCCTCGGTGTAGCCGCTGCCGGCCGCCCATTCTGCAAAGGCGGCGAAGCTGCTCCACTCAGGGCAGACGCGGATCCCGCGCCCACCGTATCTGTCGAAGTTTTTGTGGTTGGGGTTGGTGCATCGGTCGTGCATATTTCGGAATACTTTGAGGAGTTTGTGGGCGGGTGGCTTTGACTTCCCATCGGGACAGTCAGGCCCGCAGTGCTCCGCTCCTCCGCGGATAACATCGAGCTCAAAGGCGAGGAAGCGGCGCCCGCACGAGCATCGGCAAAGAACGACGGGCTTGCTGCCGATGGATCCGATCCTGCCGAGGACTATCCGGCCGCCGTCAGTCTGGCCGATGGTATGGCAGTCGATTGCGGGAAACGGGATCCCGCGCCCGCGTGGCCCTCCGATCTCTGAAGCGGGAACGCTGGCTGTCTCGATGTCTGGATCGCTCCAGTCCGGCCACTCGATCAGCTTTCCAGCGCTTGATCCGACCGCGGCAGCTCTGACCTTAAGATGGGCAGCGATGATCTCCAGCGTCTCGAACCTGTGCCGCTTCAAAGACTTCTCGACCATGTTGGTCGCGATCTGCTGCCGGACTTCTCGGAGCCGTCGGTTGTTTTCGGCTACAAGGGTGAGAAGCTGCTCCTCGCTCTCCTCAGCGAGCGCCAGCTCTGGGCGAATCCTCCAGCTCTGGGCGTTTACGGCGTCATTGGCACACTCGGCCAGCTCGTTATATGCTGTCGAGGTCGTCTGCGGTCTTGAAGCCCTTCGAGTAGTCGCGGCCGGCGTCGGCTGCGTTGCTGCGTTCAGGATCTCCCCGATTTTCTGCATCTGTTGTCACCTCCTCGAGCTCGTTGTCCCATTGGCCGCCGTTCAGCCATGTGGCCGGGTTCGGTATGTAGCGGCCGTTGTCTCGGCGCCACTGTTCGCTCCGCTTCTGAGCGTTCACGGCCTGCATGATCTTCTCGTGCAGCTCGGCGTCCGGCCGCAGTCGTTTCCATGCCTTGAGGGCGTACTGTTTGGCGACTTTCTTCGGGTAGGCGCTCCAGAACTCTGCAAACCTGACCTCGATGGCGTCCTTTTTGCCCTCGTCAGCCCCCTCGCCAGCGGGGGGGAATGGGGGAGTGTCGGTACTTGTATTGTCCTGTTCGGTTTGGTTAGGTTGGGTTAGGTACGGTAGGGGCGTGACTTCGTCGCCTGTCACGCGTGACGCTTCCGTGACTTCGGTGTGACCGTCACGCGCTTCGGCCTTTTGTCGCTCTCGTTGCCGCTGTTTTCGGGCCCTATCCTGTTCCCTGCGGGCTTCGCGCTGCTCCATCAGCCGGCCAGCGTAGTCATACCAGTCATGAAGGGAGAGGCCATCATCGGTTTGGTCGAGATAGCCAGCCGTCACGAGTGCCTCGACAAACTGCCGGGGATCCCCCTCCCACAGAGCAGCATCAGCGATCTCCTCGGGATCATATTGACGAAGGTCTCCATCCTGAGCAAAATCGAGGGCCCAGTACCAGATCCCGTGAAGGTGGCCCACCGCGGTCGGCACCGAGACGCCCAACAGCCGGGCGAGCTTCTTCGTTTTCGGGTGTCGCCATATTTCTTGGTGGCTTTCGATCCACGCCATAGCATCGCCTCCTTTCTGCGTAAATGCCGGCTATCAGACGCCGATCTTGCGGATCCCGCCGCGCTGGTGCTCAGCTTCCTCGGGGACGGGGTGCGCAAGGTACTCCAGCAGGGAGTCATAATTGAGCAGCCGACGGCGGCCCATTTGGATCGAGGGGATTGTGCCGGCTGCGACCAGTCTGCGGATCATGTAGACCGTGACCGGCGTGCTGGGATCCTCCAGCTTGAGCTCGGCGAGAGCTTGCTCGGGGTATCTCATGCGGGGCGCCCGCGCCGGGCCCTGCTCATCTCTCTGTGTGTTCATGTTGCCGCCTCCTTTACGATATAGTGAACAGTTCGGCGACGGGTCTCCCGAGTGCGTCGGCGACTTTCTTGGCCGTGGCCGGATATGCGGACAGCCCCCGCTCGATCCGGGCAACGGTTTCCTTTGTTACATCGACCTGCTTGGCAAGCTCAGACAGTGACCAACCTCTCTCAAGGCGTGCGGCCTTAATGGCCTCGATATTTCCCTTTACCATGCTCTGCTCCTTTCGTTCTGTTTTCGGAGAGGAAAAAAGCCGCCGAGCGGACGCTCCTCTCCCTTGGATGGATTAGAGTCGTCTGCTCAGCGGCTTCAGGTGGGTCTTATGGGGCACCTTCTCCCGGTTATTTGCAGCACGTTGGTGGGGTCTGACAGTATCAGAGCTATGGGCTCGGTTTCTTAATTTGCCGGCCGTTGTCCCTGCCTTTTGTCTTTAAGCCGGTCGCCCTCCGGCCTTTATAATTGGCCCGCTCGGGCCTTGAGTTTATGATAGCACGAAGATTTGACGTTGTCAACTAAAAATTTGACAAATTTATTGACGAATACGAATAAACGCGTTATAATGTCAAAAGAAAACAAAACGGCCAGCAGGCCGACAATGGAGGAGGGACGTCGTGAAAAAGGTGAAAAGCCTGAACGGCTACTCGATATTCGAGGCTGGCCCCCGTGACGTTGACAAGTATGGATATGAAGCGGGCGCCTTCTATGTGTTCTTTTCGAGTGACATCCGTGACTTTGGAGTATCAAACAGCTGCCCGGAGTATGAGGGACTTGACACCCTCGAGGTGGCTGAAGCCTGTTGTCTCGGCAACTACGCAAAGGCCCGGGAGATTGTCGAAAATCGTACTACGGCGGCCAGCTTCGAGGAGATCGAGGAGGTCGAGAAGCTCCTCGACGCCGGCCTGATCGACGAGGATGGCGAGCTGATTGAGGCGGAGGATCTTGAAGCGGATCTGATCCCGGCCGAGGCCTGCATCCCGGCGCCCGCTCGTCCGATCTTCGCCGCCGGCATTCAGAATAGCGTCGTCGTGCAGGGTAACACGGCGCAGACGATCATCGTCAACGTCGGAGAGGGCCGGGCCCTCACGGAGGAGGAGGACGAGCTCATCAGGATCTTCCGAAGCCTGCGCGTCCGCGGCCGGACGAAGCTCCTCTCGTTTGCCTATGCGCTTGAGGAGCAGCAGCTCGGGGATCTCGCTCCTGTCTTTGCCGGCCTGCTGGCCGGATCCAGAGAGGAGGCGCCGGCATGGAATTGAAGAAGATCATCGGCCAGAAGATCCGCGAGCTGCGGAAGGCCCGCGGCCTGACTCAGGCCGCGCTTGCAGCCTTCCCGGAGCTGGGAATCTCACAGGCCTCCCTCGCTGCCTATGAGATTGGCGCCCGGGAGCCCAGTATGGAGACGATCGCAGCGATCGCCCACTTCTTCCACGTGACGATCGACTCGCTCTTCGACGAGACGGAGCGCCCTGAGGGCGCCGGTCTGTCTGATCGGGCCCTCGACTTCCTCGCGATCTGCGACGCCGAGCTGCTGGCCACGGTCGACGCCGTCCTCTCCTCTGAGGCCGCGACGGGATTTTTCGAGGATCTTCGCGCCTACATCATGGCCTGCTGCCCCGATCCTGAGGATCTGGCCGAGCTGCTGCCGATGGCTGACCACTTGAACAGGGACGCAAGGGCCGATCGCGTCGCACTGGATATGCTTACCAGCTACAAGAGAAAACTCCTCGACCGGGCTCTGGATGAACTATGCGAGGAGCTGGCGAGGGCTGCCGGCCCCGGCGGATCCTCGGAAATAACGAAGGGAGGGACGCACTATGGCAACAGCAGTAAAACGCGGGGATAGTTACAAGATTACCGTCTCCTGCGGATATGACAACAGCGGCAAGCAGATCCGCAAACACTTCACATGGACACCTCCGGCCGGGATGACTCCCCGCCAGATTGCAAAGGAATTGGAGCGCCAGAAAGTCTTATTTGAGGAGCGGGTCAACGCCGGCACCACGAAAGACGGGAATATCCGCTTCGAGGACTTCGCCGAGATCTGGATGAATGACTTCGCCCGGAAGCAGCTCAAGATCAAGACCTACACCGAGTACGAGAAAAACCTTGTGCGGATCAATCAGGCCATCGGCCACATTAAGCTCAAAGATTTGCGTACCGGCCACCTCAACGAGTTTTATAGAAACCTTGAAGAAACCGGGATCCGCGCCGACCTGAAATACACGAGCAAAATCGACCTCGGCGCAGCTATTCAGCAGACAGGGGCAACGAGGACAGCCTTCGGGAAAGCGGCAGGGGTCGCAGGGAACACGCTGCGGATCGCTATCGCCGGCAAACGGGTCAGCAAGGAGACGGCCACGGCGATCAGCACAGAGCTCGGCCTGAGACTCTCGGACGCCTTCAGGCTGGAGCAGCCGGATCGGCTGCTGTCCTCCAACACCGTCCGATCCTACCATCGGATCATCAGCTCATGCCTCGGGAAGGCAGTCAAGTGGGGGTATATTCCTTACAATCCGGCTGTTAACGCTGAGCTGCCGAAGATGCAAAAGCAGGAAGCCCCTCACCTCGACGAAGCCGATGCCCGGCGCCTTCTGGAACTGCTGCACGAGGAGCCCATCAAGTACCGCGCCATGATTACCTTCGACCTGCTCTCCGGCCTGCGCCGTGGCGAGTTGCTCGGCCTCCGCTGGCAGGATGTCGACTTTGAAAACCAGACGATCACGATCACGAATACGCTGAACTATGCAGCAGGCACCGGGATCTACACAGATACGCCGAAAAACAACACCTCGGCCCGGCCGCTGAAGCTGTCCCGCTCGGCCTTCACGATGCTCCTCGAGTACAAGAGATGGCAAGACGCCCAGCGGGAGGCGTGCGGCGACTACTGGAAGGACACGGTTGGCCGCGTATTCACTGGCGACGACGGGGCGCCGATCTTCCCGGACTCTCTCACGAAGTGGTTTACCTCCTTCGTGAAGCGGAGCGGACTGCCGGCTGTTCACATTCACAGCTTACGCCACACCTACGCGAGCCTTATGATCGCTGACGGTACGCCGCTGGTCGTGGTCTCCCGGCGATTGGGCCATGCTCAAGTAAGTACCACAGCGAACATCTATGCCCACGTTATTGCCTCGGCAGACGAAAAGGCGGCACAGGTTACAGAGAAGTTTGCCGATGTCGTGGCTCCTGTCGAGGAGCTGCCGAAGAAGCAGCGGGGCACGGCTTAGGTGGTGGTGTGCAGCGGCGGGGAAAAGAAAAAGCCCCGCCAAAAGGCGGGGCAGACTGGAGCTGGTAGCCGGATTCGAACCGGCGACCTACGCATTACGAGTGCGTCGCTCTACCGACTGAGCCATACCAGCATGATAAAGGGAAAAACCTTGTTTTTGAGAATAAGCACCAAATAAACACCAAACAGACAAAAACGCGCCGAGCAGCTTCAAAGAAAACGCCGTATTTATGCGGGTTTGCGGGATTTTGGCCCCGCTTCTACCTGCTGATTACGAAT
>ERZ809074.2985-NODE-2985-length-17006-cov-18.533066_pt1 | contig 17006 bp, 5 predicted proteins | sample MGYA00520795_ERZ809074 | MGnify/ENA primary metagenome ERZ809074 (study PRJEB31570, sample SAMEA3212989) | Homo sapiens | biome: human-gut; feature: human gut; material: fecal | place: Sweden | collected 2011 ...
TTCGAGGAGGTCTCGGGCGGCGAGCTCGCCAACGACCGCATGCTGCTGAGCTAAACCTACCAAATAGAGACAGGTTTATTTTGGCAGGTTTTGCCTGCGCAGACGTCAAAACCGCCGCAAAGGAACAGACACCTTTGCGGCGGTTTTCGCATATTATGTCGATAATCCAGCGTCAGCAGGGACCACTGGTTAAGAACTAAGGAACTGCCATGAGAAGACCTCTTCCCCGTCTTGCTTGACCGCCGCATTCCTTGCCGGCGTGCTCGCCGGCGCCCCAACTTACGCCACCGCGGCCACCCCATCTCAAGTTATCGGCCCGTCCGATGTGATCGGACGGGCTTTTTGGTGGGTATCATGGTTGAATAATCATTAGGAGGTTTTCCCTACATGGAATTGTTTGAGCCGATTCTTCATTTCTTTGAGCAACGGTGGGTCCACAACATCATCTGGGCCGTCATCTTGGCGATAGGCACCGCCGTCGCCGCCAAGGTCGCATCCAAGACCCTGCACCATCTGCTTAACCGAGACGATAACCCGCTTCCGGCATCGAGTATCTTCATCAACATCGCGCGCGCCGTCATCTGGATGATCGGCGGCAGCTTTATCCTCGACAACTGCTTTGGCATTAACGCAAACGCGCTCGTCGCCGCTCTTGGCGTCGGCGGCATCGCCATCTCGCTCGGCTTTCAGGACACGCTTTCAAACCTCATCGGCGGCATGCAGGTGACGTTTATGGGCATTATCAAACCCGGCGACAATATCGAGGTCGGCGGCGTGTCCGGCGTGGTCCAAGATATCACCTGGCGCCATACGACCATCGAAGATGCCTGCGGGCAGATCATCATCGTCCCCAACTCCAACATCTCCAAGAACACGCTCGTGCATTTGATGCCCTTTGGGCGTGTAGCCGTCCCCGTCGCGGTGAAAGACCCCTCAAAATGGGCGTCGCTCGATGCACTAGCAGACGAGCTCGTCAGCGCCACTAAAACGGCTGTCTCGCCCATCTCGGGTTTTGACAAGGAGCCGTATGTGCTCTTTAGCGAGATCGGCGACTTTGGCATTAAGGGCAAAATCATCTTTATCGTCAGCGACGACAGCACCACTTTCACGGCAGCCGACGCCTGCATCCGCGCCATCGCCCCCATCATCGCCTAAAACCACCACAAAGGGGACAGGCGCCTTTGTGGGGCTTTCGCATCGTGGTACCATGGTTCATATCGTTGTTTAAACGACTAAGGGAGTAGACACCATGGAAGAGGCCTATCGTCAAGCACGCAAGCGCGGCGAGCAAGGACGTCGACGCGCCATTAGTCAAAGCGAGCATCCGTACCTCACGGACCTCGATAGCTTGGTTGCCCAGCTCCCCTTAGGTCAGCGAGAGAATGTTGGCCTAAGGGATATTCCGCTCGAAATGGTCGTCGGTACGGTTACCAAGGGCCGTCAGTCCGCCTTTTCATGCAACTTTATGCCCCTGCTGCCGTTTAGCACCGAGTTCGCCCGCAAGTGGTCCAACCTCTACGACATCCAGGTAACCGAGGGCTATCGCGACCCCATCATCGTCACCGAGTTTATGCATCGGTTTTACGTCCAGGAAGGCAACAAGCGCGTCAGTGTCCTCAAATTCCTGGACGCTCCAACGGTTTCGGCTAGGGTCACCCGTCTCTATCCCGGCAAATGGGATTCCGTCGAAAGCCGCCTGTACGGCGAGTTCTGCGCGTTTTGGCGCGTCTGCCCCCTATACGAGATCGAGTTCTCGCGTGAGGGAAGCTACGAAACGCTCGCCAAGATGCTCGGTCAGAACCTTGTCGAAAAGTGGCCACAGAAAAAGGTCGACTACCTGCGCCACACCTTCCTACTCTTTAAGCGCGCCTACCTTCGCGCGGGCGGCGACCACCTGGACATTACGCCCGCCGACGCCATGCTCGTCTATCTCAATGTCTACAACCAGGACCGTCTGCTGGATACGCCGACAGATATCGTCGTAAACCGCCTGTGCAAGATCTGGCGCGAGCTGGTCATTGCCGGCAAAAATGACGAGGACAAGGTCAATCTTGTCGAAGCGCCGAGCGTCGATGAGGATATAGCGCCTGCCAAGTCCACCTCCAGCGTGCTCAACTTCTTTATGAGCAAGACCGTCTACTCGGCGGCCAATCCCCTGCGCATCGCCTTTATCCATGAGTTCCCCTGTGCGACATCGAGCTGGGACAGCCTGCACGACCAGGGACGTCAATATCTCGATGAGCACTTTGGCGGTATCGTGCGCACCGAGGCGTTCGAGGACTGTCACGATCCGGACGTGTTCTACGCCGCCGTGGAAACGGCTGTCAAACATGGAGCAAACGTCATCTTCTCGACCTCGCACCGCCTGATGGAATACACGCTCAGGGCAGCCGTGGAGTATCCCCAGGTTCGGTTCCTCAACTGCTCTATCGGCCTTCCCCACCAAAGCGTCCGTTCGTACTTTGGCAAGATGTACGAGGCCAAGTTCCTCCTGGGTGCCCTTGCCGCCAGCATGGCGGACAACCACCGCATCGGCTACCACGCATCGGTCTTCGCCTCGGGCGCACTCAGCGAGATCAACGCCTTTGCGATTGGTGCCTCGCTGCTCGACCCCCGCGCGCAAATTATCCTAACCTGGGGCGATGTGCCCGCCGGAGGCCTTGCCGAGGCTATGTGCCGCGAAAGTGTGAGCGTCATGACCGGCGTCGACATGTCAAAGTCGCTCGAAGATCCCACGGCCTACGGACTCCATCGTCTGGTCGATGGCAAGGTTGCCGGCATCGCCATGCCGGTATGGAACTGGGGCCGATACTACGAGCTTATCGTGCGAAGCCTGTTGCATGGCACCTGGGATGAGACCAGTGGCGACAGCCAGATTCGCGCCGTCAACTACTGGTACGGCATGAGCTCCGGCGTTATCGACATCCGCTACGCTCCGGGCCTACCCTACCAGACGCGCAAACTCGTGCAGTTGCTCCGCAACGGCATTGTCGAGGGCTCCATTAACCCCTTTGGCGGCGAGCTCCACAGCCAGAGCGGCGTGGTACAGATTGAAGGCTTCCCTCCGCTGCCGAGCACGCAGATTGTCGAGATGAATTGGCTGGCGGACAACGTGGTGGGCACCATTCCGCAGCTCGACGATGAGCCGGGAGTTACCGCCCTATGAAGATCCTTGCCATAGCAGATACCGAAGAACGATGCCTTTGGGAGTGCTTTCGCAAGGAACGCTTTGAGGGTGTCGACCTGATTTTGTCAGCCGGCGATCTGGACCCGGACTATCTTGAGTTTTTGGTTACGGTCATCAACAAGCCGCTCATCTACGTGCGCGGCAATCACGATGATCGCTACGCACGTCATGCACCGGGCGGATGTATCTGCGTGGAAGACAGCGTGTACACGTACCGAGGGATTCGCATTGCGGGCCTTGGCGGGTCCATGCGTTATCGCGACGGCGCCAACATGTACACCGAGCGCGAGATGGCCAAGCGTATGCGCAAGCTGTCCCGCAAAGTGAGAATGGTCGGCGGCTGCGACATTCTGCTTACCCATGCACCCGCCGCCGGTATGGGTGATCTGGACGATCTACCGCATCGAGGGTTTGAGTGCTTTAACACGGCGCTTGAGTCCTGGGGGGCCGACTACATGGTGCATGGGCATGTACACCAAAGCTATGGTCGCGACTTTCAACGCGAGCGGCAGCATGTGTGTGGAACGACAATCATCAATGCCTGCGGCTATACGCAGTTTGAGCTCGACCAGACGCGCTACCCCATCCGCGGCTGGCAGGCAGCCTGGCTCAATTCGCAAACCATGCGCCGCGAGCTCAAGCGCCACGAAGCCATCGAGTCCTCAACCGCCAGAACCCCCTGGTAACCGCCACAAGGGGGACAGGCACCTTTGTGGTGGTTTTGACCGGCTTGTCCAGATCGTTTTGCCGGTTCATCTCGATCTGTAACAGTTAGGGTCCAAATACTCGGCTAGATGTTACAGATCGAGATTAACCACGATAACGAAATCGAAAATCTCAATCTGTAACAGTTAGGGGCGGTTTTGCGCGCTTGGTGTTACAGATCGAGATGTTTGCCGGTTCGAAGCACAGAGCCTCGCAGACAAACATCTTTGTGATGAGGCGGAGGGAATAGAAAACCCGGTTCCGCAGCAACGGAACCGGGTTTTCTTTGGCAACTGCACCGGTTAGCCGGCGGGCAGGCGTGTACACTCGCACGACTCGCCCGCCGGTCAGATTCTACCGACGCTTGCGACGGCGGGAGGCAACGCCGAGCGCGCAGGTCACGGAGCCCGCAAGCGCCATGCCACAGGCGAGCGCCCATGTATCGTCGCCCGTCGAAGGCATCGTGCCGCGCTTCCGCTTGTGCGTAGTCGTCGTCTGCGTGGTCTTCGTGGTCGATGGCGGGTTAGCAGGCGGGTTGGTCGGCGGCGTGTACGTGTTCACGAACTGCGGTTCCGACTCATTCGCGTAGGCGATACTGCAGGTGAGCGTGCCGTCGCCGTTGTCGACGGCCGTCACTGTCAGATCGTACGTCGCGATGTCGTAGGTGACGCCAGGCTCGGACCCGGCCTTCTCACGGACGCGGTAGTGATACGTACCGGCAGAGGCGACTTCCACGGCCGGGAACACCACGTTGCCCGCGGCGTCGTTCTCAGCCGTGGCGACAACGTCGCCCTCGGTACCGTCGTCATTGAGACCGATCAGCTCGAACTCGAACTCGCCGGCCTTCAGCTCTCGGCCGTCGAGCCTCTTGGTCGCCTGGGCCTTGAAGGAGCCCTTGGCCTCGTAGCGGTTGGTGAACGTCGGGGCCGAGCCGCCGTCGTAGGAGACGTCGCAACTGAGGGTGCCGTCGCCGTTGTCGGTCGCGGCCACGGTCAGGCCGTACTCATTTTCGTCGTAGGCCACGCCGGGCTTGTCGCCCTTTGCCTCGCGGATGCGGTAGCCGTAGGTGCCGGCGGCATCCAAGGTGACCTCGGGGAAGGAGACCTTGCCGTCGGCGCCGTTCTCCGCGGTGGCCACGACCTTGCCGTCGGACCCGTCGGTCTTGACCTTCACGAGCTCGAAGGAGAACTCACGATCCTTGAGGTCGCGCCCGTCGAGCACCTTGGCGGCCTCGGCCCTGAAGGAGCCCTTGGCCTCGTAGCGGTTGGTGAACGTCGGGGCCGAGCCGCCGTCGTAGGAGACGTCGCAACTGAGCGTGCCGTCGCCGTTGTCGGTCGCCTTGACGGTCAGGCCGTGCCCCTTCGAGTCGTAGCTCACGCCGGGCACGGATCCGGCCTTCTCGCGGATGCGGTAGCCGTAGGTGCCCGCGGCGGTCAGCTCGACCTCGGGGAACGAAATGCTGCCGTCGGCCTTGTTCTCGGCGGTCGCCGCGACCTTGCCGTCCTTGTCGATAAGCTCGAAGGCGAACTCGCCGGCCTTGAGGTCGCGCCCGTCGAGCACCTTGGTGGCCTCGGCCTTGAAGCCGCCCTTTGCCTCGTACTTGTTGGTGAGCGTCGGGGCCGAGCCTCCGTCGTAGGAGACGGCGCAGGAGAGCGTGCCGTCGCCGTTGTCGGTCGCCTTGACGGTCAGGCCGTACTCATTTTCGTCGTAGGCCACGCCGGGCTTGTCGCCCTTCGCCTCGCGGACGGTGTAGCGGTACTCGCCCGCGGCGCCCAGCTTTACCTCGGGGAACGAGACCTTGCCGTCGGCGCCGTTCTCGGCGGTGGCGACGACCTTGCCGTCAGCGTCGACGAGCTCGAACTCGAACTCGCCGGCCTTCAGCTCGCGCCCGTCGAGCTTCTTGGTGGCCTCGGCCTTGAAGGAGCCCTTTGCCCTGTAGGCGTTGGTGAACGTCGGGGCCGAGCCGCCGTCGTAGGAGACCGTGCAGTCGAGCTTAGCGTCGTCCCCCTCGGACACGCGCGCGTCCACCGTGAGACCGTACGACTTCCCGTCATAGGTTACGCCGCCGGCGTCGCCCTTGGCCTCACGGATGCGGTAGCTGCGCGTACCCTCGCCCGTCAGCTCGACGGTCGGGAACTCGACCTTGCCGTCTGTGCCGTTCTTCGCGGTGGCGACGACCTTGCCGAACGAACCGTCAGCCTTGACCTTCACCAGCTCGAACTCGAACTCACCGGCCTTGAGTTTGCGGCCCTCGAGGACCTTGCTCGCCTCGACCCTGAACGAGCCCTTAGGCGCCGTGTACTTGTTGGTGAACACCGGGGCAGAGCCGCCCTCGTAGGAGACTGCGCACTTGAGGGTGCCGTCTCCGTTATCCGTCGCCTTGACGGTCAGGTCGCGCGCCGCGGTGTCGTACGCAACGCCGCGCTCGGAACCCTTGACCTCGCGGATGCGGTAGCTGCGCTCGCCAGCACCCTTCAGCTCGACCTTGCCGAACGAGATCTTGCCGTCGGCATCGTTTTTCGCGGTGGCAACCACGTCGCCGTCGGAATCGTCAGCCTCGACCTCGACGAGCTCGAACTCGAACTCGCCTTCCTTGAGCTTCCGCCCCTCGAGCTTCTTGGTCGCCTCGACCTTGAAGGAACCCTCGGGCGTCTTGATATTGTTCGTAAACGTCGGCACAACGTGGTCGGGCGTACCGTAGACCACCTGGCAGCTGAGGTTGCCATCCGTGTCGTCGGTTGCCACCACGTCCAGGTCGTACTCGGTCTTGTCGTAAATGACAGATCCGTCCTTGCCCGCCTTCTCGCGGATGCGGTACTTATAGCGGCCCTTGGCGTCGACACTCAGCTTGCCGAACACCACGTTACCCGTGGCGTCGTTCTTTGCGGAAGCAACGACCTCGCCGTCAGAGCCGTCGTCCTTGACCTTCACGAGCTCGAACTCGAACTCGCCCTCCTTGAGGTCGCGGCCGTCGAGCGCCTTGTGGGCGCGGGCCACGAAGGTCCCCGGCTTCTGGAACACGTTGACGAACTCGGGCTCGGCGCCGCCCTCGTAGGCGACCTCGCAGTTCAATTTCCCGTTACCGGCGTCCGTCGCCGTAACTGTCAGGTCGCGCGCCGCGGTGTCGTAGGCCATGCCGGCCTCGTCGCCGGCAACCTCGCGCATGCGGTAGTGATGCTCGCCCAGCGAGGTCACGGTCACGTCGCCAAACGTCACGTTACCCTCAGCGTCATTCTTCGCGGTGGCGACGACCTCGCCGTCGGAACCGTCGGTCTCCACCTCAAGCAGCTCAAACGTGTAGGCATCCTTCTTGAGGTCCGCGCCCTTCACGCTCTTGGTCGCATGGGCGGCAAACGTGCCCTTCGCCTCGTAGCTATTGGTGAACACAGGAGGCTCCGCAGCGGCGTCGGTGCCGATGTAGGCAACCGTGCACTCGAGCTTGCTGTCATCGGCCTGGGACGCACGCGCAGTCACCGTCAGGTCGTACGCACGCTTGTCATAGGTGATGCCGGCCGCCGATCCGGCCTTCTCGCGGATGCGGTAACGGTGCTCGCCGGCGGAGGCCACGGTGACGCTCGGGAACATTACATTGCCGTCAGCATCGTTCTCCGCCGTCGCGACGACATCGCCGTCGGAGCCGTCGGCCTTCACCTTGAGCAGCTCGAAGGTGAACTTGTCGTCCGCAGTGAGCTTGCGGCCGTCGAGCTTCTTGACCGCCTTCGCGGTAAAGCTGCCCTCGGGCGCCTTGTACGTATTAGTAAACATCGGCGAAGCGTTGAGGATGCCGCCGTCCTCGTACTTGACGGAGCAGTCGAGCTTGGCGGGGTCATCGGTCGGCGCGGCTTTGACGATCACGACGTGCTCGCCCGCGTCGTAAGTGATACCGGACTCGCTACCCTTAGCCTCGCGGATGCGGTAGCGGTGCTCGCCTGCGGAGGTCACCGCGACGCTCGGGAACGCCACGTTGCCGTCGCCGTCATTGGTGGCCGTCGCAACCGTCTTACCGGGCGCACCGTCCGCCCCGGCCTCAACGAGCTCGAAGGTGAACTCGCCGGCCTTGAGCTCACGGCCCTCGAGCGCCTTCTTAGCGCTCACGGTAAATCGGCCCTCGGGCTTTACGGTATAAGTGTTGGTGATGCTCTCCTTGGATTGCTTGTCGGCCTCGATCGAGCCCGTCACCGCGCCACTCGCCTTGTAGCCCGCGGGGATGTCGAGCTCGGTGATGGTATAGCCCAGGCCCGGCTCCAAGTCCTCCCAGGTCTTGGAGCCGCCGGCTGCGAGGGCGAACTCCTCGCCATCGCGCGCGGTGTCCCAGTCGATGCGGAACTTGAAGCTCTTGCCGGCATCGCTCTCGGGCGCGCCCTTGACCTTCTTGGTGAAGGTGAGCGAGCCGTAGTGAGGCTCAACGGTCTTCGTCTTGTTGGCGAACACGGGCAGCGAGGACTTGCCGTCGTAGGTTACGTCCGCGCTCAGGGAGCCGTCGTCGGCAGCCTTGACCTCCACCGTCACGTCGACGGTCTTGCCGTCGTACGTCACGTTGGCATCGGCGCCCGGAACCTCGCTGACGGTGTAGCCATACGTGCCCGCCTTGTCATAGGTGATTGAGCCGAAGTTCACCGCGCCGCCAGCACCGTTGGTGACCTTCAGACTGCCGCCCGCAGCACCTTCGGGCATGGGAGCCCCGTCCTTCGCGGCAAGCGTGAAGTTGAAGGCGCGGTCTGCGGCAGGCTCGCCGTCAAGCGTCTTGAGTGCGGCGATCGTAGCGCTCGTGGAGCGCTCGTCGGGCGCATACCCATTGGTAAACACCGCGGTCTTCATGCCCGCAGGATCGATAGTCCCCGACGTATCGGACGAGCTCACGAGCTTGTAGCCCGCAGGCGTCTTCTCGTACACGTTGTAGCCCGTGCCCGCCGGCAGGCCGTCGATCACGCCGGCCTCGCCAGCGCGCAGGGTGATGTCAAACGAGCCGTCCTTGATATCGACGTTGTTGTTAATGGGCTTCCACTGCGCGGTGAGGGTCGCCGTGCCGCCCCTGTGGCTGATGCCCCAATCGACCACGTAGCCCGGCTGATAAATCTTGGACGGGTCGATCGGACTATCGCCACCGACCATCCAGCCCGCGAATTCATGGCTCAACGAGTAGAACGTGCACTTCGGGAAGGTGAAGGCCTCATCCTCCTTGGATGTCGTGTCGCCCATTATTCCAGTGACGTCAACGGAGCCCGGATGATATTTCACGGTATACGAAAAATCAATCGGCACACGTTGCCAAGTGCCAGGGTAGTATTCGCCATCGCAAAGATCTTTAGAAGTTTTCCCATCGCCATAAGTGTCGCACTCCCATAGATCTTCGTATTCATCAGAGTCATAGACGACTCTGATGTGACCGTAATAATCCTCTTCGGTTCTGGCGCCAAGATAGCACTCCGTGCACAGCTTTGTTCTATCTCCAAGCTTAATCTCATGAAGATTCGGAGTATCTAGAAACATGCTGCCCATGTCGGTCACCTTGGAGGTGTCGAAGCCCGAGAGGTCGAGGGACGTCAGGCCCGAGCAGTCGCAGAACATGCCATTCATGTCCGTCACGTTGGAGGTTTTGAAGCCCGAGAGGTCGAGGGACGTCAGGCCCGAGCAGTCGCAGAACATGTCGCTCATGCGCGTCACGTTGGAGGTGTCGAAGCCCGAGAGGTCGAGGGACGTCAGGCGCTCGCATCCATTAAACAATTCGAACATGTCGGTCACCTTCGAGGTGTCGAAGCCCGAGAGGTCGAGGGACGTCAGGCGCTCGCAGAGGTAGAACATGCCATTCATGCGCGTCACGTTGGAGGTGTCGAAGCCCGAGAGGTCGAGGGACGTCAGGCGCTCGCAGAGGTGGAACATCCGTGTCATATCCGTCACGTTGGAGACGTCGAAGCCCGAGAGGTCGAGGGACGTCAGGCGATTGCAGTACTGAAACATGGCTGCCATGTCCGTCACCTTGGAGGTGTCGAAGCCCGAGAGGTCGAGGGACGTCAGGCTATGATTGCAGTACTGAAACATGCCACACATGTCCGTCACCTTGGAGGTGTCGAAGCCCGAGATCTCAAGAGTCGTCAGGTCCGCGCAGTTGTAGAACATGCAGCGCATGCTGGTTACCTCGGAAGTTGACAAGTAGCCCACTATTGAACGGAGATTACCCAGCCCTCCGTGTTCAATGACCTCAGACCGGCAGTTGCAGTCGTCCGTCGCGCATCCGTTCTCGAGCTCAAGGTACAGGACAACATACCCTTTTGCCCTAATGACTTTTCTCAAATCGCGCCACTTAAACTTTCCCTCATGCACGCGCATGGCGCCGTCTTCATAGAGGTCCCATTTGCTGGTACCCACTATGCCGCTTTCCTTGAGCGTGCCGTGCACCGAAGCGTCAGGCAGCGTTACCCCTTTGTCCTTGTAGAGGCCGTTTTGGGAATCTCCGTACCAGTTCTTGATATTGATATTGGGGTCCTCGGCGGCAGCCGCCTTTGCTTTTGCCCTTGCCCTTGTGGGTGCCTTTGGCATATTCGTGGATGAATCGCCCACTCCTGCAGAAGCCTGCTCGGATTCGGCAGCCTCACCGACTTCATTGTTAGTGCCGGCGGCGGCAAGTTGCGCCCCGAGCGGCTCAACCGCACTCGCGGATGCTTCAACAGGCTTTGCCGCAACGGCAGCTGCGCCCGGGAGGGTGCTCAGTGACCGTCCGTCCGAGCTCAAAACCATTTCTGCGGCAGGAGGTTCGCTCGACTGGGCGGCGGCAGTCGCCGCCTCGTCCGCGGCGTCGCCCTCGCCGGTATAGGCCTCGCGCTTAAAGGAATACGAACCATCGGAGGGCAGGTTCTTGCCGGTGAGCTGCACGCGGAACGTGAACTCCTTGTTGGGATCGGGATTGTCGCCTGCCATCGTCTTGGCGATGCGCAGCTTACCGTCTTTGAGTTTGTTCTTAAAGACTGGCTTGGCATCGGAGCTTACGTCAAAACCCAGCGTGCCGTCGCCGTTGTCCACCACCTTCACGGTATAGACGAACGAGCTCTGGCTGTCGTAGTCCACCGTGGGATCGGCATCTTCGCCCGCGGGCACAACCTCGCTCACGCGGAAGCGATAGGTCTTGCCGGCGTCCGCCTCGGTAAACTGCAGCGCCTGGATGCTCTCATGGCTAAAGACGATCTTGCCGTCGGCCGAGTTGGTGGCAGTGCCGACCGCTTCGGCCTGCTCGCTGTCGCCCTCACCCGTCAGCTTCTCCAGCTTAAAGGTGAATTCATTGTCCTTGAGGTCGCGGCCTTCGAGCGTCTTCCATGCCTTGAGGTCGACAGCTCCTGACGCATGGTATGCGTTGGTGAACGTCGGCGCAGAACCATCCCACGAAGAACCATCCCAGTAGGAGACGTCGCACGCAAGCGTGCCGTCACCGTTGTCGGTCACCGAGACCTTGGCCTTGGCGGCGGCATCGGAATAGGTGTAGCCCGCGGCTCCGGTATTTCGCTCACGGATGGTATAGGTGTATGTTTTGTCCACGTCGGCCAGGCCGTACTTAATGGCCCCGAAGTTCACCGTGCCGTCGGCGCCGTTGCGCGCGGCAACCACGGTGTTGCCGGCCTCGTCCACCACGTAGAACCTAAACTGCCTGGCCTTGAGCCTGCGTCCTTCGAGCACCTTCTTGGCCTTGAGGTACGCCTTGCCGGTCGCGTTATACGTATTGGTGAAGCTCGCAGTGGCGGCGCGCTCCTCGCCGGCACGAATCGTGCCCGTAGCGCCCGTGGAATCGGTCTTCTTAAAGCCCGCGGCTTTGGCCTCGGTCACCTTATAGGTAGTCTCGGAGGGAATACCCGTGATGGTCGCCGTCTGGCCGCCGCGCAGCTTAATGGTGTCGCCGTTGCCCACCGTACCCGTGGCGACCTGCGCGCCTGCCGCATCGGTCACCGTGTAGGCGAACGTGCCGCCCTCGGGCTCGCCCTCGGGGGTGGTCAGCGTCAGCTTGAACGAGAACTCCTTCTGTGCGTTCACGTCCGTGGCATCCTGTACGGCCTTACTGATCTGGAGCGTACCGTAAGGGTTGTACGTGTTGGTTACATCCGTGTCGGCAATGCTCGTCACGTAGCCCTCATAGTAGGTGTCCTCGCGTACCTCGTATGCAATCTCTCTGCCATGGTCGCGATACTTGGACAGACTACCGAAGCTGTAGCTCCAATCGCCAGAGTCCGCGGCCTTGACGGTCTTGCTCTTGACCAGCTCACCATCGGCGTAGAGGTCGAGCTTGACCTCCTTGGGGCGCTTGCCCGCGGCGTCGTTGGCGTCGTCCCAAATCTTGCGGCCGGCGATCTCGACCGTCTCGACCCTATGCTTGTTGGTGACCGTAAACTCATAACCCGTATCGGTAGGGTTCATGCGCACGTCGGCCAGATAGCCCTCGGGCGTCTCTTCCTTGACGCTGTAGGCGATGGTATCACCCTCGTCATTGAGAACGCACAGTCCAGCATCAGACCCAAAACTTGCCTGCCAATTGTTAGCATCGCTCAGCACGGCGCTCTTGCCCGTGTCCTGTCCATCGGCGTACAGATGCACCGTCACGCTCTGGGGGCGCTTGCCGTCCTGGTCATCGCTGTCGGACCATGCCTTCTTTATCGTGATGCCAAAAGGCTTGAGACCGACCTTGGTGTAGTCTTTGCGGATCACCTGGTTGGGCGACTCCACGCCCACGTTACTGATTGTCGTGCAGCGCAAGATGGCGTTGTTGTAGGCATGGGCGCCGCCGGTGAGACCGGACTCGCTCTCCCCCTCTGTAAGGTCGGTATCGAACCACCTACCGTACGCGGTGGAATCTTGCTCAAGGTCCTTGACCTCGGGCGCCCGCATGCGAATCGTAAACGCCGCCGTATCGCCCTCGCCCACCACAAAGTCGCTGCCGTCGGTCTTTTTGGTGGCGTCCACGGCAACCGCGGTCACGTCATCGAGGCTCCCCTCATACGATTCCGCCGGCGTCCAGATGGAACGATCCTTGAGGTCGGCTTGAGCCTCCTTGCTCTCGGAATCGAGTGTAAGCTGGTCTGCCGGCACCGTCGAATAATACACATGCGGATCGGCACCCGCACGCTCGAGGGCGCTCACGTCTACACCCAGCAGATGGCCCTTCCACATGACATCGCCTGCATCGGGCTTGTCTCCTTGGATGGTCTTGCTCGCCGGGTCGAACGCATCGACTGCATCGAAGAAGCGAATGTCCTTGGCACTCGAGTTGTCAGGGTTATTGAGCGAGATGCGATAGCTGTATACGCCGTTCTCAAAGACGTTGCGAGCACCGTCCTTGTCGAGGCCCGAGCTCCACGCGCCCTCGTCATTAGTGTCAACCTTCTTGTCGAGCTGTGCCACCGACCACGACAGGTGGTCGAGCTTGACCGATACGCGGGCATATACGAACGACGAGTTATCGCTCTCGGGATCAAGGTCGGTCATGGCATCCTCGACGCTCTTGACCGCATCCTTGGACGCCTGGTTGTTGCCCGCAAGCGGGTTGTCGGGCTCGCCCTTGTAGCCGGCGATGGTACCCCAGCTGGCCTCCGCGCTTTCGTAGGCAATGTTGTTGACGAGCGTGGATCCATAGTCGCGCTCGGTGTCGAACGAGTAGACGGCGTCGAACGTCAGCGTGATTTTATCGCCGTAGCCGTCGTAGGGCTGGTTACCGGCGCTCCAGCTGCTGCGGTACTCCGGATTGGGAGCAACGCGCGTTTTCACCGTCATGAGTGTACGCCCGGTGCCCTTATAGTTGCGCTTGAGGCCCACGCTCTCCACCGCGTTGTCGCCATTGAGCTTGACGGTGCCAAGCTTGGGCTCAACGCCCTTGGGCAGCAGATCGTAGAAGGTGCCGGCCGTATCGGGCGTAAAGATGCCCGCCGCCGCGGCATCGTTGTAGTCGGAAAGGGTCGTGAGGTTGGTCTGCTCGTACACATTGGCCGTGTAGTGGAGCGTGGTTGTCTGCCCGTCCTTGTCGGTATCGTATTTCACGCCCTTGTCCATGCTGATGCCCGATGCCGCACCTGTCAGGTAATCGTCAACGCTCTTGGGGCCACATTCCACGATGAGGTCGCCGTTGAAGTCGTAGTTGTACGACTTGGCAGTGTTGCGCAGGATCGTCTCGGGCGTATCGGAGTCCTTAAAGAGCTGGTCCACGCGCGCACGGATGCGCTCCGTGGGCTTAAGGCGCACGTAGGGGTACATGGTATAGGTGACGCCCGCCGTCTTGGTGCTCAAGCAAGTCTTGATATCGGTCACGCCGGCGTCTTTGGGGAACAGCAGTCGCGTTCCGTCTGCGCTCACACTCGCACCATTTTGCGGCTCCACGGCAACTACACCGGAACGGTAGCTGACGGTGCCGTAGCGCACCCAGTTGTCGCCCTCCTCGGTACCGGATTTCACCGAGCCCCAGATCTCGATATCGGGCTGTTTGGCGTTATCGCCGTCCACCACATAGCCGTAGTTGCCCGCCCCGATGCTGCCATAGCGAACAGCACCGTCGGAATCCTCGTAATAGCCATAACCCGTCTGCGTGTAGCGTTGGTAGCCGTAGACCGTGGGCTTGTCGACGCTCACGCCCTCAAACTCAAAGTCGTCCGCCGTGAGGTCGTCGTCGGTATGGTCGAAGCGCACCGAGTAATCGGGGGTCTCCATGCGCACGGCCTGCTTGCCGTAGTCGCCCGCGAGGAACTGGTTGTAGTCGGTCTTGCCGCCCTTGTCCGTAGTCCAGGGTCCGGTAAAACCCACGGTCTTCACATTGTAGCTACACACGGCATCGCGCCCCAGGCGCAGGCTGTCAAGCGCATAGGAGTAGTTATCGCACTTGCCACGCTTGTTCGAGTACGAGCCGTTTGAATATTTGAACACGTTAAAATGCCCGTGCGGGTCTTGGAACTTGATGGGAGAGTAGGTAAGCTGCGCTGTTGCCGGGGCAGAAGTGATCTCGTGATCATCTGCCGAGGTGAGCGTGTAGCCCACCTTGTGCTTAAGTTTATAGTGCCCGCCCAGCTCAAACTGGTCCTTGGGGTATGCCATGTAGGTGTGCAGATAACCCGTACTGTTATTGGAGCTCACATAATCAAGGCAGTTCTCGGCGGTAAAGCGAATATCCTGCGCGGCATCATCGTCCTTGTTGCCGACCGTCTTACCGTTATAGCTCACGCCCAAAAGCTTCGCCTTGTAACCGCTGTCGCTGCCGTCGGTCGATCCCTGCAGCACGTACTTTTGGTTTCCACGCGCGCTTGTCCACGAGTACCAGTCAATATAGATGTACTTGTCGGCATCGGCGGGCTTGAGCTCCTCGGGCCAATTGGAAGGCCAGTTCTCGGAGAGACTCTGGCCGCGCAACTCGGCACCGCTAATGGCCTCTTGCGTGTCCACGCTCGCATCGAGCTTATTGGATGTCATGGAAAGCACGTTGCCGGCGTGCGTGGTGAGGTTGACCGTGCCGTAGAAGTTGTCGGTGACGTACTTCTCCACCTCGGTGGGAAGGGCGTCAGCAGCAGGCGCTTTCTCGCCGTCGGCGAGCTGACCGTTGCCCACAAGCTCGATGGGGTCAAGCTTACGCACGGCAAACTCAAAGCTCGCCTGCGTGGCGGCGGAGAACTCGCAGGTGTTGCTCAGCACATAGCTGTCGTCCATCTCGGTGTAGGCAAACGTGGACTGCTGACTCGGCGCCTCGGGGACCGCCGCCTCCAGCTCGCCCGCCGGTTTGCCGTCGCGGTCGGAGAAAATGTACTTGGGAACGACGATTTGGATCTCGCCCTCCTTATAGCTGTACTGGCCCGAGAGTGCGACCGAGAGCTTCATCTTGACCGAGAACTCGTCGGCTTTGGGCACAAGGGAAAGACGCGCCGGGCTGTTGTCCTCGGCATCATCGGGCGTCGCCCATGCAACGGTGATGTTCTCGATGCGTTGGTCGTCGCCCGAAATAGGATTCTGATTATTTGTCTGGGGCTCTTGCTTGCCCTGCTTTTTCGCCGCACGCAGGGCCGAGGGAGATGCCTGCGCCGCAAGCGCCTGCTCAGACTGTGCCGGCGGGGCAACGAGCTTCACGTTCGGACTGTCGAAGTTGGAGGCGTCGACGACGCCGGTTTAGTCGGCGTCTGTGCTGTCGGCGGCGTTGGCTGCGGGCGCCGTGGCGACATCAGTCTTGTCGGAGTCGTCGACCGAGGAGGAGTCGGAAGTATCGGAGTCGAGTGCGGCATCGCCCTGAGACGCAGAATCGTTCGCGGCGTTACCGTTGCTACCAGTGTTGTCGCCTTCGCCCACATTTGTAGTGGAGCCTTCGTTGGCACTCTGGACCTCTGCAAGCAGTTGCTGGTCCTGCTGCTCTTGCTCGACCACTTCGGCTATGGCGGAAACGGGCATCGTCTGCATGACCATCACAGCCGAAGCAATGGTGACCAGAGCAATCTTGACAGCAAAGGCGGCCTTCAGGCGTGTCTTGCGAAAGCAACGACACTGGGGCATCTCCGTCGAGGCGACCCCCGTTCCCTTGGCAAATTTGGTGTCCCCGTCTTTTCGGTCTGCGTGCTTGAACATGATGACTCCCCCGAGCACGTTCGTCCCGCCGCGGCGGTGTGTCGCGGCGCGCAGCCAAGGCATTGCTTCATGCAAGTTCAATCGAGAGTTAGCAGCCCTCTCGTACCCATCGATACCGCTGTTCGGTTGCCGATGCGTTTACGAGTTGCTTATACTTCTAGCGCACCAACAAAACAATCACGGCAAATCGATGCTGCAAGGCAATACATCAACTGCAATTTCCACTGCGCCTCTCGGCACAGTAATTCCATATTTGATTGGATGATACGCCTTGTTTAGCCATCTTAGAAATTAAGGCCTGAGCGGTAGCCTTTATGCCGTGAACGGTTAAAATGCCCCCGCAGCCTTAAGCTACGGGGGCATCGCATCAGACCACCACAAAGGTGCCTGTCCCCTTCGTGTTGGTTTTGGCCCAAGATAGCAAGAAACCCGGTCCTGCACGAGACAGAACCGGGTTTCTTTAGCAATGCTTGCTTTGCTCAGGCAGTAACTAAAAGTTACTCAGCCAGGAAGTCACGCTGGACAGCGGGATCGACCTTGACGCCAGGGC
>ERZ809074.2986-NODE-2986-length-17004-cov-3.694495_pt1 | contig 17004 bp, 16 predicted proteins | sample MGYA00520795_ERZ809074 | MGnify/ENA primary metagenome ERZ809074 (study PRJEB31570, sample SAMEA3212989) | Homo sapiens | biome: human-gut; feature: human gut; material: fecal | place: Sweden | collected 2011 ...
TGGAGGGATTTGTCTTGAAAATGATCGATATGCACTGCGACACACTGCTGGGAACAGGATACGGGGAAGAGATTGACCTGTACGAAAATAATAAAGCGGTAGACTTTAAGCGCCTGAAGGCAGCCGGCTTTACCGCGCAGTTTTATGCAATGTGCCTGATGCCGGAGGAAAGCTTCCTGGCAAAGGGAATGAAAAAACCAAGTGATGCCGACTTTATGGATGCGCTGTCGGGATGCTTCTATAAAAACCTGGAAAAATACAGCGATTATGCTGCCTTTGCAGGCAACCTGGACGATATGCTCCGCAACGAAAAGGAAGGCAAGATTTCCTGCTTCCTGACCGCAGAGGACGGAAACGGAATTAACGGCACGCTGGCAGGTCTGGAAAAGATGTACAAAATGGGAATCCGTCTGATTTCTATTACCTGGAACCATGAAAACTGCCTGGGCTATCCAAATTCCTTTGACCCGGAAAAGATGGCACTGCCGCTTAAACCCTTTGGCTGTGAGATGATCGACGCGATGAACCGCATGGGCATCATTGCCGACGTTTCCCATCTGTCCGACGGCGGCTTCTGGGATGTTGTGCGCATCTGCAAGGAAAACCATAAACCGTTTGTAGCTTCCCACTCCGACTGCCGTGCCCTGACCCCACATTCCCGCAACCTGACCGATGAGATGATTCGTGCCATCGCAGAGTGCGGCGGCGCTATCGGTGTCAACTTCTCGGCAGGATTTATCTCGCCGGACATCCACTCCCACACCAGCCGCATCGACGATATGGTTCGCCACATGAAACATATGTATCAGGTCGGCGGTATCGAGTGCATGGCTTTGGGCGGCGACCTGGACGGGATCCGCGGCGATTTGGAGATCGACTCGGTGGACAAGGTTCCGCTGCTCATCGACCGTCTGCACAAGGAAGGCTTTACCTCCAGCGAGCTGGACAAGCTGACCTACGACAATATGTACCGTGTCATCCGCGACACCATGAAATAAGAAGACAACACAAAAGCGGCTGCGATAGTTTCGCAGCCGCTTTTCTTTTGGGCAATCCTGTTTTTTAAGCAGGATTGTTTTTTATTTAAAATAATCAGTCTCCAGCATTTGATTTACAAACTTACGGATGGTAGCCAATTCCTCCTCGGTGTATTCTTCCAAACAGGCGGAGGTTTTGGCAAAGTAGTCCGCATCCAGCTTTTGATGATAGGCAAAAGCTGCGGTGCCATCTTCGGTCAGCGCGATTTCAATTTCCCGCTGGTTAGAGGAAGAACGGGTTTTGGTGACCAGTCCGATATTGCGCAATCGGTCTACCTGTAAAGAAACGGTTGGAAAACAGGCACCGGTCGCTTCGGCAAGATAGCGCAGATTACACTTGGGGTTGCGTCCGATGTGGCAAATCAGGTGGATTTGATCGGAGCGCAGCTTTTGTGGTGTACCGTAGTTGCGGTAATCCTTGACATACTGGGAAAGCTTTTGATTATACATTGTGACTAAACCTAAAATTTTGGAAACAGACTCCTTTTTTCCAAGACGACCCCCTCCTTACAAAACGGCAAGACAGCCTGCTCTGACAGGAAATGTGATGGATTCTCTCCTGTTAAATCAAGGATATATGATTAGTAAATGAATGTCAAGATGACGATATATCTAAAAATTAAGGGTCAAAAATTTATTTATGCAAAAATAAAAGGAGGTTATCGGGGAAAATATCCAAACAAATAAAGAAAACACTTTATTTTGTATAGAAAGAGCAATGTTTTTTATTATATTACAACAAAAATAAAAGATAAAATGGAAAAAAAATATTTATTTATTATAGAAAATCACAGAGAGATACAGTGAAAAAGAGCGGATAAAAATACCGGACAAAAGCAAATACATCCATTTTAAGGAAGAAGAATGGTTTTGGTAAAAACAAAAGAGCAGCTAATTGTTAAAATTCGACTCACGCAGCTGCTGGGAAGCGCGCAGCACATTTGGCAGAGAAGTACTCAGGATCAGCAGGATGTCCTGGATGGTTTTGTCGCGGTCGCGTCCTTTGGGATCGTGGAACCAGCTGATGAGGATACCACTGAGTGCCTCTGTATAAAATTCGCATAAAAACTGTTTAAATTCCGCATCTGCGTGGATGTTTTCCTGTTGTTCGATGCCCTCAATCAAGGTGGAAAGGATACCAATGAAGTCAGCATATAAGAACCGCTTCATCCCCTCTCTGCCCAGCGAATCGTAGGCACAGTTGAGGATGTGCTGGTTTTCCTCCACATAATCCATGACAAAGGTGATGACCTCCGGGTAATCCACCAGAAGATCGTACTGCTTGACTACTTCGATGGCTTCCTCCTCCAACGTCCACTTCAGCAGATCATAGATGTCTTCAAAATGATAATAGAAGGTTTTGCGATTGACATTACAATCGGAAATCAGTTGGCTGACGGTGATTTTGGAAAGTGGCTTTTGCTTCATAAATTTTTTTAGAGAAGCAGCCAGGGCTTTTTTGGTGTTGAGCGTTTTTTGATCTTGTTTCATAACTTTTTCCTCCACAAGAATATTATACAGGACTGTACAGCAAGGGCAAGGGGAAAGTTGCCGAGGACAGACCAACAAATTGCCCCAAGTGTCCAAAACTCCACAAAGTAGACGATTTGACCATAGTTTTATGGTCATGTGGGGGATAAAATACTGGATAGAACAAAACCAAAAGGAGGAAATGGAAATGATCATCTGCGTAGGAAGAGAATTTGGAAGTGGCGGACATGAGATTGCAAAACGTTTGGCACAAAATTTGCAGATTGATTTTTGGGACAAGGAATTGCTGGATCAGGTAATCGAACAAAGCAGCCTGCCGGCAGAAAAGCTGGCGGCGGTGGATGAAAAGAAGGCGAACCCTTGGCTGCACCGTGTCTGGTACGACCAGAACGACAAGGAGCTGCGTGGAAAGCCTGCCAACGAAATCCTGTTCATTTTGCAAAGCAGATTGATTTTGGAACAGGCGCAAAAGGGCAGCTGCATCTTTGTCGGAAGATGTGCAGACCAGGTGCTGCGTCAAAATGATGTGGAACACATCAGCCTGTTTGTGGCAGCGCCATTTGAAAAAAGGGTGGAAAGAAAATGTGCCTTGACTGGTATGGATGCCAAAGCGATGAGCTCGCTGATTAAGAAGACCGATGCACAGCGCAGAGATTATTACAATCATCACACTGGACGCAGCTGGGGAAGCATCAGCAACTATGATGTTTGTATCAACAGCGCTTCCCTTGGAATCGACCGGACGGCGCTGGCGCTGACAGAATTTTGCCGCAAGCTGAATGGATAGACCGTTTGGAAAAGAAGTGGGAAAGACAGGAAAGAAGTGGAAGGGAATGCCCGAATATCTGTATGATGTTGCGCTGTCCACCCCGTTGGGAATCCGGCGCGGAACGATGAAAATGCATATCAGTGGAGAGCAGGCAGACGGATGGCTGCGTCTGCTGGGACATCAGGAGCCGTTTTACGGTAGGGTGATGAGCGACGGGAGTTGTGACCTGTATGGAAAAATCATCACCTTTATGAGGACGATCGAGTATACAGCGCAAGGAAGCGTGAACAGCAATCAGCTGCACCTGGAGCTGCAAAGTAAACAGAACCATTTTGCACTCAACGGGACCGGACGTCCTCTGAGAGAGGAGAACACGCAATGAGAAAATTTTACGAGTGGATCGTTGAGCATACCAAGACAGTGCTGACCGCATTTCTGGTGTTGACCGTACTGAGTATTTTTATGAAGGATTTGGTAGCGGTCGATTATGACATCAACGATTACCTGCCGGAGGATGCGCCCTCCACCGTTGCACTGGATGTGATGGAGGAAGAGTTTGAAGGTGGGATTCCAAACGCCAGGGTGATGATCCACGACCTGACGATACCGCAGGCGTTGGAGTATAAAGAAAAACTCAAACAGGTAGATGGTGTGAGCGAGGTGACCTGGTTGGATGATGCGGCGGATATTCATGTGCCGCTGAATACCATCGACCGGGACACGCTGGAGACCTATTACAAGGACAATGCAGCGCTGTTTACCGTGACGATTGATGAAAACAAGAGGATTCAGGCAGTAGAAGATATTCGCGCACTGATTGGAGAAGACAATGCGATGACCGGCAGCGCGGTTTCCACCGCAGTTGCAACCACCAGCACCGTTAAAGAGGTTATGATGATTTCCGCTTTCGCCGTGCTGTTTGTTCTGATTGTTCTCTTGATTACCACCCCGTCCTGGATTGAGCCGCTGATCGTACTGGGCGGACTGGGGGTAGCAATCGCCATCAACAGCGGCACCAACCTGATTTTTGGAAGGATTTCCTTTGTTACCAATGCAGCAGGCAATATCCTCCAGCTGGCGGTTTCTCTGGACTATTCGGTCTTTTTGATTCACCGTTTTGAGGAATGCAGACTGGAAAACCCGGATGCAAAATCGGCAATGGTGGATGCCCTGATGAAATCCACCACCTCCATCCTTTCCAGTGGTTTGACCACCGTTATCGGATTTTTGGCGTTGGTGCTGATGCAGTTCCGAATCGGACCTGACCTTGGACTGGCACTGGCAAAGGGCGTTGCACTGAGCTTGATCACCGTCTTTGTCTTTATGCCGGATTTGATTCTGGTGACCTACCGTCTGTTGGATAAAACCCGCCATCGCGAGCTGGTTCCCTCCTGTCGTGGCTTGGGCAAGCTGGTGCGCCGGTTGATGATTCCAATGGTCTGTGTATTTTTGGTAATCTTTATTCCGGCTTACCTGGCATCCAACCAAAACGATTACTACTACGGAGCCAGCCACATCTTTGGTGTGCAGACACAGCTGGGTGCAGATACTGCCGAAATCGAGGATGTATTTGGGCAGAACGACACCTATGTGCTGATGGTTCCGAACAACAGCACCGCAACCGAAAAGGAGCTTTCGGACAGTCTGCACGAGCTGCCGCAGGTGACCAGCATCATCTCCTATGTGGATGCAGCCGGAGCTGAGATTCCGTTGGAATATCTGGATGCGGATACCCTTGCAAAGCTTCGTTCGCCCAATTACAGCCGCATGGTCATCTCGCTGGACACCGACTATGAAGGCAAACAGACCTTCCAGCTGGTAGAACAGATTCGTTCGATTGCAGACAGCTACTACCCGGGCAGTTACTATCTGGCAGGCGAGGGTGTCAGCACCTACGATTTGATGGATACCATCACCGACGATATGCTCAAGGTAAATGCATTGGCAATCGGTGCTGTATTCCTGGTGCTGCTCATGCTGATGAAATCGATCTCACTGCCGGTTATCCTGGTGCTGAGCATCGAGACCGCCATCTGGCTGAATCTGGCGGTTCCATATTTCCAGGGAAATACTGTCTTCTATATTTCCTACCTTATCATCAGCTCGGTTCAACTGGGTGCAACGGTCGACTACGCCATTCTGCTGACCGACCGATACCGCGAGTGCAGACAGACGATGGACAAAAAACAGTCGATTGTGGAAACCATCTCGGCGGTCACCGTTTCCATTCTGACATCGGGCAGCGTTATGACAGTGGTCGGCTTCCTGATGGGTTACATCTCTACCCACGGGCTGTTGGCTCAGCTGGGTAAATTCTTAGGAATCGGCACCATCTTCTCGATGCTGATTGTCCTGTTTGTCCTACCGGGTATGCTGTACCTGCTGGATGGAATCTTTATTGGAAGAAAAACTCACCACCATCAAAAGAAAAACAAGAATCAGAAAGAAAAACAGGAGGTAGCAGTACAATGAGAAATCTCTCAAAGAAAGCGCTGGCGGTGATGCTGGCAGCCAGTATGCTGCTGTCGGCTCCGATGACCGCTTTTGCAGCCGAAGAAGAAAATACGCCAAAGCAGGAAGTTGTTTATGTAAACCTGAACCACGACGGTTCGGTATCGAATATTTATGTTGTCAATATTTTTGATTTGGACCAGAAGGGGCAGATTGTCGATTATGGCTCCTACACCGCGCTGCGGGATATGACTTCCACCGCAGAGGTGGGATATGACAACGGCAAGGTCACCATCGACGCAGATGCAGGCAAGCTGTATTATGAAGGTACGCTGGACAGCAAGGTGATGCCTTGGAAGTTTGATATCCATTATTATATCGACGGCAAGGAGTACAGCCCGGAGGAAATCGGTGGAAAAAGCGGCGCGCTGAAAATTACCATGACGGTGCGCAAGAATGATGAATGCTCCGGCAGCTTTTTTGAAGATTATGCGGTGCAGGCTTCCTTTACGCTGGACACCAACCAGTGCAGCAACATCATAGCTGAAGGTGCGACCCAGGCAAACGTCGGTAAGAACAAGCAGCTGACCTATACCATCCTGCCGGGCAAGGAGGAGGACATCCTGATTACGGCGGATGTGCAGGATTTTGAGATGCCTTCTATTGCCATCAACGGCGTTTCGATGTCGCTGAATGTGGAGGTCGATGACGAGGAGCTGATGGATCAGGTCTATGAGCTGCTGGACGGCATCAAAAAGCTGGACGATGGCGCGGGTGACATCAAGGACGGCGTGGACGAGGTGCAGGACGGTGTGGAAAACGACCTGCAAAGCGGTGTTACCGAACTCAATGACGGTGCAGGCGAGCTGCATGACGGAGCCTCGGATTTAAGGGACGGCGGCGTTGACCTCAACGACGGTGCGTTTGACCTCAAGGACGGCGTACAGCAGTTGGACGATGGACTCAACAAGCTGGATGACGGTATTTTGCAGGTGGACGAAGCGCTGCGGGAGTTGGATTCCAACTCCGGTACCCTGACCAAAGGCTCGGCAGAGGTCAAAAAAGCGCTGCACACCATCAAGGCAGCGCTGGACCAGGTAAATGTTTCTGCCGACCAGATTGAAGCACTGGTTACCGCTTCCAATCAGATTAACGAGGGAATCATCGCATTGCAGAAAGGTGCTCAGCAACTACAGGCAATCAGTTATGCCGGATACAGCGGCGCGTTGCAGCAGGCAGGAATTGATGTAAGCGGACTGGCACAGGCAAATACTGCACAGATGATGCAGCTGAAAACGTTGATTGCCAATCTGGAATCCACCAAGCAAACGCTTTCGGGAATCCTTGCAGAGTTAAAGCAGCAGCCGACTGTTCCGCCGCAGACCGATTCCTCCGTTCCAGAAGGACAGCAGACAGAAAATGGTCAAACGACGGGCGATGGTAGTTCCACCGAAGATACAAACGGTGACGTACAGGAAAACAATAGCGGTACCGAAACTGATACGAGTGTAGAGGGCAGTGCCGAAGGAGAGAATACCGAAGACGGTCATTCCGAGAGTGACAAGTCCGATGGCAACACTACCGAAGAAGGAAACACCGATGCAGGTGACAGCGAAAGCAATCAGGAGCAGCAAGGTACTTCCAATCATGAGGACGAGATAACCGAGCAAGGCGGATTTGGATACGGAGAAAGCAACCAGCTTTCCGACCTGCTGGCAGGACCGGAGACGACCGCTCCAGAGCAGAACGAGCAGGATGACACCAATCAAAGCGGGCAGAGCAATGAGGATTTGATCAATCAGCTGGAAAAACAGATTGGGGAATTGGATGCGCAGATTGCTTCTCTACAAGGATTGCAGAAGGTACTGGCGGGAAATGTCGGCATGATTGCCGGGACAAAAATATACTTTGATAAAGTGGAACAGTCGATTCCGGCACTGATAGAAGGAAGCAACAACCTGAAGGAAAACTATGAGACCTTCAACGGAAAAATCGGGGAACTGGCAGAGATGCTCAAAGGAATGTTGACCCAGATGGGTGAACTCAAGAGCGGCATCAGCACCCTGACCGAGCAATACGACCTGCTGGATACCGGCATCAACCAGTACACCGAAGGAGTTGGCAAGATTCTGGAGGGATACGGTCAGGTGACCGATGGAGCCGAACAGCTGGTGGACGGCAGCGGTAAACTGGTGACCGGCAGCCGTGACCTGTATGACGGCACAGTGGATATGCTGGAGGGCATTGTGGAATTCTATGATGCGACCGGCACACTGCGCGATGGCACCGGTGAGCTGGACGAAGGAGTAGCGGACCTGCTGGCAGGTATCATCACCCTCAACGACGGCGCACAGGAGATGAAGGACGGCACCGTTGAGATGCGCGACAGAACCGACGGCATGGACACCAAAATCACCGACCAGATTGACGAGATGATTGATAACATCACCGGCGGAGACCACGAAACGACCTCCTTTGTTTCGGAAAAGAACACCAATGTGCAGTCGGTTCAGTTTGTCATCAAGACCGACCCGATTGAAAAGCCGGAAATTGAGCAGCCGGTCGAGCAGCAGGAGGAAAAACTGACCTTCTGGCAGAAACTGCTGCGGTTGTTCCATATCGAAAAATAACGTAAAAATTTGGACAAAACAGAAAAACACGTTCCTGAGCAAACAGGAACGTGTTTTTTGTTGCAAATTGATTTAATTATGTTATACTAAAGAAAGGATTTACTTTAAAAAAACTTGGGCACATCCTATGAAAAACGCTAAGATAGCGTTAGGCTTCGGGCACCTTCCTCAACAGCAAATACCCAATCACAAACAGCACCAGCAGAGCCAGGATGCCATAGGTGGAGGTGCCGAACATGAAGGCGCAGAAGGAGACGATGAGCGGACCGAAAAAGTCGGCAAATTTTCCGAAGATATCAAAAAATCCAAAGTATTCGTTGGATTCGTTTTTGGGGATGATTCTGCCGTAGTAGGAGCGGGAGAGCGACTGGATGCCGCCCTGTGCCATGCCGACCACCACTGCCAGCACCCAGAATTCCCAGCTTTTGTCCAGCTGATAGCCAAAGACACAGATGCCGCAGTAGATGAGGATGAAGATGCGGATGACCTTTAGGGTGCCCAGTTTCTCGGCAAGTTTGCTGGAGAGGATGGCACAGGGAAAGGCAACGAACTGGGTCAGCAGCAGAGCTAAAATCATGCTGGTATCGCTGATGCCGACCTCGCCGCCGTAGGTGGTTGCCATATCAATGATGGTATACACGCCGTCGATGTAGCAGAAGTAGGCAAGGATGAAGTAAAAGATGGAAGGATTGCACCGAATCTTTTTGAGCGTTTGTCCCACGCGGGAGAAGGCGTGGCTGACCTGATTGCTGCGACGCTCCAGATAATGGGTCTGACGGACATTGCGCAACAGCGGAATGGTCAGCAGCACCCACCAGACAGCAGTGATGATAAAAGAAATTTGGGTGGCAGACTGGGTGGACAGACCGAACGGGCGCAGCAGGATGAGCAGGATGCCGATGGTGAAGGGAATACAGCTTCCGATGTAGCCCAGCGCATATCCGTAGGAGGACACGCGGTCCATCCGCTCGTCGGGTGTGACATCCACCAGCATCGAATCATAAAAGATGTTGCAGGCGCTGTAACATAGTCGGGTCAAAACAAACAGCATCAGATAGGAAATCCAGCTGCCGGCAAAGGAAAGCAGCAGCAGACCGACGACACCCACGGCAAGAAAGGCAGAGAAAATCTTTTTTTTCATTCCTCGGTAGTCCGCAAGCGCTCCCAAAAACGGGGAGAGTATCGCCAGAATGAGCACCGCAATCGAAGTGGCAAGTCCCCAGATGCCCGATGCGGTCGCTTCGGAAACGCTTTGCTCGGCAAGCGAGCGGAAATAGATGGGGATGGTGGTCGACACCAGCATGGTAAAAGCGGAATTAGCAACGTCGTACAAAATCCAGCTTTTTTCCTGCTTTGAAAATTGAGTCATAGTTGGTTCCTCCTGAACAGATTTCCTGCATGGACAGCAGGTAAAATCCAAATAAAAAACACCTGTGCATTTACAATAAAGGATTTTGTGAAAGCTGTCAAGAAGTGTAAGGTCAAGCTCTGGTAAAGAATTGCAAAAAAATTGCCCGGGAAATGGGAAATATGCAGGAGAAACTGCAAATATCATAAAATTTTTTGATTATTTTTTGACTAAATTGTATAAAAAAGCTCTTTCCAATCGAGCGGAGCAGTGATACAATTAGGTCAAATGATAAAAAAATAACAAACAGAAGGGTAGTGTATCTATGAAACTGTACATCTCGGTCGATATGGAAGGTTTGGCAGGAATTACCAACTGGAAGGATGAAACAGAGGACAGAGAACGGTTCCGCAATGCAATGAACGAACAGGTAGAGTGGGTGCTGGAAGGTATCTCTAAATCCAAGCACAACAAGGAAATCACCCACATCTACATTGCAGATTCTCACGGCGGAGGACAGAACCTTTCCTACGACCGGCTCAACGACAAGGACGAAAGGGTATGGCTGGTCAGCGGCAGCCCGCGTCCGCAGTATATGATGCCGGCAATGGACGACAGCTTTGACATGGTGTTCTTAGTCGGCTACCACGCAGGAGCGGGAGAAGTTGCCAGCTCGATGGACCATACCTACTCGGGCGCATCGGTACAGAATGTTTACATCAACGGTCAGCTGATGAACGAAGGCACCATCAATTCCGCCTATGCCGGCATTGTTCACAAGGTTCCGGTCGGACTGATTATCGGTGACTCCGGTCTGGAGCGTCAGATGAAGGGCGAGGGCATGATGCCGTGGCCTGAATTTGTCTGCACCAAGCAGTCGCTTTCGAGATTTTCTGCGGTGTACAAACCCAAGAAGCTGTTGAAGGAAGAAACCATCGCAGCAGTTAAAAAGGCACTGGATGAAAACGAACGTCCACAGCTGTACACCTTGCAGGCTCCGTACCACTGCCGCATGGACCTGACCAATGCAGCCAAGTGCGACCATGTGCAGCAGATGCCGGGCATTCATCGCACCGCAGGACGCACGGTGGAATTTGAAAGCACCAGCTTTACCGAAATCTACGATGCTATCCACGGCATTGCCTCCATGTCCCGTCTGGGTTAAGGCACAGGAGGAGCACAGATGAAAAAGGCTCTGATCGTGGTCGATTACCAGAAGGATTTTGTGGACGGCGCACTGGGTTTTGAAAAGGCGGTTCAGCTCGAGCAGGCAATCTGCCGCAAAATCGAGCAGGCGCGGGATCAGGGCGAAGAGATTCTCTTTACCTTTGATACCCACGGGGACGATTACCTGCAAACCCAGGAGGGAAGGAATCTGCCGATTGAGCACTGTAAAAAGGGCTCGGACGGATGGCAGCTGTATGGAAAGGTTGAGCAGCTGCGCTGCCCGGAGGACCGCTGCTTTGACAAGCCGTGCTTTGGCTCGTGGGAGCTGGGAGAGTATGCCCGGGAGCAGCAGTTCGATGTCATTGAGCTGTGCGGCGTGGTTTCCAATATCTGTGTACTGTCCAACGCGGTGCTGCTCAAGGCGGCGCTGCCGGAAGCCAAACTGATCGTCGATGCTCGCTGCACAGCCAGCAACGACGATGGAATGAATGAAAAAGCGCTGGACATCCTGCAGGGCGTGCAGGTGGAGGTCCAGCGCAGATAAAGCCAGCCGGAATTGTGCCCGGCGGCATTCTTGTTGTAATAAATCTAGGGGGAAATTTCGATGATATACTTTAACTGTGATTACCTGGAAGGCGGACATCCGAAAATTTTGGAGAAGATGCTCTCCACCAATATGGAGCAGCTGACCGGTTACAGCACCGACCACTACTGCAACAGCGCAAGAGAGCGCATCCGTCAGGCGTGCGGCTGCCCGGATGCAGACGTTCATTTTCTGGTGGGTGGCACCCAGACCAATCTGACTGCAATCGCTTCCATCCTTCGCCCATATCAGGGCGTGCTGGCAGCACACGATGGTCACATTGCCTGCCATGAGACAGGTGCCATCGAGGCAACCGGTCACAAGGTCCTGCCGATTCCCTGCGTAGATGGAAAAATCACCGCAGACCAGGTCCGTGAATTCTGTCACAGCCACCAGACCAATACCATGCGGGAGCACATGGTGCAGCCGGGGATGGTCTACATCTCCTTCCCGACCGAAATCGGCAGCCTTTATACCAAGAAGGAGCTGAAGGAGCTGAGCGCCGCCTGCCATGAGAACGGAATCCCGCTCTACATCGACGGCGCACGCATGGGATACGGACTGACTAGCCCGGATGCGGACGTTACCTTGCAGGACATCGCATCGTTGTGCGATATGTTCTACATCGGTGGTACCAAGTGCGGCGCAGTGATGGGGGAGGCGTTGGTCATTACCAATCCGGCTCTCAAGGAAGGCTTCCGTTATACCATCAAGCAGCACGGCGGTCTGCTGGCAAAGGGACGTTATCTGGGAATCCAGTTTGATGTATTGTTCGAAGATGCCCTCTATTTTACCATCTGCAAAAAGGCGGTCGAGCAGTCGATGGCGATTCGCCGCGCCTTTGAGGAAAAAGGAATCCAGATGGACAGCGATTCCTCGACCAACCAGCAGTTCCCAATCCTGACCCGCGAGCAGATGGACAAGTTGGCGCAGAAGTATTCGTATGAGATTTGGGAAGAGTATGATGAAACCCACACCGTTGTACGTTTTTGCACTAGCTGGGCAACACAGGACCAGAATGTCCAGCAGCTTTTGGAGGACATCCGCGCTCTGTAAGGGTGTCTGTCCATGAGGAAACTTTGACCGGTAAGGAAGGCGTAATCAGCGCCTTCCTTACCGGTTTTATTTTTGTCGTTCTTTGGTTGACAGCCTGTGAAAACCTGCCCTATAATGAAGGAAAGATACAAAGTATCCGCCTTGAAAGGAGAAGGAAGATGAAAAAGCTTTTACTGATTCTGCTGACGCTGCTGCTCTGTACAGGATGTGCAGCTAAAACAGCACAAGAAAATCCCAATCCTGCCGATAAAAAGGAAAGTATCACAGAAGAACAGCCGGAAAACACTGCAAGCCTTGCCTGCCGGACAGTGAAGGGAGAAGCGTTTTCCATCGCCCTTTCTCTGCCGGATGGCTGGGAGCTGAAAGAGCAAACACCCAAACGGGATGCAGTGCTGGCACAGGCTTTACTGTACTGTGAGGGAAAAGAGATGGCAGAGCTGTCGGTGGAGGAATATGAGCCGGTATCGGGAGTGCCGCCTCAGGAGCATTACAAGGTTGCCTACGCCTCGTTGCGGTTGGGCAGCGTTGCCGGTTGGGAGTTTGAGCCATACCATCCTGTTTTTGCACAGGACGGTGTGGAAAGTGTGGTAGCAACCACCTATCACAAGGACCCGGCGCAGATGAGCAGCGGGAAATCGGCGGCAGAGGTGCCTTATCTGGAGGGCATCGGGGTGGCAAGCTTCGATCAAAACAAAGCCTGCTATCTGACGGTATCCTTTGCGCAGGATGCGCTGACGAAAGAGCAGGCAGAGGAGTTTGCAAAGGAAATCCGCTGGGAAAGCGGGCAATAGCGGTGCAGCTTGTTCAAAAGCAACGAAAAGAAAGAGTTTTTCACAGCAAACTTTTTGAAACTGTGTAAAGGAAAAAGCCTTGACAGATGGACGCGGCTCAGGTATAATAGCAAAGGTAAGTTCAGTAAAGGTGTTTGCCTTTACATGGGGATCGACAGGGAAAGGGAGCTGTACCATGGCAAAGAATCTGGAGATTTCCATTCTGCTGGATTATTACGGTCAGATGCTGACCGAAAAGCAGCTGGAGGTAGCACAGCTTTATTACAACGAGGACCTTTCGCTGGCGGAGATTGCACAGCTTGCCAACATCACCCGACAGGGCGTGCGCGACAGCATCAAGCGCGCAGAAGGCACCCTGGAGATGGAGCAGCGGCTGGGACTTGCCAGAAAATTCAGAGAATATCAGGAAAAGCTTGAGCAGATCACCTCCTGTGCGCAGGAGATCGCCTTTGAGGCACAGCGGTATGCGCTGAACAGAAAGATAGAAAAGAATGCTGAGAAGATCGTCGAGCTTGCCCAACAGATTGAAGAATAAAATCAACAGGGAATGGAGGAAGACCGATGGCATTTGAAGGACTTGCCGAAAAGCTTAATCAAGCCTTTAAAAAGCTTCGCTCAAAGGGAAAGCTTTCTGAGAATGATGTAAAGGAAGCAATGCGTGAGGTCCGCCTTGCACTGTTGGAAGCGGACGTCAACTATAAGGTAGCCAAGGACTTTGTCAAAAACGTCACCGAAAAAGCGGTCGGCGAAGAGGTCCTTTCCAGTCTGACTCCGGCACAGCAGGTCATCAAGATTGTGCGCGATGAGCTGACCGAGCTGATGGGTTCGACCGACAGCCGCATCAATTTTTCTTCCAAGCTTCCGACCATCATTATGATGTGCGGCTTGCAGGGTTCCGGTAAAACCACCCACTCGGCAAAGCTGGCAAGGATGTTCCGCAAGCAGGGCAAACGCCCGTTGCTGGTTGCCTGTGACGTTTACCGTCCGGCTGCTATCGAGCAGTTGAAGGTAGTCGGAGCACAGGTCGATACACCTGTCTTTGAAATGGGCACCATCAGTCCGGTGGAGATTGCCAAAAATGCAATCAAGCACGCCAAGGACTACGGCAACGACATTGTAATCTTGGATACTGCCGGACGCTTGCACATCGACGAACAGCTGATGCAGGAGTTGCAGGACATCAAGTCAGAGGTCCATCCCCACGAGATTCTGCTGGTAATCGATGCGATGACCGGTCAGGACGCAGTCAATGTAGCACAGAGCTTCAATGATACGCTGGGAATCGACGGCGTAATCCTCACCAAGCTCGACGGCGACACCCGAGGCGGTGCAGCACTGTCGGTTCGGGCGGTCACCGGAAAGCCAATCAAGTTTGCCGGTATCGGCGAAAAGCTTGAGGATCTGGAGGTCTTCCATCCCGACCGTATGGCATCCCGTATCCTGGGCATGGGTGACGTGCTCACCCTGATTGAAAAGGCACAGGATGAGGTCGATGAGAAGAAGGCATTGGAAGTTGCCCAGAAACTCAAGGAAAATTCTTTTGATATGAGCGACCTGCTCGAACAGATCAAGCAGGTTAGAAATATGGGACCTTTGGGAAAGATTCTGGAGATGTTCCCCGGAATGTCCGGCAAGATTACCGATGAAACGGCGCAGGCGGGCGAGCAGGAGATCAAATATCTGGAAGCAATCATCAATTCGATGACCAAAGAGGAAAGAGCAAACCCGGACATCATCAATCCTGCCAGAAAGCGCAGAATCGCAGCGGGCAGCGGCACCGACGTACCGCGTGTCAACCGTGTTCTCAAGCAGTACAAGCAGATGAAAGAGATGATGAAGATGCTCGGCGGCAAGGGCAAAGGCAGCAAACGCCGCAGAAGAATGCCCTTTAATCCCGCAATGCTCAAGAATATGCCGCCCATGTAAAACAGTTTATCAAATTCCTGATTTGTGAGGAAATTGATATAGAGATTAGAAAGGTTCAGGAGGTGACAGAAATGGCTGTTAAAATTAGACTTCGCAGAATGGGTGCGAAAAAAGCTCCATTCTACCGTATCGTTGTAGCTGATTCCCGTTATCCACGCAACGGCAGATTCATCGAAGAGATCGGTTACTATGATCCGGCAAAAACTCCGGTAACAGTACAGATCGACGCTGAAAAAGCAAAGAAATGGATGTCCAACGGCGCTCAGCCAACCGACACAGTTCGATCCCTGCTCAAAGCGAACAATATCCTGTAGGAGGTAATCGCACATGCAGGAACTGATTATTACTATTGTGAAAGGTCTTGTAGACGATAAGGATGCTGTTTCTGTCACCGTCGATTTGCCGAAGGAAGACGGAACGGTTGTCTACCACCTCCATGTCGCACCAGACGATATGGGTCGTGTCATCGGAAAACAGGGCAGGATTGCAAAAGCAATCCGTACAATCGTAAGATCCGCTGCCGGTAAGGTTGAGCAGAAGGTAGTTGTAGAGATCGACTAAACGGTCTCTGCTTCCGGTATCTGAACAGGATCATCCGAAAGGGCGCAAGGGCAGTTTAAGCCCTGGGCGTCCTTTTTTTGTAGATAGAAACCATATTTTAGAAGTAGGGGAAAAGATTATCTTGGGAGAAGCTGCTAATCAGCGGACGGCTCCCGAGGAAAAAGAAGCTTTATAAATGGCATGCCGCATTTGCCGGTTGATGGAAAACGAAAGGGGAAGCGTATGCGAAAAGAGTATATCGAAGCGGGAAAAATCGTGACCACCCACGGAGTAAAGGGAGAAGTGAAGTTGTATCCCTGGTGTGATGACCCGGAGATGTTTTTGGATATCGAAACGATTTATCTTGATGCCAAGGGACAAAAACCGATGACACTGGAAGGAGTGCGCTTTGCCAAGGAGATGCCGCTGCTGAAGCTGGAGGGCATCCATTCGATCGACGATGCGGCAAAACTGCGGGACAAGATTATCTATATCCACCGCGATGATATCCCGATGGAGGAGGGCGAATATCTCATCCAGGATTTGATGGGACTCAAGGTGGTGGATATTGACGACGGACACCTTTACGGTGAGCTGACACAGGTCAGCCCGACCGGAGCTAACGACGTCTACCACATCCGCTTTGCCGATGGCAAGGAGCGTCTGATCCCAGCTATCCCGCAGGTGGTGCTGGAGGTCGACTTGGACGGCGGCGTGATGAAGATTCGTCCGCTGGAGGGATTGTTTGACGATGAGGATTGATATTGCTACCCTTTTTCCTGAGATGTGCGAGGCGGTACTAGGTGAAAGCATCATCGGACGGGCAAGACGGGCAGGAAAACTGGAGATACACTGTCACAACATCCGCGACTACACCCAGGACAAGCACCGCAGGGTGGATGATACCCCGTACGGCGGCGGCAAGGGGATGCTGATGCAGACCGAGCCAATCTACAACTGCTACCAGGCGGTGTGTGAAATGATTGCAGCCAAACCGCATGTCATCTATATGTCCCCAAAGGGACAACCCTTCAGCCAGCAGCGCGCAATCGAGCTGCGGGAGTATGAGAATATTTTCATCCTGTGCGGGCATTATGAAGGAGTGGACCAGCGGGTGCTGGATGAGATTGTGGACGAGGAAATTTCGCTGGGAGATTATGTTCTCACCGGTGGAGAGCTGGGCGCGCTGGTGGTCGCCGATGCGGTGGGAAGATT
>ERZ809074.2989-NODE-2989-length-16984-cov-15.803710_pt1 | contig 16984 bp, 5 predicted proteins | sample MGYA00520795_ERZ809074 | MGnify/ENA primary metagenome ERZ809074 (study PRJEB31570, sample SAMEA3212989) | Homo sapiens | biome: human-gut; feature: human gut; material: fecal | place: Sweden | collected 2011 ...
GTAGTCAACATAATCGTTATTACCGTACTTGACTTGCTTCAAATCGCCGTTGTTTGCGCCGTAGGTATTCGTGCTGAGCACCTGCGTGCCGACCTTGGTCTGAGTTACATTGCCGAAATTATCGTATGCGAACGAATAATTAAATCCGTTATGCGATATCGTTTTCAAACGATAATTGTCATAAGTATAACTGTTGCTGACCGTTTGACCGTTTGAAAGAGTTTGTGAAACAGACGTAACCGCATCGGTATTGTTATCATAGGTGTAGTTCGTCACTTGACCCATTTTGTCTGTATATTTTGTGAGCGTACCCCTTGTGTCGTTATACAAATAGCTTTCCGTGTAGCCGTCCTGATCCGAGGTCTGCGAAACATATGCGCCGTTTGCTGTGTACGTTGCGCCTGTTTCGATATAATAATTATCATTTACCTTGACTTTAAGCGAGGTAGGATTACCCATTTTGTCATAGACATAGGCATACTTAACACCGCTCTGGCTCGTGGCTTCGGTCATATTATGATTGTCGTCATATTTGTATGAATAATTAAAGCCCTTGGCATCAACAGATTTTGTAAGGTTGCCGTTGGAATACTCCATTGTGCCCTTTTGCTTGGCGTTTGCCGCAACCGTAACGAGCTTTCCGTCGCTGTTATAGGTATATGACGGGGCTTCATCACGAACGAGCTGAATATTATCAAACCAGCTGTTATTTGACTGCTTGAAATTGATTAGATAGACATTCATAGAAGTCGGGGTTTTATTCGCAGTCGGCTTACTTCCGTCACGCAATGTAAATGCACCCATAACATATTGGGAACCCATAACGGAATTGTTGTAATCAAACCAACGTACATAATACGTTCCGTCACTGTAAAAAATCTTTATTGCAAGACCTACTCTGTTATTTTCATTGCTTCCGCCAACCGGGTTCGCATATACCCAGCCGCTGAGAATATATGTATCATCAAGATTTTGTGCAGTTTTTCCCTTAAAATACAGAGTCTGAATCAATGATTTTTCAACAGTCGGCACACTGTTGAAACGGAACGAATGTCCGTCATCTTTTTGATGAGTATTATGTACAGAATCTCCGGAATCAAAAAGATGTCCGCTCCAATCCTGCGGCAAATATGCCCCGTTAGATGCCTGAGAATACCGCTCAAATGAAGAGTTGTTTATCATATTGAACGGGCTTGCGCTTGTGCCCTCCTCAAGCTGCATTCCATCAAACCACGCCTCACCCGTTGCGTCACGAACCATAATATTTATATTCATTCTTGTGGCATCGGACGGAAGTGTAAATGTTACCGCAAGGCGCTGCCAGCCGTTGTTAATGGTCGAATCCGTTGTTCCGACAAGCACATCGGAATGTACATCGACCGCTTTGTTGTTTGATAGCCAATATGTTACCATAAGCTCCGCGCCGAACGGAATCGAAGCGTCCCTCGGCACAATGTTTTTAGTCTTTACCCATGCAGAGAAGGTATATGTTTTTCCTGCGCCGAACTGACCGGACGAAAGCGGCTGATAGGCTCTCGCTGCGGCTTTGTCGCTAAAGGTTTTACTGTTTAAATAATAGCTGTATCTGCCGTAAAGCTGATCCGTATCAACAGGTTGTCCGACGAAATCCGCCGTACCGTTCCATTGAGCTTTAGTCCATGTTCCGCTTATATCGGCGCTTCCGTCACGAAGATAGTTTCTGACATACTGACCGCCTGTCATGGATTTGCTCAATCGGTTAAGCTGCTTGATGTTGCTTGCGTTGCTATTGGGACTTGAAGCAGTGTATTCCGCCGCCGAAGCCGCTAAAGACTTGCCGTTGCTTGTCGCTTCCGAGCACACGGTTCTGCCTGCGCTGTCAAACTTGACCGTTGTGTAGACATCATCGCTGTTGCCGTAAACGCCGTCTTTACCCGAAGAGCGAATAACTGTTTGTCCGTACTGCGAATAATCAAATGTTATTGTTTGACCTGCCGTTCCATTTGCACTCTCAACAACCTTGGAAACTCGCTTGCCTTTTGCCAACGGCGTATAAGTAAACTGAAGCTTATATCCGTCGGGTGCAATCACCGACGTCATAGCTCCATCGGAATCATAAGTAAACTTCGTTTCTTTTCCGTCGGGATATGTTATAGTAGTCAAACGTCCGTCACTGTTCCATGTGTATGTGGTAACTCTGCCTGCCGAATCTGTTATTTTCTGAATTGTTTTACTGTCAGAAGTCGGTGTAAATGTTACAGCATGACCCGCACCATCGGTAACCTTCCAAATTTTCGGATTGTCGGCGGCGGCATAGTAATTGGCAATCTGATTACCGTTGCTGTCATGCGACCGTGCAAATGCACCTGCAACGTTAAAAATCATCTGATTACCCTTATCATCTTTGACAATATAATAGCCGTTTTTATCCTTGCCGGGGACGGTAAGAGTCAGACCCATTCCGTCCTCATCAACCATTGTTCCGTCACTTTTCTTATAGAAATAATGCTCTGTTCCGTCGCCGTCGATATAAACATACGGATATGTTTTCTGTTCATCGGCAGGAAGACCGACTTTTGATGACGGCAGAAGCTGCTGCTGACAGCTGAGCATCCAGCCCTTACCTCTGTACGGCATGACGGTACCGAAGTTTTCCGCTGCCATATAGTTGTTGAAAACGTGAGAAATCGAAGCCGGCGCACGGCTGCCGGCAGTTGTTACATCGTTATGGGTAAATACGAGGTTGCCGGAGAACTCGCATATTGACGCCGTTCCTGCCCTGCCTGCGCTGATATCCGTATAGCTCCAGTATGATTCAAGTCCTTTATTTGACCTGTATGTAATTACAACCAGCGGAAAAGCCGTTTCTTGAGAATATTTTTCACCATATAACCACGCATAAATACACGAATCATTAGGTTCAGTCCTATCCTCATTTGAGGATCTCAGTAAAAGTCCGTTATTTGCAAAGTTTGGATTTTCATACCATCTCTTTGCGATAGATGTAATATCCCACTGACGCTTCTTAACCGCTGTTTTATTTTCGCTTGCTTTCAAAATCTCAAAGTCTGTAACGGTGGATTCGTAGGTCGGTTTCGTATTCCACGTTACTGTTGTAACGTTCCAACTTTTTGTAATGGCATGCACCTCTAACGCCGCATCGGGAGTAGTATTTGAATACGAATCCTTTCTTATCTGTTCTAAATGAAGATTTGCGTTAATAATAACATCGCCACGTTTTATTTTCGGAAGATCAAATTTAATAAGGCCTTGGCTTTTACCTATGCCCGACGAATCTTTACCGACCATTATCATCGGATCCGAATAACGGCTTTCATTGGGACTTCCACTTATTACATACACCGAACTGATAGCACTTCTTGACTGTTTAGTTTTTATCGCCGGGTCAATCGTTACGGGAAACGATCTTTCACTGCTGTTCAACCATTCGGAATCGGCAGAAATTGTAATTTCGTATTTGTGCTTGTTTTTTGCACTCAAACTGTAGCTGACCTTATTCGAGTATTCATAATTAGCGTCAAGCATAAACGGCTTAGGCATAACAAATACAGTCGTACCTGTGGTTGCGTCCTTGGCATAAATACAACCGTCCTCTGCCAAAGAGAGAGTAACATCCTTTACAGCAATCTCAAAGTTATATTCATAGCTGCTCTGAGCAGATTTAACTACTATATTTTCCTTAACGCCCGAGCCGTTGACAATATATTCAATATTCGTGTCGGGCAAGATATTCTCGTAATAAACCTTTTGACTTGCTTTTGAAGCAACAGTAAGATCCTCAATTTTAGCTTTCTTTTCCTGCTTCATCGAGGAGTTGTTTTTCTTTGTTTTGTTGAGCAATGAGAGGCTAACGGAATAGTTGTCCATCTTCATGCTCACAAGCTTTTTTTGACTTGCATTTTTTGCAAACTTTACTTTAAACTTATTTTTCTTGGTTTCATAGCCATTGAAATCCGACGCCTCATCATTACTAACCTCATTAGAGGAGTCAAGAGAATTGTCAATTTCCTGCCACTTACCCGTTCCATCCTTATACAGGACCGGGGCATTATACATTGCAGCTTTAATCGTGCCGTCGCTCATCTTGAAATACTTTGTATTTTCGCTGTTGCGACGCTCAGTATCTTCACCGATTACGGTTGGCTCCTCTTCCTCCTGAGAAACATTGCTTGAATATCCGTTCTGTTCAAACTTTTCTTTCTCATCTTCAACAGCCTGAGCAAGTACCGTCATCGGCAATATTCCGATGATCATCGTGACCGTCAGAATAACCGCAATCACTTTCATAAAAATGCTGTATTTTTTCATTATTTTACCTCCTCTGAATATACTTCTCTTATTTTAAGCTGCATTAAAGCCATGATCAACTTTAATGCAGCTTATGTCTTAGGTGTTATGCTCTGGTCAATTCAAAAACACGTTCTGTATAGTACCAATTATATGAACCGACTTTCACACCTACATCATATACTGTCGCTGGGAAATTTCGATGAATTCGCCAAGTCAAGGTTTCGCCGTCATCAACAAGCGTCACATCAACATTATCCCTTGTGTATGTCATTGTATCTCTGCTGTCATGATGTACAAATTGAACTTTTGTAACACTTCGATCCGTAACAACAGTTATGTAATTGTTTCCCGCATATGGCGTATCGGGAACTGCGCTTTTGAGATACGGATTCTTTGACGGTTCTGTTTGAGTTCCGTCCTCGGCAACGGCCATAAGACGGCTCTCATTCGGAACAGAATTTTCATCAATCTGAATCTCAAAATCCTTGCCGGGATAGAGGCTGACGTTGCTGTATGTCATACTTTCCAGCTGATCCCCTGCGCCTATGGTTTCAAGCGCAACATTCATTGTGCCGTAGTCATGCGCCTCAATTTCTGCGGTAACATCCTCACAGCCAAAGGGCAGGAAGAATACCTTTTCGTTGTCTTCCGATATATAGGATGTAATTCCTCTTTCCGTAATCTCGGGATAAACGGCGTTTTCACGAGCACTTTCGTAGGCGACAATATTTCCGTCAGAGTCTTTCAACGTGACATCGACAGGGCATTTTACCTTGAACAACCTCGGCAATAATCCCACGGCATCCCGATCGTCACTTATTGACTTTAAATCCTCTGTCGTAATATCTTCGGCTTTTTTATTAAGCATACCGGGTAAAATTTCCAGCCAATGTCTATAAGTCGACATCGCATGACCGCCAAAACCAAAATCAGCTGTACCGGACTTTTTTATAAATCTCGAATTAAGATACAATGGCATAGTAATACGGAAATCCCTTCCGTATCTTGTCCAGCCGTTATCAGACCAATTTGGTTTCGAAAAATTTGTTGGTACAAACGTAACAATATCATTATTATTTAAAATATTAAAAATGTTTTGATTTTTTTTATTATCATATTTTGTGATATCGTTTTCCGTTTTCGGCGTAGCAAAGGTATATGCATAAATATCTTTTTCAGTCCTTGAACCCGGGCAGTGGTTTGTATCCTTGCATGAGTTTAAGTGCTCCGCCACAAGATTGGCAACCGCCGCACCCAGGCTGTGTCCGGTAACGAGGAAAATCGGATTTGAAATATTGTTGTAAGGAATATATCCTTTACAATGTTCACAGCCGCCTCCGTTACACTTTGTACAGTTTTCGGTATCCCCTGTTCCGTAGTACAAGGATTTCAAAACCATTTCCATCCCCGCTCCGAAAGAACCCCACTCTGGATTAAACGCTGTGCCAATATCAGTCCGCCAATCCTGCGTTGTTGATGATCCTCTGATATCAACAACCACCAAGGTACGCACACAATCCGTATTGTTTGCATCATTCGAATTCAGCGTATTCCAAAAAGCTTCTGAAGATCCGACACAAGACATCCCAGTACTATCCATAGAAACATCGGTCCGTAAACCGGATTGAAAATCATCACTAAAATATCCAATGGTTCCATGTTTGCCAGTCCCTTCAAGAATTCCCAAAGTTCCATTATTATTACCTCCATTTGTATTGTCAGATGTATTATAGTTTATATCTGCATAGATTTGTTTATGTCCGATAATATGACAAACCGTGTCTTTTTTATCGGTATTAAAGGCAACAGATTTAATGCCATAATCATCAAGCAAGTCTTCAGCCGAAACTATATTATCTTCCATAAACAATCCGGGTGCAAGACCTGAAAAATCACCGGTCAAGGGCATATACGCCGAATATGCCAGATTCATTGCCCACAGGGCAAGAGGATGGTTATATTCCGTAGATGGCCTTGTTTCGCAGCTTCCGTCGGATTTAATCGGATTGAAGAACTCCGAGACCTCATCAAGCTGCGTTACCGTTATGGTTTTTGATATTGTTCCTGCCTGAACGGTTACCGTACCGGTTCGTGAATTGGTTGTATTGTCGTCATTTTTCGGAATTTCCTGTACTTTCACTTTAAAAGTAGAATTTCCGATACCGTTTCCGTTTTCAATCTCAATCCAGTCTGAATCAGCCGATGCCGACCAGCTTGAATTTGAAGTAACCGTAACTGTTTTGGTTTGTTTTGTGTGATCCACCTTCAAATGCTCTGTGTCGAGAACAACACTCGGCTCTGCTCCCAGCTGGGTTACGGTTATTGTGCCTATTACAGAAGTCACTTCACCTAATGATGTTTTTACCGTTACCGTACCGGATCTTTCGGACGCCAAGGTGTTCTCATCAGCTTTCAGCTTGAAGCTTTTAGCCTTTAAGTCCGTAACAGTGAGCCATGGAGAATCAGGTGTAATTTCAACAGTCCAAGGTAAACGACAAAGAATATTTACAGTACTGCTGACTGACGATTTACACGTCGGCGTCCATTTCTTTAACGAAACATACGGGTCATGATAATACATCACAAAGTTTGGACGAGTTTCGGTCGCAGTTGCTCTTGTCGAATAAAAATCGACCTGAGTTTTTGTGCTTTCATCCGACGATGCAAGCATTATTCCGTTATTGGTTTCACCCTTTTCCCATCTGCTAACAGCCTTTGTAATATTAAATATATAATCTTCCGAATCAGATTTTGCCGCAACGGACGATAACAATTCGGGATTGCTGTGAAGATATCCGTTGTTCGAGTTATCAAACGGTTGATTATTCCATGAAATACTTGACGTACTCCAGGAAGACGCATCCTTACAGTCGTATGCACGGATATCAATGTCCTTAGATACCTTAAAATAATTCTGCTTTTTAAGCACAAGTGTACTGTTATAAAGAGAATATCCTATCGGCAAATTAGTCGGTAACGTCAGCTTGATATACGAGCGCACGATATTTGTCAGATTTCTGCCAGCTCTGATTTCTGTGTTTGAACGTGGCGAATTTGCAAATGTTCCGTTGATAACATAAACGTCCTGAATCTTTGAATTCGGAGCGCTCCACGTCGGATCAATGACAACAGGAAATTCTCTTTCGCTGTTGTTGAGCCATGTTGAATCCGCCTCAACCGTTACAACGTATTCATCGCCGTTTTCCTTAATTGAAAGCTCAATGTCATAGCTCTCCGCACCGTTTGCGTCATACATATAGGGTGCGTCCAGCGTGAACACCGCTTCCTGAGAAGCTTCCGATTCAACCAATATGATCGAACCGTTCGGCTGCTCAACCGGAATAAGCCCGTCGGAATCCAAATCAAAGCTATAAACATATTCGGCCTGCGGCTTATAAACCACAATGTTTTCTTTCAGACTGTTTGACGTGACAATATACTCCAAATCAGACTGCTGATTGAAACCCTTGTAAACAACCGCACCCGACTGTTTATCAACTGTCATTTGCTCGTTATTGAACTTCTCAACCTTTTGCTTTTCCGTTAATGTTTCGGCCTTTTGAGCCATTGATGAGGCCGTAACCTTTTCATCCGAGATTTCAGCCGTCGAGTTCATTTTAACAACCGACGGCAATGCATCGGTCTCCACAACCTTTGCCTGCGCCGACAAGCTGTTATCAATGCTTTTCACACCAAAGCTGATGGTGTAGCCCCCGTTGGTCGCGGTAAATCGTTTTCCGCTTCCCAAATCGCTCGGAACGGTAACGTTAAGTCCGCCTTTTGTTGAATAAACCGTTTCTCCCGATTTGCTTGAAAGAGTTAAGGTGTTATCAATTTCTTTCCATACTCCGTTTTCGTTGTAATGCACGGGTGCGGCATAGGTCGCCGCTATGTATGAACCGTCATCACACAGGAAGTATTTTACGGACTCTTCCCTCATTTCGGTAACTTCGCTGACTATCTTTGCCGTTGTCTCTTCAACGCTCAGACTATCCAAGGCAGATGCTGGGATAATACTAAACACAAATAACAACGACAATGCGGCAGCGGTTATCCTTTTAAACACTTTTTTCCTTTTCAATGATTCGCTTCCTTTCGATTATAGCATAATGGAATTAATTGTTCAATTATCTCTCACCCGCTTTCTTTTTCAATTTATACTAACTAATTCATCAAACTTCAACGGACATTCTTATTCATCAGCTTAATGAAATTAGTATTTATAATACGCTTCATTAAAAAGTGTCTATATATATATGACCGTTTTATCATTTTGTTACATAAAAAATAAGAAGAATTTTGAGGTTCTCTGTTATCAACAAATTTCAGACCGGAAAATTGTTAGATATTACAATTTATAATATCTCAATTATTTTCTATCAAATTCAAATCAAAAAATCAATATAAAAAGCAAAAACGCACGAAAAAAACGCAAAAATGCACAAATGTGATTTTATAATCAAAAATTCAATTTAATAGCATAATAAAAAAGACCGATAATCTAAATGAATAGAATATCAGTCTAAAATAACCATTGTATATTAAATTGTCTTAAGTTCGAGTCCTGTTAGTCTTAAAAAAGTTTGACTAAAACTCAATCCTAAAAATTGGTCATAAAAAGCACGAAAGCCCTTGACAATTCAAGGACTTTCAGCTGGGTTTGATTATTGTTACCCAATCATGCCATTTCTCCCCTGTATGACGTCGGGGTTCCGCTTGCGTCATAGCTTATCGTCTGTCCGTCATATGACGTCAGCTTATCAGACCAGTTACCGTCGCCGTAACCGTATATGATAGCCGTACCCTGAGTTGCGGTCGAAAGGTCGGAACTTGTGACGTTTGTGTACGGTGTTTTGGAAACAATGTTTCCGTTCGCATCGTAGACATAGGTCATTGCCGTTTTTTCGGCATAGTTATATTCAGCCTTATCTTTATCCTCACCACCGCAACCGATCCACCGTCTCGCTGCGGCTCGGTCACGCCACGGCTCTGACAGTCCACCGGACTGTCATTCACTACCGTGTCGACACTGTGCTACCCTTGAATCATTCAAGGGGAGGCTTGGTTGATTTCTTCCTTGCCGCCCTTTTAGGGAGGTGGCTTCGGCGGTTTGCGCCGAAGTCGGAGGGGTTTAAACTTTTTCAGCAAAATCTTTACAAAACCCCTCAGTCACGGGCGAGCCGTGACAGCTCCACTAAAGGGGCGCCTATGGTAGTGGGTGCCGCACACGGTTGCGGTTACGTTGGAAAGGAGTCGTAGTTTTAGCAACCGTGTGCATTTTATGACACTATGCCCACGTTGGTATCGGTAGAGCATAGATATCATCTTTAGGATAAGATGCTTTCTCGGTCTATGATAAAATAAATACATATACCATTCTTGCTATTTTTGCATACATAATAAACTAAAATTTGTTTATAAAAAAATACATTTTGCCTTTTTCCTGTGAAAGAAGTATAAGCATTCCCTTGGAATCGAATAATTTTTCAGAATAATAATATTCTTCGTTTCTAATAAATGTTAGAAAATTATTGTCGGCTCGTTCCATAATATCACTTTCAAAATACCCTAGATACTTTGTTGACGGAAATCCAGACACCAACTTCCAGTCATTATATTCTTTTAACAGCTTATCATAATAATCCTCCGTAATCGTCAATTCCCCTGATCCATAATAACATTGAACCGTTGTAAGAACAAATGCTGTAGGCGTAAAAAATACTTCACAGCTTTTAATTGATGATTTCAGACCATCATCAATAGCAAGAAAATTGTCCAGCTTTTCAACATCTGATATTACTATAGTTTTATTCATATATTTTTCAACAAGCTGATCATTTTCTTTATCCCCAATTAAAAACATTATCCTTATTCCGGCAAAAAAAGCAATTATCAAGAAAATCAAAGAAGCACAAATAATTAACACTATTTTTAAACCTTTTTTCATCAATATCACCAACACAAAGAATAATATAAAATTTTACTATTCCATTTAAGATTAAAAATTGCAACCCCATAAGAGTAAAAGTCACTTGCAAGTCCCATTTCAATAAATTTTCCGGTCTGTGAAATTGCTTTTCTAAATAATGGATTCAATCTGGGATACTTTAAAAATCCAAAACTTTTATTCTTGTTAAAGTTATATAAATCTACTGCAAGAACATACGCCTTTGCACTGTATTGATTTGTTTTTTTATTATAAAAAACTTGTGCACTTATTATTGCTTGGTGATCATTTAAAGCAAACGTCCAATCGACACTATCGCACTTGACAGGGAAATATCCATCTCTACAAATAGAATAATTGTTTTTTTGAGGATAATATTTCATAACATAATTGGCCATTTCCCAAAAATACTTAATTATTGTTCTTTGAATTAAACTATCATCTAAAAAAGCGTCATTATAGTTATAAAAAAGATTTTGTCCCTCGCCTTTTAAACAATGCTGATAAAATTTAACACCGTTAGGTATTATGTCTGCTACTGCAAAAGCTCCTACATAAGCGATTTCTTTCAAACCTTTATAAAATGCAGTTGGTTTTGTATAATTAAAGACATAATCATCCTTTGCCCTTTTTATTTTTAAATCTTGAGCCATACCATTTAAGATATACCTTGCAGCGTATCCACATATATCAACATAATTCACCGGATTATTTTCGCAATACGCAAACAGGTTCATGCTGAGAGGTGAAGCGTCATATCCGAGGTATGCCGTATCATCCGCATTTATAAATCTTCCTATTTCGGGGTCATAGTAACGGGAACGGAGGTAATAAAGTTCCGTTTCAAGGTCATAGAAATATCCACGATAGCCTACATTGGTTACCATCATCATTATTGCCATCAGCAGACCTTCCGTCATCGAGGAAGCCTGCTGTATTATCGGTTTGCCCCATGCATCATACTCCATATTGACTTCGACATTGCTTTCAGAATCAAGCGGAGTAATTGAGACAATGTCACCTTGCAGGTTCTTGATGAAAGCAAACATTCCGCTGCCGGCATTTTCAAGTCCCTTATACTCCATTCCGTATAACTCGCCGCTGTCGTCATAGAGATATCTCGCCAAAAAAGTCTCATCACTGTCAACAGATTCCATCCGAGTTCCGAGAAGAACATCGCCGTCCCAAATGTATCTTATAGTCGATGCAAGCTCGCCGTTTTTATACATTCTTCTAATGGTTCTCATACCGTCAGAATTGTATTCGTATTCATAAAGGCAGCCATTTTTGGTGTACGACGTCATAAGTCTGCCGTTCCATGTTACCGTTTCGCCCCTGTATGATGTCGGGTTTCCGCTTGCATCATAGCTTATCGTCTGTCCGTTATATGACGTCAGCTTATCAGACCAGTTACTGTCGCCGTAACCGTATACGATAGCCGTGCCCTGAGTTGCGGTCGAAAGGTCGGAGCTTGTGACGTTTGTGTACGGTGTTTTGGAAACAATGTTTCCGTTCGCATCGTAAACATAGGTCATTGCTGTTTTTTCGGCATAGTTATATTCCGCCTTGACCTGACTTGCCTCGTCATAGACATACTGTTGGAACAGTACGCCCGACTTGCTGACAGTGAGGATATTTCCCCTGTTGTCGTACGTATAGACGTAATCGGATTTCACTGCGCCGTTGAGCGTGTTTTTAACTCGGCTAATCTTGTTCGTTGCGGTTGTTTCGGTGTCGGCATAGGTGTATTCCGTTCCGAAATTCGGAGCGATATCGTCACCGTTTACAAATGTGAACTTTTTATCGGTTGTTCTGCCGAAGAAGTCACTGACGGATTCGCTATTGATTGTGTAATAGCCGTAGGTCGTCTTTTCGATTTTCTTCACAGAATCTGAATCGACAAGATATTCCTCGGTCGGAGTATGCTTTGTATATGCTCTGCCGAAGATCGTAACATTTTCCTCTCCGTCATCGTTCACCGAGTAGGAATATTCCGTCTCACCGAGCACGGGCTGAGAATTTGCAACGGTAAACAGCCTCATCGCAGAAACTCTGCCGTCCTCATAAATTGAAGCAAGCATACTTGAATAGTCGTATGACGCAGTGAGGGCTTTGTCCTCGTTGTATGTATAGGTATATTTCTGACCTGTGCTGTACGAAATCTCCGAGATATTTCCGTCGTCATTGTAGGAATATGAAATAACAGTGCCGTTGCCGTATGTTATTTTGTTATTCCTCTGTTTTGAATCGTAGCCGTAGGAAACGATCGACTGCTTATTCTCGGAATCGGCACTGCCCGCAACCTTGATATTGGTTACGTTGCCAAAGGTATTGTACTCGAAGGTATATACAGAGCCGCTATGCGACATTGAGGTTATTCTGTCGCCCGAATATGTGTATTCGGCAGACATTGTATTGCCCGAAGAAAGTCCGCTGACCGCCTGAGTAACCCTTTCAAGTGCGCCGACTGCATTATAGGTATACTGCATAAGGTTACTGTCGGCACCCGTGAGCGAATAAGAATCGAGCATACCTGTATTCGCATTGTAATTGTAATAAACCGTGTTGCCTGCGCCGTCCGAGGATGAAGCAAGGTAATTCCTGTTTTCGGTATAGGTATTCGACACATTCGTCATTACCTTACTGCCGTTTGCAGCAGTATCAGTCAGCAAATCGCCGTTGCTGTTTTTTGTTGTGTTCTTGCTTCTCTCCTGTCGGCAGCCGAAGCAAGCGCAGTCAACATTATCCTTGAAGCAAGCGCAGTTGTAGTAAACTTCCGTTTTCTTTGAATCAACGGTTACGGTATGCGTCTGTGTGCACTGAGCGCAGGAACATCCGCACTGCTCAAGGCGGTAGGTTGTTCCGTTGACCGTGACGGTCTGATCCTCATTGACCGACATAGTCTCGAGCGTTTCCTCTTCTTCTTCAACGCAGTAGCTCGAGGTCGATTTAACCAATCGCAAATCGTCAAACATTGCGAAATGAACCTGATTATCAAGAATCACCGCAACCTTGGCATTTTCAACGGGTTCCTTGAGCTTGAAAGAAATAGCTGTAAACTGCCAAGCCGATCTGACATAAGGGCTGAAATCGCTCTTGGCGATAATTTCACCGTTGCTGTCGAGAATCGCTACCGCAAAGTTTCTGCTCATATGAGTGTAGTTATGGATATAGCTTCCCGTAGAGGTATAAGCATCGTTTCTCGCCCAACCGGACAAGGTATAAACCTCGCCGTCGGCATTGGCTTCAAGCGTCGGGAGACTGCGATAAACTCTGTAATTTGTGTTTATCTTTGAACGGACATAGCACATACCCTCGCTGATATTGTCAAAATCAGAATCATAAAGCAGATTGGCTATTGTGCTCTTCCCGGCAGGCACCATTTCCCAGCCGTCAGCCGATGAAAAATCGCCGTTTGTGATGAGATTTTCTGCATTCTCTTCATTTGTGGAATATGAAACAACGTCACCGTTGCCGTCATATTCAGTATAAGAAAAATTGCCTCTGTTGTCAACACTTGACGTCTTTTTTAATTCACGGTCATACTGCTGAAGAACGACATATGATGAATCATAATCCAGTCCGTTGTAACTGAATCTGCGCTGATTGACGGAATCATACTTTATATCTATTCCGTTGATCTTTTGTCCGTTGCTTGTGTATTTTCCTATTGAGCCTACTCTGCCCTTACGGTAATTTATCTTTATATATGAGCCGTCGACGTTAATTAACTTTTTTAATAAATTGTCGGAATTATACTCATAGCGAACCTCTTCGCCGTCGGGATAAGTGATCTTGGTAAGCTGTCTCGCTCCCGAAGCGGTAAGTATATAATCGTAGTCCACTCCGACATTGACCGCTCCGCTCTTGGTATTAACGGATATCAATGCGCCGTCGCTTGACTTAACAACAAGTTTGTCGGCAAGAGGCTTTCCGTTTGCATCATAACCTGTCTGCCAATCATATTTTCGACCCATACCGTCGGTAATTGCTGAAATTGTTGATGAACTCGGTCCCTTGAACGATATATTTGCTGTACCTTCGCCTTTTTTGCTCGAGATTGCACACACTCTCTGAGCACTGTCAAGAGAATAGATATAATCCGATGTTTCGATTTTCATTTCCGCATAATTTGTATGCCCGGCATCATCTTTCTTAACCCAAAGGCACTTGTCACTGTCACCGATTACCGATTTATAATATACATAATCCTCGGCAAAGGACGAAGTGAAGTTTTCGGGAATAACACCGTATTCACTATCGGACGCAACAACTTCATAGAAATATGTTCTTTCTCCGCCGGCATCTGCCAGCTTGAAAGCGTTTCTCTGCGCATTATCATAAGTAACAGTGCCGCAAGGGAACATCTTCATAAAGTAGCTGTTTATCCAATATGCGCCCGTGTACAGACCGGTATCAACCGCAGAACCCCAGGGGTTATATATCGTCCCTGCTTCAACGGGCATAACATTACCGTTGAGACTCAAATCGCTGCGCTCAACATAATATGTACCGCTGTACTTATTCAAATACAATGTTCCGGCACGGCCTGCATCAAAGCTTTCCACATCATCGTCAGTAAAACGGTTCGGTTTTGCATAATCAATTTCAAACCAAGGCCTGTGCACCGTATAATTCAGTGAAGTCTCATTAAATATCTGAGTATTGCACGATGAATCGTCATACGGCGTAAAAGCAATTCCATAATTCGTCGCCGATCCCAATGACCACTTATTTGCCAAATCCGTTATATCCCAAACGTATCTTTGCGTCGATGCACCACCTCGAATAACATTGAAATCAAGAACTGCCGGAACCTTTGAAACCACCTCGGTTGTTGTTGCGTCCCACTGCTTGTTGATTTCGTGAACCGAGATAGTGTCATCATCACCTAAAGCGATACAGTTCAGCGAGACTTCGGCACCTGTAATAATATAGTTTATGCCTAAGTTAGACAGGAAATCATCCGTCAATCTCATATACAGCTCGGTGCTGTTTTCGGAATTCTTTTGAAGATAATAATATCTCGTTCCGTCATCCTCGGACGCACTGCACGTGCCGACCTGAGCAGTAACCATCTTCCTCTGCTGATTGACCTTGACGGTTGGATCAATTGTTACGGGATAAACACGATCCTTTGATAAAAGCCATTCGCTGTTCGGCACATATTTCAATGTGTATGTATTGTCGCTGTTTTCCGTAAGAGATACGCTAACATCATACGAAGTATTATTTTCGGCATCGAACATATACGGTGCGCTGATAATAAACTTAATCTCGGAATTATCATAAACGTTTACGCTTCCGTCAGAATTAAGCGTCATTGATCCAGATGAGGATACAGTATACGAATATTCCTTTGCCGCAGTCGGCTTAGAATTTAAAATAATACTTTCTTTAAGAGCATCCGAATTCAATTCATATTTCAGATTTGTATTGTCCGCTATATTCTTATATTCAACAGCCGAGCCTGTATTTATCGACTGCAAAAGTTCTGGAGTTCCCTCAACCGCTGAATTATCTATAACGGCAGCGGATGTACCGATATTGTTCATTGAAAATGACAATGTGCTGTCTCCGTCGGCAACGGAAACAGTACTGTTTGAATCGATCGAAGTCGGAAAATCAACCGAAAAGCTGTTTTCCTTGTTCGTAATCTTATTATTTGTCTTGAAAAGAGTATTGTCGATTTCCTTCCACTCGCCGTTGTCCTCATAATGAATAGGCTCAGAAGTAATGACCGCCGTATAGGAACCGTCTCTTCTCTCAAAGACCTTTGTGTTTTCGTCTCGTTTGTCAGTCACTTCACCGACAATCGGTGACTTTTCTTTTTTATCAGACTCAATCTCAACCGTTTTCATAAGCTGAGTTTCGTTAAACTCCTCCGCAAAAACCGTCATCGGAAGAATTCCAACAATCATTATAACCGTCAGAATAACCGCAATCACTTTCATAGAAATACTGTGTTGTTTCACTTTTTAACCTCCTCTAAATAAACTTCTTTAACAAAATCCATTTTATAGAGCATATTCAAATTCATTGCATTGAAAAAAATATTATTTTCATCAATGGTAAAAAAATACGCTTTTACATAATTTATTTTTGCAAATCAAAACTCTTTTTTATTCACATCCTTCAAACCATTTAAATCAATTATTAAATATTTCACACCTACTTTCCATACCAATATCAAATTAAAAAAATAGTATAATAATATACTATAACTCTTCTTAGCCGAATCGCTTTTATAATAAACGTCCATATATATATGACTGTTTTATCATTTTGTTACATAAAAAAAGAAGAATTTTGAAGTTCTCCGATATGAACAAATTTTAAGCTAATTATTTGTATATATTACAATTTATAATTATTTCAATTATTTTCTAATAAATTCAAAGTAAAAAATCAATATAAAAAGCAAAAACGCACGAAAAAAACGCAAAAATGCACAAATGTGATTTTATAATCAAAAATTCAATTTAATAGCATAATAAAAAAGACCGATAATCTAAATGAATAGAATATCAGTCTAAAATAACCATTGTATATTAAATTGTCTTAAGTTCGAGTCCCATTAGACGTAAAAAAGTTTGATTGAAACTCAACCTTAAAAATTGCCCATAAAAAAGCACGAAAGCCCTTGATAATTCAAGGGTTTTCGGCTGGGTTTGATTATTGTTACCCAATCATGGCGCCTCAAACAGGGCTCGAACCTGTGACACCGCGGTTAACAGCCGCGTGCTC